>JACCDU010279757.1_pt1 | contig 100684 bp, 83 predicted proteins | sample 7446081 | NCBI WGS metagenome assembly JACCDU01 (sample SAMN15323447, study PRJNA562643) | freshwater metagenome | isolation source: river surface water | place: USA:Blue River Watershed | collected 2017-08-17
ACAAGTGGGCCGGCTCCGACGTGCCCGACATGCGCCCGGACGCGGCACCGTCGGAAAACGTCAGCCCGTTCATCATGAACCCGGAAGGCGTGGCCCGCTTCTTCGCCATCGACAAGATGGCCGACGGCCCGTTCCCCGAGCACTACGAACCGTTCGAGACCCCGCTCGACGCCAACCCGTTCTGGCCGAAGAATGCCAAGGCCAAGAACAACCCGGCAGCGCGCGTGTTCAAGAACGACCTCGAAGAGATGGGCACGGCCAAGGACTTCCCGATTGTCGCCACCACCTATCGCCTGACCGAGCATTTCGGCACCTGGACCAAGCACCAGCGCATCAACGCCGTGCTGCAGCCGGAGCTGTTCATCGAAGTCAGCGAGCAGCTCGCGAAAGCCAAAGGCTTCAAGCACGGTGACAAGATCAAGGTGCGCTCCAAGCGTGGCCAGATCATCGCAAAAGCAGTGGTCACCAAGCGCCTGAAGCCGCTCATGATCGAAGGCAAGGAGACCCATACCATCGGCGTGCCGAACCATTGGGGCTTCAAGGGCCTGACCAAGCAGGGCTACATCACGAACGTGCTGACGCCTTCGGTCGGCGATGCGAACACGCAGACGCCGGAATTCAAGGCCTTCCTGGTCGACGTGGAAAAGGCATAAGGCGAGACTAGGCTATGTTGAGTTCAGATATTACCAGAAAATCGGCGACCACAACGTCGACGCCGCAAGCGCGCACGCTGACCCCGGTCGCCAAGCTGATCGATGTATCCAAGTGCATCGGTTGCAAGGCTTGCCAGTCGGCGTGCATGGAATGGAACGACCTGCGCGACGAAGTCGGCGACAACATCGGCGTCTACGACAACCCGACCGACCTGACCGAAAACTCGTGGACCGTGATGCGGTTCTCCGAGATCGAGGAAGCCGGCAAGCTCGAGTGGCTGATCCGCAAGGACGGCTGCATGCACTGCGAAGACCCGGGCTGCCTGAAGGCCTGCCCGTCGCCGGGCGCGATCGTGCAGTACTCGAACGGCATCGTCGACTTCAATCAGGAGCATTGCATCGGCTGCGGCTATTGCGTCGCCGGTTGCCCGTTCGACGTGCCGCGCATTTCGCAAAAGGACAGCAAGGCCTACAAGTGCTCGCTGTGCTCGGACCGCGTGGCTGTCGGCCAGGAACCGTCGTGCGTGAAAGCTTGCCCGACCGGCTCGATCATGTTCGGCACCAAGGAAGCGATGATCCATCAGGCGGAAGAGCGCGTGGTCGACCTGAAGGAGCGCGGCTACGAGAACGCCGGCCTGTACAACCCGGCCGGCGTCGGCGGCACGCACGTGATGTACGTGCTGCACCATGCCGACAAGCCGCAGCTGTACCACGGCCTGCCGAAGGATCCGAGCATCAGCCCGATGGTGTCGATCTGGAAGGGCGTGACCAAGCCGCTGCTGTCGCTGGGCCTGGGTCTCGCGGTGCTGGGTGGCTTCTTCCACTACATCACCAAGGGCCCGAAGGAAATCCATGCGGATGAGCACGCCGAGAAGGAAGGAGCCTGACATGAGCGACCTGCAAAATGGCAAATACGTGCAACGCTATGGCGTGTCGGATCGCGCCAACCACTGGGTGGTCGCGATCCTGTTCGTCATCCTGTCGCTGACGGGCCTGGCCTTCTTCCACCCGGCGTTCTTCTTCCTGTCGAACGTGCTGGGCGGACCGGTCTGGTCGCGCATCTTGCATCCCTTCCTCGGCCTCGTGATGGCGGTCAGCTTCGTCGGCCTCGCGCGCCGCGTCTGGCATGACAACTTCCTCAAGCCGGTCGATATCGAGTGGCTGAAGCGGATCGAGCAAGTCATCAACAACGGCGACGGCCCGGACAAGCTCCCGATCGGCAAGTACAACGCCGGCCAGAAGCTGATGTTCTGGACCATGGTCGGCAGCGTCGCGGCGCTGGTTCTGTCGGGCATCGTGATCTGGCGTGCCTACTTCGCGATGTATTTCCCGATCCCCTTGATCCGTTTCGCGATGGTGATCCATATGCTGGCCGGCTTCACCGGCATCATTGCGCTGATCGTGCACGTCTATGCGGCAATCTGGGTCAAGGGCACGCTGCGCGCGATGACGCGTGGCACCGTCGATGCCAACTGGGCCAAGCATCACCACCCGGAATGGTTCAAGGAACAGACCGGCGCGAAGTAAGCGCCGGAGCACGAACAAGAAGATCCGGCAACGGACCCTCCCCCAACGGAGCCCTGGCAACAGGATAAACTCCGTGAAATCGCCGGCAACGGCAACCAGCCCCGGCTTCGGCCGGGGTTGGCCTTTGCGGGATCCGGATTGCCCGAGCCCTCCGGCCATCCCCCCCGCCCAAGCCATCGCACACCCTTAACAAGACCACGGGCCACCCAGATTCATGTCACAGAAAATCCTGCAACCCGGCGAGATCGGCCAGCACGAACCCTTCCCCAATGTCGTACTGCCGAACGATGTCGCCCTCTTCGACAATCGCTCGCGCCGCTTCACGCACCTCGCGCGCAACCACGCCATGGGCCCGCTGCTGGGCGCGATGGCACATATCGCAGCCGCGCAAGACCAGGCGTTCCGCGCGCAAGGTTCCGTGTCCATTGATGAAGACCTGCTGGCGCAGTCACGCGAACACGGCATGCCGGCGCTGTCCTACCAAAACGAACGCGACCCGGCGTGGCTGAAGGATGTCGACGCCATCATAGCCGCCCTGCTCGCCTGCCCGGAGCCTGTGCTGCAGGATGCGGCCCGACGGCTGCAGGCGATCGACGACGCCGGCCGCGAAGCGATTGCCGAGGCCATTTTCGGCGGCGGCATTGCCGGCAATGATCCCGAGGCCCATGCGCTGCTGTCGCCACTGGTCGGCGCCGCGCTGCAAGTCTGGTACACGCGTCAGGCCGCATCGATGAAGCTCGACGATGTGGGACTGGTCGGCGCTTCCACCGTCTGCCCGTGCTGCGGCTCGCGCCCGGTGGCCAGCGTGATCGAGATCGGCCCCAACCAGCACAGCCTGCGCTACCTGCACTGCAGCCTGTGCTCGACGCAATGGCACATGGTGCGTGTGACCTGCAGCTGCTGCGAGTCGACCAAGGACGTCAGCTACTACAGCCTGAACGGCATCGAAGCCGACGAGCCGTCGAAGAAGATCGCCTTCGCGCGCGCCGAGGCTTGTGATGCCTGCCACAGCTACCTGAAGATCTTCGACCGCGAAAAGGAACCGATGATGGACGTCGTCGCCGACGACCTCGCGACGCTGACGCTCGACATGCTGGTCGATGAAGCCGGCTACCTGCGCAGCGGCCCCAACCTGCTGTTCGCACCGGGCGCACCGGACGACGGCGAGCACTGAGCCTACGCCCCCCCGGACGGACATGGTCCTGACTGCCATGCCCGCTGCCGGCGATCCAAGTTACACTTGCGCCACGGGTCGTCCCGCTCGGGATGACCGACCTGACAACACGAGACCCTCATGACCTCACCGACGTTTCTGCCCCGTGCGGGCGAAACCGGCAGCGATGGCGTGCTGACCCTGCGCACGCTGCCCTCCGTTGACGCCCTCCTGAACCTCCCTGCGCTGCAGGACGCGATCGCCCTGCATGGCCGAGCGCTGGTCAAGCACGCGATCCAGTCCGCGCTGGCCGGTTTGCGCAAGTCGCTGGCATCTGCCCCGCACGCTGAAGCGGCTGAATCGGCTGACGCTGCCGGCGCAACGCACGCACAGCTGATGCGCCTGATCGACGACCAGATCGCCGCCGACGCCTTGCCGAGCATGCGCCGTGTGTTCAACCTGACCGGCACCGTGATCCACACCAACCTCGGCCGCAGCCCGCTGCCCGAGACCGCGATATCGGCGCTGGTGCAGGCCGCGCGCCATCCGGTGACCATCGAATACGACCTCGCCGCCGGCGAACGCGGCGAGCGTGACGACCACACCGAACAACTGCTGTGCGAACTGACCGGTGCCGAAGCGGCCACCGTCGTCAACAACAACGCCGCCGCCGTGCTGCTGGTGCTGGCCGCGCTGGGCGCCGGCCGCGAAGTGCCGGTGTCGCGCGGCGAGCTGATCGAGATCGGCGGCTCCTTCCGCATCCCCGACATCATGCAGATGGCCGGCTGCCAACTGGTCGAGGTGGGCACCACCAACCGCACCCACCTGCGGGACCACGCGAATGCGATCAATGACAAGACGGCGATGCTGGTCAGCATCCATACGTCGAACTATGAAGTGGTTGGCTTCACCGCCGCGCCCACCGAGCCCGAGCTGGCCGCGCTGGCCAGGCAGCACGGCCTGCCTTTGTATGTGGATCTCGGCAGCGGCGCGCTGGTCGGCTTCGAACGCTTCGGCTTGCCGCACGAAACCCTGCCGCAGGAAACCCTGCGCGGCGGCGCTGACGTGGTCAGCATCTCCGGCGACAAGCTGCTGGGCGGCCCGCAGGCCGGCATCATCCTCGGCCGCAAGGACCTGATCGAAAAAATCCGCAAGCATCCGCTCAAGCGTGCGCTGCGCTGCGACAAGCTGATCATGGCAGCGCTGGAAGCGACGCTGCGCGTCTATCGCGACCATGCCGATGACGACGGCCAGCTGGCGCAACTGCTGCCGCTGCTGCGGCTGCTGAACCGCTCGACCGACGATATTCATGCGCTGGGCGACCAGCTGTTGCCCGTTGTGGCGCGAGCCTTCGGCAGCCATGCAAGCGTCACGCTGCAGCCATCGAAGAGCCAAATCGGCAGCGGCTCGCTGCCGATCGATCGCCTGCCGAGCTGGTCGCTGGTGATCACGCCGCCCGGCAAGCGCAGCGGCCAGGCACTGGCCGGCATCGCCGCCGCATTGCGCAAGCTGCCGCTGCCCGTGATCGGCCGCATCCACGACGGCGCGCTGTGGCTGGACTTGCGCACGCTGGAAGACGACGCGGTCTTCAGCGCGCAATTGCCGCAGCTCGTGCTGCCGGCACTGGCCTGACATCGAAGGCCGCACCGGCATGATCATCGGCACCGCAGGCCACATCGACCACGGCAAGACCGCGCTGGTGCGCTCGCTGACCGGTGTCGATACCGACCGGCTGAAGGAAGAAAAGGAGCGCGGCATCACCATCGAGCTGGGTTTCGCCTACCAGCCCATTGATGAGCAGCAGCCTGATGGCCCGCGCGTCGGCTTCGTAGACATGCCGGGACACGAACGCTTCATCCATACGATGCTGGCCGGTGCGACCGGCATCGGACTGGCATTGCTGGTGGTCGCCGCCGACGACGGCGTGATGCCGCAGACACGCGAGCACCTGCAAATCCTGCAGCTGCTGCACCTGAAGCAAGGCGTGGTCGTCATCACCAAGGTCGATGCGGTGCCTGCCGGGCGCGTGGCCGAAGTCCGGCAGCAATTGCAGGCGCTGCTTGCAGGCACCTTCCTCGCAAGCGCGCCCGTGTTCGAATGCAGTGCCCACAGCGGGATCGGCATTGCCGAACTGCGGCAACACCTGCACGCTGCAGCTCGTGCCTGGCATGGCGCGCGTGCCGCTACAGCCAGCGCAGAGGAACGGCGCCATTTCCGGCTGGCCGTCGACCGCAGCTTTTCGATCGAAGGCCGCGGCACCATCGTCACCGGCACGGTCCACGATGGGACGGTCAGCGTCGGCGACACTTTGCAGATCCTGCCCTCCACACGCCATGGCAAGCCACTGACGGCGCGCGTGCGCGGACTGCACGCATTCAATCGCTTGGCTGAACATGGCCGCACCGGCGAGCGCGTCGCGCTCAACCTGGCCGGCATCGACCGTGGCGAGATCCATCGCGGGGACTGGGCCGTGGCCGAGACCGTCGGTCATCGCAGCGACCGGCTTGCTGTACAACTGGCGCTGCTGCCGGAAGCGAAACCTTTGAAACACTGGACGCCGGTGCACGTGCACAGCGGAGCCGCCCATGTGCTGGCGCGCGTTGCGCTGCTCGAGGGCGACGTGCTGCAACCGGGCGAGACCATGCTGGCCGAACTGTCGCTGGAACACCCGCTGCACCTGTGCCATGGTGACCATGCGGTGCTGCGTGACGCATCGGCGCAAGCCACGATAGGTGGCTGCACCGTCATCGATGTCTTCCCGCCGCTGCGCGGCAAGCGCAGCGAAGAGCGCCTGAACCTGCTGCATGCGCTGTGCGACTTCAGTGGCCGCAGCGGCGGCAAGGCAGGCGAAGCCGGCGACCGCGACGCGCTGGCCGCCGTGCTGGCCAGCGAAGCACGCGGCGTGAACCTGTCCGAATTTGCGGCCAATCGCAACCTGAAGGCATCGGCGCTGCCGGCGCTGCTGGCGCAAATGGATGCCACGCAGCTGCGCACCGATGCCGGCCTGTATGCGTGCGCGCCTTTGCCCTGGCAAGCGATGCAGGACAAGGTGGTGGCCGAGCTGGCGCAATTCCACCAGCGCGAACCCGATATCGCCGGCGTCGAGCGCGAACGCCTGCGCCGCAAGGCGCTGCCAACGCTGGCGCCCGAACCGTTCGCGGCCTTGCTGCAATCACTGGTCGACGACGGCAGCGTGGTCGTGGCCCAGGGGCGCTTCATTGCGCTGCCGGGCCACAAGGTCGAGTTCTCCACCGCCGAACAGCTGAACTGGGAAAAGGTGGTGCCGCTGTTGACGGCCGAGCCTTTCCAGCCGCCGCGGGTGCGTCCGCTCGCTCAAGAGATCGGCATCGCCGAGGACGAGATGCGCCGGCTGATGGGCAAGTCGGCACGGCTGGGCCTGACTTATCGCGTCGCGCACGACCACTACTACCTGACGGCGGCCGTCAAAGAGCTGGCTACCCATGTGGCCGCGCTGATCGAGGCTGAAGGTGTCGCGAAGGCGGCGCCCTTCCGCGATCGCATTGCGACCGGCCGCAAGCTGGCGATCCAGATACTGGAGTTCTTCGACACGATCGGCTACACGCGCCGCATCCGCGAACACCACGTAATACGCCAGCAGGAGATGTGGCGATGAACGCGACGCAAATGAATTTGACCGTCTCGCATTTCGCTGCGAGACGGCTCGTGATGGTTCACTCGTATAATGTTGGTTTCCCCGAATGCGCGACGGGGATTTCAGATCACGGCTGCAAGGCTGACGATCAGCAGCGCATGGAAGAGCTTCGCTTCCCGGTGGAACGGCCGGACTTCAAATCCGGAAGAGGTTGCCAGCAATCTTTGGTGGGTTCGACTCCCACGCTCTTCCGCCACCCTTATTCTTCGTCCAGGTAATGAGCAGCAACGCGATCCCGACCGGGTTTTATCCGTTCGAAAGCGATGAAACGCTGTCGCTGGCGATTATTCCGCTATCGGTGCGTTACAAGCTCGATGTCTGCGAGGTGAAGTTGCACCTGCAGCAGTGGCAGAAGCTGCCGCTGGAAGACCGGCAAGCACTGGTGACCACGCCCTTTGCAAGAGAGGTGGACATCGATGCATGCTGCGCCCTGCTGCACAGCCTCGTCGATCGTCATTTTGGCGAAGCGGCAACCGCGCATCCGCTGTCAGGTGACGAGCCTTGGCTCAATGCGTCTCAGTGGCCACAGGCCGTGATTGACCAATGCGAGCGCGAGGCGCTCGCGCTACCGCCCGTTGAACGCTGGTCTGCGCTGGACGAAGCACACCGGCATGCCATATTTGTGCTCGGCAGGTCCCGGCACTCGCAGCGCGAATTTCGTGCGGCGCTACTGCTGCTCTGCTGCCGCTGAAATGCCGACCATCGGCCGGCAGGCGCACGACCTGATGGCCGCATACAACAGAACTCCTGTGTCGCTGATATAACGCCTGACAATTCCGTTGCGAGATCAACTGGACTCTTTGCCCAACGCTCCTCATCCTTCATCCTGACCGCATCGAAGCTGACGTGGAGCGGTGAATGGAAAGCGATGTTGGAAGCAGCTCCCTGCCCGACGAGGATGCTTTCCAATCCGATGACTATGACAGTCCGTGGAAGGAGGCGATCGAGCGCCATCTGCCGGATTTCCTGCAGTTCTTTTTCCCGACCGCGCATGCCCAGATCGACTGGACCCAGCCTTTCGTATTCCTCGATCAGGAATTGCGTTCAGTCGTGCGCCACGCTGAAACCGGCAAGCGACAAGTGGACAAGCTGGTGCGGGTCACGCGCAAGGATGGTCAGACCGACTGGGCCTACATCCATCTTGAAGTCCAGGGGGAAAGCCAGCCAGAATTCGCCGAACGAATGTTTGTCTATCACTATCGGCTGTTCGATCGTTATCGACACCCGATCGCCAGCTTGGCGTTATTAGCCGATCAACGGAGCGGTTGGCAGCCAGATCAATTTGGCTATGACGCGCTTGGCTGCCGACTGAACTTCAGATATCCGGTAGCAAAGCTGCTTGATTGGGCAGGCAGCGAAGCCCGGCTCGACGACAACAACAACCCGTTTGCATTGGTAACGCAAGCCCATCTGGCAACCCGCGCGACTCGCCATGATTCAGATGCGCGCCAGGCAGCCAAGTGGCAGCTGGTGCAAAGTCTGTACCGGCGCGGGTACGACCGGCAATTGGTACTGGACATGTATGCGGTCCTGGACTGGATGCTTTGGCTACCACCACAAGAACAACAGTCGTTCAGGCAGAAATTGTCCAGGTATGAGGAGGAATTAACGATGCGCTATGTAACCACCAACGAACGAATGGCCAAGGCCGAAGGAATTCAGCTTGGGAAAGTCCAACTTCTCGAGAGACTGTTGACGCGTCGATTTGGCGTGCTGCCGGGATGGGCCGTTGAAAAGCTGACTTCCGCAGACGAACTGAAGCTGGAGGCGCTGTCGGACGTCGTGCTGTCGGCCACATCGATCGAGGATGCGCTCGGTGAAGAAAGCAAACACTAATCATTCGCCGGACTCAATGGACACCATCCGAATCGACAAGCGAAAATTCACCCTCTTCGACGCAGCAGATTTTCTTCATTCGGAAGAGGATATGGTGCTCTATCTTCATGCCGTCCTGGATGATGGCACTGACTTTGAGATCACCAGTACGCTTCAGGATATTGCGCGTGCGCTCATTCGAAAATTCCCGAGCGCGGCATCCGCTGCCTGAGCGACAGCATTACAAAAGCAGCCCCCGATGCGCAGTAATCGCTTCATGCACAATCGGATCAAGGCCATCTGCCTTCGCGTTGTCGATCGTCACCAGCATGGCCTTGCGCATCCGCGGATCCCAGAACCGCTTCAGGTGCAACGCAATATCGGCCTTGGCCTGCTCGCGATCCGGCATGCTGGCAAAGAACTGGCCGATCTGGTTGGCCATCTTGATCAAATGGTTCGCGTCCATGGTCAGGCCTCGCTTAGGCGTTCCGGGTGGGCGTAGATTACATAGGATGAATCACGCATGAAGCCGACCAGAGTCACGCCGGCATCTTCCGCCAGCTGTACCGCGAAGCTGGTGGGCGCCGAGATCGCGGCCACTAGCCCGATGTCCATCATGGCCGCCTTCTGCACCATCTCATAGCTGGCGCGGCTGGTAATCAGCAGCGCACCCTGCGTGAAATCCGTTCCGGCCTTCACCAGCGCGCCGACCAATTTGTCCAGCGCATTGTGTCGGCCCACGTCTTCACGCACGCAGTTCACGTTTCCTGCCGCATCCAGCCAGGCCGCCGCATGGGTCGCGCCACTCTGCTGCTGCATCGGCTGCAGCGCCTGCATTGCGCGCATGCCGTCCAGCAGGTGACGTGCCGGCACCGGGTGGCGATGGCTGACAGGCTTGGCCCAACGTGCGATCTGGTCCAGCGCTTCGGTGCCACACAGGCCGCAACCCGTGCGGCCGCTCAGGTTGCGGCGGCGTTCCTTCAACGCCGAAAATCGCTCGGAAGCGATCTCCAGCTGCACTGCGATGCCGTTGTCCCGCTGCTCGATGTCGATGCCGTAAACCTGCGAGCGATCGGACAGGATGCCTTCAGTCAGTGAAAAGCCGAGCGCAAAATCCTCGAGATCTGCCGGCGACGCCAGCATCACTGCATGCGAGATGCCGTTGTATTCGAGTGCGACCGGCACCTCGACCGCCAGCACATCGCTGGCTCTGCTGGCCTGCCCGTCACGCACGCGCGTGACCGACACCTGCTTCAGGGTGGTGGCGCCAGTGGCGAGTGCGTCGATCTGCGGGTCGTGACCCATGTGGCTGTTCCTGCTGGCCGAATCGGCCTGTCGTTAATGTGGGTTGCGCAAAACGGGTACGCGCCGCGTCGGTCAGAGGTAGCGCACGACTGCCTATCCTTCACCCATCGATCCGCGCCAGCTCCAGCTGTTCCTGCGTGAAGCGCTGGTGCTGCTTCTGCCATTCTGACGGCTGCGTGACCGGCATCACCTGCACCGCCGTCACCTTGTACTCGGGGCAGTTGGTCGCCCAGTCGGAGTTGTCGGTGGTGATCACGTTCGCGCCCGACTCCGGGAAGTGGAAGGTCGTGTATACCACGCCCGGCTGCACGTTCTCAGTAATGGTCGCGCGCAGCACGGTCTGGCCCGAACGCGATGCGATGCCGACCCAGTCGCCATCGCGAATCCCGCGCTCGTCGGCATCATGCGGATGAATCTCCAGCCGGTCTTCACTGTGCCAGCGCACGTTCTCGGTACGCCGCGTCTGGGCGCCGACATTGTACTGCGACAGGATGCGGCCCGTGGTCAGGATCAGCGGGTAGCGCTGCGTGACTTTTTCGTCGGTCGCAATGTATTGGGTGATGATGAAGCGTCCCTTGCCGCGCACGAATTCGTCGACGTGCATGATGGGCGTTCCCTCGGGTGCCTGCTCGTTGCAGGGCCATTGCACACTGCCGAGGCGGTCAATCTTGTCGAACGACACGCCATGGAAGGTCGGCGTCAGGCGCGCGATCTCGTCCATGATCTCGGACGGATGGGTGTAATTCATCGGGTAGCCCAGCGCATTGGCCAGCAGCTGCGTGACTTCCCAGTCCGAATACCCGCCTTTGGCCGGCATCACCTTGCGCACGCGCGAGATGCGGCGTTCGGCATTGGTGAAGGTGCCGTCCTTCTCGAGGAAGGAAGACCCCGGCAGGAACACGTGCGCGTATTTCGCGGTCTCGTTCAGGAACAGATCCTGCACGACGATGCATTCCATCTTCGACAAGGCCTCGGCCACATGCTGGGTGTTCGGGTCGGACTGCACGATGTCCTCGCCCTGGCAGTACAGGCCGAGGAAACTGCCGTCGAGCGCAGCCTCGAACATGTTCGGGATGCGCAGGCCCGGCTCCGCATCCAGCGTCACGCCCCACGCCGATTCGAACAATTGGCGGGTGGCTATATCCGAGATATGGCGGTAGCCCGGCAGCTCATGCGGGAAGGAACCCATGTCGCACGAGCCCTGCACATTGTTCTGGCCGCGCAGCGGATTGACGCCGACACCGTCGCGGCCGATGTTCCCGGTCGCCATCGCGAGATTGGCGATGCCCATCACCATGGTCGAGCCCTGCGCATGTTCGGTGACGCCGAGGCCGTAATAGATGGCCGCGTTGCCGCCGGTCGCATACAGGCGCGCGGCGCCGCGCATCAGTTCGGCCGGCACGCCGGTGACGGCTTCCATCGCTTCCGGCGAATTCTCCGGGCGCGACACGAAGGCCTTCCAGTCGCTGAAGGATTGAGCATCGCAACGACCTGCGACGAAGGCTTCATCGACCAGGCCCTCGGTGACGATCACGTGCGCCAGCGCGGAAATGATGGCGACATTGGTGCCGGGCTTCAGTTTCAGGTGGTAGTCGGCTTCATAGTGCGCGCCCTTCACCATCTCGGTGGTGCGCGGGTCGACCACGATCAGCTTCGCGCCCTGCCGCAGCCGGCGCTTCATCTGCGATGCAAACACCGGATGCGCGGCGGCCGGGTTGGCGCCGATCACCATGATCACGTCGGCCTGCATCACCGAGTCAAACGTCTGGGTGCCGGCCGACTCGCCCAGCGTCTGCTTCAGGCCATAGCCGGTCGGCGAATGGCATACGCGCGCGCAGGTATCGACATTGTTGTTGCCAAAGGCGGCGCGCACCAGCTTTTGCACGAGGTAGGTTTCTTCATTCGTGCAGCGCGACGAGGTGATGCCGCCGATCGCATCCTTGCCATGTTTCTGCTGGATGCGGCGAAATTCCCCGGCTGCGTAGCTGATCGCTTCGTCCCACGACACTTCCTGCCACGGGTCGGTGATCTGCTTGCGGATCATCGGCTTGAGCATGCGGTCCTTGTGGGTCGCATAGCCCCAGGCGAAGCGCCCTTTCACGCATGCATGGCCATGATTGGCCTGGCCGTCCTTCCACGGCACCATGCGCACCACCTTGTCGCCCTGAAGCTCGGCCTTGAAACCGCAGCCGACGCCGCAGTACGCGCAGGTCGTGATTTCGCTGCGGGTGGGCTGGCCCAGCATGATCACGGTCTTCTCGGTCAGCGTCGCCGTCGGGCAAGCCTGCACGCAGGCACCGCAGGACACGCACTCCGAGTCCATGAAGTCTTCATTCTGGCCGGCCGCCACGCGCGACGCGAAACCGCGGCCATCGATGGTCAGCGCAAAGGTGCCCTGCGTCTCTTCGCAGGCGCGCACGCAGCGGTTGCAGACGATGCATTTGGCCGGGTCGTACGCAAAATACGGATTCGATTCATCCTTCTTCGCCACGAGATGATTCTCGCCGTCGTAGCCGTAGCGCACCTCGCGCAGGCCGACCTGCCCGGCCACGTCCTGCAATTCGCAATCGCCATTGGCGGCACAGGTCAGGCAATCGAGCGGATGGTCGGAGATGTACAGCTCGACCATACCGCGCCGTATCTCGGCCAGCTTCGGTGTCTGCGTCCTGACCTTCATGCCGGCCTCGACCGGCGTCGTGCATGACGCCGGATAACCCTTGCGGCCTTCGATTTCGACCAGGCACACGCGACAGGAGCCGAAGGCTTCCAGCGTATCGGTCGCGCACAGCTTCGGAATCGGTATGCCGGCCTCGACGCTGGCGCGCATCACCGAGGTGCCTGCCGGGACGGTAACTGTCTTGCCATCGATGTCCAGCGTCACCATCGTGGCTGCGTCTTTCTCCGGCGTGCCGTAATCGATCTCGGCCACGCGTTTGAGCTCGAGCGTATTCATGCGGCCTCCTTCGCCTTCGGTGTCGCTCCGGCCTTGCCGCCCTGCCCGCCGCCTTGGGCGGCAGCGGGGCGGGTGCCGAAATCTTCAGGGAAATGGTTCATCGCCGACAGCACCGGAAATGGCGTCATGCCACCCATCGCGCATAGCGAGCCGTTGAGCATCAGGTCGCACAAGTCGCGCACCAGATGCACTTGCTGCTCGCGGATTTCCGGTTCGCGAGTCGCGATCACCTTGTCCAGCGCTTCGCGACCGCGCGTGGATCCTATCCGGCACGGCGTGCATTTGCCGCAGGATTCAATCGCACAGAAGTCCATCGCATAGCGCGCCTGCTGCAACATGTCGACGCTGTCGTCGAAGGCGACGATGCCACCGTGCCCGAGCGTGCCACCGATCGCGAGGAAGGCTTCATAGTCAAGCGGCGTGTCGAACTGCGAGGGCGGCAGGTAGGCGCCGAGCGGCCCGCCCACCTGCACCGCGCGCAGCGGCCGTCCCGATCCGGTGCCGCCGCCAAAGTCCTCCAGCATTTCGCGCAATGTGACGCCGAAGGCTTTCTCGACCAGCCCGCCCTGCTTCAGATTGCCGGCCAGCTGTATCGGCAGCGTGCCGCGCGAACGGCCCATGCCGTAATGGCGATAGAAGTCCGCGCCGCGCGCCATGATCACCGGCACCGTCGCCAGCGAGATCACGTTGTTGATCACGGTCGGCTTGCCAAACAGGCCGGCGATCGCCGGCAGCGGCGGCTTCGCGCGCACAATGCCGCGCTTGCCTTCGATGGACTCGAGCAAAGCCGTCTCTTCGCCGCACACATAGGAGCCGGCACCGACGCGCACTTCCAGCTCGAAGCGCTGGCCCGAATTGCGAATGTCCGGCCCGAGATAGCTGTGCGCGCGTGCAATCGCGATCGCTTGCTGCAAGGTCGCGATCGCATGCGGATATTCGGAGCGCACGTAGATGTAGCCCTGCTCGGCACCGACCGCCAGTCCGGCAATGGTCATGCCTTCGATCAGCATGAACGGGTCATCTTCCATCACCATGCGATCGGAGAAGGTGCCGGAATCGCCCTCGTCGGCATTGCAGACGATGTATTTGCGATCGGCCTGTGCATTGCGCACCGTGTTCCACTTGATGCCGGTGGGGAAGGCAGCGCCGCCACGCCCGCGCAAGCCGGAGTCCGTCACCTGCTGGACGATCTGCGCGGGCGGCATCGCCAGCGCCTGCTTCAATCCGTCAAAGCCTTCATGCGCAAGGTAATCGTCGATGGACAGCGGGTCGGTGATGCCAACGCGCGCAAAGGTCAGGCGTTCCTGCTTCTTCAGGAAGGGAATATCGTCGGTCTTGCCGAGTGCCAGCGGATGCGCAGCCCCCGACAGGAAATTCGATGCAAAGAGTGACGGCACGTCGTCCGCCTTGACGGGGCCGTAAGCGACACGGCCATCCGGCGTCGCCACCTCGACCAGCGGCTCCAGCCAGAACATGCCGCGCGAACCGTTGCGCACCAGTTCGATCGCGACGCCCTGCTGCGCCGCTTGCGCGGCGATCGCTGCGGCGACCGCGTCGGCACCGAGCGCCAGCGCGGTCGAGTCGCGCGGCACAAAAATGCGGATCACGTCCTCGCCATTCGACGACGCATTCGCTGGCGCGTGGCTCGCTGCGTGGCTTGCGCCAGCGTCACTCGTGGCAGCCGTCAGCAAGGCATTGAAGCGTTGCGGCGTCACCTGCGCATGCAGCGCATCGTCGACCATCATCGCCGGTCCGCACGCACACTGCCCGAGGCAGTACACGGGTTCGAGCGTGACGCTGCCGTCGTCGGTGGTCTGGTGGAAGTCGATGCCGAGCGCCTCCTTCGCATGGGCCGCCAGGGCATCGGCGCCGCGCGCCTGGCAAGCCTCGGCGCGACACAACTGGACGACATGCTTGCCGGCGGGTTCCTTGCGGAAGTGGTGGTAGTAGCTGAGCACGCCATGCACTTCGGCCCGCGACAGGTTCAGGCGATCCGCTATCACCGGCACGGCATCGGCCGGCACATGGCCATGTTCGGCCTGTATCGCGTGCAAGACCGGCAGCAAAGCACCCTCGCTGCCTCCCGGCTTGCTCAGAACCGCATCCACGCAGGCTTCTATGGATCGTGCGGACATCGGCGTCTCCCTCGGCAGTTTATATGTCCGGAATCACATATTTTGGATGAGCACAAAACCTTGCGTACTCAATGATTTAGGCCATGGTCTTAGGGTGCGGGATGCTTGTCAATATGTGATGTAAAGCCTATTTGCAGGCAATAAAAAACGCCGCGCTGCGAATGCAGCGGCGGCGTTCTTCCGGCTGGCACGGCCTTGTGCCGGCGCCAGCTCGCGCTCAGTCGTTCTTGATGACGATGCTCGGGAACTTGCTGGTCATGTCCTTGACCTTCTCGGCCACCTTGACCGCGACCTTGCGCGCGATGCCCTTGTAAATCTGCGCCACTTGTCCGTCCGGATCAGCCACCACCGTCGGGCGACCCGAATCCGCCTGTTCGCGGATGCTCATCGTCAGCGGCAGCGCGCCGAGGAAGTCGACGCCGAAGTCGGCGCACATCTTCTCGCCGCCGCCCTGCCCGAAGATGGGCTCGGCGTGGCCGCAATTGGAGCAGATGTGCATGCTCATGTTCTCGACGATGCCGAGAATGGGGATGCCGACCTTCTCGAACATCTTCAGGCCCTTGCGTGCATCCAGCAGCGCGATGTCCTGCGGCGTGGTGACGATCACGGCGCCCGTGACCGGCACCTTCTGCGACAGTGTCAGTTGCACGTCGCCGGTGCCCGGGGGCATGTCGACGATCAGGTAATCGAGGTCTTTCCAGTTGGTTTGCTCCAGCAGCTGCTGCAGCGCCTGGGTGACGATCGGGCCGCGCCAGACCATCGGCTGGTCGGGGTCGATCATGAAGCCGATCGAAGCGACCTGCACGCCATGATTCTCCAGCGGCTCCATGGTCTTGCCGTCGTGGCTTTCCGGGCGGCCGGAGACGCCCATCATCATCGGCTGCGACGGGCCGTAGATGTCGGCATCCAGCAGCCCCACACGCGCGCCTTCGGCCGTCAAGGCCAGTGCAAGGTTGACGGCCGTGGTCGACTTGCCGACGCCGCCCTTGCCGGACGCCACGGCGATGATGTTGCGGACGTTGGTCATCAGCTTCACGCCGCGCTGCACGGCATGCGCGACGATCTTCACCTGCACGGTGACGCTGACATTGGCTACGCCGGGCACGGCACGGACGGCGCCGATGACGGCATCGCGGATGCCGTCCATCTGGCTCCTGGCCGGGTAGCCCAGCTCGATGTCGATCGCAACATTGCCGCCATCGACCTTGATGTTCTTGGCGGACTTGCCGCTGACCAGATCCTTGCCGGTATTGGGATCGATAACTTTCGACAATGCGTCGCGGACGGCTTCTACGGTGGTGCTCATTGCTTCTCCAATCGGGAAGCCGCAAGTCTAAACGAAAGCGGCCGCACCCGTCGGGGTGCGGCCGCTGCAGGATGGCTGGAAGCCGGGCTTACCTGAACAGTACCGCCGACTTCTGCAGCGTGACCCAGACGCCATAGGCCAGCGGAATGCCGACCGCCAGCCAGGCCAGCCACAGCACCGGGCCCGAGCTACGGACCTCATGCGCATCCTCGGGCACATCGTGCTCTGCCCCGGCCTTCGCGCGCGCCTGTTGCTGGACTTGGGCCAGCTCGTCGGCCGACATGAAGTGCTGGTCGGCCACCGGGCGCACCAGCAGATTGGCGACGAGACCCACCACCAGCATCGCGGCCAGCATGTAGAAGATCGGGCCATAGATCTGGTCGAACGGCACCTGCTGTTCGAGGCGGATGTCGTGCATGTAGTTGACGACCACCGGACCCAGGATGCCGGCGGTCGACCACGCGGTCAGCAGGCGGCCGTGGATGGCGCCGACGAATTGCGTGCCGAACATGTCGGCCAGATAGGCCGGAATCGTCGCGAAGCCGCCGCCATACATCGACGCGATCACGCAGAAGCAGGCGACGAAGATGGGCAGCGACTTCACGCTGGCGGCCCAAGCTGCGAGCAGGTACAGCGCAATGCCGAGCAGGAAGAAGATCACGTAGGTGCGCTGGCGGCCGAGCTTGTCGGACGACGACGCCCATGCGAAGCGGCCGCCAATGTTGAACAGCGAGATCAGGCCGACGAAGCCGGCGCCGATGGCGACGGCACCGGCCAGCAAGGCCTTGTCCAGCTTCAGCTCGGCAAAGCCGACGCCCGACTGCCCGACCAGCAGGCCGCCGAAGGTCTCTTGCAGCATCGGCGAGGCCGCGCCAATGATGCCGATGCCGGCCGACACGTTCATGCAAAGCACGATCCACAACAACCAGAACTGCGGCGTCTTGTGCGCATGCTTCAGGTGCACATGGCCGTGCGCAATCATCGCGTGCGTCGCTGCAGCCGGCGGCTCCCAGCCTGCAGGCTTCCAGCCGGTGGCGGGCACGCGGTAACCGAAGGCGCCGGCGAACATGAACACGGCGTAGATCGCGGCCAACGCGACGAAGGTCTGCCAGACGCCGGGGTCGCCCGGCGTCGCGAATTTGCTCATCATCAGCGTCGCCAGCGGCGAACCGATCATGGCGCCGCCGCCAAAGCCCATGATGGCCATGCCGGTCGCCATCCCGCGCCTGTCGGGGAACCACTTGATCAGCGTCGAGACCGGCGAGATGTAGCCCAGCCCCAGCCCTATGCCGCCGACGATGCCCGAGCCCAGCCACAACATCCACAGCTGGTGCTGGTGCACGCCGAGTGCCGAGAACAGCAGGCCGAAGCACCAGCACAGCGCCGATACGAAGCCTGCCTTGCGCGGGCCCGAGCGTTCGAGCCAGCCGCCCCAGATCGCGGCCGAGCAGCCGAGCACGACGAAGAACAACGTGTACATCCAGCCGAGGTCGAACTGAGTCCAGTTGCAGTCGGTCGCAAACAAGGCACGGCCGGTGCCGGCCAGCTTGTCGAGGAAAGAGGTCGCGCCGGCCGCACAGATCGGCAGCGGCGTGCCGTCGGGGCCGAGCAAGGCATTGCCGAGCGGCTTCCAGAACACCGAGAAGCCATAGGCCATGCCGATGCAAAGATGAATGGCAAGCGCAGCAGGAGGAACCAGCCAACGGTTGAAACCAGCGCGGGCGATCGTATGTTCTTTCGCCAGCAAGTCAGCCAATGCCATATGTTCTCCCCGGGATTCCCGCCGCCGTTGGCAAGATGCTTGTTATCTGGCGCGCTGCTGCCAGCCTTCGATGTCGGTGCGCGCCGCTTCTTTATTTCCTGAGTGCCCTGCAGTTGCGAGGCTCAAGCTAACACCCGACATTCTACCGTGCAATATGCTAATCTCAGCATAATGTTCAAGTTCAGGATCAACCCCCATTGGGAAATCACGCGCGGCAGCGGGCAGGCACTCGATACGTCGGTGCTGCTTGCGCTCTTGCGCGCCATCGAGGAAACCGGATCGATCGCGCGCGCGGCCCAGGTGGTGAGCCTGTCCTATCGCTATGCATGGGGCCTGCTACGCGATGCCGAAGAACTGTTTGGCTACAGCCTGATGCAGACCGGTCGTGGCCGCGGCACCCAGCTGTCGCCTCTGGCCGAGAAGCTGATCTGGGCAGATCGCCGCATCGCTGCCCGCCTGTCCCCGACCCTCGACAGCCTCGCTTCAGAGCTCGAGGCGGAACTCGGCAAGACGCTGGGCGCCAAGCCGGCATCGATACGCCTCGACGCCAGCCATGGCTTCGCGGTCGCCGCCTTCCTGAAGGAAGCCAATGAGTCCGGCCTGCAGATCGACCTGCGTTACCGCAACAGCACCGATGCGGTGGCGGCGATGTCGCGCGGTGAATCGGACCTCGCCGGCTTCCATGTGCCGCTCGGCGAGTTCGAGGCGCAGTCGGCCGAGCGTTATGGCCGCTGGCTTGATCCCAAGGCGCACCGGTTGATCCATCTCGCCTCGCGCACGCAGGGCCTGTTCGTCAATCCCGGCAACCCGCTCGGCATTCAAGGCCTGCAAGACTTGTCGCGGCCTGACGTGCGCTTCGTCAACCGCCAGGTCGGCTCGGGCACGCGCATGCTGCTGGAGCTGATGCTGCCCAGCCAGCACGTCGCGCCGTCCATGATCAACGGCTACGAGAATACCGAGTTCACCCATTCTGCCGTCGCTGCCTTCATCGCCAGCGGCATGGCCGATGTCGGCTTCGGCGTGCAGACTGCGGCCGAGCGCTTCAAGCTGGATTTCATTCCGCTGGCCAGCGAGCGCTATTTCTTTGCCGTCGGCGCCGAAGCGCTTGAACGCCCGAAGATGAGCAAGGTGGTCGAGGTCGTGCGCTCGAAAAGCTTCCGCGATGCCGTGCACCAGCTGCCCGGCTACGACGCGACCGATACCGGCAAGATCCTCACCCTCGCGCAAGCCTTCGGCGGCGCGGCCGCCAGGAAGAGCGCGGCCGCCTGAACGGGCGCGACGCCTGCGCGCCTTTGGCCATGAGCATCCCCGCGCAGCACATCACCGGCCTGCTGCTGGCCGGCGGCCAGGGCCATCGCATGGGCGGACTCGACAAGGGGCTGCAAAGCTTCCATGGCGAAGCACTCGCCGCGCACGTGGTGCGCCGCCTGTCGTCCCAGGTTGGCACGGTCGTCATCAGCGCCAATCGCCATCTTGATGATTACCGGCGCTTCGCTTGCGACGTGATTTCGGATGAACTCGCCGGATTTCAGGGGCCGCTGGCCGGCATCCACGCGGGACTCGGTCACTGCGCCACCCAGTGGCTGCTCACGGTGCCCTGCGATTCACCCTTCCTGCCAGCCGAGCTGGCGCAGCGCCTGGGCGAAGCGATCGTCGCCAACGATGCCGACCTCACCTATGCCGTCGCGGGCAGCGGCGAAGCGCGACGCGAACACCCGGTGTTCTCGCTGATGCGGGTGACGCTGCGTGACGACCTCGGTCGCTATCTGGAGCGCGGCGGACGCAAGGTGCGCGAATGGCAGGCCGGCGTGAAGGCGGTCGCCGTTCCCTTCGATGACGATGCAGCCTTCCGCAACCTCAACACCACCAGCGACCTTGCCGCTGCGCATGCTGCGGCAAGCCGCGCAAGGCCAGCCTGACGTCGCGGATTAGCTCTTCGGCTTGAAGTGCTTGTCGCTGATGCGGAACTTGCCGCGCCTGTCGCCCATCAGCGAGCGCAATTCGGCGATCGACAGCGTGCTCACCTCATGCATGCGTATCAGCAGCGAAGCCGTCACCGGCAGCCTGCGATGGCGGATCTTGCTAATCACCGGTGGCGACACTTCGAGCGCGCGCGACAGGGCTGCGTCATTCTTCAGGTTGAGCCTGCCTATCAGCGAAGCAAGCAACTGATCCGGGTCGTAGCGCTGCGCTGCGTGCGTCGTGTGCACCTTGTGCTGGTCCATGTCGTCCTCATGCAAAGTCATGACAGGACGATTGTGCGCACGGGCATAGTCGGCGCCTTGACCGCTCACAACGGCCCGCACCTCGCCGCATGATCAAGTCTTTGCCGGCTGAGGCAGTGGCAGCGCCGTCTTGTACTTCACCTGCTTGAGCGCGAAGCTGGACTTGATGTTCTTGATGCCGGGGATGCGCGTCAGGTTCTCGAGGATGAAGCGCTCCAGTGCCTGGATGTCGGGCACGACGATGCGCAGCAGGTAGTCCTCGTCGCCGGTCATCAGGTAGACCTCCATCACCTCGTCGAAATGGCTGACGGCCTGCTCGAACTTCTCCAGCGCCGCCGCTTCCTGCTTTTCCAGTGACACGCGCACGAACACGTTGACCTTCAGTCCCAGCGCATGCGGGTCGACCAGCGCGACATAGCGCGAGATCACGCCCTCGCCTTCGAGCCGCTTGACCCGCGCCAGCGTCGGCGACGGCGACAGGCTGACCGCCTGTGCCAGCTCCACATTGGTCAGGCTGGCGTCGCCCTGCAACTGACGCAGAATGTTCAGATCTGTGCTATCGAGGTTTTCCATCACCAAATTTGCCAATAAAGTTAATTGGCAGCATTTTATGCTGCCAATAGCCCTTGCAGTGAAGTTTTTAAGCAGCACCTGCGGCGCAAAATGTCTTACGCTTTCAACATCAAAAAAACCCGTTAAAGACCGGGGCTGCGAGGCCCTGCAACAAAGAGAACACGCAGGAAGAACGATGGACATGATGACCCCCGAACACCTGATTCGCCAGCTCGACACCGACGCCGCCGAGACCGCCGAATGGATCGCCTCGCTGCACTCGGTGCTGCAGGCCGAAGGCCCGGAGCGCGCGCGCTTCCTGCTGTCGCAACTGGCGTCGGCCGCACGCGAGGCCGGTCTCAACTGGCGCGATGCGCGCATCACGCCGTACGTGAACACCATCCGCCCGCAGGATGAAGCGCCCTATCCCGGCGGCGCCGATGCGGTGGCCATCGAAGAGCGTCTGGCCAGCATCATGCGCTGGAACGCGCTGGCGATGGTGGTGCGCGCTAACCGCGCATATGGCGAGCTCGGCGGCCACATCGCCAGCTATGCGTCGGCGGCCGACCTGTTCGAAGTCGGCTTCAATCACTTCTTCCGCGCGCGTGACGACCAGCACGCCGGCGACCTGGTCTACTTCCAGGCGCACTCGGCGCCCGGCATTTATGCCCGGGCCTTCCTGGAAGGCCGTCTGTCCGAAGAAAACCTCGCCCATTACCGGCAGGAGATCACTGCGCAAGCGGGTGGCACGCAGGGCCTGTCGTCCTACCCGCATCCGTGGCTGATGCCGGACTTCTGGCAATTCCCGACCGGCTCGATGGGCATCGGCCCGATCAGTGCGATCTATCAGGCGCGCTTCATGCGCTACCTCGAACATCGTGGCCTGGTGCCGCCGCAGCAGCGCCGCGTCTGGGGCGTGTTCGGCGACGGCGAGATGGACGAGCCGGAATCGCTGGCCGCGCTGTCGCTGGCCTCGCGCGAGAAACTGGACAACCTCGTCTTCGTCATCAACTGCAACCTGCAGCGACTCGACGGCCCGGTTCGCGGCAACGGCCACGTGGTCGACGAACTGGAAACCCTGTTCGGCGGTGCCGGCTGGAACGTGATCAAGCTGCTCTGGGGCTCGGACTGGGATCCGCTGTTTGCGCGTGACGAACACGGCGAACTGGTCGATGCCTTGAACCGCACCGTCGACGGCCAGCTGCAGACCTTTGCGGCCAACGACGGCCCGTTCAACCGCGAACACTTCTTCGGCCAGACGCCGGGGCTGGCATCGATAGGCGCGGTGCTGACCGACGACGAGATCGATCGCCTCAAACGCGGCGGCCACGACCTGCGCAAGATCCACGCGGCGTACCATGCAGCGGCCAACCATCGCGGCCGCCCGACCGTGATCCTTGCGCAGACCAAAAAAGGCTTCGGCATGGGCAGCGCCGGCCAGGGCAAGATGACCACGCACCAGCAGAAGAAGCTGGAGCTCGACGACCTGTTGCAATTCCGTGATCGCTTCAACCTGCCGCTGACGGACAAGCAGGTCGAGAACCTCGAGTTCTACAAGCCGGCGCCTGACAGCGAAGAAATGAAACACCTGAGCGCCTGTCGGGCCGCGCTCGGCGGCTCGCTGCCGCGCCGCATCGACAGCAAGGTACAGGTCGCCGTGCCGGCGCTCGAATCGCATGCAGCCTTCGCACTCGACGCCGACCACAAGGAAATGTCGACCACGATGGCGCTGGTGCGCATGCTGGGCGGCTTGCTGAAAGACCCGGTGCTGGGCAAGCATGTGGTGCCCATCGTCGCCGACGAGGCACGCACCTTCGGCATGGCCAACCTGTTCCGCCAGGTCGGCATCTATTCGGCGCAGGGCCAGCTGTACCAGCCGGAAGACATCGGCTCCATCCTGTACTACCGCGAAGCGAAGGATGGCCAGATCCTCGAGGAAGGCATCACCGAAGCCGGCGCGATTTCGTCATGGACGTCGGCGGCAACCAGCTACTCGGTGAATGGCTTGCCGATGCTGCCCTTCTACATCTACTACTCGATGTTCGGGTTCCAGCGCATCGGTGACCTGATCTGGGCCGCCGCCGACCAGCGCGCACGCGGCTTCCTGATCGGCGCGACCTCGGGCCGCACGACGCTCGGCGGCGAAGGCCTGCAGCACCAGGATGGCAGCAGCCACCTGGTGTCGGCCACGATCCCGAACTGCCGTTCGTATGACCCGGCGTATGCGTACGAAATGGCCGTGATCGTCGACGACGGCATGCAGCGCATGCTGGAAAAGAACGAAGACGTGTTCTATTACGTCACCGTCACCAACGAGAACGAGCCGCAGCCCAGCATGCCGGCCGAGGGGCGCGAGCACGTGCGCGAAGGCATCCTGCGCGGCATGCACTGCGTGCTGCCTTGCGAGCAACCGGCGATCCGCCTGCTCGGTGCCGGCCCGCTGCTGAAAGAAGCCGTCGCCGCCGCCCACCTGCTGGAAGGCATCTACGGCATCAAGGCCGAGGTCTGGAGCGTGACAAGCTTCTCGGAGCTTGCGCGCGACGGCATGGCTTGCGAGCGTGCGCGTCGCCTGCAGCATAGCGATGCCATGCCCTGGGTCGCGCAACAGCTGCATGGCAGCATCGCGCCGGTGCTGGCCGTGTCGGACTACGTGCGCGCGGTGCCGGAAAGCATACGCGCGCACATCGCCGCGCCCTATATCACGCTCGGCACCGACGGCTTCGGCCGCAGCGATACGCGCGCCGCGTTGCGCGACTTCTTCGAAGTCGATGCGAAGTGGATCTGCTACACCGCGCTGACCGAACTGTACGAAGGCACCAAGACGCCGGAGCAGATGCGCGAGATTGCATCCCACCTCGGGCTGAACCTCGACAAGACCATTTCTACCGGCATCTGATCCTCTATCTTCCGTTTCTGCCCGCCCTTCCGGCGGGCTCGCCCCTGCTCAGACGGCTTGCCATACGGAATCCTTGACACGGATTCTGTATGGCAGAATAATCCGGCATGATCCTTTCCTTCGCCTGTACGGACACCGAAACGCTCTACCTGAGCATGCCGGTGGCCCGCTTCAGGAATATCGAACGGGTGGCGCGGCGCAAATTGCTGCAATTACAGGCAGCGACCTGGCTCGACAGCCTGCGCATCCCGCCCGGCAACCAGCTTGAGGCGTTGAAAGGTGATCGAAAAGGACAGCACAGCATAAGAATCAATGACCAATGGCGTATCTGCTTTGCCTGGCAAGATGAGGGCGCGCATGACGTCGAGATCGTTGACTACCACTGAGAGGCCGAGACATGGGAAAACTTCTGGAAGAAATCCACCCCGGCGAGATACTGCTGGAAGAGTTCATGAAGCCGATGGGCATCACGGCACGCCAGCTGGCGTCCGACATCGACGTGCCGCCCAGCCGCATCAGCGAGATCGTGCGCGGGCTGCGGCCGGTCACGGCCGACACGGCACTGAGGCTGGGCATCTTCTTCGGGATGGAGCCGCGCTACTGGATGAATCTCCAGAGCGAATATGACATGCGCGTCGCAATTCGCGAACTGAACCCGAAGATTGCGCCGCGCATCCGCGTCTACCAGCCGGAAACGGCCTGAACCGGAAGCCGGTGCCGGTGCGCGATCAGGCACCGGACGCGGCTTGTCGAATTTCAGCGCTGGCGCGTCGCCTGCTGCAAGATGCGTTCGGCCTTGATCATTACCGGCAGGTCGACCATCTTGCCGTCCACCGCCACCGCGGCGCCGTTGGCCGCCGCCGCTGCGTCCAGCACACGCGTGGCCCACGCCACTTCGGCGTCCGTCGGCAGGTAGGACGCATGCACCGCGGCCAGCTGCTTCGGATGGATGCACAGCTTGCCGCCAAAGCCGAAGCGCTTGCCGCGCAGCGTGTCTGCGCGCAGCACTGACTCGTCGTCCAATGCGGTGGTCACGCCATCGACCGGGGCAGCGATGCCGGCCAGCCGCGACGCCAGTACCAGCTGCGAGCGGAAGTAATCGAGCTCACGGTCGTCACCCTCGATGCCGAGGTCGACCGAGAAGTCGATGTGCCCGAACATCAGTCGATCCACGCCCTGCATGGACGCAATCATCGATGCTTGCGCGATGCCCTGCGCGCTCTCAATCAAGGCCAGCACCGAGCGCGCGCCGCTGGTAACCACGCGCTCGATGTCACCCGGGTCGGCCGCCTTCGGCAGCACCACTGCCGCCACGCCGGGCAGCGAGCACAGCCCGAGGTCATCGGTGAACCAAGGCGAATCACCGCTGTTGATGCGCACCGCGACCGGCTTGTCGGACGACAGCCAACCCATCACCGCCGCGCGCGCGAGCTCCTTCTCCGACGGCGGCACTGCATCTTCCAGATCGACGATCACGCAGTCGGCGCCGGCGGCCAGCGCCTTGTCGAAACGTTCCGGTCGATTGCCCGGCACAAAAAGATAGGACACCGGCGCGGCCGAGGTACGGTGGTTCAGGTTCATGACTGTGGACATCTCGATTCGCTTTTTCGGTTTGCCTGATTTCGCGGGATTCAGATCGCCTTTTCGGCACGCAGGCGCTCGACCGCATCGTTCGCATAGCCAAGCTCGCCGAGGATGGCTGACGTGTGCTCGCCCAGCGCCGGGATCGCATCCATGCGCGCATCCCAGCCGCTGGCCGCGCCCGGCGGCAGCATGGCCGGTACCGGGCCGACCGGGGTTGCGACTTCGGTCCAGCGCTGGCGCGCGCGCAGCTGCGCGTGATCCCACAGCTCGTGCATGTCGTTCAGGCGGGCATTCGCGATCTGCGCCTCGTCCAGCCGCGCGATGACCTGCTCGGCCGTCAGCGACGCAAAGGCCTGCGCGATGATGCCGTACAGCTCCTTGCGCGCATCGCTGCGCTTGTCAGCCGATGCAAAGCGCGCATCGCTGGCGAGTGCCGGTTGCTGCAGCACCTTGTCGCAGAAAACCACCCACTCGCGTTCGTTCTGCAGGCCCAGCATCACGGTCTTGCCGTCGCCGGCCGGGAACGGGCCGTACGGGTAAATGGTCGCGTGCGCGGCGCCCGCGCGCACCGGCGGGTTCGCGCCCTTGTACGCGTAATACATCGGGAAACTCATCCACTCAGCCATTGCTTCGAGCATCGAGATGTCGAGGCCGCAGCCCTTGCCGGTGCGGCCGCGCTGGATCAGCGCGGCGAGGATATTGGTGTACGCATACATGCCGGCCGCGATGTCGGCGATTGATGCGCCGGCCTTGGCCGGCTCATCCTTGGTGCCGGTGACAGACAGGAAGCCGGATTCGCTCTGGATCAGCAGATCGTAGGCCTTCTTGTCGCGGTACGGGCCGTCGGCGCCGTAGCCGGAGATGTCGCAGACGATCAGCTTGGGGAAACGGTCCTTCAGCGCCTCGTACGACAGGCCCAGGCGGGCTGCCGCGCCGGGGGCTAGGTTCTGCACCAGCACGTCGGCGTTCTCCAGCAGGCGCTCGAGGATGACTCTGGCTTCATCGTGCTTGACATCCAGCGTCAGGCTTTCCTTCGAACGGTTGGTCCAGACGAAGTGCGAGGCGAGGCCGTCGACCCGCTTGTCATAGGCGCGCGCAAAATCGCCAACGCCGGGTCGCTCGACCTTGATCACGCGCGCGCCGAGGTCAGCCAGCTGGCGCGTGCAGAACGGCGCGGCGATGGCATGTTCAAGAGTGATGACGGTAATGCCGTCCAATGGACGCATGATGGTTTCCTTCCTTGTTTCTTGTCGCGATGTTCTGGCGTCGGCTAGTGACTTGTTGTTTCGCGGATGGATGATCGCAACCGCCTGGCAGATTCGGTGCGGGTTTCAATGGGGGTCCGTAAGGTATTCCGTTTTTCAATGCATCGTTCGTTCAGACCGTGCCGGTTCAGGCCAGCGTGGCCTCGGCCTGCATCGCCAGCTCGCCGCGCGCATTCGCGGCCCACAGCGTGGCCGTGCTGCCATCATCGGACAATTTGCCATGCAGGCTGAAGCGCTCGATGTCGAACAGCGGGCTGACCGCCCGGAAGCTGAAGGTCTTCAGAACACGGAACGGCAATTCGCGGCGCAGCAGGTCGACCAGCAGGGTCGCGATCAGCGGGCCGTGCACGATCAGTCCACCGTAGCCTTCGACGCCGGTCGCATAGCTGCGATCGTAATGAATGCGGTGTCCATTGAAGGTCAGCGCGGAATAGCGGAACAGCAGCACCGGGTCCGGATCGATCACGCGCGTCCACTGCGCATCGGCGGGCGCCGGCTTGCCGGGCGCTGCCTTGCCGCTGCCCGATGCGCCCGATGGCCCGGCCAGCTCGCGATAGACGATGTCGTGTTCTTCGTAGATGCAGGGCTTCCCGTCCTGCGCGATCGCATGCGCGACGGTCACGAAGGCCAGCGGGCCGGTGCTGCCCTGCTTGACGCTGACGTCGAGGATGGTCGAGGTCTTGTCGGCCTGTACGCCCAACAGCAGCGGCGCGTCGAAGCGCAGGCGGCCGCCGGCCCACATGCGGCGCGGCAGCGGCACCGGCGGCAGGAAGCCGCCGCGCCTGGCATGACCGTCCTGGCCCAGCCCCGACATCGGGGCCACCGACCAGAAGTAGATCCAGTGCCACAGCGGCGGCAGCACGCCGCCATCGGCCAAATGCTCGTCACGGTCGAGGGTGGCCGCCAGGGCATTGGCGGCGCCGGCCGAGATCAGGTCGTGTGCCGACTCGCTGCGGCCGGCCCATTGCTTCAGGTGCTCGGTATCGATCTGGCTCATGGATGTCGTTGGGGCGGCGTCGACTGCGCCGCGGACGAAGATGGGGTCGTGCCCGTCCGGCGGACAGGCTGGCTCATCCTGCATTTTCCGGCAGCGCCCGGCCACGGGCAATTTTGAATTGCCGAAGGGGGATTTGAGCCACATCGGGCGCCGGCCGCCAAGGCGGCAAACTTACCAGGACTTCTTGGCGCTGGCCGATGCGTAAATCTCGGAAATGATGTCGCCGAAGGCCGGGTCGCGCACCTCGTCGAAGCGGAACTTGCGGCGCCGGTCGCCCATCAGGTCGCGCAACTGCCGCCCGCTCCAGCCGCTGACCTCTTCCATCCGTATCAGCAGCTCGGGCGTGACCGGGATCTCGCCCATCCGCACCAGCCGCACCAGCGCCCCCGGCACTTCCAGCTTGCGCGCCAGCCCGACATCGCTGCGCAACTTCAGCAGGCCGCGCAGCGCATTGAACAGGCGTCCGGGGTCATAGCCATCGGTGGACGTGACAGACAAGGCTCTCATGCAGGCACCCGAATCCCATAACGGTCGAGGGCAAATTATCCCATGCGACCCATTCGATGACCGGCTGCCTATCTTGATTTTTGGAACAGGTTTGCTGCAGGTCTGAAGAAGCGCAATTACCCGTTTCCCGAGGCAAGAAATTACTTAACAGCAGGAAAATCTCATTCCACGCCGGGAATGAAGCCGGTGAATCCGGCCGGCTCGGGTGCGCTGTCGTCGACACCGGCTGTGAAGCAGATGCTGAGCTTGCCACGCGGCGGCGGCTCGGCCGCCATGCCGGTGCATTCACCGCCGGCGCTGTCGGCCAGCGATTTCAGCAGCTCAACTGCGGCATCGGCGACCAGTGCCTCGGGGTGGGTCTCGCAATAGCTTTCCAGCGCATCGATGATGATGCCGTTCGACTGATTGGCCAGCAGGTCGAGGTTGTGCGCCCTCAGGTTGGATGAACTGAGGAAGCCCAGCACCCAACTGTCGCTGGCAAGCCGGGCATCGTCGTCGGACGCAAGATAAGACTCGCAGGCATTGTTGCCGCTGCCGGCCAAGGTCTCGCCGGCCCGCACCGAACGCGCAAGGCCCGCCGCGGCCACGATGCAAATGAAGGCAGCCAGCCATTCGCGCACACGCGAGCGAGGCCTGGCCGGCCGGTTGTGAACGAGCTTGATCGAAGCGACAGGCATGCACCCTCCCGGTTCACGGTGGCGCCGGCAGTCCGGCACCCTGAAGATGATTCTCGCGTTGATTCTACCGGCTGCCGGCAGCTCCCGCGCGCCCGCGCAATACCGACGCTATACCGACGCATGCGGGGCTATAATCGCGCCGGAGCTACAGGTGTCCGAGCGGCGTCAGTGGCCTTTTGCCTTAACGCTAACGATCGGCCTCACATTCATGCAGCAACTCCCCTCCGGCGCAGAATTCAACACAGGCGCCAGTGGAAACTTCCCGCTTCGCTCCCATCGTGCCGGCCTGGCCCGCAGCCTGTGGCTGGGTTTGGCGCTCATTGCTTGGCTGCTGACCACGATCTGGGTCAGGCCGCTGGCCCTGCCCGATGAGGGCCGCTATGCCGGCGTCGCATGGGAGATGGTGCGCTCCGGGCAATGGCTGACGCCGACCCTCGATGGCCTGCCCTACTTCCACAAGCCGCCGATGTTCTACTGGCTGACCGCGATCGCGATCAAGCTGTTCGGCTTCCATGAATGGTCGGTGCGACTGGCATCGCTGACCGGCGCACTGGTCGCCGCCGGTGCCACCTGGCGCCTGATGCAGCGCTGGGTGTCGCCCGCCGCGGCCCTGTGGGGCCTGACGATCGTCGCGACCATGCCTTTGTTCTACGGCGGCGCGCAGTATGCGAACCATGACATGCTGGTGGCCGGCTTCATCAGCGGTGCCATCGCCTTCGCGGCCGATGCGCTGCTGTCGCGCGACGCCGGCCTGCCGTGGCGCGCCAGCCTGTTGCTGGCCTGGGCTTGCATGGCCGTGGGCCTGCTGTCCAAGGGCCTGATCGGCATTGTGCTGCCGTCGGGCGTCATCTTCTTCTGGCTGCTGCTGACCCGGCGCCCGCTGTGGCTGTTCCGGCTGTTTTGGTGGCCGGCGCCGCTGCTGTTCCTGGCGATCGCCCTGCCGTGGTTCGTGCTGATGCAGCTGAAGTTCCCGGAGTTTTTCGACTACTTCTTCATCCACCAGCATTTCGAGCGCTTCTCGCAAAAGGGCTTCAACAACAACCAGCCGTTCTGGTTCTATCCGGCCGCGCTGTCCGTACTGTGCTTGCCGTGGACGCTGGCGCTGCTCACCCGCACCCGGATCGGCAGCGCGCGCGACCTGTCGCACCGCGCGGTGCGCGTGCTGCTGTGGACCTGGGTGGCGGTGATCCTCGGTTTCTTCTCGCTGCCGGCTTCCAAGCTGATCGGCTATTCTCTGCCAGTCGTGCCGGCGCTGGCCGCGCTGGCCGGCGAGGCCATCGCCCACTGGCAGCGGCGCTGGCTGCGCGTGGCTTTCGCTTCGGTGGCGGCGGTGCTGTGCATCGTGGCGCTGGTCATGATCAGCCGTGCCGAGACCGTCTCGTCGAAGGCGCTGGCCGCCGCCTGGCGCGAGCAGGCCCGTCCGGGCGACGGACTGCTGTCGCTGCGCCTGTACCGCTTCGATTTCCCGATCTATGCGCAGCTGCAGGAGCCGCTGCCGGTCTATCATGCATGGAAAGATCCGAGCCTGGTCGCGCGCGACAGCTGGCCGCGTGAACTGATCGACGCCACCCAGTTCGACCCTGCGATGGGCGAACGGGTATTGCGGCCGGTGACGGAGCTCGCGGCAGCGCTGTGCGCGCACGAGGTCACCTGGGTCATCGCCGGCAAGAGCGAGCGCGAACCGCTGCTGAAGGATGCAACGACCGCTGCCGAGAATGAAAAATATGCATTGAAGCGGGTCGAGCGCAGCAAGCTGGCCTGCCGCTGACGCCCGACACGCGCGGCACGAGACTACCAACAACAAACAGCCATGGAGCACACCATGTCCGAACTGAATCGCAGCATACAGCCGGCCGCGCGTGCCGCCTTCCTGCCCTCCGCCCTCATGGCGATGACTCTCGCCGTGGTGCTGGCCAGCCCGGCCGCGCAGGCGCAATCGCTGCCGGAAGGCGTCGACCCCGCGTTCGCGCAAGCCACGCGCGGCATCGCGACCGACCTGCTGAACCAGCTGGGCGCCAAACTGAAAGGCGCGATGTCCACCGACGGCCCGATCGCCGCCGTCAGCGTGTGCAAGGAAGCTGCGCCGGCCATCGCGAAAGACCTGTCGGCAAAGAACAATGCGCAAGTGACGCGTGTCGGCACCCGCGTTCGCAACCCGAAGATGGGCGTGCCGAATGCATGGCAAAAAGCGGCACTGGCCGATTTCGAACAGCGCATCGCCAATGGCGAAAAGCCGGCCGAGCTCGAGCACTGGAGCGTGGCCGAAGGCGCCGACGGCAAGCGCGAGCTGCGCTATGCGAAGGCCATCGGCGTGCAGCCGCTGTGCGTGACCTGCCACGGCAGCAAGGATGACATCCCGGCGCCGCTGGCCGAGAAGATCCGCCTCGAATACCCGGAAGACCAGGCCGTCGGCTACAGCGTCGGCAAGCTGCGCGGCGCCGTCGTCGTCAGCCGCGCGCTGCCGGCACAGTGAACCCGCGCCGGGCCAGGCTTTCCAACCGGATCGTAGTCCAGCACTGAAACACCGCCCCCTACCGTTTCCAGGAAGTCCAACGTGTCGATCAGCAATCCAGAGTTTTCGCAATCATCAGTGATGCGCCCGGTCAGCGTGACCGGCATCGACGGCCACGCGCATGCATCCACGACCGCGCTCGTGCTGGCAGCCGTCGGCATCGTGTTCGGCGACATTGGTACCAGCCCGCTGTATGCATTGAAGGAATGCTTCAGCCCCGAGCACGGCATCCCCTACTCGCACGGCGCGGTGCTCGGCATCCTGTCGATGATCTTCTGGGCGCTGCTGGTGGTGGTGACGCTGAAATACGTCGCCTTCGTGCTTCGCGCCGACAACAACGGCGAAGGCGGCGTGCTGTCGCTGATGGCGCTGGCGCTGCGTTCGGCGCGTTCGGACAAGCACCATTACATCGTGCTGCTGATGCTGGGCGCGCTCGGCGCCTGCATGCTGCTCGGCGAATCAGTGATCACGCCGGCGATCTCGGTGCTGTCGGCGGTCGAGGGCCTGGAAGTCATCCATCCTGACCTGAAGCGTTACGTGATCCCGATCACGTTGGTGATCGTCGCCGCGCTGTTCATGATCCAGCGTTACGGCACGGCCGCCGTCGGCCGCTTCTTCGGCCCCATCATGGTCGTCTGGTTCTCGTCGCTGGCCGCGTTCGGCATCGCCAGCGTCATGAAGAACCCGGAGATCCTGACCGCAGTCAACCCGCTGCATGCGGCAGCCTTCATCAGCGAGCATACGCTGCAAGCGTACATCGTGATGGGCTCGGTGGTGCTGGTGGTGACCGGCGTCGAGGCGCTCTATCTCGACATGGGCCACTTCGGCCGTCGCCCGGTGCGACTGGCCTGGCTGCTGGTCGCCCTGCCGGCGCTGATGATCAACTACTTCGGCCAGGGCGCGCTGATGCTGTCCAATCCGGAGGCAGCGACCAATCCCTTCTTCCTGATGCTGCCGGAATGGGCGCTGTGGCCCATGATCGGGATGGCGACCGTCGCCACCGTGATCGCGTCGCAGGCAGTGATCTCGGGCGCGTTCTCGCTGGCCAATCAGGGCATCCTGCTGGGCTTTTTGCCGCGCATGCAGATCCTGCACACCTCGGACACCGAACGTGGCCAGATCTACATGCCGATGGTGAACTGGGTGCTGCTGGTGCTGGTGATCTTTACCGTGATCCAGTTTCGCGAATCCGGCAATCTCGCAGCGGCGTACGGCATTTCAGTCACGACCACCATGCTGATCACCACCGGCCTGCTGGCAGTGGTGATGTCGAACGAATGGAAGATCAAGACCGTGGTCGTGGTGACGATGGCGACCCTGTTCTTCGTGGTCGACTTCTCGTTCTGGACCGCGAACCTGATCAAGGTAAAGGATGGCGGCTGGTACCCGATGATGCTGGGCGCGATCTGCTTCGTGATGCTGACCACCTGGTACAAGGGGCGCCGCCTGCTGCGCGAGCGCGTCGTCAGCGACTCGATCCGCCTGCCTGATTTCGTGCAGGCCTTGCTGGCCCACCCGCCGCATCGCGTCGAAGGCACGGCCGTGTTCCTCACCGCGCACATCGATTTCGTGCCGGTCGCGCTGCTGCACAACCTGAAGCACAACCGCGTGCTGCACGAGCGCGTGCTGTTCCTGAAGCTGTCGATCTGGGACGTGCCCTATGTGCGCGACGAAGAGCGACTGACCATCAGCGAGCTGGGCGGCAATTGCTACGTGGTGCGCGCGGTGCACGGCTTCAAGGAGACGCCGGACATCAACCAGGTGCTGTCCCTGCTCGAGACCCAGCACGACCTGAAGCTGGAACTGTCCGACACCTCGTTCTTCCTCGCGCGCGACACCGTGGTGCCGAGCAACCTGCCAGGCATGGCGATCTGGCGCGAGCGCCTGTTCGCCTGGATGATGCAAAACGCGGCCAAGCCGTCGGATTTTTTCAAGATCCCACCCAACCGCGTGGTGGAACTGGGAACGAAGATCGAGATCTGATCGCGTCGCCGTTCAACAAAAAAGCCCGGAGCGCTCCGGGCTTTTTTGTTGGTGCCGCCGGCCACTGCGGCTTCAGTGGGCCAGCACGCGCGACAGGAATTCCTGCGCCCGCGGCGCACGCGCCGGCACGTTGCCGAAGAATTCGTCGCTGCGGCAATCTTCGACGATGCGCCCCTGGTCCATGAAGATCACGCGATCGGCGACGCGCCGCGCGAAGCCCATCTCGTGCGTCACGCACATCATCGTCATCCCCTCTTCTGCCAGCTGAACCATCACTTCCAGCACCTCGCCCACCATCTCAGGATCGAGCGCCGACGTCGGTTCGTCGAACAGCATCACCGCCGGGTCCATCGCCAGTGCGCGCGCAATCGCCACCCGCTGCTGCTGCCCGCCGGACAGCTGCGCCGGGAATTTGTCGCGATGCGCGGCCAGCCCGACGCGTTCAAGCAGCGCGGCGCCGCGCTTCACGGCCTCGGCCGGGTCGCGCTTCAGGACCTTCACCTGCGCCAGCGCCAGGTTGTCCATCACCGACAGATGCGGGAACAGCTCGAAATGCTGGAACACCATGCCGACCCGCGCGCGCAACGCCGGCAGCAAAGTCGCCGGATCGTGCACGGCGATGCCGTCGACCCACAGCTCGCCCTGCTGGAAAGGCTCGAGCGCATTGATGGTCTTGATCAGGGTCGACTTGCCTGAACCCGACGGTCCGCAGACAACGACTACCTCCCCCCTCGCTATCTCGGCCGAACAATCGGCCAGCACCCGGAAGTCGCCGTACCACTTCGACAGGTTCTTGATGGAGATCATCGGCATTCCTTTGCGGGTATCAGGCAAGATTATCGAACGATGGCGACCCTGCGCTGCCAGCGCGCTGCCAGTTGCGACAGCAGCAGGCACAGCACGAAATAGACAAGCGCCGCACCGACATAGGCTTCGATCGGCCGGCCAAGGATCTTGCCGGCCACATCGAAGCCCTTCAGCATGTCGTAGGCGCCGATCGCATAGACCAGCGAGGTATCCTGGAACAGCACGATCACCTGCGTCAGCAGCACCGGCAGCATGTTGCGCATCGCCTGCGGCAGGATCACCAGCCTCAGGTTCTGCGCCGGGGAAAGTCCCAGTGCCAGCCCGGCCTGCAACTGACCACGTGGCACGGCCTGCATGCCGGCACGCACGATCTCGCAGAAGAAGGCCGCCTCGAAAGCGACGAAGGTCACATAGGCCGACACCTCCGCGCCAATGGATCGCCCCAGCAGGAAAGGCATCAGCAGGAAGAACCACAGGATCACCATCACCAGCGGCACCGAGCGCATGGTGTTCACGTAGACGGCTGCCGGCAGCGCGATCCAGCGCGAACGCGCGGTGCGCATGACCGCCAGCAGGCTGCCGAACAGGATGCCTCCCAGCGTCGCAACCACCGTCAGCTGCAGGCTGAATGCAGCGCCCTCCAGCAGGTAGCGGCCGATCAGGTCCCAGCTGTAGAAACCGAGGTCGAGATCCATCAGCGCAGCTCCCCCACAGGCCGCTCGCGGCCGCCAGCCACGCCCGGCACGCTGGTGCGCACCTCGATCAGCGCCAGCAGGCGGTTGACGGCGATCGCCGTCGCCGCATACAGCAGCGTCACGGCCAGGTAGATTTCGATGCCGCGGGCGGTTTCTTCCTGCGCCTGCAGCGCAAACTGGGTCAGCTCGGCAATCCCGACCGCGAACGCGACCGAGGAATTCTTCACCGCGTTCATCGCCTCGGACGTGAGCGTCGGGATCATTTGCCTGAGCGCGACCGGCAACAGCACCAGCCGGTAAGCCTGCGACGTGCGCATGCCCAGCGCCTGCGCCGCCTGCAGCTGCCCGCGCGGCAGCGCCTGCAACGCCGCCCGCACCTGCTCGGCGATGCGCGCCGACGTGAACAGGCCCAGCGCCGTCGCCGCCAGCAGCCATGCGGGCACGGCCTTCAGCGATGGCACGAAGTAAGGCAGCACGTGATACCAGAGGAAGACTTGCACCAGCAGCGGGATGTTGCGGAACAGTTCGGTCCAGGCGATTGCCAGTGCCGCGCAACCGCGGCGGCCGGGCAGCGTGCGCAGCGTGCCGATGGCGATGCCTGCCACGAGCGCCAGCAGGAAGCCGGACACCGCGACGGCCGCGGTCCAGCCCCAGGCCGACAGCAACCATTGCAGGTAGCTGGTCTCGCCGCCATGGCCGAAGCAAGCGGGCAGCTGGGCTGTGCCGGTGGTGCTCTTGCAGAAAATTTGCCAGTCGAGGTTCATGGACTCCCCCTGTCAACCGGCAGGACGATCCGAGCGCGAGCGCAGGTTCTCGAGCAGCTCGCGGCTCATCGGCAGGTTCAGGCTGCGGCCGCGTGGCGGTATCGGCTGCATGAACCACTTGTCATAGATGCGCTCGAATTCACCGGACTGCATCAGCCCGGCCAATGCGTCGTCGACCACTTGCTTGAATGCCGGGTCATCCTTGCGCAGCATGCATGCATAGGGCTCGACCTGCAGCGGCTTGCCGACGACTTCCAGCTCTGCGGGGCGGCGCGCATTGAGCACCTGCCCGTACAGCAGGATGTCATCCATCACGAAAGCGGCAGCACGTCCGGATTCGAGCAGCAGGAAAGAATCCGCATGGTCCTTGCCGGCCAGCAGCGTGATGCCCATGCGGTGTTCGAGGTCGTACTGCCGCATCAGCTTGAAACTGGTGGTGCCGGTGGTGATGGCGATGGCCTTGCCGCGCAAGTCGGCAAAGTCGCCGATGCCGGAACCTTTCTTCACCAGCAGCCTGGGACCGGTGTAGAAGTAGTTGATCGCAAAGGCCACGCTTTTGGCGCGCGCGGCGGTGTTCGAGGTTGAACCGCATTCGAGGTCGACCGTGCCATTGGCCACCAGCGGTATCCGGTTCTGCGAGGTCACGGCCTGATAGCGTACCGTGAGGTCCTGCCGGCCGGTGGCCTTGCGCAAGCCCCCGAGTACGGCGCCATACATGTCCACGCCAAAACCGATCGGTTGGTGCGGGCCATTGAGGTAGCTGAAAGGCACCGAGGATTCGCGATAGGCAAAGGTGACGACGCCGGTCTCGCCTATTTTTTTCAGCGTATCCGCCTGCGACGGCGAAGCGCCGGCCAGCAACACGGCTGCCAGCCATGTCGCTCGCAGCCATAGTCGGGATCGATTGAAGGAAGGTGTCATCAGCGCGCGTTCAGCCGGTGGAGGTTCGCATCGGTGGTCAAAGGTCCTGGCCTGCCCTTGTACCCGATCCCGTGCGTCAGGCGACACGATAGCGTCATTGTGCCGCACGCCCCGCACTAACCCGCCAGGCCCGGCGCGAATCAGACGCCTGCGCGCAACAGTCAATCCCCACGCGCGACGCCCTCGCGCCGCGGATCGGCGCCGCCTTCCAGCCCGTCGAGCCCGACGACGATCGCGTGCACGCCGCTGGGGAAAGGCAGCAGCTTCACGTTATGCCCCATCGCTTCCAGCGCCGGTTCGCGGTCGGCCAGCGAGGTGCCTTCCTCGATTTCGGTGTCCTTGTTGCGGCTGCCCATGTTGGGCAAGGCGATCGCCTGCTGCACATCGAGCTTCCAGTCGATCATCGCCACCAGCGTCTTGGCGACATAGTTGATGATCGCGCTGCCGCCGGGTGAACCCAGCACCATTTTCAATTTGCCCTGCTCGAAGACAGCAAACGGCGCCATCGAACTACGCGGACGCTTGCCGGGTTCAACACGGTTGGCCACCGGTCGGCCATGGTCGTCGGTCGGTGCGAGCGAAAAATCGGTCAGCTGATTATTGAGCAGGAAGCCGCGCACAAAGATCTTGCTGCCAAACTCGGCTTCGATGGTGGTCGTCATCGACACCGCATTGCCCTGCCCGTCGACGGCCACCAGGTGGCTGGTCGACGGAATGTCGGCCACCACGCCCTCGCCCAGTGCCAGCGCCACACCTTCGGGGCGGCCCGGTGGGGCCTTGCCCATGCTGCGCCTGGCGTCGATCAGCGCGCCGCGCTGCTTCAGGTAAACCGGATCCAGCAAGCCGCGGACCGGCACCGCGGTGAAGGCCGGGTCGCCGAGGTACAGGTCGCGGTCGGCAAATGCCAGCCGCCCGGCTTCGGCAAAGTAATGCACGGCCAGCGTATCGCCCGGTTGCAGCAGGCCGATCGGGTATTGTTCGAGCATGCCCAGCATCTGCAGGACCGCCACACCGCCCGACGAGGGCGGGCCCATGCCGCACAACAGGTAGACGCGGTAATTGCCACAGACAGGTTCGCGCTCGAGGGGACGATAGTCCCTCAGGTCGGCCTCGGACAAGTCGCCGGGCACCGCGTGCGCATGCACCGCAGCGACGATGTCGCGTGCGATCGTCCCCTTGTAGAACGCGTCACTGCCCTCTTTCGCGACACGCTTCAGCACGGCAGCCAGTTGCGGGTTTTTCAGGCGATAACCGACTGCTGCCGGCTGTCCGTCCGGCAGGAAATAGGCGCGCGCGTCAGCCTGCTTCGCGAGGTCGGCGTTCTGGCTGATTTGCCTGTGCAGCCGCGGCGACACCGGGAAGCCGCGCTCGGCCAGTTCGATCGCGCGCGTGAACAGCTCCGCCCATGGCAAGCGTCCATGGCGGCGATGCGCGAGCTCCAGCATGCGCAACAGCCCCGGCGTGCCGACCGCAAGGCCGCTGTTGACCGCATCGCCAAATCGCATCGCCTTGCCGTCCTTCAGGAAGCGCTCCGGTACGGCGGTGGCCGGCGCGGCCTCGCGGCCGTCATAGGACTTCAGCTTTGCAGAGCGGGCGTCCCACGCGAGCATGAAGGCGCCGCCGCCCAGTCCCGACGATTGCGGCTCGACCAGCGCCAGCACCATCTGCATCGCAATCGCTGCATCGACGGCGCTGCCGCCCCGCTCCAGCACCGCGGCACCCGCCTCGCTGGCCAGCGGATTGGCAGCCACCGCCATGAAATGCTTGGCACGAACGACCGGCCGGTGCTGGACACCGGTTGCAATCTCGGGATTGGCGTCGGCTTGGGCATCGCGTGCCTTTGCCTGATACGGCAACGCCAGCGGCAATGCGAGCAGGAGGGCCAGTCGCAGTGCATGAAGGTTGCGCCACAGCCGATCGCCCGCCCGCTGCTCCGGCGCAAAACCGATACCAAGCCGCCCCGAGACAGCTAACAATTTTGCAAGATCACGCATGGACAGGTCTGTGAGCTGAAAAACATGAATCAGCAGGAATCATGGTGCTTTCAAGTACCTATCTGAGCCGCTCCGTTTGGCCATCACCGCAAGCTTCCCGACTTGAAAACTGGCGCCAAGCCATTGAATTAACTGAAACTTCCATCGCACACCTGCGCTGGCTCGGCATAAAATTGCTTCTTTTATGCAACTCCCTAGTATTATCTTGCATAAACAAATACAGACCAACTAGGAATTGTGGCAATACCGCGCCGGCTCCTGATTCAATACCCTTCAATTTTCGCCGCTGGTGCCGATTCTCACAGGATCGAAGCCCCGAAGCACGCAACAGGACAGCACCATGGCTGACGCAGCCGACGACAAGAAGCCCGCCGAAGGCCAGGCCCCCGAAGGCCCGGCCTTAGAGCCCATTGTCAAAAAGAAGAAAGTCGATGGCGACCATGCCGGCGCGCATGGTGGCGCATGGAAGATCGCGCTGGCCGACATGATGACGGCCATGATGGCCTTCTTCCTGCTGATGTGGCTGCTGGGCGCAACCACCGAAGACCAGCGCAAGAGCATCGCCGAATATTTCAAGCCGACCTCGCACAGCCTGGCCAACATGAGCAACCTGGCCGGCCCCGGCGGCATCATGGGCGGCAATTCCATCCTCGATCCGGACGGCATGCCCTATGCCGGCCAGCGTACCAGCCTGTTCGAGCGCGAGACCCCGCGCGCCGAAGGCGGCAAGAAGAGCGACGCCGGCGACTCGAAGGACGAAAAGAACGACATGAACGACAGCGAGCTGTCGGACGAAGAAAAGCAGAAGATCGCCGCCGAGACCGACAAGAAGAACTTCGACAAGCTCGAGCAGGAAGTGAAGGAAAAGCTGAACCAGAATCCGCAGCTCGACAAGCTCAAGGACAAGGTCAAGTTCATCCGCGAGAAAGAAGGCTTGCGCATCGAAGTGATCGACAAGGCGGACTTCTCGATGTTCGGGGTCGGCAATTCGAAGATGCAGGGCAAGGCCGAGGCGCTGATCCGCGAAGTCGCGAAATCCGTCAATGGCATGCCCAACAAGGTCGCCGTGCGCGGCCATACCGACAGCCTCGCGTATGACGATGGCGTGCGCTCGAACTGGTCGCTGTCGGGTGACCGCGCCGAGAGCACGCGGCGCATCATGCAGGACGCCGGCATCCCGGAAAACAGATTCGCGAAGGTCGAAGGCGTCGCCGATACGGCCCCTTACATCCCGAACAATCCGGCCGACCCGCGCAATCGCCGCATCTCGATCACCATTCAATATCAGGACGCCGCCAAATGATTCGCCATCGCCGCCTTGGTCTTTTGCTCGCGACGCTGGCGCTGCTGGCGTCCTTCAGCGTCTTTGCGCATGCGGCGCAAAAGAAAAAGGATGAAGCCCCCGAGCCGCCGCCACCGCCGGTCAAGCCGGGCACCCTCGATCCGCTCGATTGCGTGGTCGCCAATTTCCGCGCGATCGGCATCGACACCCCGGACGCCGAAGCCCGCCGCAGCAAGGCGCTGTCATGGCTGGGCAAGCACGGCAAGTCCTGCACGGCCGAGCAGCTGATCGTGATGCGCAACAACCGCCAGCAATGGATGGGCACGGCCGACAATGCAACGCTGGCTGCCCGCATCGATGGCTTGCTGGAAGTCTTCGCTGCCACCAACAAGGACATCGCCATCCTGCTGTACGGCACGCCACCAGCGCCCAAGAAGCCTGGTGGCAAGGACGCCCCCGGTGGTGCCAATGGCGCTGCCGGCGCAACGCCGAAGAAATAAGCCTTCAGCGCGTACCCTATGGAATTCATCTCTCGCAAAAGCCCCGTCTGTCGGGGCTTTTTTTTCATGGCGCTGTTGTGGATGTCACCCCTCTCCGCAGGCGCCGTTGCTGCCGACGGGCACGATGCCCTTGCGGTCAGCTGCGAAGCGGACTATGGCGGCCGCACCGAAAAGCTGGCGCTGCGCCCGACCACGGACGTGTATGCAACGCAGACCGTCGAGCTCGGCAAGCGCTTCCGGTTCAACGCGCAATACCTGGCGGACCGTGAGAAGCTGAAGACTTGGGTGTATGAACTGCGCGAACGCGGCCCCTTGCTGTTGCATGCGGCGGAATATACACTGCGCGCTGACGCGTGCGGGAAGGCCGGCGCAACGATGTCCGATTTCGGACTGAACAAGGTGTACTCGTCCGACTTCGAACGCGAGCTGTTCTTCCGATGCGTGAGGACCTGCGAATGAAGCTGCCCCACCGCATGGCAATGCTGCTGGCCGCATGGCTGGTCGCGTCCGCCACCTGCGCTGCAAATGCCACCGATGCCGGCAGCGCCGACATCACGATGGCCTTCGTCGGCGACCTGATGCTGGCCGAGGGCCCGGGCAAGCTGATCCGTGCTGGCAAGGATCCTTTCATCCATGTCGCGCCGCTGCTCGGCACGGCAGACCTTCGCATCGGCAACCTCGAATGCGTGGTGTCGACCAGAGGCAGCCCCGAACCCAAGCCCTACACTTTCCGCGCGCCGCAACGCGCACTGAAACTGTTGAAGCGCCATTTCAGCGCCGTCTCGCTGGCCAACAACCATACCGGGGATTTCGGCAAGCCTGCGTTTGCAGACATGCTCGATCGACTGGAGCGCGCGCAAGTGCCCTACTTCGGCGGCGGCCGCCAGCTGCGTGATGCGCATCGACCGTACATTGCGGAGATCAAGGGCAAGCGCATCGGCGTCCTCGGCTACAACGGCTTTTTCCCGCGCAGCTTCGAGGCGCTGGATGATTCACCGGGCAATGCCTGGCTGGACGAAGACCAGATCGTGCACGACATACGCCATGCGAAGGAAGTCCTTGGCGTCGATTTCCTGGTCGTCTACCCGCACTGGGGCTGGGAATACCAGCGGCTCGCGTCGGACAGTCAGCGCAAGATGGCCCGCCTGATGATCGACAGCGGCGCCGATGCCGTGATCGGCGGCCATCCGCACGTGACGCAGGATGTCGAGACGTATCGCGGCAAGCCGGTCTTCTACAGCCTGGGCAATTTCGTGTTCGATGGCTTCAGCGATGTCGACACCACCACCGGCTGGATCGCGCTGCTGAACTGGAAGGCCGACGGCACGCTAGCCTGGTCAGTGCGCGCGGTACGGATCGATCGCAAGGGCGTGCCGAGGCTGGAAAAAACGTACATGCCAGCCGATCTCGGTAACTGAACGCGCCAACAAAAAAGACGCCTGATTCAGGCGTCTTTTTTTTCGTGCGTGCCGGCCGGTGGTCCGGGCAGCCGTCGGGTTCAGTCACCCATCATCAGGAATGACGGGATCGCCGACTTCAGGCGCGTCGTGGCGCTCACGCGCGTGCTGTCATTGGCGGCGGCACGCACCGGCGCGGTCGGGTTGGAATTGCGCACCGCGCGGAAGCGGTCGAGGATGGAGCCGCTGACCTTGTGCGTCAGCGACGACAGGCGTGCATCGCCGCGCTTGGCCAACTTCAGGTCGGCTTCAATCTCGCCCAGCTGCTCGATCGAACGGCCGAACTCGAGGAAGTTCTCGCGAATCTCCTTCTTCGACGTCATCACGAAGAACTCGGTGCCGAAGAACTCGTTGGCGCTCGAGCTGTACATGACCGGCGGCGACAGGAAGAAACCGGCATTGAAGGACTTCGAGAAGATGCTCTCGTAAGTCTCGAGGTTGTCGACGCGCGAAGGCACGATCACCAGCTTGGGCGGCGTTTTCAGGCGCGAATTGAAGACGTAGGAGAAGCGGTTCACGAACTCCAGCGTGCTGTCGAGCTCGACGCGCGACAGCGAACTCGGCACCAGCACCAGGTCGAACTCGAACAGGAAATCCGGCGGCAGCACATCGGTCCAGGTCAGGTCGGTAATCACGACTTCGCTGGACTCGTTCGCCTTGCGCAGCGCTTCTTTCGCCTTCAATAGTGCAATGCCGGAGCCTTTGGCATTAGGCAGGTCAACCGTCTTGCAATCAATGCCAATCGGATAAGCCTTGCGAACCCATTTTCCCGAAGTCGCCTGGTGATCAAAATCGATCAGCGAGGTTCTTTTGCCGGAAATGTAAGAAAAATACGCTGCCAGGTTTGCGGAAACCGTGCTCTTTCCAACGCCGCCTTTTTGGCTCGTAATCAGGACCTTGAGTGCCTTGCTCATGATGTTCCTCGGATTCGCTCGCAAACCGTTGATTTTTCTGGATATTACTAAATGAAACGTTGCTTTAGGGGAAAATTTGCCATAATATAACGCGGAGTATAGATCAGGCTTTCAGAGAATTCCAAGTATTTTCTTTATAAGGATTCACAAAATGGCAAAGTCTTCGGCAAAACCCACGATGATGCGTTTCGAACCGGAATCCGGCTGGAGCGACGCAGCCGGACAAGTGATTTCAATTAATGAACGCATTAATCCGGAAACCAGCGCGGAAAATAATTTGCCGATGACCGGCAAAAGCGGCATCGATAATCTGCCGACGGATGCACTGGTAAATATCGGTGAATCGATGCAGGAAGTTTTCGAAAGCCTGAAGATCAGCGACCCGCGCCTGCAGGCATGGACGCAGGTGCATGCGGCGATCCGCCTGATCAGTGGCAAGCTGGATGAAAAGAAAGCACTGCAAGAACGCATCACTGCGCTGGAGATGGAAATCGAAGGCGTGCGCAGCCTCGCCTCCGAGCTGGTATCGACTGCGTATCGCAGCGAACAGGAAATCCACGAAACTTCGAAGCTGCGCATGCAGATCGCCGAATCGCTGAGTGAAAAGCTGACGTCGGCATTGAAGGCATGAAGAAGCTAGCCCGCCTGCCTGCCCTGCTGCTGGCGCTGAACTGGCTGCTGTTTGCCATTGCGTTCGCGCTGACCTGCAAGACCCAGGGCAATGTGCTGTGGTGGCTGCGCATCGACTGGTCGGCATGGCTGTCGGCCTATGGCGCGATGACGCAAATGGCCGACATCCCGGCCGGCAGCGTGTGGGTGATGTGGGTGCTGTCCAGCCTGCTGCTGACGCTGCTCGTGATGCTGCGCCCTGCGCCCAGTGCGCCCACGACGCCGCGCGTCGCGCCGCAAGAATCGGCACAGGCCGCGCGCCGCCAGCTGAGCCCGCAACCCGGCATGATGCAGGAGCGACCCGAGCTGAAGGAAAAGATCCTCAAGCTGCACCAGTCGCTGGAGCGCATCTGAGCAGCGAACGGAAGTTGGCGTAGAACGACGCGCGGTGCGAAATACCGACCTGCTGCAAGCAAGGACACAGCAATGACAAAGGGCGCCGCGGCGCCCTTTGCTTTTTTACCTGCCAGTCGAAGGCAGCATCACTGCTGCACGTAGACCTGCACTCGACGCCCGTTGAGTGGCTGCACCGGACGCGCATTCATCTTGTACAGCTTCTTGAACGCGGACAGTTGCGAGTACGAGAGCACCATCGGCGTCTGCATCACATGCCATTTCACGTCTTCGCTGCACGGTGGCGTGGTCAGCGAACCGGTATAGGTGAAATACGTCGGGTCGCCCGGCAGGATGTCGGCCGGGTTGAACTCGTTGAGCTTGGCCTTCTGGCCTTCGTGTTGCGGCAGGCTGTCGAAGACCGGCTTGAGCGCCTTGTTTTCCTTGCCGAGCTTGAACATAACCGCGACCACGGCCAGCTTGGTATCGCCGGCGCGATGCACGAGGTGCGCGACCATGTGCTGGGCCATGCTGTCGATCTTCTCTTCGCTCGGCGTATGGAAGTGGAACTGCACCAACCGGTATTCGAGTCCGTCGAAGCGCGCGGTGCCGGCATTTTCGAGGTTGACCTGGATGGTGTGACCGTTGTTGACGATCTCGGCCGGGCCCGGAGTGTAGGTGAACTGTATTGGCTTGAGGCCGCCCTTTTCCGCGTCGCGCGTCTCGATGTTGATCGGCGACTGGCGCTTGCCCAGCGCGCAGGTCTTGAAGGCCGGGTCGACCTCGTTCCATTTGGTCGGGCCGAACTCGCCGTCGTATTCCCAGTGGCCGACCCTGGTGTGGTTGTCGGCGCCGGGCGACGGCGGGCGTTGCACGGCGGGTGCCGGCGGATGGCTGTCAGCCACGGCGACGGGGGCGATGGGCGCGGTGAACAACGCAGCCAGCAAAGCGCCCGGCAGCTTGCGGCCCAAGGAGCGACGGAGGGATGACATCATGCTTTCCTCAATTGAAATGACACCAGTGCATCGCCACCCGGTGGCGATAGCGCAGAAATTCTAACGGTACTCGCAAATCGGCGACTGCGTAAAAAACTTTAGGCCGCGGCGGCATCGCAGTGACTCGGCACTCGCAACGCGCGGACGCTGAAGGACCAACCGCACCTCAGGCACCACTCCGGGCGCCGGTAACCCAGCCAGCCTGCAGCCAGTGTGCATAGTGCGGCAGGAAGGGCCAGGCCATCAGGCGGCTCGGGGTGCCGACCGGGAAGACGCCCGAGGTCACATGGTCCATCCATTCATTGACGCCGCCGACCTGCGCCAGCAGGCGCTTGTGCAAAGGCGTATCCCGCAAGCCATCGGCCGCCAGCCCCCTCAGGTCGCGCAACGCGTCGAAGGCCAGCACCGGCTGCACCGGCGCCCGCAGCGCATCGACCGGTCCGGAGTACAAGTCATGCACGCTGCCCCAGTCGCGCCCCTGCAAGCGGGTCGCGATGCGATCAAGCTCAGCTTCGGCACGCTCGATCTCGCGCACCCGGTACAGGTGCTGGCCGAGCACATTGTCGAAGAACACTGATGCCTGCGGGTAGTCCGCCAGCAGCGTTTCCAGGCCCTGCAGGCCGTCGGCCTCGACGAAATGCAAGGCCGTTCCCGACGCACGCAGCGCACGGCCATGGTTGAAACGGAACAGGCGCGGCGCCCACGGGTCGATGTCGACCAGCACGATGTCCGTGAAGCGCTGCAGCCAGTGCGACGACATCATCCAGCCGGCGCTGCCGCCGATCAGCAGCAGCTGCGTCGATGCCGGCTGCGTGGTGGCTAGCCAGTCGGCAATCTGCCAGATCGTGCCCTTCCAGCGCCGGCGCTGCAGGAAGGCGCGCAGGTGCCAGCGCAGTCCGCCGGTGGTGTCGCGCTTGGTCATTACGTGGCTCGCGTGCCGGCAATGAACGCGGCGCTTGCCGCCGGCGACGGGAGCATCTTTGTCTTTCGCGTCTGGCTCATGCCTTGCAGACCAGATCGAGGATCTCGCGCATCGCCGAGTCCTGCGGCACCTTCTCCCATGGCGGCAACGAGCCCATCTTGCCAAATTCGATGCCGCGCAGCTTCAGGTCGGTGAAGAAGGACATGTGGATCGCGCGCGCATAGCGTGTCTCGCATTCGACTTGCAGCAGCGATTTGGTCGAGCGATAGACTTGTCCGCCGCTGCCGACCTGCGGATTACTGTAGTTCATCATGCTCCAGACTTCGCGCTGGGCGCCCTTGATCCTGATGGTCGAGCGATCAATGAAGAATTCGCCATTGTTGTGGCGCGCGACGCTGGACCAGTCGGCATGGGCGGCGCCAGCGACCAGCAGCAGCCCGCAGGCGAGGAAATGTTTCGGGTTCATGTCGGCTGGAGATGGGATACGACAGAGATCAGGCTTACCAGAAGATCAGCCACAGCAGTCCGAGGATGGCTGCCCATTTGGTCAGGTAGTACAGGGACTTGTTATGCGCCTTCAGCTTTTTCGATTGCAGGCGCACCTTGTAGAACACGCTGAAAAACTTGTTCAAGCCACCAACGCCCTCGCCCTCGACGTTTTCCGACGCAGCCGCAGCCACCACGTACTTGCCAAACAGGCGGTTGAACCAGCGCACCGGCGCCGTCCACAGCGGGCGCTCGACATCGCAGAACAAGACCACGCGCTGCTGCCCGGTGGTATTGGCGGCATGGTGGATGTAGGTCTCGTCGAACATCACGGCCTCGCCATCCTTCCAGTGATAGCGCTCGCCGTCGACCTCGATGAAGCAGCCCGGATCATTCGGCGTCACCAGCCCGAGGTGGTAACGCAGCGAGCCAGCATACGGGTCGCGGTGGCGCACCAGCGTCGCACCCGGCGGCAGCGACGCGAACATCGCGGCCTTGATGGTGGGGATCTGCTTCAGCAGCGCCATCGTTTTCGGGCATTGGTCGGCGGCCGATGGCAGCTCCTTGCCATACCAGGTCAGGTAGAAGCGCTTCCAGCCGGTCCGGAAAAAGGAATTGAAACCGACGTCGTTGTAGCCGGAGGCAGCGCGGATCTGGCCACTGCCGGCCAGCGCCATCGCTTCATCGCGTATCTCTTTCCAGTGCGCGCGCAGCGGCTCGAGCTCGGGGAAATCCTGCTGGTCGATATAGGCCGAGCGGCGGGTGCGCGAGAACAGGTACATCAGCGCATTGACCGGTGCGATCAGCACCGTGAAATCGGTCAGCGCACGCACCAGCCCGAAACGAACGGTGCCGCGAAAATGCGCGTACAGCGCAGACCCTATGAAAACCAGCAAAACCCAGTGGCGTGTCTCGATCGTCGCCCAATCCATTGAAACCTCCGAATGCAATGGGCGTAAGTGTAATCCAGTGCCTGGATTTAACGCTTCCGAACTGGACTGTTAAACTTTCCCTATTGCAAAATTCATTGACCCAACGCAAAACCGCCCACCCCGTGACCACGGTACAGACCCTGAGCCTGCTGTTGCTGGCAGCGTATTTCGTATTCCTGGCCGCCAGCCTGCGGCGGCGCGGGCGCGTGATTGCGGGGCCCTGGCTGTTCCTGTTCCGCAGCTTCTTCCCGAACTGGCGCTTTTACCATGGCTTCGGCGCGCAGCCGCGCTTGTTCACCCGCACCGCGACAGGCGATGGCCACTGGGGCGGCTGGACGATGTTCATGCCGCGTGCGCCATTCAAGCTGGCCAATCTGGTCCACAACCCGCGCAACAACCTGCTGCTGGCCAATCAGAACCTGGTCGACCACCTGAGCTTTGACGTACAGACGCTGGCCGACGGCCGCGACGTGCGCGAGCTGGTCACTTACCAGATGGCCGACCGCCTTGCGCGCGAACTGATCGCCGCGCAGGGCGAACCCTGTGCGCAGTACCAGTTCCAGCTGCGGCTGGTGCCGCCCTTGCAGGTACCGACCGAGGATATGGCGATCCTGACGTCGCCGATGCTGCCGGCTCCCGCTTCCCCTGCCCCTGCCCCGGCCAGCGCGCCTGCATCGGGAGCGGCATGAACAGCCTCTACCTTGCCGCTCGTGCACTTGAGTGCCTGCTCGGCCTCAGCCTGCTGATCCAGACCCTCGAATTCCTGCGCCTGCAAGCCGTGCAGGCACCCGGCGCCCTGTGGTCCTGGTCGGTGCAGCGTGGCGATGTCGCGCATGCGTCAATGCCACTGCGCCGCCTGTTCGACCTGCTCTATCGTCCCGACCTGCATCGCATCCACCTGCTCATCCGGCTGGCGGCGTCGGCCAGCCTGTTGTGGGGCAGCAGCCTTGCCAGCGCCCTGCTGCTGTTCGCCAGCACGCTGCTGATCCTGGTTCGCTGGCGCGGCGCGTTCAATGGCGGCAGCGACTTCATCAGCATCGTCGTGCTGACCGGTCTGCTGGCCGCGCACCTGGCCACCCTCTGGGTCGGACCGGTGATGGCATGGAAGGCCGGGCTCTGGTACATCGCCATCCACGCGATCACGTCGTATTTCATCTCCGGCGCCATCAAGCTGGTCACGCGCGAATGGCGCAATGGCCGCGCGCTGGTCTACTTCCTCGACGGCGGCCTGCACGGCCCCTTGCCGGCGGCCAGCCGCTACCGCAGCCGGGTGGTGGCCATCGCCTGCTCGTGGACCTTCATCGTCTGGGAATGCCTGTTCCCGTTCGCACTGGCCGGCCCGCGCACCGCAGCCGTGTTCTGCGCGGTGGCAGCGCTGTTCCACTTCCTGGTGTTCCGCTATTTCGGACTGAACCGTTTCTTCTGGGCGTGGCTGGCGAGCTTCCCGGCCATCATCTGGAGCTCGGCGCAGTGGTGATGTGAAACCTTGTAAAAATGCCGAAACGGCAAATCGGTTAAGCTTTCGAACTGCGAAAATGAAGGCCATCGCCGGTGCCGCCGAATGCGGCGACCCGGCCCCGGCCACATAACAACGACGCCCGAGCCACGCTCAAACCAAGCCCCGCCCGACATCCTTTTCCCATGGTCACCACCCCGCCCGCTCCGCGCCCTGCCAAACGATCCCCGCTCGTTCCCATCCTGGTCGCCCTGCTGCTGGCCGCAGCCGTCGGCGGCCTCGTCTGGTACGTGATGGACAAGCAAGCCGCCAATGCCGACGGCGAACGCGGCTCGCGCCGACCGCCGGTCACGGTCGGCGTGGCCATCGCGGAGAAGCAAGCCTTCCCGGTGGTGCTGGAAGCGCTCGGCACGGTGACCCCGGTCGCCACTTCGGCCGTGCGCGCGCAAGTGTCGGGCGTGCTTCAGCAGGTGCTGTTTTCCGAAGGCCAGATGGTGCAAAAGGGCCAGCTGCTGGCCGTGATCGACCCGCGCCCGTTCGAGATCGCGCTGATGCAGGCCACCGGCCTGCTGCGCCGCGACGAGGCGCAGCTCGAAAATGCGCGCGTCACCGAGAAGCGCTACCGCACCCTGCTTGCGCAGGACTCGATCGCCGCACAGGACGTCGACAGCCAGGTGGCGCTGGTCAAGCAGCTCGAAGGCACGGTCAACGTCGACCGCGCGGCCGAGCGCAGCGCAAAACTCAACCTCGAATTCAGCCGCATCGCGGCGCCGATCTCGGGCCGCATCGGCCTGCGCACCGTCGACGTCGGCAACCTCGTCGGCCCCGGCGATGCGAACGGCATCGTCACCATCACGCAGGTGTCGCCGATCGACGTCGCCTTCACGCTGCCGCAAGACCGCATCCCCGACCTGCGGGCCGCCCTGTCGGGCAAGCAGGCGCCGCACGTGATTGCGCTCGACCGCGCCCGCGCCGGTGAACTGGCCAGCGGCCGCTTCCTCGCGCTCGACAACCAGGTCGACCCGCAGACCGGCACGGTCAAGGCCAAGGCGCGCTTCGACAATGCGAAGGCCGCGCTGTTCCCGAACCAGTTCGTCAATGCGCGGGTCAACCTGCGCTCGGTCGACAATGCGATCGCGGTGCCGGTGTCGGCAATCCGGCGCGGCGCCGGCACCGAGTTCGTCTACGTGCTCGATACGGCCAGCAAGACGGTGGCCGTGCGCAACGTGAAGACCGGCTTGTCGGTTGCCGACAAGGTGCAGGTGCTGTCCGGCCTCGAGCCGGGCGAACAAGTGATTACCGAAGGCGCGGACCGGCTGTCGGACGGCGCGAAGGTGCGCTTGCCGGGTGAAGGACGGGGTGAAGGTCGGGGTGATGCCCGCGGCGAAGGCAAAGGCGGTGACGGCAAGGGACTCGAGCGCAAGCGTGGCAGCAGCGGGCGTCCCGATGGCGCACGCGCTGACGCAGCCGCAGCCGAGGGCAACGCGCGCCACGGCGCCAGCGCCGCGCCGCAAGATGGCCAGAAGGCTGACGGCGAACGCCCGCATCGCCGCCGCGACAAGAGCGGCGAATGATCATTTCGCGCCCCTTCATCCTGCGGCCGGTCGCCACCGCGCTGCTGATGGTGGCGATCGTGCTGTCAGGGCTGGTTGCGCTGCACTTCCTGCCGCTGTCGGCGCTGCCGCAAGTCGACTTCCCCACCATACAGGTGCGCGCCGCCTACCCGGGCGCAAGCCCGGAAGTCATCAGCCAGACCCTGACCGCGCCGCTTGAGCGCCAGTTCGGCCAGATGGCCGGCCTGAAGCGCATGAGCTCGTCGTCGGCCGCCGGCATCTCCGGCATCACGCTGCAGTTCAGCCTCGGCATCCCGCTCGACGTCGCCGAGCAGGAAGTGCAGGCCGCAATCAATGCCGCCACCACGCTGCTGCCGGCCGACCTGCCCGCTCCACCGACCTACGCCAAGATCAATCCCGCTGACGCGCCGGTGCTGACGCTGGCACTGACCTCGGACACGCTGCCGCTGACCGAGGTGCAGGACATCGCCAACACCCGCCTTGCGCTGAAGATCAGCCAGGTGCCGGGCGTGGGCCTGGTGTCCCTGTCCGGCGGCCAGAAGCCGGCGATCCGCATCCAGGCCAACCCGCGCGCGCTGGCCGCGGCCGGCCTCGGCCTCGACACGCTGCGTACCGCCATCACCACCGCCAACTCGAACACCGCCAAGGGCAACTTCGACGGCCCGACCCGCTTCTGGTCGATCAATGCGAATGACCAGCTGTCGTCGATCGACCAGTACAAGCAACTGGTCGTCGCCTTCCGGAATGGCGCGCCAGTGCGCATGGCCGACGTCGCCCATATCGTGCAGGCGGCAGAGAACGTGCGCCTCGGCGCCTGGGCCAACATGAAGCCGGCCGTGATCCTGAACGTGCAGCGCCAGCCGGGCGCCAACGTGATCGAGACGGTCGATGCGATCAAGCGTCGCCTGCCCGAGCTGCAGGCGGCGATGCCGGGCGCGATTTCCGTCGATATCCTTAGCGACCGCACCGCCGGCATACGCTCATCCGTCAACCATGTCGCCACTGAACTGCTGCTGGCCGTCGCGCTGGTGGTGCTGGCGATCCTGGTCTTCCTGCACAACGGCCGCGCGACCGTGATTGCCAGCATGGCTGTGCCGATCTCGCTGGTCGGCACACTGGGCATGATGTACCTGATGGGATACAGCCTGAACAACCTGTCGTTGATGGCGCTGACGATCGCCACCGGCTTCGTGGTCGATGACGCGATCGTGATGAGCGAGAACATCTCCCGCCACCTCGAAGAAGGCATGCCGCCGTTGCAGGCCGCGCTGAAAGGCGCCGGCGAGATCGGCTTCACCATCGTGTCGCTGACGCTGTCGCTGATCGCGGTCTTGATCCCGCTGTTGTTCATGAGCGATATCGTCGGCCGATTGTTCCGAGAATTCGCCGCCACGCTGGCGATCACGATCCTGATCTCGGCCTTCGTGTCGCTGACCCTGGTGCCAATGATGTCGGGCCGCTGGCTGCGCGCGGAAAGGGACATGCCGCGCTCGCCTTCCGGCGACTGGCTGCAAGGCCGCTTCGACGCGCTGCGCGACGGCTATGCGCGCACGCTGGACCATGTGCTGGAACACCAGGGACTGACGCTGGTAGCCGCCGCGCTGACGCTGGCGTTGACGGTGCTGCTCTACCTCGCGATTCCGAAAGGCCTGTTCCCGGTGCAGGACACCGGCCAGCTGCAGGTGCGCATCGAAGCCGCGAACGGCATTTCGTACCAGCGCATGACCGAACTGCAGCAAATGGTGGCGCGCGAATTCCTGCAAGACCCGGACGTCGCCACGCTATCGTCACAAGTCGGGGTCGGCGTCAGCGAGAACACGATGCTGCACACCGGCAGCATGCTGCTGAACCTGAAGCGCGAACGCAGCCGCATCGGCAACGGCCAGCAACGGATCATGGACCGGCTGCGCGAGCGCGCATCCCGTGTCCCCGGCATCACCGTCTACCTGCAGCCGACGCAAGACCTGACGATAGACGCCGAGGCCGGCCCCACGCCGTTCCGCGTCGCCGTTGAAGGCGCGGATACGGCGGTCGTGAACCGTTGGGCGCGCTTGCTGGCGCAACAGATGGACGACGAAGCGGCGCTGCAATCGTCAGTCACCGATGCCGGCGCCACCGGCCCGTCGGTCACCGTGAAGCTGGACCGTGACAGCGCCGCCCGGCTCGCCGTCACCGCCGCCGCCATCGACGACGCGCTGTACAGCGCCTTCGGCCAGCGCATCGTGTCGACCATCTTCACCGAGACCAATCAATACCGCGTGATCCTCGAGGCGCTGCCCGGCACCGCCGCGTCGCCCGAGTCGCTGGCCGACCTGCCGCTGCGCACCTCGTCCGGCAAACCCACCTCGCTGGGGACGATCGCGGCCGTGCAGGAGCAACAGGCGCCGTTGCAAGTCACCCATGTCGGCCAGTTCCCGGCGGCGATCATCGGCTTCGACGCGGCGTCCGGCTATGCGCTCGGCGACGCGGTGAAGGCCGTGCGCCGCGCAGCCGCCGACATACAGTTGCCCGGCGCCGTCAGCCTCAACTTCCTCGGCGCGGCCGGTGCGTACGAAGCGGCGCTCGCCAACCAGCTGTGGCTGATCCTCGCCGCCATCGCCTGCGTGTACATCGTGCTGGGCGTGCTGTACGAGAGCTACATCCATCCGCTGACCATCCTGTCGACGCTGCCGTCGGCCGGTGTCGGCGCGCTGCTGGCGATGATGCTGGCCGGCCAGCCGCTGGGCGTGATCGGCATCATCGGCATCATCCTGCTGATCGGCATCGTCAAGAAGAACGCGATCATGATGATCGACTTTGCGATCAGCGCCGAGCGCGATGAAGGCAAGACGCCGCACGAGGCAATCCGGCAGGCTGCGCTGCTGCGCCTGCGCCCGATCCTGATGACCACCTTCGCGGCGCTGTTCGCCGCCTTGCCGCTGATGCTGAGCCAGGGCGACGGTGCCGAACTGCGCCGTCCGCTGGGCACCGCCATCTTCGGCGGCCTGCTGGTCAGCCAACTGCTGACGCTGTACACGACGCCGGTGATCTACCTCGGCTTCGACCGCCTCGGCCGCCGCTGGTTTGGCGCCAGCGCTCGCCGCACCTCGGTCCCTGACGACGGAGCGCCGCAGTGAACCTGTCGCGGCCCTTCATCGAAAGGCCGATCGGCACCACGCTGCTGACGATTGCGCTGGCACTGGTCGGCGTGGTCGCCTTCTTCGGGCTGCCGGTGTCGCCATTGCCGCAAGTCGATTACCCGGCGATCTCGGTCACCGCCACCCTGACCGGCGCCAGCCCGGCAACCATCGCCTCCAGCGTGGCCTCGCCGCTGGAACGGCGGCTGGGCGCGATCCCCGGCGTCAATGAAGTTACCTCCAGCAGCCGCAACGGCACCGCGCGCGTGTCGCTGCAGTTCGAGCTCAATCGCAAGATCGACGCCGCTGCGCGCGAGGTGCAGGCGGCCATCAATGCGTCGCGCGCCGACCTGCCGCTGTCGCTGCGCTCGAACCCGACCTACAGCAAGTCCAACCCGGCCGACACCCCGGTCATCGTGCTGGCGCTGACCTCGAAGACACGCAGCCCCGGTCAGATCTACGAGGCCGTGGCCAACCTCGTGCAGCAGAAGCTGTCGCAGGTCAAAGGCGTCGGCGAGGTCGAACTGGGCGGCGGCTCGCTGCCGGCGGTGCGCGTGCAGCTGCGGCCGTTCGCGCTTAACAGGCACGGCATCGCGATGGAAGACGTGCGCGCCGCCATCCAGGCCAGCGCCGCCAACCGTCCCAAGGGTGTGATCGAAAGCGGCGACCGGCGGTACCAGGTCTATACCGACACCGGCACCACCGTGCTGTCCGCCGCCGCCTACCGCGACCTTGTGCTGGCCTGGCGCAATGGCGCGCCGGTGCGCCTGTCCGATGTGGCCGAGGTGATCGACAGCGTCGAGGACAAGAACACGCTAGGCCTGTTCAATGGCGAGCCGGCCGTGATCGTGCTGGTCAACCGCCAACCCGGCGCCAACGTGATCGAGACCGTGGAGGCCGTCAAAGACCTGCTGCCCGAACTGCGGGCCGAACTGCCGCAGGACATCACGATGCAGGTGTCGTCCGACCGCACCTATTCGATACGCTCGTCGCTGCACGAGATCGAGATCACGCTGCTGATCTCGCTGGTGCTAGTGGTGCTGGTGGTCAGCGCCTTCCTGCGCAGCGTGCGCGCGACCCTGATTCCGGCCACCGCCACCGTGGTGTCGCTGCTGGGCACCTTCGCGGCCATGTATGCGCTCGGGTTCAGCCTGAACAACCTGTCGCTGATGGCGCTGACCGTGGCCACCGGCTTTGTGGTGGATGACGCGATCGTCGTGCTGGAAAATGTATCGCGGCATCTGGAGGCCGGCATGGACCGTTTCGAGGCAGCGCTGAAGGGCGCGCGCGAAGTCGGCTTCACGGTGGTGTCGATCAGCATCTCGCTGGTTGCGGTCTTCATCCCGCTACTGTTCATGGGCGGCCAGGTCGGCCGCCTGTTCCGCGAATTCGCGGTCACGCTGTCGGTGGCGGTGCTGATCTCGCTGCTGGTGTCGCTGACCACGACGCCGATGATGTGCGCATGGCTGCTGCGCCGGCAGGATGACGCAGGCGCCGAGGGCGATCCCCGGCGGCACGGAGGCGGCACCCGTGTGTCACGCGCCGTCAAGCGGGCGCTGGCGAGTGCCTATGCGCACCTCGAGAGCTGGTACGCGGCCAGCCTCGACGCTGCCCTTGCCCACCGCTGGCTGGTGCTGCTGTCGCTGGCGGCCGTGGTGGCGCTCAACGTCTGGCTCTTTACGGTGATACCGAAAGGCTTTTTCCCGCAGCAGGACAGCGGGCTGCTGGCCGTCGGCCTGCGTGCCGACCAGAGCATTTCCTTCCAGGCCATGCGCGGCAAGTTGCAGCAGCTGGTCGACATCATCGGCAAGGATCCCGCGGTCGACACCGTGGTCGGCTTCACCGGCGGCAGCCGCCCCGGCGGCGGCTACATGTTCATCACCCTCAAGCCCTGGGGCGTGCGCACCGAGAAAGGCCAGGATGTCGTCAACCGCCTGCGACCGAAGATTTCGCGCGTGACCGGGGTCGGCGTCTTCCTGTCGCCGGTGCAGGACTTGCGCATGGGCACCCGGCGCGATGCGAACACCTTGCAATACACGCTCAAGAGCGACAACTTGGCTGACCTGAAGGCATGGAGCGACAAGCTGGCGCGCGCCCTCAGGGAGCGGCCCGAGCTGGTCGACATCGACAATGACCTGCAGGAAAACGGCGTCGAGGCCTTCGTGCGTGTCGACCGCGATGCAGCGGCGCGGCTGGGTGTCAGCATGCGCGACGTGAACAATGCGCTGTACAACGCCTTCGGCCAGCGGCAGGTGGCAACGCTGTACGGCGACCTCAACCAATACCATGTGATCCTCGGCGTCAGTCCCGAATACGGAAAAAGCCCGCAAGCGCTGGCCGATATTTACGTGCCGGCGCGGGCCGGCGCGTCGCTGGTGGCCAGCAGCAGCGCGGTCGGCGGCGCATCGTCGGGCAGCGGCACCGTGCCCTCGCCCAACCCTGGCACCCGCGATCCGTCCAGCGGGCAGGTCATCAGCACCACGCCCACCACCATGGTGCCGCTGTCGTCCATCGCGAGCTTTGCAGAGCGCGCCACCGCCGCCACCGTCAACCACCAGGATGCCGAGCTGGCGGCCACCGTCTCCTTCGCGCTGGCCAAGGGTCGCTCGATGAGTGATGCCCAGCGCACCGTACGCGAGGCCGAAGCTGAAATCGCGATGCCGGCCAATGTGCGCGGCAGCTTCCAGGGCACCGCGCGCGCCTACCAGGAATCGCAAGGCCAGCAGCCGCTGCTGATACTGCTGGCCATCGTCACCATCTACATCGTGCTCGGCATCCTGTACGAAAGCCTCGTGCATCCGCTGACGGTGCTGTCGACCATACCGTCGGCCGGCGTGGGCGCGGTGATTGCGCTGATGCTGTTCGACATGGAGTTTTCTATCATTGCGCTGATCGGCGTGTTCCTGCTGCTGGGCATCGTGAAGAAGAATGCGATCCTGATCATCGATGTCGCGCTGGAGCTGGAACGTTCGCGCGGCCTGCCGCCGGCGCTGGCCGTGCGCGAGGCCAGCATACAGCGGCTGCGTCCCATCCTGATGACGACTGCCGCCGCCGCGCTGGGCGCGTTTCCGCTGGCGATAGGCTTTGGCGAAGGCTCGGAGCTGCGCCAGCCGCTGGGCGTGGCCATCATCGGCGGGCTGGTCGCCAGCCAATTGCTGACCTTGCTGACCACGCCGGTGGTCTATGTAGCGCTGGACCGCTGGCGTCGTCGCGGTCCCGGCGAGAGCGCGCTCGCCCGGCAGCCAGGCGACGACACGCGTTACGATAACGACGATAGCGGGCATGCCGACGCCAACCCGGCGCGACCGGCCCCGCCCGCACCGCAAACACCATGAAAACCACTCGTTCCCGCCGCCTCGCCGGCCGGCCTGCCGGCTCCTCCGTCGCCACCGCCCTCATGCTGTCCGGCCTGTTGTCCGGCTTGCTGGCCGCCTGCAGCACCGGCCCGCTGCACGAGCGCCCTGCGGCTACCGCGACGCCGATCCCGGACCACTACAAGGAAGCCGCAGGCTGGTCTGCAGCGCAGCCCGCGGACGCCTTGCAGCGCGACGCATGGTGGCAGGCTTTCGGCGATCAGACACTCGACCAACTGGCCTCCGGCGTCGCCGTCTCGAACCAGAACATCGCCGCCGCCGTGGCCAGCTATGCGCAGGCACGCGCCGTGGTCGGCCAGCAGCGCGCCGCGCTGTTCCCGTCGGTGTCGCTGGCGGGACAGGTCAACCGCAGCCAAGGCTCGACCACGCAGCGTGACGTGCAGTTCAGCCTCGGCGGCAGCTGGGAACCCGACGTCTGGGGCCGTCTGCAGCGTGCCGTCGACAGCGCCTCCGCGATCGCCGACGCCAGCGCCGGCGACCTCGCGACTGCCACGCTGGCAGCGCAGGGCGAACTGGTGACCAACTACCTGCTGCTGCGCCAGGCCGATGAACAGCGTCGCCTGCTCGGCAATGCGATCCGCGATTACCAGCGCGTGCTGGAGATCACGACCAACCGCTACAACGCCGGCGTCGCGCCCAGGACCGACGTGCTGCAGGCGCAAACTCAGCTGGCCAATGCGCAAGCCGAGGCCGAAGGCCTGCAGCGCACGCGCGCGCAGCTCGAGCATGCGATCGCCGTACTGGTCGGCGAACAGCCCGCCAATTTCTCGCTCGCGGCAGCCGACTGGAATGCCACGGTGCCACGCGTGCCCCTGCTGTTGCCGTCAGAGCTGCTGCAGCGGCGGCCAGACATCGCGGCTGCCGAGCGCCGCGTGAAAGCGGCGAACGAACAGGTCGGCATCCAGCGCTCTGCCTACTTCCCCACCATCACACTGGGCGCGAGCGGCGGCGTGGCCGCGACCGGCATCGCGTCCTTGTCGTCGAATCCGGTCACGCTATGGTCGATCGGCGTGGCGATGACGCAATCGATCTTCAATGCCGGGCTGGTGAAGAACCGCATCGCCGGTGCCGAGGCTGCCTACGAGGCCACGGTCGCGCAATACCGGCAGACCGTGCTGTCGGCCTTCCAGTCCGTCGAAGACCAGCTGGCGGCCACGCGCGTGCTGGCGCAGCAAGAGCTTTACCTTGCACAGGCATCGCGCTCGGCAGATGCCGCCGAACAGCAGGTGCTGAACCGCTACCGCGCCGGACAGGTGAGCTTCCTTGAAGTAGTGACGGCGCAGACCACGGCCCTCAATGCGCGCCGCGCGCTGGTGCAGCAGCAAGGCAATCGGCAAGTGGCCAGCGTGGCGCTGATACAGGCGCTGGGTGGCGGATGGGACGGGATCAGGCCGGCGCAGTGACGCTTGCTGGTTACCGGCGAAGCCGCTGGGTCCAGACATTCGCCAGGATGACGTGCAATATTGGCCAACAGTCTTTGATACGTCGTCCCGGGGAATGCCGGGATCCAGCGACTTCAAAGTACGTCACAGCACTGCATCACTCGCCGAGCGAGGCATTGACCGAATCGCTTTTGAGTCACTGGCAACCCAGCCGACTGGTGCAGGTCCAGAAGCCGCACTCGGTCCCGAGGTCTTGCGGCTTCTTGCCTTCAGGTGCGCAGCGCTGCTGCTGCAACTTCCACGCCTTGCCGGAAAAATCGAAGGCGCTGTACGTGTAGCTGACGCTGCCATCGGGCTGCGGCTTGCCAGCCGCGCAGCCGGTCAGCATCACCAGCACTGCGAAGCCTGTGGCAAGCCGTTTCATCAGCCCGAGTGTGGACTCATGCGCCGTAACGGCGTTTGACCATCAGCAAGGCAACGACGCTGACCACCGACATCAGCGACAGGTAGTAGCCGACATACTGCAGGCCGTAGTTGGTCGCCAGCCAGGTGGCCGCATACGGCGCCAGCGAAGCGCCAAGGATGCCGCCCAGGTTGAATGCCAGCGACGAACCGGTGTAACGAATCTCGGCCGGGAACAGGCTCGATGCCAGGCCGCCCAGCGGTCCGAAGCACATGCCCATCAGGGCCATGCCGAGCGACAGCGCGAGCACCACGATCGTCGGGCTGCCCGAGCCCAGCATCGGGCCGAGGAAAAATCCGTAGATCACGATGCCGATCGATCCCAGCAACAGGCCGGCGGTACGGCCGCGCTTGTCCGACAGGATGGCCGACACCGGGATGAACGCGGCGAAGAACAGCACCGAGATCAGCTGCAGCTTCAGGAAATCAGGGCGCGCGTAGCCGAGCTTGGACGTGGCCCATCCGAGCGTGAAGACCGTGATCAGGTAGAACAGCACGAACTGGCCCATGGCCGACATCGTGCCCAGGATCAGCGGCTGCGGATGCTTGAACACCACCTCGATCATGGGCGCCTTCACGCGCTCATGTTTTTCGAGCACGTGCTGGAATTCCGGCGTCTCGGTGATGTTCAGTCGAACGTAGAGGCCGACGAAGACCAGCAGCGCACTCGACACGAACGGAATGCGCCAGCCCCAGTCGAGGAAGTCGGCTTCCGGCAGTTGCGTGGTCAGGTACAGGAACACGCTGCCGGACAGGAAGAACCCGACCGGGCCGCCCAGCTGCGGGAACATGCCGTACCAGGTGCGCTTGCCTGGCGGCGCGTTCTCGGTGGCCAGCAACACGGCGCCGCCCCACTCGCCGCCCAGGCCCAGGCCCTGGCCGAAGCGCAGGATGGCCAACAGGATGGGCGCGGCAATGCCGATCGACGCGTACGACGGCAGCAAGCCGATGAAGACCGTCGACATGCCCATCGTCAGCAGCGACGCCACCAGCGTGGCCTTGCGGCCGATGCGGTCGCCGAAGTGGCCGAACAGGGCCGAGCCCACCGGGCGCGCGACGAAGGCCAGGCCAAAGGTCGCCAGCGACTGCAGCACGGCGATGGTCGGATCGGCTTCGCCAAAGAACAGCTTAGGGAAAACCAATACCGCCGCCGTACCGAAGATGTAAAAATCGAAGTACTCGATCGTGGTCCCGATCAGGCTGGCAAACAGCACCTTCAGGGCCGAGTTTCCCGATGTGCCGGAAGCACCGCCGGCCTGGGCTTCGTGGGCCGCGCCGGTTTGAGTGACCTTGTCTTGCATGTGTCTCGCTCGCTTGTTGTAGATTTTTTTTAAATCGCCGCAAGCACCCGCGGGTAAGCAAGGCACTGGCAAGCGCGTGCCATCTTGCCAGCGGCACCCATGCGGGTCAACGAAAGGATTTTCAGTTGGCGCGGCCGGGTGCCAGGCGGGCGACGCCATCGGGGCCGCAATCAACGATAATTCGTGACTGAAATCACAGGCAGGCAGCGCACATAGAGAGTACCGACAGGCCGAACCCGCAGCGCAGCGGCTGAACGCCGACTTTGCCAATTCCATAGGCCCGGCCACCCGCCGGGCTGACGATAGCTCACCGATCCCATACCAATAACGGAGAAAACAGCATGTCCTTCTTCCCCGGCTTCACGCAAAAAAGCATCCGCACCAGCGGCGGCGTCACGATCAACACCGTCATGAAGGGTGAAGGCGAACCAGTGCTGCTGTTGCACGGCTATCCGCAGACCATGGTCTGCTGGCACGACATCGCACCGAAACTGGCGAAGCACTACACGGTGGTCGTCGCCGACCTGCGCGGCTACGGCGATTCGTCGAAGCCGAAAGGCCTGCCGGATCACTCGAACTACTCGAAGCGCGCGATGGCGCAGGACATGGTCGACGTGATGAGCAAGCTGGGCTTCGACAAATTCCACCTTGTCGGCCATGACCGCGGCGGCCGTGTGGCCCACCGCCTGGCCAAGGACCATGGCGAGCGCGTGCAGACCCTGACAGTGCTCGACATCTCGCCGACGCTGAAGATGTTCGAGAGCACCAACCTGCAATTCGCGACCGCGTACTACCACTGGTTCCAGATGCTGCAACCGGCGCCGCTGCCGGAGAAGATGCTGCAAGGGATCGTCCCCTTCAACATCCTCGGCCGCGTCGGCCGTGATGAGCTTGACCTGTCGGCCTTCGATCCGGCAGCCGTCAAGGAATACGTGCGCGCCTTCAAGGACCCCAAAGCCATCCACGCCAGCTGCGAAGACTACCGCGCTGCCGGCACCATCGACCTCGTGCATGACCGCGCAGATCGTCGCCGCAAGATCAAGATGCCGATGCTGACGCTGTGGGGCAAGCAAGGCGTGGTCAATCGCCTGTTCGACTGCCTGGGCGACTGGAAGGAAGTCGCGTCGAATGTGCGCGGCAAGGCGCTGAACTGCGGCCACTTCGTCCCGGAAGAAAAGCCGGCCGAGACGCTGAAGGAGATCCGTGCCTTTATCGCCGAGCACCCGATCAAGGCCGCGAAGGTCAAGAAGGCCGCAACTGTGAAGCCTGCCAAGCCGGCCAGGTAAGCATCACGGCAGCGCCCGCGCGGCGCTGCCCTGCACCACTATTCAACCCGCAACAAGCAACAAGGAAACAACAATGAAACCGAACGCCGTCAAACGCCTGGGCATGGTCCGCCGCCGCGAAGACATGACCTACGAAGAATTCACCAACCACTGGCTGAACGTGCACGCCGAGCTGTGCAAGAAGCTGCCGAACATGCGCCGCTACGCAGTGAACCTGCTGCCGCCGGAATCGGCCAAGCTGCTCGGCTTCGATGGCTTCTCCGAACTGTGGTTCGACGACGAAGCCGCGCTGAAGGCATCGCTGGCCAGCCCCGAAGGCGTGACCCTGCTGGCTGACCTGCCGAACTTCACGTCGGCGATCCAGCCGATCTTGTCGCACGAGTACCTGATGCTCGGCTAATTACCGCCAGCCCTCAAGAAAAACGCCGGACTTGCGAAAGCAGTCCGGCGTTTTATTGTTTGCCTGGCTTAGACAAGGACGTCACTTCAAAGGCAACGACACTGGGGCCCGGCCTGAGACGGGACGACATATCCCAGATCTACAGCACTCCGGACGTCATCCCGGCGTAGGCCGGGATCCAGTGACTTATAAGCCAGCCATCAAGCCGCGTGCGGCACCTGTGGCTGGCCGTGCACGTAACGCTGCATGGCCTTGCCGAGGTCGGCGCGATAGCGCACCACCGCAGCGTCCTTCACGTGGCCGAAGCCGCGCACCTGCATCGGCATCGCCGCGATCTCGGTCGCCAGCGCCAGCTTGTCGGCATCCAGCGTGTCCAGCAGTGATTTCACCAGCGCTCGGTAGTCGACGATCAGCTGGCGTTCCATCTTTCGCTCGGCCGTGTAGCCGAACGGATCGAGGCTGGTACCGCGCAGGCCCTTGAACTTCGCCAGCACGGCGAAGGCCTTGAACATCCACGAACCGTAAACGGCCTTGACCAGATGGCCCTTGCCATCCTTCTTCGACAGCAGCGGCGGCGCGAGGTTGAATTTGAGCGTCAGCTTGCCTTCGAACTGCTGCCCGAGCTTTTCGGTGAACTTGCTGTCGCTGTACAGGCGAGCGACTTCATACTCGTCCTTGTAAGCCATCAGCTTGAACAGCGAGTGGGCAACCACCTTGGCCAGCTTGTCGGTCTTGCCCAGCTTCGCCTCGGCAGCCTTGACCTCGTCCACCAGCGCTGCGTACTGCGCTGCATACGCGGCGTTCTGGTAGCCCGTCAGGAAATCGACGCGACGCTTCACTAGCGTTGCGAGTGACTCCGGCATCTGGATCGTGACCGATTGTGCCGGCGCTGCGGCGCGCTCGACCGCCTTCATGTCGACGGCAGCACGACGGCCCCAGCGGAATGCGCGCTGGTTGGCGTCGATCGCGACGCCGTTGAGTTCGATCGCGCGCAGGATGGCGGCTTCCGACAGCGGCAGCAAGCCCTTCTGGTACGCATAGCCGAGCATGAACAGGTTGGCTGCAATGGAGTCACCCATCAGCGCCGTCGCCAGACGGGTCGCATCCAGGTAATCAACGTTGCCACCGACGGATTCGGCGATCAGCGCTTCCACGTCGTCGACCGGGAACTGCCAGTCACGCTGCTGCGCGAAATGACCGGTCGGCTGCTCGTGGGTGTTGATCACCGCGTGCGTGCGGCCCGGGCGCATCTTGCCGATCGCATCCTGTGCGCCTGCGGTCAGCATGTCGCAGCCGAGCACGAGATCAGCCTCGCCGGTGGCGATGCGCTGCGCGCGGATCGCTTCCGGGCTCGGCGCGATGCGCACGTGCGAAGTCACCGAACCGTTCTTCTGCGACATGCCGGTCATGTCCAGCACCGACACGCCCTTACCTTCCAGATGGCCGGCCATGCCCAGCAGCGCACCGATGGTGATCACGCCGGTGCCGCCGATGCCGTTGATCAGGATGTTGTACGGCTGATCGCAGCTCGCATGCACCGGCTCGGGCAGCGCGGCGAAGCTGTCGTCGGTCGCCTTCGCCACTTTCGCCTTGCGCGGCGTGCCGCCGGTGACGGTGACAAAGCTCGGGCAGAAGCCCTTCACGCACGAATAATCCTTGTTGCAGGTGGACTGGTCGATCACGCGCTTGCGGCCGAACTCGGTCTCCAGCGGCATGATGGACGTGCAGTTGGACTGCGTGCCGCAATCGCCGCAGCCTTCGCAGACGGCGTCGTTGATGAACATGCGCTGCGGCGGGTCCGGGAATTCCTTCTTCTTGCGGCGACGACGCTTCTCGGCCGCGCAGACCTGGTCATAGATCAGCACCGAGATGCCCTTCACCTCGCGCAGTTCGCGCTGCACATCATCCATGTCCTTGCGGTCATTGATGGTGACGATCTCGGGCAGGCCGGAACGGTCGTCATAGCGCGACAGGTCTTCGGTCACCAGCGCGATGCGCTTGACGCCTTCGGCCGCCATCTGCTGCGCGATCTGGCGCACGGTCAACGTGCCGTCAACCGGCTGGCCGCCGGTCATCGCGACCGCGTCGTTGTACAGGATCTTGTAGGTGATGTTGACCTTCGCGGCAGCGGCAGCGCGGATCGCCAGATAACCGGAGTGGAAGTAGGTGCCGTCGCCAAGGTTCTGGAACACGTGCGGCACTTGCGAGAACGCTGCCTGGCCGATCCACGGCGCGCCCTCGCCGCCCATGTGGGTGGTCAGGCGGTTGTGCTCGGGGTAGATCGCCGTCGCCATCACATGGCAGCCGATGCCGGCCAGCGCGAGACTGCCCTCGGGCACCTTGGTCGAGGTATTGTGCGGACAGCCCGAGCAATACCAGGCCGGACGCGGCGGCGTGCTGACGGCGCGATTCAAGACCTGCTCTTTCGCTTCGAGGAAGGTCAGGCGTGCCTTGATCAGGTCGCTGGTGTGGAAGCGCGCAATGCGCGATGCGATCACGCGCGCGATCTGCGCGACCGAGAAATCGGCCTTGGCCGACAGCAGCCAGTCGCCGCGCGGATGGCCGGCCCATTCGCCCTTCTCGTCGAACTTGCCGATCACGCGCGGGCGCACGTCCTCGCGCCAGTTGTACAGCTGTTCCTTGAGCTGGTATTCGACGAACTGGCGCTTTTCTTCGACGACGAGGATTTCGTCGAGGCCTTGCGCGAATTCGCGCACGCCTTCGGGCTCCAGTGGCCACACCATCGCGACTTTGTACAGGCGGATGCCGATGTCGGCGGCCATCGCTTCATCGATGCCGAGTTCTTCCAGCGCTTCCAGCACGTCGAGGTAGGACTTGCCGGATGCAATGATGCCGAGCTTGGCCTTCGGGCTGTCGATGGTGGTGTGGTTGAGCTTGTTGGCGCGGGCATAGGCCATCGCCGCGTAGATCTTGTAGTCCTGCATCAGCGCTTCCTGCTTGCGCGCCTGCACGCCCAGCGTGTCGGTCGACAGCCGGGTATTGAGCCCGCCTTCGGGCATCTCGAAATTTTCCGGATAGGTGATCTTCAGGCGGAACGGGTCGGCATCGACCGATGCGGTCGACTCGACAGTGTCGGCCAGCGCCTTGAAGCCGACCGCGCAACCGGAGTAACGAGACATCGCCCACGCATGCAGGCCGAGGTCCAGGTATTCCTGCACATTGCACGGATAGAGCACCGGGATCATGCAGGACGAGAACAGGTGGTCCGACTGGTGCGGCAGCGTCGACGAATACGCGCCATGGTCGTCACCGGCCACCAGCAGCACGCCACCGTGCTTTGCGGTGCCGGCGTGGTTCATGTGCTTGAACACGTCACCGCAGCGGTCGACGCCCGGGCCTTTGCCGTACCACATCGAGAACACGCCATCGTATTTGGCCGGCCCGACGAGGTCCACGGTCTGCGTGCCCCAGACGGCGGTCGCGGCGAGGTCTTCGTTCACGCCGGGCACGAACTTCACATGGTGGCGATCCAGATGCTTCTCCGCCTTCCACAGCGCTTCATCCAGCATGCCCAGCGGCGAGCCGCGATAGCCGGAGATGAAGCCGGCGGTGTTCAGGCCGGCGGCCGCATCGCGCAAGTGCTGCAGCATCGGCAGACGCACCAGCGCTTGGATGCCGGACAGGTAGATCTTGCCTTGGGTAGCGACGTATTTGTCGTCGAGGGTGACCTCGGGACGCACGATGCCGGTGGTGGCAACGGACGTGCCGGTGGCGGTGGAATCGTGGGCGGATGAATTTTTGGCGGTGGAATCTGCAGCAGTAGCAGAAGTGGCGGCCTTGGCCGCCGAGTCCGCCGGGCGGGTCTCGGTTTGCATCTAGTCTCTCCCAAATGGTATTCAGTGAGCGCTTCGGCGTCGGACTGCCCGGTAAGGCAGGCTTCAGCCATCAGTCGCCATGCCGCGGTAGCGGCGTTGTACTTCTTCTTCTGGTTTTCTTCTTCTTGACAGACTTCTGCGTATGAAGCTTTGACCAGTGTGATTCGTTTGCAGCGTTTTTTTCAACCCATCTTGCAACCTGCCTTGCTTGCAGGCTGCACTATTTATCTTTACGCGTTTATCCTTGTTTGCCGTTGCCCAGCATCACCTCATGATGGCCGGCGCCGGCCGGGATCATCGGGAAACAATTTTCCTCCGCCTTCACGTGCACGTCCAGAAAATAGGGGCCGTCACTCGCGAGGCATTCGGCAATCGCGGCATCGAGGTCTTCGCGACGATCGACGGTGCGCGCCTGCCAGCCGAAGCCGCGCGCGACAGCGACGAAATCGGGCAGCGCCTCGGTGTAGCTGTGGCTGTAGCGGCCGCCGTGGATCAGCTCCTGCCACTGGCGCACCATGCCCATGAAGCCGTTGTTGGACAGGATGACTTTCACCGGGGTGCGGTGCTGCATCGCCGTCGACAGCTCCTGGATGTTCATCAGGATCGACGCATCGCCGCTGACGCAGACCACGGTCTTGTCCGGGTGCGCGACCTGCGCGCCGATCGCAGCCGGCAGGCCATAGCCCATCGTGCCGGCGCCGCCCGAGGTCAGCCAGCGCATCGGCTCGTCGAACTCGATGTACTGCGCGGCCCACATCTGGTGCTGGCCGACGTCGGTCGACACGATCGCATCCTTGTCCTTCAGCTGCGCATTCAGGGTGCTGACCAGTGCCTGTGGGACGATTGCGTCCGGCGTGTCGTTGAAAGCCAGCGACTGTTGCGCGCGCCAGCCTTCGACCTGCTGCCACCAGTCGGCGAGGCGCTCGGCCGGCAAGGGCTGCTGCTTCACGCCGTCCAGCAAGCCTGCCAGCATCGTCGCGCAATCGCCGACCAGCGGGTAGTCCGCTTTCACGATCTTGTGGACCGAGCGCGGATCGATGTCGACGTGCAGGAATTTGGCGTCCGGGCAGAAATCGGACAGGCGGCTGGTGACGCGGTCGTCGAAGCGCGCGCCGATGCAGATCACAAGGTCGGCGTTATGCATCGCTAGGTTGGCTTCCAGCGTGCCGTGCATGCCGAGCATGCCCAGCCATTGCCGGCTCGATGCCGGGAAAGCGCCGAGACCCATCAGGGTCAGCGTGCAAGGCGCGTTGGTGACTTCCACCAGTTCGCGGAACAGCGCGCAGGCTTCCTTGCCCGAATTGACCAGACCGCCACCGCCATAGAACACCGGACGGCGCGCAGCGCGGATGGCCTCGACCGCTGCAGCCATGGCAGCTGCGGCATCATTGCTGCCAGAAGCTGCCGGCGCCTGAACAGCAGCGCCCGCGCTGGCCTTGAACGGCTTGCGGCCAGTGACCGGCGCCAGCTGCACATCTTTGGGGAAATCGATCAGCACCGGGCCCGGACGTCCGCCGCGCGCGGTCGCATGCGCATGGCGCACGGTCGCTTCGACCGCATCCGCGTCCCGCAGCTGCGTGTTGAATTTGGTGATCGTGCGCGAGATGCCGAGCGCATCGCATTCCTGGAAAGCGTCGGTGCCGATCACGGCGGTCGACACCTGTCCGCTGACGCACAGGACGGGCACCGAGTCGCACATCGCATCCAGCAGGCCGGTCGTGGTGTTGCTCATGCCGGGGCCCGAAGTCACGAAGACCACGCCCACCTTGCCGGTGGTGCGCGCATAGCCCTGCGCCGCATGCACGGCTGCCTGCTCATGCCGCACCAGCACGTGGCGCAGCCGCGGCTCGCCGTGCAGCGCGTCGTACAGCGGCAGCACCGCACCGCCGGGGTAGCCGAACACGGTGTCCACGCCGAGGTCCAGCAAGGTACGGATCAGCACCGTCGCGCCATTCGGTGCAGCGCCGGTGGCGGAAGTCAGTTCGGGGGTCCCGGACGGGGACAGCGGCAGGTCGGAAACGGTATTCATGCCAAGAATGTACTGTTTTCGCCGCAGAAAAGGCTTCCGAATTTTCGCCAAAAAGCCGAGAATTCAGAAAATCCATCTAAAAACCGACGATTTCACGAAATGGAACTCGACAAATTCGACCTTGCCATCCTCGAAGCCCTGCAAAAGGATGCCCGCATCAGCCTGCAGGAACTGGGCAAGCAGGTAGGCCTGACCTCGTCACCCTGCTGGAACCGGATCCGGCGCATGGAGGAAGCCGGCGTCATCGAAGGCTATTCGGTGCGCATCAACCCGGAGAAGATCGGCCTGACCGAGACCGTGATCCTGCACGTGACCATCGACAGCCACTCCGACGAAGCGCTGTTCGAGTTCGGGCAGGCGCTGGAAGGAATACCGGAAGTGCTGGAAGCCTTCCTAGTGTCGGGCGACTATGACTATTACATCCGGGTCGCGGTCGAAGGCACGCGGGGTTACGAGCGCTTCCTGCGCGAGCGGCTGTACAAGATTCCCGGCATCCGCAACAGCAAGTCGAGCTTCGTGCTGCGACGGCTCAAGCAGAGCCAGTTGCCGTTGAAGCGACCGACGAAAGACGTGTGACCGGCCGTGCAATCCATCGCGCGGCGTCCTGCCTCAGTGGATGCGGTACAGCTCGTGCGCGCGCGTCAGATGGTCGCGCACCGCTTTTTCGACGCCATCCGGATCATGGCGAGCGATACAGTCGAACAGGCGGTTGTGCTCTTCGAACGTGACCTTCTCCGTACCGCTGGGTGCGCGCACGGCATCTTCGTAGAAATTCTGCAGCCATTGCAGCAGCGCCTGCGACACGGCCACGTAGACCGGATTGCCGGAGACACTGGCGATCGCGCGATGGAAAGCGAGGTCGGTCTCGATGAAGCGCGCAGTGTCGCCGAGGCTGGCGCGGTGTTCATCCAGTACGGCGCGCAGCATTGCGATGTCTTCATCGGTCGCGCGCACGGCGGCAGCACGACACATCGCGACTTCGAACGCAAGACGCGCTTCTTTCAGGTGCTCGAGCAGTTCGCTGTTGCCCGCCAACAGATGAACGGCCGTCGCCGAAATCTGCGAGATCACCGACTCGGCCGACAGCATCTTCACGCGCGCGCCCTCGCCGTGCACGATGTCGATCAGTCCCATGCGCTCCAGCGCCTGCAAACCTTCGCGCACTGCCGGACGACCGACGCCGAGTTGCGCCATGAGCTCGCGCTCGGAAGGCAGCAGCGTACCCACCGGATAGGTGCCGGCACGGATGTCAGCCAGCAGGCGTTCCTGCACCTCCTGGCCAAGCTTGCGCCGGACGATCGGTACTGCGGGACGGTGGGCTTCCATAGACGTTTCTCGTTGACTGCAAATTGGACCGCTGGCATGATTCGCGCACAGCGGGTCATCATACCAGTAGCGCACTGCGCGCGCCGAAACCGACGTTGAGCGCGCGCCAAACGGGCGCTGGACTGATGGCAGCAGGCCGCCGCCCACCCGCGGCTGCCTTGATTTGCCATCGGATGAGCTTGCTTATCGAGACAAGCAACCAACAACGAGAATCCATGAGTACTTCTGCACAGACCGCACAGGCGGCCAGCTTCCTCCTCGACCTCTGGACCCGCCGCGCACGCTGCGCCGCCATTCCCGCCGAGGCACGTCCCACCACCCGCACCGAAGGCTATGCCGTGCAAACGGCGATGGCCGCATCGCAGCCGCATGCCGTCTCCGGCTGGAAAATCGCAGCGACCAGCAAGGCCGGACAAGCGCACATCGGCGTTGACGGCCCGCTGGCCGGCCGCCTGTTTGCCGACCGCGTGATGCCGAACGGCGCCGAGGTCACGCTGGACAAGAACCTGATGCTGGTCGCCGAGATCGAATTCGCTTTCCGCTTCGCGCGCCCGCTGCCGCCGCGCGCGACACCGTACAGCGTGGACGAAGTACTGGACGCCGTCGCCTGCGTGCATCCGTCGATCGAAGTGCCGGATTCACGTTACGACGACTTCGTCACCGCCGGCGCACCGCAACTGATCGCCGACAATGCCTGCGCAAACCTGTTCGTGCTCGGCCCGCGTGCCAATGCCTGGCGCGGCTTCGATTACATCGATGAAGAAATCAAGGTCACGCTGAACGGCGCGCCCGTCGATTCCGGCTTCGGCCGCAATGTGCTCGGCGACCCGCGCGCAGGCCTGACCTGGCTGGTGAATGAACTGTCGGCCATCGGCATCACCTGCGAACAAGACCAGATCGTCACCACCGGCACTTGCCGTGTGCCGGTGACCGTGAAAGCCGGCGACCATGTCGAAGCCGACTTCGGCGTGCTGGGCAAAGTCAGCTGCCGCTTCACCTGACCTCTGATCCGTGGCCGGCATCGCCCGGCCACTTTCTTTCCTGCCTTGCGATCCCTGCGGATCGTTGATCTTGCTCAAAATCACTAGACCGTTCGATCAGCAGATAGCGCACTGATCCAACTTACCATTGGGGCAATGATTACAACGATCATCCCCATGGTGCGCGCGTGAACAAGCAGCTCAAGGCATTCTTGCTGAGCACGCCGCTGTTGGTCGCAGCCGGGCTCTTCATCTTTTACGTGCTGTTCGGCTGGCTAGCGGTCGATCCGCTGGCCCGACGCCTGTTGCCATGGATAGCAGAGCGCCAGCTGGACAGCCGCATGGCCGTCCGGCAGGTTCGTTTCGACCCGTTGCGCCTGCAACTGACGGTCGAGGGCCTGCAACTCGGCACGCCGGAGGGCGGCCAGCTGGCCGGCTTCGAGCGCCTGTTCATCGACCTCGAAGCGAACAGCCTGTTTCGCTTCGCCTGGCATCTGCGCGACATCGAACTGGCGCGCCCTTACGGGAAGGTCGAGATTCGTGCCGATGGCACGCTCAACTGGTCGGCCCTGCTCGCGAGGCTGAACAACGACAGCACGCCGTCGGACACCTTGCCGCGAGTGGTCATCGATCACCTGAAGATCACCGACGGCAAGCTGGCCTATGCGGAAAAGAACCGCAGCGACCCTGTCGACATCGAAATGACACCGCTGGCGCTGGAGCTGGGCCAGTTCTCGACCCTGCCCGAGGACAGGGGCGACTACCTGATCGCTGCCAGCTTCGACGGCAGTGGCGGCACCGATGGCACCCTGCGCTGGAAAGGCAACTTCGGGGTCAATCCGCTGGCATCGACCGGCAGCATCGCCGTCGAAGGCCTGCAGCTGCCCAAGCTCTATGAACTGTTGCGCAAGCCGGCCGCGCCGATGGAGATCAGCGATGGCAAGCTCGCGGTGCGCGTCGGCTACGACATGGCCATGGTGCGCGACCAGGGACAGACCTTCCCCCACCTGCGTTTAAACGACGCGACGATCGTGCTCGAGCAGCTGGCCGCCACGCCCGCCCCCGGCATGCAGCTGGCGCTGCCACGGCTGGAGACGACCCTGCCCCGCATCGACGCGCACCTGCAGCCCAATGGCCGGGTCAGCGTGCAGCCTTTCGACCTGCACGCGCGCGAACTGCGGCTGCGGATGGAAGACAAGCTGCAGGTCGGGATGGAGCGCATCGATGTCACCGGCATCGCGCCCGACCTGCAGGCGATGCGCATCGATGTCGGTGGCGTCGCGCTGGGTGGTGGCGAGCTGCGCTCGATGGCCGCCGATGGCCCGCGTGCGCGGCTGGAGCAAGTCAGCCTGGCCAAGGCCAGCGCCCACCTGAATGAACATCGGATTGCCGCGCGCTCGCTAGCCATGTCGGGCTTCCAGACCGATGTGATCGTGAATGGCGACAAATCGATCAACTGGGTCACACTGCTGCACACGGTCGGCAGCAAACCGGCAGACGACGCCGACAAGCATGCCGAACCGGCACCGGCCGCCAAAGCTGACAGCAAGACGAAACGTTCGAAGAAGGCGAGGCGGCTCTCTACACCAGTGGCCTTGCCGGACACATCGACAAAGGCCGCGGCCAATGCGCCCCAACAAGGCTGGGCTGCTTCCCTCGCGCAGCTGCGCATAGCCAGAATCAACCTGCATGTCGAAGACAGGGGAACAACGAAGCCCGTGATGCTCGACGTGCAGGATGGCGAGATCGCGATCGACCGCGCATCGCTGGATCTGTCGCAGCCGCTGCCCATGAAGCTGAAGCTGCCGTTGCGGCAAGGCGGCTTGCTGGAAGCCAGCGGCCAGCTGTCGCCACAGCCGGCGCGGGGCGAGCTGCAGCTGCGACTGGGCGGGCTGCAGCTCAAGACCTTCGCCCCCTACCTGTCGCAAATGGCGACGCTGACCCTCAAGGGCGGGCAGGCCGGCGCACAGGGCAAGCTGTCCTTCGATGCGTCGCAGGGCTTCAGCGCAAAGTTTGCCGGCGGCTTCAGCGTGGACAAGCTCGACATCGACAAGGAAGCCGGGCACGAGCATTTCCTCAGCTGGGACAAGGTCGCCAGCGACAGCCTGCGCGTATCGCTGGCGCCCAACCGGCTGCAGATGAACGAGCTGCGCATCGCCGGCATCAAGGGCCAGCTGATCATCCATGAAGACAAGTCGCTGAACGTGCAGCAATTGATGCGTGCTCCCGCCGGAACCTCATCCGCCAAGACCAGCGATTCGAACACGCCGGCACCGACCTCCGCCACTGATGCCTTCCCGGTTTCGATCGAGCGCGTCAGCGTGCGTGGCGGTGATCTGGATTTCGCGGACCTGTCGCTGCTGCCGCAGTTCGGCACCCGCGTGCATGACCTCGAAGGCGTGATCAACGGCCTGAGCTCCGATGCGGCCGGCACCGCGCAGGTCGAGCTCGATGGCAAGGTCGATGATTTCGGCTCCGCGCGCCTGCGTGGCTCGGTGCAGCCCTTCCGTGCCACCGAGTTCACCGACCTCAAGGCCAGCTTCCGCAACCTCGAGATGAACCGGCTGACACCCTACTCCGGCAAGTTCGCCGGCCGCAAGATCGAATCTGGCAAGCTCTCGCTCGACCTCGAGTACAAGGTCAAGAACCGGCAACTGGTGGGCGAGAACAAGGTCGTCATCAACACGCTGAAGCTGGGCGAGCGCGTCGACAGCAAGGAAGCGATGAACCTGCCACTCGACCTTGCGATCGCGGTGCTGGAGGACAGCAATGGTGTCATCGACCTCGACCTGCCGATCACGGGCAGCCTCGATGACCCGCAGTTCAGCTACGGGAAGATCGTCTGGAAAGCGATCGTCAACGTGCTGCAGAAAATCGTCACCGCACCGTTCCGCGCGCTGGGCAAGCTGCTGGGCATCAGCGCTGAACAACTGGAAGCCGTCGCCTTCGATCCCGGCTCGGCCCGGCTCGCACCGCCGGAACAGGAAAAGCTGAAAGCGGTGGCTGGCGCACTGGGCAAGCGCGCTGCCCTGTCCCTGAAAGTCGTGCCGGCGGTCGATGCCGCCCGTGACACGGCCGAGCTGCAGGAACTGCGCACGCGCCGCGACGTGCTGGCCGACGCCGGCGTGAAGCTCGCCGACGGTGAACAGGCAGGCCCGCTCGACCTCACCAACGTGAAGATACAGACCGCGATCGACAACTTGCTGAAAGATCGCAGCGGCGGCAAGCGCGGCCTGAAGATGGTCGACAACGTGAAAGACTACTTCCGCAAGTCCAAACCCGAAGACTTGCCGAAGTATGCGGCCATGCTGGAGCAATTGAAGGCGACGGTGCCCGTGCCCGACGCACAGTTGAATGAACTGGCAGCGGCGCGCGCCAAAGCCATACGCGATTACCTGGTCGAGGCCGGACTTGATGCCGGGCGCGTGCAGGTGGCCGACCCGGCCCGGGTTAAAGGCGATGGCAAGTCGGTGCCGGTGGCATTGACGCTCGACACCGCCCGCCGTCCCTGATCAGCGCAGCACCCTGCGCTTGCGCGGCAACGCGTACACCTGCAACGTATCACCCTGCCTGAAGCCGAACAGCTGGTTGCCACCCGCGGCCACGGCAACGTATTGCACGCCGTCGATCTGATAGGTGACCGGCGGCGCATTGACGCCCGCTTCCGTCTGCGCACGCCACAGCAAGTCACCGCTATCGGCGTCGAAGGCGCTGAAGTAACCGGTGCCCTCACCCGTGAATACCAGGCCGCCCGACGTAGCCAGCACGCCGCCGACCAGCGGGTCCTTCGTCTTGTGCTGCCAGCGCAGCTTGCCGGTGCGCAGGTCGATCGCCGACAGCAAGCCCCAGCGCGGCGCGTCCATGTCGGGCTCGAGGTTCGTGTACACCAGCTCAGGCTGCGTCTTCGTCGCTGGCAGCACCTTCTTCGTATAACGCACCGGCCAGTGGATGCCGGCCACATAGGCCAGCTGCTTCTTCTCGTCCAGCGCTGACGGCGACCAGTTCGAGCCGCCTAGCGCGCCTGGATAAATGGTCACGCCTTCTGGTACCGGCCTGGCGAACATGTTCTGGTGCGGCACGAACTCGTCCGACTTCAGCAGCAGCTCGCCGGTCAGACGGTTGTGCACGAAGTACCAGCCGATCTTGCCGGCCTGCCCGACCGCAGGGATCTTCTTCCCGTTGTGGACGTAGTCGAAAAGCACCGCCGGGCTGCCGACGTCATAGCCCCACTGGTCGTGCGGCACCTGCTGGTAGTGCCAGCGGATCTTGCCGGTCATGACGTCGAGGCAGACCAGCGACAGGCTGTACAGGTTGTCGCCCGGTCGCGTGTCACCATCCATCTGTGGCGACGGATTGCCGGTACCGAAGTACAGCAGGCCATTCTTCGTATCGATGGCCGGCGTGCTCCAGGCGGAGCCGCCGCCATACCTGGCCGCGTCCGGGTATTTGGCGAGGTTGGCCTTCTCTTTCGGGATGTCGCGGTTCAGCGGCACGCCATCGGGCATGGTCTCGCGGAATTCGCCTTCCCAGCCTTGCGGTGCAATCGTGTCGAACTGCCAGATGCGCTTGCCGGTCTTGGCGTCGAACGCCGCGAGGAAACCGGTGCGGCCGTAATTGCCGGCGAAGCCGACCACGGCACCCAGCGGTGCGCCATCGCGATCCGAATCCAGGTGCAGGCCGAAACCGACACCCGTGATCCCGACCAGCACCATGCCCTTGTGGACCACCGGCGCCATCGTCACGCTGATGCCAGACTGACCGGCGAGACTCGCCTTCTTCAGCGGGTTGCCCTCTTCCAGCATGCCGATGTTCTCGGCGACGGCGCTGTCGGCCTCGGCCACTTCGATGTCCCACACAACCTTGCCGGTCTTTGCATCCAGCGCAACGAGGCGGGCGTCGACGGTGCCGACATAGACCAGCCCGTCACTGACGGCCACGCCGCGGTTGGCCGGGCCGCAGCAGAGTTTGTAATCCTTCTTGCGCGGGTGCTCGTAGCGCCACAGCTGCTTGCCGGTCACGGCATCGAGCGCGACCACGTGGTTGAACGGCAGCGACACATACATCACCTTGCCGACCACGATGGGCGTGGCCTGGAAGGTCGCCTTCACGCCGCTCTGGTAAGACCAGGCCGGCAGCAGATTCGCGACATTGGACTTGTTGATCTGGCCGAGATTGGCGTAGCGGTGGTTGCGGTAGTCGCGGCCGTAGCTGGGCCAGTCCGCGTCTTTCGCGAGAGCTGCACCCTGCGATGCGATGGCGATGGCCAGCAAGCCCAGGCGGGCCAGTGATGATGTCTTCATGTCTTCTTGATTGAACCGGGTAACAGTCTGTTTTATGGATGACCGGCGATGCTTGTGACAGCCAGCCAAATCGAATTTTACCCATAGGGCAATGCGCCGAAGTTCGGCGATCCCGGATTCATGAATTTGCGGAATCGCGATCAGACAAAATCATGAGCACGGCCGTGCCCGGCCCCGACCTGCGCCAAAAAGCAAGGCCCCGCGCGACAGATCGGTAAAATCCCCGCTTTGCCTGCGCTGAACCCTTGAGTAACACTCCCCCATGGCCATCAAATCCGTCATCTACAAAGCCAACCTGCAGATTGCCGACATGGACCGGCACTACTATGCCGACCATGCACTGAACATCGCCTGCCATCCGTCCGAAACCCTGCAACGGATGATGGTGCGCATTTTGGTGTTCGCCCTGAACGCGCACGAGCAACTGGAATTCGGCAAAGGGATTTCAGATGCCGACGAACCCGACATCTGGCAAAAAGACCTGACCGGCGCGATCGACAAATGGATTGAGGTCGGCCAGCCCGAAGAGCGACGCATCCTGAAGGCCTGCGGCCGCGCCTCGGAAGTGATGGTCTATGCATATGGCAGCAGCGCCGACATCTGGTGGAAGCAGATCGCGGGCAAGCTGGCGCGCGCGAAGAACCTGTCGGTGCTGAAGATCGCGCCGGACACTGCGGAAGCGCTGGAGCGCCTTTGCGAGCGCACGATGCAACTGCAAGTGACGATTCAGGACGGCGAAGTGTGGATGCGCACGGCCGACGATGCCGTCGAGGCAAAGTTCGAGCCGCTGATGCCTTTGCCCTGAAGTGCAGCCAGTCGCGCACTGCCGTTGTCGGGCAGTGCGCGCATAGTACATCGGCGCAATTGAGTGCACGGGATCAAGAGTGCTAGATTCGATCCGTTGCCTTGCCGGAGCGCCGCCATGTCCCTGGATCCCTATGCCGATCTGAAGCAACGCCAGCGCGAGATGTGGTCTTCCTTCGCGCCGACTGCCGTATTCACGACGCCGAGTGCGGCACACCTGGTCAGCTTCGCTCAGGTGCAGCCCGGCGAAATGTTGCTGGATGTCGGTTCCGGCACCGGTGTCGTCGCGATCACGGCGGCCCGTGCCGGCGCCCGGGTCAGCGCGATCGACCTCACGCCCGAGCTGGTCGAGCAAGCGAAGATCAATGGCCAGATCGCGAAGCAGCCCCAGATCGACTGGCGCGTCGGCGACGCCGAACAATTGCCCTGGCCCGATGCCAGCTTCGACGTCGTGTTAAGCCAGTTCGGGCACATGTTTGCGCCACGGCCGGAAGTGACCATCGCCGAAATGCGCCGCGTGCTGAAACCGGGCGGACGCGTTGCCTTCGCGACCTGGCCTCCGGAGCATTTCGTCGGCCGGATGTTTTCATTCGTCGGTCGCAACTCGCCACCGCCGCCGGCCGGTGCCGCACCGCCACCACTGTGGGGGGCCGTGCCGGTCATCACCGAGCGCCTGGCCAAGGGATTCGATGCCCCGTTCTTCGAACGCGGCACGATGACCATCAGCGCATTGTCGCTGCCGCATTTCCGCGAATTCATGGAGCGATCGGTCGGCCCTATCCAGAAACTGGTCGAGCGACTTGCCGGCGAGCCGGACAAGCTGCAAATGATCCGCGATGAATTCGAAGCCATGGCCGCGCCCTACTATCGCGACAACCAGATGCACCAGAGCTACCTGCTGACGCGTGCCCGTGTCGCCACCGGCCAGTGACAGCGTCGCTGTCGCCAGACCTGCGGCCAGGCTGCACGACTCTGGCCATCGATCCATTCATCCGCGTGCCTGCAGCGGCGCCGGCCGCTGCATCTTCCTGATCCGGCGCTGGCGGTGGCCGGCGCATGAACTCCGGTAAACTGGCTTCGCAATTCTTGTCCTGGCCGGGTTTTCTGCGCCACGCAGAGGCCACGCCCACAAAACCAATGAAATAACAGGAGGAGAGATGGCCGAAATCAAAGGGGGCTGTTTGTGCGGGAAGGTGCGCTACAAATTGCTGGCGCAACCGGTGGTTACCGCGCTTTGCCACTGCAAGCATTGCCAGAAGATGACGGGTTCCGCCTTTTCGGCAGTCTTCGCTGTGCCGAAAGGTACGGTCGAGATCAACCGCTCGTCGCTGAAATTTTATGCGGACAAGGGTGACTCCGGCCATTTCGTGCATCGCGGCTTTTGCCCTGAATGCGGTGGCGGCGTGATGAGCGACGTCGAGGTGACGCCGGATCTGGAGTGGATTCGTGCAGGCTCGCTCGATGACGCAAGCTGGTACAAGCCCGGCGCAAATATCTGGTGTGCCAGCGCCATGCAATGGGTGTCCATGCTGGAAGGAACGCCGGAGTTTCCGGGCAATCCGCCGCCAGGCTGAAGCATTTCAGCCCAAGGCACGAGCCAGGCCGGCGTTCGAGTCGAACGCCGGTCGCAAGCAAAATCATTCCACCTGCCCTAAAATTTTGCATTCTTCAAACGGACTGCAAAATGCTGAAAAATCTAACTCTGGCGATGTCCCTCGTCGCATCCCCTTTCGCACTGGCTGCCCTGCCTGAGCCCGGTGAAATTCAAAAGGACGGTGACTGCCCGGCGAATTACGTCGCCAAAGGCAATCAGTGCCACCCCGCCGCACAGGCGAAGTTCGCCTTCGTAAAAATTGAGAACTGCCCGGACGCGTACGAGGTGCAAGGCAATTACTGCGTTGCGACTTCAGCGGCCAGGCTGGCCATCCGCCGTGCCGCCATGAGCTGCCCGTCGGGCTTCGAGCCGATCGGCAATTACTGCGTCTCAGAGAAATAACCCGCCCCGTCGCGGCCACAAGCCATCACAGGCTGCGCGAGACAGGATTCAAAGGCTGGCCTGTTGCACGCGCTCGGCCAGCGCTGCATGCGCCTCCTTGCGTTCGCTGTAGCGATCGACGAGGTAAGGTGCGATGTCCCGGGTCAGCAAGGTGAACTTCACCAGCTCTTCCATCACGTCGACCACCCGGTCGTAATAGGCCGAAGGCTTCATGCGCCCGGCCTCATCGAATTCCTCGTAAGCCTTGGCGACCGACGACTGATTAGGGATCGTCAGCATCCGCATCCAGCGGCCGAGCACGCGCATCTGGTTGACCGCATTGAAGGACTGCGAACCGCCGCAGACCTGCATCACTGCCAGCGTCTTGCCCTGCGTCGGCCGGATCGCGCCCATGGCAAGCGGTATCCAGTCGATCTGCGCTTTCATGATGCCCGTCATTGCGCCATGGCGCTCGGGTGAACTCCAGACCATGCCTTCGGCCCATTGGCACAGCTCGCGCAATTCCACAACCTTGGGATGCGTGTCGGCGGCATCGTCAGGCAAAGGCAATCCGCTCGGGTTGAAGAAGCGGGTTTCCGCACCCAGGGCATTCAACAGTCGCGCCGCTTCCTCGGCCAGCAGGCGGCTGAACGAGCGCGCACGCAACGAGCCATACAGCAGCAGGATGCGTGGCGCATGCGTGGACTGCTGCGCCGGGAACAGCAAGCGCTTCTCGATGGCGGCAAAGCAGTCGGCGTCGATAGTGGGCAAGTCGTGATTTTTCATTGAAGATGTTTGTTGTCTCTGGATTTCCGCAGCCCACATTATGCAAGCACGCGAGTGGCCGCCCTTGCCGGCGTTGGCAGTCCTGCCGCTGATGCCGGGTCGCGCCCTCGCCCCGCAAAAAAATATGCCCGCAAGCGCGGGCCACTTTTGAACTGCTGAATTGCAGAATTGCTGCCGACTGACTGGACGCGCTTGCCACGCTGATCGCATGGCTTGCGCTTACACCCCTAGCAGGTCCGGATCATCATCCTGCGGCATGCGTCGATGCGGTATCGGGATCTGCGGCACATCGTCGTAGCTGAAATCGGAACGCTGGTAGCGCAAGTCATTGCCGATGAAGTAATGGATGCGAACGACGTCGCGCGCCATGGTCCAGCAACCCCAGTAGGTGATGGTGTCGCGCGGCCCATTCGGATCAAGCAGCCGGGTCAGGTAGGCGATTCGTTCGCCTCCGGGACAGCCTTCGTGCCGCTCTGCCGTCAGCACCACTTTCCCGCGTACGCCCTGGTCAGCCACCATGGCCGGGTCTGCGGTGGCGGCCAGGGAAAAACTCAATGCGCCAATTGCCAGCAAATACTTCATGTCACGCTCCTGGAGGGTGGTGAACTTCGCTGCTGCAGGGGCTGTAGCCATTCCGGCGCGGACCCTTTCCGCCATTAAAGCAAAAAAACGCCAAGGGTGCCGGGGCATTGACGGTGAAAAATTTCGTCGATTAAAAACCTTTATAAATCAATTGGTTAAACAATGATTCCAGACTGGAACCGGCCCCATGAAGCTTACTCGAGCAAGGTTTTCAGGACCGCGGCATCGTCCAGTTCGTCATAGCCCCGCGCCAGTGTTGCCTTGAAGATTTCGAGCGAATGGCGCGCCATCGGCATGTCGACGCCCGCATCATCGGCCATCGACAGCCCGAGTGCGACGTCCTTGGTCAGGATGTAGGCATAGGCGCGCGGAGCAAAGTCATTGGCGATTGCGCGCGTCAGGCGATCGTCCAGCATCATCGACTGCCCGCTCGATGCACTCATCAGGTCGACCATCGCTGCCGGATCGAGGCCCAGCTTCACGCTCAGTGCCACCGCCTCCGACGCGGCGATCAGGTTCATGCCGGCCACCAGGTTGTTGACCAGCTTGTAGCGCGCGCCATCGCCGTAACGCTGGCTGAGCCGGAACACGCGATTCGACATTGCATTCAGCAGCGCCGCGTTATGGTCGATGGCGTCCGGCGCGCCGGCCAGCATCAGGCTCATCGTGCCATCGCGTGCGCGGACCGGGCCACCGGACATGGGGCCGTCGATCACGGCAAAGCCCGCCTCGATCAAGCGCTGCGCAATCGACTCCGTATCCTCAGGCGCAATCGTCGGGCACAGCAAGACGGTCTTGCCCTGTCCCGGCATCGTCGCCACGCCCTGCGTGCCGAACAACACCTCGCAGGTCTGCGCAGCGTTCACCACCACGATCACGATGAAATCCGTGGCCTGCGCCACGGCCAGCGGCGTGGCGCACACCTGCAGCCCCTGCTCGCGCCCTTGCGCCTCGACCTCGGGACGCACGTCGCGTATCGCCACGCCATATCCGCGCTGCTGCAAGTTCAGCGCAATCGCCATGCCCATCGAGCCGGCGCCAATCACGCCTGCGTCCAGTTTGTGGTTCATAGGTTTTCCAATCAATTCAATCAAATCCGTTGAGCATCAGCCCGTACAGATCGTGGGCGCCGACCTGCCCGCCCTTCAACAGCACCTGCACGCCGTGGATGGCCGGGTCGGTCGCGTGGACGGTGCAGACATGGGCATTCTGCTCGAAGTGGCTGGCGCAGACTTCGAGCGCGACCGCACCGAGTGCGCGCATCGTAAAGCTCGACGAATCGCCGCCTGCAACGACGAGCCGCGACAAGCCGCGCTGCACGATTGCGCCCCGCGCCAGCCGGGCGTACAGGAGGCCAATGCGTCTCGCCAGCTCGCCCGGCGCAATGCTGAGTTCCGCATCGTGGCAACCCATTGCGGTGTACATCACGACGCTGCGGCCGTCGGACAGCGCCGCCAGCATCCTTGCCTCGATCGCTGCCAAACCGGCCGGCAGGGGTTCCGTATCCTGTAGCGCGTCCGATTCCTGTGAAGCCGGCGTGTCGAGCGGGATTTCCGCTGCCAGCAGCGCCGAATCAATGTGTATGTCCTCGAAGCCGTTCTCAATCGCCCAGTCGATCTGCGCCGCCGACAGTGCCGAGCAACTACCTGACAGCACCAGCAGCTGGTCCACGGGCGGCAAAGCCTGCACCGGCAACGCGGCATCGAGCCGACCAGATTCGCGCAACCAGCCGCCCAGTGCATGGGCCAGTCCCTGGGCCGCCAGCGCGCAGACGGTTCGCCTGCCCGATACCATCCAAAGGCTGGCTGCAACGTTGTGCATCTGCTTCTGCGTGTAGCCATCGAACACGATGCTGTCTTCGTCGGCAATCGCGTGCGCCAGCCCAATGGGATGCCCCTTGATCATGTCAAGTATGCGCAAGTCCACCCGCGCTGTCGGCGTGAAGCCTTGCTGCGCGAGGATCAGTGCCAGATCGGATTCGTGCATCGGCGTGACCGGATGGCGCGACATCACCGGATGCCGGTCCAGTCGCCACACGCGCTCGCCTGCCTTCGCGTAGTGATGCCCGAACATGGTGTAGCGCCCGAACTCTGGTGTAGCCACCACCACGGGCACCAGGCTGTCCGGCCAGTGCGCGCGCATCAGCCGGATCGCTTCACCCAGGCTGCCGGTGTCCGGCGAGGAATCGAAGGTCGAGCAGCATTTGTACTGGATAAAGGAGACGCCAAGCTTTTGGAAACTGCGCAGCACCGGCACCAGTTCCTCCGCCATTGCAATCGGCGACAGCGAGCGCGCTATGCCGGCCACACCAATCACGTCATAGTCCCGCGCGGCTCTCGCCAGCGCGTGCTCGTCCGGATTGTCGAAAAACAGCAAGGTGCGCAGCCCGTGGCGCGCATATTGCGCGGCGTTGTCGGAAGCGCCGGTAAAGTCATCGCCGTAGAAAGCCAGCCTGGCTTTCATCGCCGCGTCGGTCGTCGTCATGCCAGCTTGCCGGTAACGCGTTCCAGTCCGGCCCACGCATCGTCGCCAAACTGCTTGCGCCAGTTCGCGTAATAACCGGATGCGCGCAGCTTGTCGCGGAACGAGGACGGATCGATCGTATTGAACACCATGCCCTTGCCTTCCAGCGTCTTGCGCAGCTGCTCGTTGGTGTCGACGATGTCCTTGCGCTGCTTCAGCGCATAGTCATTGAAATTGCGGGCCGCGATTTCCTGCAGCCGCGCCGGCAATTTTTCCCATGCGCGCCGGTTGGCCAGCACCCAGAAGCCATCCCACATGTGGTTCGTCAGCGAGCAGTACTTCTGCACTTCGTACAGGCGCGCGACGGCCATGATCCCGAGCGGATTTTCCTGCCCGTCGACCACGTGCGTCTGCAGCGCTGAATAGACTTCATTGAAGCTGATGCCGGACGGCGCGGCGCCGAGCGACTCGAACAGCGAGATCCACAGCTTGCCGATCGGGACCCGGATCTTCATGCCCGCCAGGTCTTGGACGCTACGGATGGGCCTGGCGTTATTGGTCATCTGGCGGAAGCCGCTGTCCCAGCTGCGCTCCATCACGACCAGGCCCGCGTCATTGATGCGGGCGCGGATATATCGCCCGACCTCGCCATCCATCGCCTGCCAGACTTGCTGGTAATCCTTGAACGCGAACCCCACGCCCGACAGTGCAGCCTTCGGCACCAGCGACGACAGCGCGTTCGCACCCGAGATCGTGAACAACTCCAGCGCGCCGCTGCGCAGCTGGCTGAACATCGCGGGATCGCCACCGAGCTGGTTGTTCGGGAACACGCGTATGTTCAGGCGGCCGTCGCTCTGCTCGAGGATGGCTTGGGTGGCCTCGATCAGGCGCGCCGACAGCGGATGCGCAGCGGCGAGATTGGTGCCGATCTTGTAGTCGAATTCGGCGGCGCTCGCCACCCTCACCCAGGGACCGACAGATGCGGCGGCCGTTGCTGCTAACGCTCCGGTGGCAATCAGAAAATCACGGCGCGTGGATCCGGTCATGCGAATCTCCTTCGGTCGGTGCGAGGGCCGGGCGATGTCCCGGCAGGCAAAACGAGCATGACGGTCTTCATGCAGGGAACGTATCCAGCGCTTCGCGCAGTTCGCGTTGCGTGCGCGCCGCGACTTCCACCGGCACGCCGGCGATCGCTGCCGCCCACGCCTGCTTCAGCGCAGTGACACCGGCGGCAATGCCGCCCGGATGCGCAAACAATCCGCCACCGGCGAGGTAGATCAGGTCAGTCTTCTGCAAAGCCTGCCAGGTACCCGCTGCCTGGCGCACCGTCTGCCCGGACGAAAACACGGGCATCACCGTGCAAGGCTTGTCGGCAAACAGCGGCACCTGACATGCGCGCGCTGAGGCGATCACGCTGTCGTCGTCTTCCTGGAATTTGTTGGCGAGGCCATTGACATGCATGTGATCGGCACCAGCCAATCGCCACAGCTTCTGCCATGCGACATACGACCAGCCGCCCTGCAAATAGCCCCAGCCATTGCGGTGCGCATGGATCGGCAATTGCGAGTGCTGGCGGAAGGCGTTGAACCCGGCCATGCCGACCGAGTTCAGGCTGAGCATGGCCGCGGTGCCGCCGAGCGACAGCAGCAAGTCATGCCGGCGGCGCATCTGGTCGAGCTCGCCGGTGAGGTTGAATGCATACATCACGGTCTTGCCGCTGCGATCGGCATGGCGACGGATCACGTCCATCACGAGACGTGCGCGCTCGTCGAAAGGACATACCGGGCCATCGGCCTGCAGTTCGTCATCCTTGATGAAATCCACGCCGGCCGCACACAGCTGGTCGACCATGCCTGCGACCGCTTCCGGAGACAGCCCGACCGAAGGCTTGATGATGGTGCCCACTAGCGGGCCATCCGGGACGCCGGCCAGCCGGCGCGTGCCGGCGATACCGAACGCAGGACCGGGATAGGCAAGTGCGAATTCTTCGGGAAGCTCGACGTCGAGCAAACGCAGCGATACCACCGGCCGCAGCTCGTACAGGTTGCCGGCCACGGTTGCCAGCAGATTGGGCAGCGAGGCGCCGAGATTGTAGAGCGGCCAGATCAGGGTCAGCACGCAACGCTGCTGACCTTCGCGCGCGCCCGGCATCACGTCGCTGACTTCCCAGCGCGCTGCCGCCCTCGCCTTCAGCGCCTCGTCTTCGCCCGGGATCGGCACGAAGGTACCTGATGACTGTTCGCCGGCGATGATGTCGGCCGCCCGCCGGGGATCAATGCTGGTCTCGAGCAGATAGGTCGCGCGGATCACCGATCCGACCGCCGGAACACTTGTCGAAACTCCGCTTTGCACTGCTGCCTCCTGCCTCACCTGAATCGGCGTCGCCGATTGTGGCATGCACAATGGCGACTGTGCTTTCGATTCGCCGAACCGGGCATTCGCTCCCGCATCATGCCGCACCTCATGACGCACTGCGAGAACGATTCTTCATCGACAGGGAGGGATGTTTGAGCTAGTCTAGCCGGCGTCGCATGCAAGCGTCCGCCGGCCAAAAGCTGCGCGGCACGATGAATCGCTCAACTCGAATGGAGATGAATGTAATGCTGCTGAAGGACAAAGTCGCCGTCATCACCGGTGGCGCCGGCATCAATGGATTGGGCTACGCCACTGCCCGCCAGATGGCCGCTCAGGGTGCCCGCGTGGTGATCCTGGACCTGGAGCGCGCCGATCCGGCCGCTGCCGCTGCCCGCCTTGGTGAAGCCCATCTCGGCCTGGTCGCCGACGTGACCGACAAGGCCGCCTGTGACGGCGCAGTCGCCACCGTCCTGAAGACCTTTGGCCGCATCGACATCCTCGTCAACAATGCCGGCATCACCCAGCCCGTCAAGACGCTGGACATCACCGGCGCGGATTACGAACGCATCCTCGATGTCAGCCTGCGCGGCACCCTGTACATGTCGCAGGCCGTACTGCCTTCCATGCAAGAGCGGAAGTCCGGCTCCATCGTCTGCATCTCGTCGGTATCGGCGCAGCGCGGCGGTGGCATCTTCGGCGGCCCGCACTACTCGGCTGCCAAGGCCGGCGTGCTGGGGCTGGCGCGTGCGATGGCACGCGAGTTCGGCGGCGATGGCATCCGCGTCAACTGCATCACCCCCGGCCTGATCGAGACCGACATCACGCAGGGCAAGCTCAGCCCCGAACGCAAAAAGGACATCGAGGACACCATCCCCCTCGCCCGCCTCGGCCAGCCGGCTGATGTGGCGGGTGCCTGCGTGTTCCTGGCCAGCGACCTGTCGTCGTACTGCACCGGCATCACGCTCGACGTGAACGGCGGCATGCTGATTCACTGAAGACCGCTGCTCCCGCTCCACGCCTGCATCGCAGACCATCATGGCTGATTCGAAGCCTTACCCGACGCGCCGGCAGCTGCTGGCCGGTGCGGCGGCCCTGCCTTTGTTTTCGATCGGCATGCGAGCGTCGCATGCGGCCGAATTCGAGCTGAAGTACGCCACCGGCCAGGACCCGACGCACCCGGTCAACCTGCGCGCCGCGCAGGCGCTGGATCGCATCCGCGAAGCCACGTCGGGACGCGTCAGCATCAGGCTGTTTCCGGCCAACCAGCTTGGCAGCGACACCGACCTGCTGTCCCAAGTGCGCAATGGCGCGATCGACTTCCTGAACCTGTCATCGCTGATCCTGTCGAGCTTCGTGCCGGTCTCGGGCATCACCAGCGTCGGGTTCGCGTTCAAGGGCTATGACGATGTCTGGAAAGCGATGGACGGGGAGCTGGGCAGCCACATCCGTGCCGAGATCGCAAAGACACCGCTCTTCACGGTGTCGAAAATCTGGGACAACGGCTTTCGGCACATCACCTCGTCGGGCCGCGAGATACGTTCGCCCGCCGACCTGAAGGGCTTCAAGCTGCGCGTGCCGCCCGCACCGCCACTGACCTCGCTGTTCCAGGCGCTCGACGCCGCACCCTCGCCGATCAATTTCAACGAGGTGTACGCCGCCCTGCAGACAAAGATCGTCGAAGGACAGGAGAACCCGCTGGCCATCACCGCGACGGCTCGACTGTATGAAGTACAGAAGAGCTGCAGCCTGACCGGCCATGTCTGGGACGGCTACTGGGTGCTCGGCAACAAGCGATCCTTCCAGCGACTGCCGGCCGATCTGCAGGCCATCGTCCAACGCGAGCTTGACAAAGCTGCCACCGACCAGCGCGCCGACGTCGCGAAACTCAACAGCACGTTGACGACTGACCTGAAAGCCAAAGGCATCAACATCATCCAGGTGACACAGGACGACTTCCGCAAGAAGCTCGCGTCCACCAGCTTCTATGGCGACTGGAAGAAGAAATACGGGGCGACCGCATGGCAACTGCTCGAAAAGGTTTCCGGAAAACTCGGTTAAACGACCCGACGCCCGAACGCACACCTGTCCGGTTTGAGCAGTCGATAGCTGCGATGGTCTGCCCGAAAAAAATAAAACTTCCATGAACATGACAAGCAACCCCGACACCACGGCGGCATCGGTCTCGCAAGGACGACCTGCCTTGCTCGACAAGGCACACCACATGCTGGGCACGCTGACCGAAGTGCCGGCCGCGCTGCTGGTGCTGGCCGAGGTCATCATCCTGCTGGCAGGCGTGGTGAACCGCTACCTGCTGCACCGCCCGCTGGTGTGGTCGGATGAACTGGCGTCCATCCTGTTCCTGTGGCTGGCGATGCTGGGCTCGGTGATTGCGTTCCAGCGCGGCGAGCACATGCGCATGACCGCGGTCGTCGGCAAGCTCGCACCGCGCACGCGTGCTTTCCTCGACCTGTTCGCGATGGCAGCCGCCATCGCCTTTCTCGCCTTCGTCGTCTACCCGGCCGTCGAATTCGCGCAAGACGAGATGTTCGTCACGACGCCGGCGATGGAGCTGGCGAACTCATGGCGCGCCGCTGCATTGCCGGTCGGCCTCGGCCTGATGCTGCTGATTGGCTTGCTCGAGATTTTCCGGATGGGATCGTTCAGGGACGTGGCAATGGCCGCCGGCTTCGTTGCAGTGATCATCGCTGGCGTGTCCCTCACCGGCCCGGCATTGAAAACACTGGGCAACTGGAACCTGCTGATCTTCTTCGTGGCCGGGGTCGGCAGCCTGGTCTTGCTGGGGCTGCCGATTGCATTCGCGTTCGGGCTTGCGACGCTGGGCTACATCTCGCTGGCCACCAGCACGCCAACGATGGTTGTGGTCGGCCGCATGGATGAAGGCATGAGTCACCTGATCCTGCTGGCCGTGCCGCTGTTCGTGCTGCTGGGCCTGCTGATAGAAATGACTGGCATCGCGCGGGCCATGGTGAACTTCCTTGCCAACCTGCTCGGGCACGTACGCGGCGGCCTCTCGTATGTGCTGATCGGCGCGATGTACCTGGTCTCCGGCATCTCCGGCTCCAAGGCAGCCGACATGGCGGCCGTCGCGCCTGCGTTATTCCCCGAGATGCGCAAGCGCGGCGCCAAGCCCGGCGACCTGGTCGCGCTACTGTCCGCGACCGGCGCGCAGACGGAAACGATACCGCCGTCGCTAGTGCTGATCACGATAGGCTCGGCGACGGGTGTCTCGATCGCGGCGCTCTTTACCGGCGGCCTGCTGCCAGGCGTCGTGGTCGGCGTGACGCTGGCCGCCCTGGTCTGGTGGCGCTATCGAGGTGAAAGCCTCGAAGGCGTGACACGCGCCAGCCGCAGCGAGATTGTCCGCTCCTTTGTCATCGCAATCCCTGCGCTGGCGCTGCCCATCGTGATCCGCGCCGCCGTGGTGGAAGGCGTGGCCACCGCGACCGAGGTATCGACGATCGGCATCGTCTACGCAGTACTGGTCGGCCTGCTGGTCTACCGGCAGTTTGACTGGCGTCGCGTTTATCCGCTGCTGGTCAGCACGGCTTCACTGTCGGGCGCGATCCTGTTCATCATTGGCGCTGCCACTGGCATGGCGTGGGCGCTGACGCAATCGGGCTTCTCGACCGTGCTGGCCGAGACGATGAAGGCGCTGCCCGGTGGCGCGATCACCTTCATGGCAGTGTCGGTCGTGGCTTTCATCATTCTGGGTTCCGTGCTGGAAGGCATACCGGCGATAGTGCTGCTCGGCCCGCTGCTGTTCCCGATCGCACGCCAGGTCGGCATCCATGAAGTGCATTACGCGATGGTGGTCACGCTCGCGATGGGCATAGGTTTGTTCGCGCCGCCCTTTGGCGTTGGCTACTACGCGGCCTGCGCGATCAGCCGCATCCACCCGAACGAAGGCATGAAAGCCATCGTCGGCTATCTGCTCGCCCTGTTCCTTGGCGTCGTCATCGTTGCGGCCATCCCGTGGATTTCGACCGGCTTCCTGTGAATGCAAGCGATGCCACCGCTACTGATTTTTGAATGGAGAATGTCATGTCCGATCTCTCGACGCTCGAGAAAAGCGCCTACCGCATCCGGCGCCTTGCGCTGCGCATGGGCGAAGTGCAAGGCCAGGGTTACATCGGCCAGGCACTGGGCTGGGCCGATGTGCTGGCCGTCGCCTACTGCCATGCGATGAACCTGCGACCCGCAGAACCTGAATGGGAAGGACGCGACCGCTTCCTGCTGTCGCATGGCCATTACGCGATCGCGCACTATGCGGCACTGATCGAAGCAGGCGTCATCGCCGACAGCGAACTGGAAACCTATGGCGGCGATGACAGCCGGCTGCCGATGTCGGGCATGGCGACCTATACGCCGGGCATGGAGATTTCCGGTGGCTCGCTGGGACAGGGCCTCGCGATCGGCGTGGGCATGGCGCTCGGCCTGAAGCAAAAGAAAAACCCCGCCTTCGTCTACAACTCGATGTCCGACGGCGAACTCGACGAAGGCTCGACCTGGGAAGCAGCGATGGGCGCCGCCCACCACCGACTCGACAATCTGATCTGCCTGGTCGACATCAACAACCAGCAAGCCGATGGCCCGTCGAGCAAGGTGATGGGCTTCGAGCCACTGGCCGACAAGTGGGCCGCCTTCGGCTGGCATGTGCAGCGCGTGAACGGCAACGACCTGCCCGCCGTGATCCAAGCCTTCGATGCAGCACGCAAGCTCGACGAACCGAAGCCGCGCGTGATCCTGTTCGACACGCTGATGGGCAAAGGCGTCCCCTTCCTAGAGCAGCGCGAAAAGAATCACTTCATCCGTGTCGACCCGCCCGAGTGGCAGCATGCCCTTGCCGTGCTCGACCAGTCGCAAGCACAAGGAGCACAGGCATGAATGCGCCCGTCACTGGCAAGAAACCGCGCCTGACCACGTCGGCCATGATCGCTTCGATCGCTGCCGAGGGGCAGCGCGTGAAGGCTGCGCCGTTCGGCAAGGCGCTGGTTGAATACGCCGCCCATCATCCGGAAGTCGTCGGCCTGACCGCCGACCTCGCCAAGTACACCGACCTGCACCTGTTCGCCGAAGCCTATCCGGATCGCTTCTACCAGATGGGCATGGCCGAACAATTGCTGATGGCCGCTGCCGGCGGCATGGCCAAGGAAGGGTTGACACCCTTCGCCACCACCTATGCGGCCTTCGGCACGCGCCGTGCGGCCGATTTCATCCATCAGGTGATCGCCGAGGAAGACCTGAACGTCAAGATCTGCTGCGCGCTGCCCGGCCTGACGACGGGTTACGGTCCGAGTCATGCGGCGATCGAAGACATTGCGATGATGCGAGGCATTCCCGGGCTGACCATCGTGGACCCCTGCGATGCGCTTGATCTGGAGCAGGCCGTGCCCGCGATCGCGGCGCACAAAGGCCCGGTCTACATGCGCCTGCTGCGCGGTAACGTGCCGCTGGTGCTGGATGAAGTCGATGGCTACAAATTTGAGCTCGGCAAGGCCAAGCTGTTGCGCGACGGCGCCGACGTGCTGGTCATCGCTAGCGGCCTGATGACGATGCGCGCACTTGAAGCCGCGCAGGATCTCGCCAGCGATAAAGTCGATGTCGCCGTGCTGCATTGCCCGACCATCAAGCCACTCGATGAGCAGGCAATTCTCGAAGCGGTACGCAGCAAGCCGCGACTGGTCGTCGTCGCGGAAAACCACTCTGTCATCGGCGGGCTTGGCGAAGCGGTTGCGAGCACTTTGCTGCGCCATCGAGTGCACCCGGCCGGCTTCGAGCTCGCGGGCTTGCCAGACGCGTTCCTTGACGCCGGCGCACTGCCGACGCTGCACGATCGCTATGGCATCAGCCGCGAAGCGCTGGGTGCCCGCATCAAGGGATGGCTGAGGTGATGACAGACAGCCGCATGAAGGTGACGTTCATCGGGGTAGGTGCCATCGGTTTGCCGATGGCACTCCGGATACAGGGCGCCGGGCATCAGGTTGCCGGCATTGAGGTTTCGGAAGCGGCCATCGCCACGGCACAGGCCAGCGGGATCGATACGGTCAGCCAGCTGTCCGACGCGCCACACGCCGACGTGGTCGTGGTGATGGTCGCGACGCCCGAGCAACTGGCCAGCCTCGTTGGGCAGTTGACGAACACCGTGCGTGGCCAGCTGTGGGTCATCATGTCCACCGTTGGTCCCGACTCAGTGCGTGAGCAAGGCGACAAACTGCGAAAGCTGGGCGCACGCGTCGTCGATGCCCCGGTCACCGGCGGCGTCGCCCGTGCAAAAACCGGCGAGCTGACGATCTTCGCGGCCGGTGTCGCGGAAGATGTGGACGCTGCAAAACCTGTGCTGGACGTGATGGGCACCGTGCGTGCCACCGGCACCAGGCTTGGCGATGGCCAGAGCATCAAGGTGGTCAACCAGCACCTGTGCTCGGTCCACCTTGCTGCTGCGGCAGAGGCGCTCAACCTCGCGCGTTCGCTGGGTCTCGATCCGGCCACGGTACTTTCGCTGGTAGAAAAAGGCGCGGCAGGCTCGTGGATGCTGTCAGACCGTGGCCCGCGGATGCTCGCCGGTACCGATGTGCAGGTGACGAGCGCGGTCAATATTTTCGTGAAGGACAGCGGGCTGGTCGCAGAAGCAGGCGCATCATGCGGCGCACCGCTGCCCTTGCTGACGATTGCGCATGAACATTACCAGCAGGCCGCAGCGATGGGACTGGGATTGCGCGATGACAGCCGGGTGATCGAGACTTGGGGCAAAGACAGACACCAGCCGTAGAGCCGGTCGCGCTGCGCGTACGGTACGACAAAGGGCAGCCGGCCAGTCGAACTTCAGGTTCATGTCCACACAGGATGAAACGCATCCGTAACGCTGTCCCGAGGCGGCCTTACGGCGCTCGAGTTATTTTTCACAGATCCGGGTGGCAATCTTGTGCAGGAGATGCTCCGGATCGATCTTCATGATGTCGTCGTCTGACAAATTTTCCAAATCAATTGTGTCTGTCCGAAGCAGCGTCCCCTTGCCCAAATTTTCAGAGTAGAGAAATCTATCCTTCATCACAAAGTACCAGTCATCGCAATCTATCGCGATGTCCGTGACAAAGGATTTGAATGGCAGGTCGCCAAACGTCGTCCAATCATGGACATTCATTACGGTGCGCACCGTTGCAAGGGATTCATTCCATTTGACCGAAGACGGGTCGTAGTAACCCTTGTTATTGTTTTCCTCGCCAACATATTCCCAGACTTCTGCCGCTGACACGTCCCGGAAATGTTCTTTTTTCGCAGCCAGGTATCCACCCAACAAAATGCCGGCGACAGTCACTGTGATTGTCAACAATTTCGACAAATTTTCTTCTCGCAATCGTTTACGGTTCAGGTTTCAGCGGCAGCGATGATGGCCTTCTGACATACAGATGCCCAAGGCTAGTTGCAGCTTCACGAGCTGGCCCCCGGTATTGGCACCGCGGGGCCGGGCTCGATACGCTGCACTGAGAACGAAGTTTAAGCGTTGGCAGGCTCACCAGATGAGCCCGAAAAGAACTCAATCTGCCTGCCTTCGCAAAAATGCCGGAATATCGAACACGCCCAGTAACGGCGGGAGAGGATCAGGCCGTTTGGCTGCCTCCTTCTCGAGATACGCGGTCGCGTCTTCCCTTACCTTGAGCGCCAGCTTGGAGATGGCAGCGTTGACCGGTCGCAGGGCCCTGCGCGAGACGCTCACTGCACTAATCTGGCGATTTGCCCAATCCAGCAAAATTGCCAATGCAGACTCTTCACTACCTGCGATGGCATGCAGCATGTCCAACACCTCGGTCAGCATATCGCTGCTGGCAGAACGGCTGATGACGTCGTCGACGCTCGCAAGTGCATCCGGACTGCCATCCGCGCTTGCAAGCTCCTGAAGCATCTCGCGAAGCGGATTATCCGACTCGCCCGGATTCGAAGCAGCCTGAGCCAGGCTCGAGTACACCCGAGGATCTGCATCCGAATAATTTCCCGGCCCATCTGTACTCGCCCGTCGAAACACGGCCGGCGATCGCAGCGGTTCAAACATGGCATCTGGTCCTGATTGCCCCCCAATGCTTGATCGACAGAATTGGACAGTATCCGCCATTGAGTCGATCAAGCAGGCGTGCAGCGTCCCGGCTCCGCCCCATCCGGCGGCCATCATGTTGCCCACTTGATGGAGTGACGGCACGCCGTTGGCCTTCTCGAGTGCTGCGCGCTCATGCACGAGGAAGAAGCTGCTCTCCTCGGTCACGAGCTGGTATCGCAGCGCAATTTCCTTGCGTCGCTCCACATCCGATATGTCGAGCAAGCGATGCGCTGCACCTATCCTGGCGACAGCGCTGTCGCTACCCCATTGAATTGCAGAAGGTTCGACCCATTGGGTCTCTGCCCGTCCCTGCTCGCGGATACGCAGGCGCGGAGGCTGCACTGGACGCTGCGCCAGCTGGCACCAAATCTGCACCATCTCCCCGGGCGCGACACATCGGCTCACCGAAGCCACGGGCAAGGGCTCACCATCGATTTCGAGCCCGATCTCAAGCTCTGCTGCCGAGCGCATCCCGGAGAGCATCCTGCTTGCCGCACCAGCGATCTCTTCGTTTGGCGCCAATAGCTCGCAGCCGCCGCCCGTCACTTCCGCCAGCTCCCGGAGAAGGCTCTCCGCGGGTGCGCTGCCAACGCCAATGGCGTAGATCATGTGCCCCGAGGCGCGGGCCGTCTGGACAATGCCGTCGATGTCCCAGACATCCCCATCGGTGACCAGCAAAATCGCGCAGCGCTCCGGCGTCCCAGCATCGCCTGCTTGTGGGGATGGGATCGCGATCACCTCTCGCAGCGCACGGTCGAGCTCCGTACCACCCAGTTCGGCTTCAAGGCTCTGCGACTCGCGGATCAGCCGCTTGATCATGTGCTGATCAGCCTTGACCATGCGCTTGTGCATGTGCACCGCCGTTGAGCCGAAGCAGCTGAACGACACGTAATCCTCTGGCAGCAACTGCCTGACCGTACTCTCAAGCCCTTCTCGCGCCAGCCTGATGCTGTCGCCGGCCATGGAGCCAGAACAGTCCACCAGTATTTTCAAATGCACAGGCCGTGCGTCAGCATCGGGCAATTGCGGCCGGGGCACGAAGCCGGTGACCAGCGTACAGCCCTCCCCGCCGTCTGGCTCGGCGCTGCCAGTGCAAATGCTGAGTTCGTCTAGGCCGCTGATGCCGAGGATGAAGTCGCGATCCAGCATCGCCTTCTGGCTCAGCTCGATACGTACGCCGTCCGCGGTGGCCTGTTGGGCTAGTGCATGACTGGGGGAGTGGATCCGCGCATTGGCGAGGGGGCCGTGAATTTGCAGCGCAAGTTGGAAGCGGTGCTCTGCCAACGGATCCACGGCGCCGAGCGCGTGCGCCACCAAGCCCGAAAGCCCCGGATCGCGCCCGAAACGCGGTGCGATCGTCGTGGGTACGGTCAGACGGATCTGCCCCTGTTCGATCCGGAGCATTTGCCCGTACTCGATCTCGATCGCGGCTTCGTCGCCCGGCTTCAGGTTGCCGAGGCGAGCAGAGTAGATATCCTTGCCCTCCCGAACCAGCATCACCGGCAGGTCGCCGGACGCGATCGCGTCCTCGTATTGTCCCTCGGCCTGGTTTTTTTCGATCACGGCACCGGACATCTTCTTGCCATTGAGCGTGACGCGCATGCCGAGCAAGGTCGTGCCCCACGCGAGAGGAAAGCTGTAAACCGTCTCCAGATCTTCCTTGCCGGCGTTGCTGTAGAGCTGCCGCAGCCGCATCCTGAGCATCAGTCCCTCGATCTCGCCAATGGCGTGGACCGAGCGCAGCACTGGCTGGAATTCGGCTTCGGGGTCGCTCAGGCAGGCGACGCGTTCACTGTTCTCGATCATTGAGTTTCTCCCATTCGCTCATGACTGCACGGACAAAGGCCCGAAGGCACTCGGGACTCAGCCCGGCCTCTTCGGGGTCGATCTGGATCTCTACTCCCGGCGCAACGAAAAGGTGACTGCGGACCTGAACACTGCCCGGCTGACGCCGTGGCGCCGGGACCGGCTCGGGCTCACCGGAGAGCACTTGTCGGATCCGGTCCAGCGAGACGCCCGCCGCAGCAAGCGACTTCACCCGGAGCAGCTGGTTGAGATGGTCTTGGGTGTAGTGCGCAGCGCGCGTTTCCCCGATTGGTCGGTCCACAAGGCCGAGCTGGATGTAATACCGGACGGTGCGCTTGGGCACGTCAGACATCACCGAGAGTTGGTCGAGGGAAAAGATAGAGACACCATTTATGTACAGTTTATGTGTTCGAATATAAGTGTCAAAATAAGCGATGTCAAGTACGGATGGCCCCGACGTCCCCTACCGAATTTCAAGAGCCAGCGCGAATAGGATTCAACGACGGGCGCGAGCCCCACGCATCATTACCGCCAGCAACTTGATTACTGTCATGACGCATTAATTGCAAGGATGTTAATTTTTGAGGCAAGAAATTGTTGTGACAAATTTCGCCGCTCGGGCAAGACAAATCACGTCCACAGGATTTTCGGAGGTTATTTATATGAAGGAAAACGCAAAGTGCCTGAGCACCGAAAATATGCGCTGCGTATTAGGGCCCTTGGTGATCCTGCTCACGATGCTTCTGGCCGGTTGCACGATGGAATTCCTCAATGCCCGCCCCGCTAAAGAGATCAACCCGCCACCGGCGCAAGGCAATCTATACGCTGGATGGCGCGTATTTCAAGGGAAGTGTGCAAGCTGCCACGGAATGACTGCCATGGGCAGCGAGCGCGCCCCCGACTTGCTACCGATCGTTCGAAACATGAACGCTCGTCAATTCGCCGAGGTGGTACTTCAGCGCTATGACCTTGGCAATGGCATAGATCCAAGGTCATCGGGTCGATCGACGATCGACACACGGATTGAAGAAATTTTGCGCCTGAATGAAGCACCTATCGAAATGCCGGCCATGCAAGGAGAACCCGCTGTCAGCGCCCATATTCTGGATCTTTACGCCTTTCTCTTGGCGCGATCTGAAGGAACACTCGGCCTGGGGGCCCCGTCGCACTAAAGTAGGTTCTGAGACGAAACAGGATTTGAGGCGAATTTCAGCAGTGAATGGCAATGAGCTCAGTCACTTAATAGTTTCCGCGGCCAGGCACGTCGCGTATGGAACGCGCGGAGTATTTCCTCAGGCTCAGAATTTATCTTGGCACTCACCCGCAATGTGAGGACGACAGATTCCGTGGAAGCCTCCTTCACGACATGGCTGCACGTGACCCCCACTCCTGAAACAGAAAAGCCCCGGCAATAAACGCCGGGGCTTTTTCAGAAATTGGCGGAACAGGGGGATTCGCCTACATCCTGCAGGCCGCGATTCGGCTTGCACGTCGGGCTCTTCGGATCCTCCACGCTACATGAGCACGCATGTCGCTGGCTCTGCCAAAAAGAAAAGCCCGCGTAGCGGGCTTTTCGATAACTGGCGGAGACCGAGGGATTCGAACCCTCGATACAGGTTTAAGCCCGTATGCTTCCTTAGCAGGGAAGTGCCTTCGACCACTCGGCCAGGTCTCCACTTGCGCGAATCGGGCACAGGTCCCGATGCGGCAAAGGCGGAATCATACCTTTTTGCATGGGTTTCGGTCAATCCGAACCCTTGTTTCAGGCACAAAACCGTTCATTCCTGCGCATTTCTGCGCCTTACTTGCCCTGTTGCCCGTCTTTTTTCTCAACCACCTGCAGCTTGTCACCATCGGCAAGACCATCCGGCGGGTTCAGCACCAGCCTATCAGCGACCGTGATCCCCGACAGCACTTCGGTCTTGGCCCCGAAGTCCTTGCCCAGTTCGACGGCCTTCAGGGTCACGACGCCCTTCTCATCGACGATAGCCACTCGCGGGCCTTCACCGCGTAGCAGCAGCGTGTTCACCGGCACGACCAGCGTGCCAGACCGGCTGACCGGCATCCCGACCTGCACATACGCACCGGGCAGCAGCTGGCCAGCGGGATTCTCGACGCCGACCTCGACCTGCAAGCTGCGCGTTGCCGGGTCGATGGCCCTGGCAGTCCGCACCACCCTGCCCTTGAAACTCTGACCGGGCAGCTCTGCTTGTGTCAGCGTGACCGACTGGCCGACATGCACGCCCTTCGAATACGCTTGCGGCACGTACACATACGCACGCAGCGACGACACCTGCGTAAGCACGAACAATGGCCTTCCGGCACCTGGATCGATCAGGTCGCCAATGTTGACATTGCGCTTCGTGATCACACCATCAAATGGCGCAATAACGCGCGTGAACGCCAGCATGTCTTTCAGTCGCTGGATGTTGGCATCAACCGCATGCAGGCTGGCTACAGCCTGCTCGTACGCGCTGCGGCGCTCGTCATACTCCTGCTGCGACACGGCACGCTGGTCGAGCAATCCCTTCCAGCGATCGAGCGTCGTCTTGGCGAGGTTTACCGACGACACCGCCTGCTCGCGTCCGGCGACGGCCTGCGCAAGCTGTTGCTGTGCATCCGGGCTGCTGATCTCGGCCAGCAGTTCGCCCTTCTTCACGGCGCTGCCGATGTCTTTTGTCCAGCGCAGCAGGTAACCGCCGACGCGCGCCGAGATCGGCGTTTCGGCCTGTCCCAGCAGGTTGCCCGGCAAGCTCAGTGGCTGGCCTTCGCCGCCACCTTCGGCATGCGCCACGTTCGCGTGGCGCAAGCCCTTCTCTTTGCTTGTCGCGACCAGCGACTGTGCATTCACATGGTTGCGCCACAGTGAAATGCCACCGCCCAGCAGCATCACCGCTAGCACGGCAAATGCACCGTTCCTCAGCTTGTGCCAAGTGCGCACACGGCGCACGCCGTGGACTCCGGATTCATGGATGGCCAGCGATGCATGGCGTCTTTGCGTCATCGTTTTCGTCCTTCAGGCATGCGGTACGTTTGCCGGGGTCGTCGCAGCATCCAAACTCGCGCGGCGCGCAAGGAAGCGATGCGCGGACGCGAACACGACCGGCACAAAGAAAAGCGTGGAGACAGTGGCGAACAGCAGGCCGCCGATCACGGCGCGCCCGAGCGGCGCATTCTGTTCGGCGCCCTCGCCCAGCGCGAGCGCCATCGGCACCATGCCGATGATCATGGCCAGTGCCGTCATCAGCACCGGGCGGATACGCGTAGCGCCCGCTTCAAGTGCTGCCGACAAGGGCGGCACGCCGGCCGCCAGCCGCTGGCGCGCAAACGACACCATCAGGATACTGTTGGCCGTGGCCACGCCCATCGTCATGATGGCGCCGGTCAGCGCCGGCACGCTCAGGTGGGTCCCTGACAGGAACAGCATCCATGCGATGCCAGCCAGTGCGGCCGGCAAAGCACTGATGATGATCAGCGGGTCCAGCCAGCTCTGGAAGTTCACCACGATCAGCAGGTACACCAGCACGATTGCACCGGCCAGCCCGACCAGCAGGCCGACATAGGACGACTGCATGGTCTGCACCTGCCCGCGCAGCGTGAGCTTGGCGCCCTTCGCCAGCTTGGGCTCGGCGTCGGCGACGATCTTGTTGATTTCTCTGACGACGCCGCCGACATCCCTGCCCTGCACGCTGACGTAGATATCGATCACGTTGGCGATATCGTGGTGTGACACCACGGCCGGCTGTGCCGCCGGCTTGACCTTGACGAGGTTGCCCAGCAATTGGGGCTGGCCGCTGGCAGCCGGGCTCGAGACGGGCGTACGCATGAGCGCATCGAGCGTGTCGACCTTGTGCTGCGGCGTCTGCACCATCACGTTGTAGACGATGCCAGTCTGCGGGTTCATCCAGAACGCTGGCGAGGTCTGGAAGCTGCCCGACAATGACACCAGCAGGTTTTGCGCGACGTTGGCGGCAGAGAGGTTCAGCTGCTGGAGCGCGGTGCGGTCCATTGCCAGGTCCAGCGTCGGCTGGTCCAGCCGCTGGTGAATGTGCACGTCCACTGTGCCCGGTATCGCCTGCACGCGCTTCATCACTTCCTGCGCAAGCGCGAAGCTCTTGTTCATGTCCTTGCCGGAGAACTGGATGTCGATCGATGCCGGCGATCCGAAGTTCAGGATCTGCGACAGGATGTCAGCCGGCTGGAAATAGAATTCATTGCCCGGCAGGCGCTTGGGCAGTTCGGCGCGCAACAGGTCGATGTAATGCTGCGACGGCTTGTGCTCTGCCTTCAATGCGATCAGGAACTCGGCATCGATCACGCCGAAGGTACCCGAGTTGCTGTATGAAAGATTGATACCGCTGGAGGGAACGCCGATGTTGGCCAGTACCGTGTTCAGCTCTTCGGCGGGAATCAGGTCGCGGATTGCCTTCTCGGTCAGGTCGGCTGCGCGCGCGGTCTCTTCGACACGGGTACCGCTGGGCATGCGCATGTGCAGCCGCAGCTGGCCGGCGTCGACGCTGGGGAAAAAGTCTTCGCCCAGGATCAGGAACAGCCCGCACGATGCGATGCAAAAACCAAGGAAGCCGGCGATGAAGGACTTGCGGCGCACCAGCAGCGCCGACAGTGCCGCCACATAGGCGCCGCGCATGCGCTCGAACGCGCTGTCGAAACGGTGATGGATGTCGGCGAAGCGGCCAGGCTTTACCTCGCCACCGTGGCGGGCCGCCTGCTTCATCATCATCAGCGCCATGGTCGGCACCAGCGTACGCGACAAGAAGTAAGACGCCAGCATCGCAAACACCACCGCTTCGGCCAGCGGCACGAACAGGTAGCGTGCCACGCCGGTCAGGAAGAACATCGGCAGGAACACGATGCAGATGCACAGCGTCGACACCAGCGCCGGCAGCGCAATCTCGCTGGCACCGTCGAAGATGGCGGCATACAGGTCTTTGCCGAGGTGCAGGTGGCGCTCGATGTTCTCGATCGTCACGGTCGCATCGTCGACCAGGATGCCGATCGCCAGCGTCAGGCCACCCAGGGTCATCAGGTTGATGGTTTCGCCCAGCGCATTCAAGGCGAGGATGGATGACAGGATGGACAGCGGGATCGACACCGCAATGATGCAGGTGCTGCGCCAGCTGCCGAGGAAGAGCAGGATCAGTGCGGCCGTCAGCAGCGATGCGATCACGGCTTCGTGCAGCACGCTGCCGATGGCGGCTTTCACGAAAATGGACTGGTCGAACAGCAGCGACAGCTCGAGCGCTTCCGGCAGGCTCTTGCGCATCTCGTCGACCTTGGCGCGAACATCATCGACCACTTGCAACGTGGACGCGCCACCGTTTTTCATCACCGACAGCAGCACGCCGCGCTCGCCGTTCTGCTTGACGATATTGACCTGCGGCTGGAAGCCATCTCGCACGTGCGCGACTTCGCGCAAATAGGTGATGGCGCCGTTCACGCTGCGCACCGGCAGCTGGTTCATCGCATCGATGGTCTCGGGCGAGCCATTCATACGCACCACCTGCTCAAGTTCACCGAGCTTGGCTGTACCGGTCGGCAGGATCAGGTTCTGCGCCGAGATGGCCGACACAATGTCCGTCGCCGTCAATCCCTTGGCCAGCATCGCCTGCGTGTCGAGGTCCACTGACACGACGCGCGTCTTGCCGCCGTACGGGAAAGGCACGGCCGCACCGGGCACGGTGATCAGCTGCGTCCGCACCTGGGTCATGCCGATGTCGTTCAGCTGCTGCTCGGACAAGGTCGAACTCGACAAGCCCACCTGCACCACCGGCACGCTGGATGCGGAATACAGGATCACCAGCGGCGGCGTGGTGCCCGGCGGCAACATGCGCAGCTGGGTCTGGCTGACGGCAACCACCTGCGCCAGCGCGGTCTGGATATTGGCGGTCGGCTGGAAGAACAGCTTGACGACGGTGACGCCCGACATCGATTGCGATTCGATGTGCTCGATGTCGTTGACCGTGGTGGTCAGCGCGCGTTCTGTGACGCCGGCGATGCGATTGCCCATCTCGGTCGCCGGCAAGCCGTTGTAGGCCCAGACGATGCTGATGACGGGGATGCGAATCTCGGGAAGGATGTCGGTCGGCGTCGAGCGCAGCACGAACGGCGTCGCCAACAGAATCAACAGCGCCATCACGATGTACGTGAGCGGACGCCGCAGCGCGATATCGACAAGCCACATGTGGAGGTGCCCGGATGATGTCAGCCTGCCGTCAGGGTCTCCTCGGCAGCGACTTTGTAATTATTGATCCGGGATTATTGCACGAACGTGCAGAAAAAATTAAGGCAGGGAACGATGTCCCTGCCTTCTTGAGTGCGACCTTCCGGGGCGGCAAACACCGCCTTTGGCATGGGTGCCGGATCAGCCCTGCTCGAGGCCGAAGGCCTTGTGCAGCGCGCGCACGGCCAGCTCCATGTACTTCTCGTCGATCAGCACCGAGATCTTGATCTCGGAGGTCGAGATCATCTGGATGTTGACGTTCTCTTCGGACAGCGTGCGGAACATCTGCGATGCGATGCCGACATGGCTGCGCATGCCGACGCCGACCACGGACACCTTCGACACCTTGGCATCGCCGGTGACGCTGGCGGCGCCGAGGGCTGCTTTCGCGCCGTCGATGACCTTCAGCGCCTTCTCGTAGTCCGCGCGCGGCACGGTGAAGGTGAAGTCGGTCTTGCCGTCATGCGACACGTTCTGGATGATCATGTCGACTTCGATGTTGGCGTCGGCGACCGGGCCCAGGATCTGGAATGCGATGCCCGGCTTGTCCGGCACACCCATCACGGTGATCTTGGCTTCGTCGCGGCTG
>JACCDU010140773.1_pt1 | contig 100223 bp, 102 predicted proteins | sample 7446081 | NCBI WGS metagenome assembly JACCDU01 (sample SAMN15323447, study PRJNA562643) | freshwater metagenome | isolation source: river surface water | place: USA:Blue River Watershed | collected 2017-08-17
GGCTGCCCTGCATTTCTGGATACGCATGGAACAATTCCACGGCACCACCATACTTTCCGTCCGTCGCGGCAATGTCGTTGCCCTCGGCGGCGACGGCCAAGTCACGCTCGGCAATGTCGTGATGAAAGGCACTGCACGCAAAGTGCGCAAGCTCTTCCACGGCAAGGTCCTGGCCGGCTTTGCCGGCGGCACCGCCGACGCCTTCACCCTGATCGAGCGCTTCGAAGCCAAGCTCGAGACCCATCAGGGCAACCTGATGCGCGCGTCGGTCGAGCTGGCCAAGGACTGGCGTACCGATCGCATGCTGCGTCGCCTGGAAGCGATGCTGCTGGTGGCCGACCGCGAATCGACGCTGGTCATCACCGGCAACGGCGATGTGCTCGAGCCCGAGCAGGGCATAGGTGCGATCGGCTCCGGCGGCAGCTATGCGCAGGCGGCCGCCAAGGCGCTGTACGAGAACACCGAGCTGGCGCCGGAAGAGATCGTGAAGAAGGCGCTCACCATTGCCGGCGAGCTTTGCATCTATACCAACCTGTCGCATACGATAGAGACGCTCTGATACGCCCCGAGGCCCGCCGGCGACCGTGCATGCGGTGCGCGGCGAACGCCAGAGGCATGAACCCCTGGCCTGTCTCCCGTCCGATCAGCAAATCAGTCTCAGCCACGCTTTCCACACTTCGCATCATGAACCTGACTCCGCAACAAATCGTCGCCGAACTCGACAAGCACGTGGTCGGCCAAGCCCGCGCCAAGCGCGCGGTCGCCATCGCGCTGCGCAACCGCTGGCGCCGCCAGCAGGTACCGGACCCGCTGCGCCATGAGATCACGCCGAAGAACATCCTGATGATCGGCCCGACCGGTGTCGGCAAAACCGAGATCGCGCGTCGCCTCGCCAAGCTGGCGGACGCGCCCTTCATCAAGATCGAAGCGACCAAATTCACCGAGGTCGGCTACGTCGGCCGCGACGTCGACACCATCATCCGCGACCTCGCCGAGATCGGCGTCAAGCAGACCCGCGAGAGCGCGATGCGCGAAGTGCGCGCTCAGGCCGAGGATGCGGCCGAGGAGCGCATCCTCGACGTATTGCTGCCGCCGGCGCGCGAATTCGGCTTTTCAGGCAGCGCACCGGCCGAAGACAAGAACACCAATGCCACGCGCCAGACCTTCCGCAAGCGCCTGCGCGAAGGCGGGCTCGACGACAAGGACATCGAACTCGAAGTCGCCGAACCGCGCGCACAGATGGAAATCATGGCGCCGCCCGGCATGGAAGAGATGACCGAGCAGATCAAGTCCATGTTCGCCGGCCTGGGCGCAGGTCGCAAGAAATCGCGCAAGCTGAAGATCGGCGAAGCGATGAAGCTGCTGGTCGAGGAAGAAGCGGCGCGGCTGGTGAATGAAGAAGAAATCCGCCAGCGCGCGATCAGCAACATCGAACAGAACGGCATCGTCTTCCTCGACGAGATCGACAAGATTGCATCACGCTCGAACACGCAAGGGGCCGATGTGTCGCGCGCCGGCGTGCAGCGCGACTTGCTGCCGCTGGTCGAAGGCACGACGGTCAACACCAAGTACGGCATGGTCAAGACCGACCATGTCCTGTTCATTGCGTCCGGCGCCTTCCATCTTGCCAAGCCTTCGGACCTGATCCCGGAGCTGCAGGGTCGCTTCCCGATCCGCGTCGAACTGGAATCGCTGGCGATTGCCGATTTCGAGCGCATCCTGACCGCGACCGACGCCTGCCTGACGCGCCAGTACGAAGCGCTGCTGGCGACCGAGAACGTGCAGCTGACCTTCACCGCCGACGGCATCCGCCGGTTGGCCGAGATCGCTTACTCGGTGAATGAAAAAACCGAGAACATCGGTGCGCGCCGCCTGTACACGGTAATGGAAAAGCTGCTCGAAGAAGTATCGTTCGAAGCCGGCACGCAAGACAAGCAGGCCGTCGAGGTCAATGCCGCGTATGTCGATGACAAGCTCGGCGCGCTGGCCGTGAACGAAGACTTGTCACGCTACGTGCTGTAAGCTGACGAGGCAGCGCGCATGCTCGGGTGTGCTTGCTCGGGTGCGCCTGCCGGCGTGCACATGCCACGCGATGCGCACGCGGCGCGCCGGTGCCACACCGCAGTCAGTGGCCTGCATGGCGCGCTCAATCGCTTTGATAGCGGGGCCGGCGCAGATTGCGCCCCGTGCGACGGCCCTGTTCTGGCGCCGGCTCGGCACCCGCTGCCGAACTTCCCAAAGTACTGGGACCCGCTGTTTGTCCCGCGCCCTGGTTCGCCTGCGGCGGCAGCGCCTGGGACTGCGGCACCATTTGCCGGGCTTGCAATTGGGACTGCGGCTGTCCTTGCAATGGCTCTTGCGGCTGCACCGGCTGCAGCTGCGGTGAGGGTTGCTGCGGCAAGCCCTGTTCAGGCATCGTCCTCAGCGTCGTGCCGCCGCCGCTGCCTTCCTGTGCCGCGAACGCGGGCAGGGGCAACTCGCGCTCGGCGCCGCGATCCGACAGCACAACCGTCTTTGCGTGGATCGCCTTCACCGCCACGCCGGGCATCAGTTCCGCATTCAGCCTGTAGAGCCTGGGCGGACTGCCTTCGACCGTCATGATTGCCGCGCTGCCAGCCGCGCGACCCGCATGGATGATGCCGCGCAGCTGCACGTTGGCCATGCCGCCCGCTTTCGCGGCACCGCCAAACAGGTTCGCGGCGGCGGACACCGGCGGCATCGCGCGCTCGCTGGCCACCGGTGCCGCGACAGAGCGCGGCGCGGGCGCCAGCCACTGCAAGGCCCAGTAAGCGATGGATGCGCACAGCGCGATGAACAACAGGAACGCAATGAAAGCCGGCAGGCGTTGGCGCGCAGATTTTGCGCCGGCATCGATCGCGGCATTCATCGAAATCCGCCTGTCGTGATCTTGCTCATCGCACCAGCTGGTTGATCTCGATGATGGGCATCAGCACCGCCAGCACGATCAGCAGCACCACCACGCCCATGGCCAGGATCAGCACCGGCTCCAGCAGGCCGGCGATGGTCAGCGCACGACGCTCGAGGTCCTGCTCCTGCATCTGCGCGGCGCGGTTCAGCATTTGCGGCAATTCGCCGGTCACCTCGCCGGCGCGAATCATGTGGATCAGCAGCGGCGGGAAATGGCGGTGCGCCGACAGCGAGCGCGCCAGCCCCATGCCTTCGCGCACGCTGGCCGTGGCCTCTTCGACCTGGTGGCGCATCGCGACATTCGACAAGGTGTCACGGCTGGTCTGCAGCGCCCGCAGTATGGGCACGCCGGAACTGATGGTGATGGCCAGCGTGCTCGCAAAGCGCGAGGTATTCAGGCTGCGCTCGAAGCGCCCGAACAGCGGGGCCGTCAGCAGCCAGCTGTGCCAGCGCATCTTTGTGTCGTCGTTGCGCAGCGCGCGCCGCCACAACGCGAAAGCGGCCGCCACCAGCAATGCCACCAGCCAGCCCCAGTGCCGCACGAAATCCGATAGCGCCAGCATCGCGACCGTCAGGAAGGGCAGTTTCTGTTTGGTGTTGGCAAACACCGACACGATCTGCGGCACCACATAGGTCAGCAGGAAGACCACGATCGCAAACGCGACCACGGTGACGATGGCCGGGTAAGTGAAGGCCAGCCTGACCTTCTGCACCAGCGCATTGCGGCGCTCGACGAAGTCCGCCAGCCGCGACAGCACGCGCGACAGCTGGCCGATCTGCTCGCCCGAGGCCACCAATGCGCGATAGATGTCGGCGAAATCGCGCGGGTGGCGCGCCAGCGCATCAGCGAATGACGCGCCGCCGATCACCTCGGCGCGGATCGAGGCGATCAGGTCGCGCACATAGGGCCGCTCGGCTTGCTCCATCAATGCATCGAAGGCCTGTTCCAGCGGCAGCTGCGCTTCCAGCAGCGAGGCCAGCTGGCGCGTGAACAGCGCCAGCTCATGGGTCGACAGCTTCTCGCCGAAGCGCCAGCTGCGCGCCAGCACCCGGCCCTGCGCATCGACCTGGCCAATGATGGCATCGACCGCCAGCGGCACCAGGCCGCGCGACTTCAGGTCCGAGCGCGCCGCGCGCGGGCTGTCGGCCTGCACCACGCCTTTGCTGGTGGCGCCAGCGGCATCGACGGCTTCGTAGCGGAACGCAGGCATCGCGCGGTCATTCCTTCGTCACGCGCAGCAGCTCGGCTTCGCTGGTGACGCCGTCGCGCACCCAGCGCTCGCCATCATCGCGCATCAGCTGCATGCCATCGCGCTGCGCAGTGTCGCGGATCGCGGCCTCCGAAGCCTGCTCGTGGATTTGCGCGCGGATGCGGTCCGAGGCCAGCAGCAGCTCGTAGATGCCGACCCGCCCCTGGTAGCCGGTGTGGCCGCACTTGTCGCAGCCGACTTCGTGCCACTGCCGGCCATCATGACGGCGGCAGTGGATGCAGAGCTTCCTCACCAGCCGCTGCGCCACCACACCGAGCAGCGACGACGACAGCAGGAAGGGCTCGATGCCCATGTCCAGCAAGCGCGTGACGGCAGCTGCCGCATCATTGGTGTGCAGGGTCGCCAGCACCAGGTGGCCGGTGAGGGAAGCCTGCACCGCGATCTGCGCGGTCTCGAGGTCGCGAATCTCGCCGATCATGATCACGTCCGGGTCTTGCCGCAGGATCGCGCGCAACGCCTTCGCAAAGCTCATGTCGATGCGCGCATTGACCTGGGTCTGGCCGACGCCGGGCAGCTCGTATTCGATCGGGTCTTCGACGGTCAGCACATTGGTCGTCGACGTATTCAATCGCGACAGCGCCGCATACAGCGTGGTGGTCTTGCCGGAGCCGGTCGGCCCGGTGACCAGCACGATGCCGTGGGGCTGACTGATCAGCTTGTCGAATTGCTCGCGCGTGCGCGCGTCCATGCCAAGCTGCCCGAGGTCGAGCCGGCCGCCTTCCTTGTCCAGCAGGCGCAGCACCGCGCGCTCGCCATGGCCGGTGGGCAGCGTGGAGACGCGCACGTCGACCGGTTTGCCACCGACACGCAGCGTGATGCGTCCATCTTGCGGCAGGCGCTTCTCGGCAATGTCGAGCTGCGACATGATCTTGATGCGCGAGATCAGTGCCCCGTGGATCGCCTTCTTCGGCCGCACCACGTCACGCAAGCGGCCATCAATGCGGAAGCGCACCACCGATACCTGCTCGAAAGGTTCGATATGGATGTCGGACGCACCTTCGCGCAAGGCCTGCGTCAGCAGCGCGTTGATCATGCGGATCACCGGCGCATCATCAGAGGATTCGAGCAAGTCCTCGACTGCCGGCATGTCCTGCATCAGCCGCGCGAGATCAAGGTCGGATTCGACTTCGCCCACCACTTGGGCGGCATCGCCGCCATGGCCGGCGTACGCGCGCGCAATCGCGCCCTCGAGCTGTTCGCGCGGCAGGGTATGGATGCGCACGCGACCGTAGCGGCGGCCAATCTCGGCAACGGCCGCCGGCGCCGTCGCTTCCGATACCCAGACTTCGACCGGGTCATCGTGGCCATGGGCATCGCCTGCCTGTGCCAGCACGCCATGGTCGCGCGCGAAACTGAAGGGCAACAGGCGAGGGTCGCTGAGTGGCGGCGCATCCGGCATGCGCCGGCCGGGTTGATGGGCTTGCATCAAATAATCCTGTCGAAGTCCGGGTGGGTTGGCAAAGGATCACCGGATTGACCAGCGACTACGTTCGTCATCGCTGGTTGATCACGGGCGGTTCGACAGGAAAGACCTCGGCCGGCGCCGAAGGTTTCACGCCGCCGCCGGGGACTGGTGCATTCGTGCCTGGCGCAGGAACGGTCGCCGAAGGAGCGGCATCCCTGCGCACCATCGCATTGCCGGTCGGGCGTCCGCCTTCGAGCAACGGCAGCAGCGGCGGCTCGATGCCCGGCATCAGCGCATTCGGTTCGGGCTTGATGGTTTGCTGTGCGCCGCGCACGTAGTCGTAACGATCGCTGGCGACGGCGGCGCTCTGCGCATCATTGCGCACCACAGTCGGGCGGATGAAGACCATCAGGTTGGTCTTCACGCGCTTCTTGGTCTGGTAGCGAAACAGGTAGCCCAGCACCGGGATATTACCGAGGCCCGGCACTTTTTCCAGTGTGTCGTTCAGCGTGTCTTCGATCAGGCCACCGAGCACGATGATCTGGCCGTCATCGACCAGCACATTGGTGTCGATCGAGCGCTTGCTGGTGATCAGGCCGGAAGTGGTCGACTGCTGGATCGCCGACGTCTCCTGGTAGATCGCCATCTTTACGGTGCCGCCTTCGGAAATCTGCGGTCGCACGCGCAGCGACAGGCCGATGTCGCGCCGCTCTATCGTCTGGAACGGGTTGACGCCCGCCGCGCCGGCCGAGGCGGCCGTGGTGAACTGGCCGGTGATGAAGGGCACGTTCTGGCCGACCATGATGCGCGCCTCTTCATTGTCGAGCGTGATCAGGTTCGGCATCGACAGGATGTTGGCCTTCACGTCGCGCTCGAGCGCGCGCGCCAGCGCACCGAGGCCGAGGCTGCCATCCCGCTGCCGGAAGATGGCCGCGGTCAGTCCATTGCCGGGCGCGATCGGCACCTTGGTCGAACCAAGCACGGAAGCCGCCTGCTGCACGAGGTTGTCGCCATTGCTGGCAAACCCGGTCAGCACGCCGACCCGGTAGCTGCTGCCGCTGTCGCCGGACAGCGCCGCCCATTGCACGCCGATTTCGGCGGCCTTGTCGGCGCTGACTTCGACGATCAGCGACTCCACATAGACTTGCGCGCGACGCGAATCGAGCTGGTCGATGATGGCGCGCAGGTTGCGGTACACGCTTTCATTGGCGGTGATGATCAGCGTGTTGGTGGTCGGGTCGGCCTGGATGAAACCGGCCACGCCGCCCGACGGCAGCGGCCCTTGCTGCGGCGCCTGTGACGCGGGCGGCGGCTGCAGTCCGCCCTGCGCGGCCGGGGATTGCGCGACGGTCGTCGTGGCAACCGGCGTGGCCGCCACGGCGCCGCCGGATTCGCCGGCCACCACGGCGCGCAGCACTTGCGCGAGCTTCACCGCTTCGGCATTGCGCAAATAGACGACATGCACATTGCCCGGCAATGCCGTGGGCAGGTCGAGCTTGGCGATCAGCGTGCGCGCGAGATTGGCGCGCGCCGTGGTCGGCGCGCGAATGATGATCGAGTTCGTGCGCGCATCCGCCAGCAGCATCACGCGGCCCGGATCGGCAACGCCCTGCGCGCCCGTGCCCGTGTCGAGCATGCGGTTGACGGTGACGACCATGTCCAGCGCAATCGCATGCTCGAGCTTCATCACATCGAGCTCGCCGATCGCCGGCACATCGAGGGACGCGATGATGCGCGACAGTCGCTTCAGGTTGTCCGCATAGTCGGTAATGACCAGCGTATTGTTGGTCGGGTCGGCGGAGATGGTGTTGTTGGGGGAGATCAGCGGCCGCAGGATGGCCACCAGCCCGTTCGCACTTTCGTGATTGAGGCGAAAGATCTGGGTGGCGATCTGGTCGCCGCGCACCTTGCCGGCCGTGACCGGTGCGGCCTGCAACTTGGCATCGGCCTCGGGCAGTACCTTGATGTAGTCCGGCGTACGCACGACCGCATAGCCTTGCAGCCGCAGCACCGAGGTCAGCATGTCGAAGGCCTGCGCCTTGGTCACCGGCTTCTCGGACACGAGGTTGATCGTGCCTTTGACGCGCGGGTCGATCACGAAGGTGTTGCCGGTGAAGTGGCCGATCGCGCGCACCACGTTTTCGATGTCGGCGCCGACGAAGTTCAGGCTCGCCTGGTTCGACGAAGGATCTTGCGCGCGCACCAGCGCAGCGGGCACGGCCGCCAGCAGCAACACCAGCCAAATGAACAGGGCCAGCGACGTCGGCACGGGAGACATCGAAGTGTTTTTCATTTGAATTCAAGTGCGATCACGCTACGGCCTCCTGCCTGGCGACGCTGGCCGAGCAGGTTCAGCAGGATGGCCAGGTTTTGCTCTTTTCCTTCCTGTGCCCACGCCTGTCCGGAAAACTGCAGCCGGCCGCGAACGATTTCTCCCGCGCCCTCGAGCACCAGCGGTCCGGAACGGGTGCCCAGTGTGAGGTGGGCGGCATCGCCGCGCCAGAGGAATTCCATCCGGTATGCGCCAAGCGGCTTGACCGGCGATAAGGCCGATGCAATCTCCGTCATGTCGAGCTGCATGCGGCCCTCGATGCGCAGGCCCTCCGGCGTGCGCTGCAACGCCAGCGCCGGCCATGACAGGCGCATGCGCCCCGAAGGCCTGACCGTGTTCAGCGGCGCGCCGAGCGCGGCCAGCCGCTCGGCCGGCAGTTCGATGGCACCGGCACCGACCTCCCAGCTGCGCCAACTGCCGCGCACCGTCACCGCTTGTGACAATGCGCGCTCGTTGGCGAGCACTGCATCGATGCGCCCGACCAGCGCCAGCGGCGACAGATGCCAGCGGAAGCGGCCGGGCAGCAGCGGCGACAAGGGTTCGCCCGCAGCGCTGGCTGCGCCAATGGAGGCCGAGCCCTGCCACACCGTGCCCTGCGGGTCGCCGAGCGATACCCGACCGTCGGTCTGGCGCTCGACCAGCGGCACCAGCCAGGTCGCGGGCAAGCTCGCGATCGCGGTTGCAAGCACGGCCAGCAGCGCAGCCGTGGCCCAGGCGAGGGGACGCTTCACGGCGGGCGGCGCAGCGTCAGCCGGGCATCGACGCGATCCGGTTTTTCGCGCGCGGTCACGCTGGCGTCGCTGACCGACAACTGCGCTGTGCGCTGCTGTTGCTGCAGCCATTCCGCCAGCGCCGAAAACGGCACGTCGTCAAGATTGACGCGCACGATCAGCACGCCGCCGGCGTCCTGCACGTTCAAGGACTGCGCCTTCAATCCCTGCGTTGCCAGGCTGGCTTCGAGCGCGGCCTTGTCGACGGTCCGCGCCGACGGCGTTGCCCCTGCGGTGGGCGGCGGCGCGGCCGACAATTGCTGCGACAGGGCCTGCACCTGCGCGGCATCGGCGCGCAATTGCGGCAAGTCCTTGCGCCAGCGTTCGCGGCCGTCAAGCGCAGGCTCGATGCCCGACAGCCACAGCAGCACGCCGAACAACAGCGCGCCACCCCATGCGAGCACGCGACGCTCGCGTGCCGAGCGCTCTTGCCAGAAGGCGCGCAGGTTGCCGCTTGCCGAGTTGCCGCTCGCTGCGTTGCCGCTTGATCTGTTGCCGGCGCTGCGATTCATCGCGTGCTCCTGACTTGCCATTGCAGCGCACTGCCGCTGACGGCACTGGCTTCCAGCCCGCGTGCCGCCAGCGCCGCGCGCGCGGCCTCCAGCGAGGGTTGCTGGCCGGCCTTGAAGCGCACCGTCAGTGCAGCATCGCGGTATTCGAGTGCCGCGATGGCACGCGCATCCGCACCTGTCGCGGCGCCGGCCTCGGACCATGCATCACCCAGTGCCGCCGACAGCGCGATGAAATCGCCGGGCGCGAATTCGCCGGCAGACTGGCGCGACGCCGCCAGCTTCTGCCGCAATTGCGCGACCGGATCGGTCAGCGCTTCATTCGGGAAGCTGCGATGGAAGCTGCGCTCCATCGCGTCGCGCAACTGCTGTCCCTCGCTGCGCAACTGCCACCAGTCCCAGTTCAGCGCCGCGACGTTGACCAGCACCAGCGTCGCTGCGAGTCCCAGCGGCCAGCGCCAGCGACGCCAGTCGAGCGCTTCGCCTTCGTTGGCCGCCATCGCGGTCGCCAGGTCCAGCGGCACGCGGCCAGCCCCCTCGATCCAGGCGGCCCAGTTTTCTTCGCGCAGGTCGATGGCGGTGACGGCAGGTGCGGTGCCGGCGGCTGACGTTGCTGCCGTTGCTGCCGTTGCTGCCGTTGCTGCCGTCGCGGCCGTCGCGGCCGTCGCGGCATCATCCGCGGCGACGTGATAGGGCGCCGTCGCTTCCGCTGCAGGACTGTTCGCTGCGGACGCATCGAGTCCGGCCGCCAGATCGCCATAGGCGTCCCGGAAGGGTTCGAGCAACGCCGCCGGCAGCGCCAGCTGCACCGGGTGCTGGCCAGCGAACGTGGCCAGCAGTTGCAGCACCTCCCCCGGCAGCTGGTCCGCGCCATCGGAGGACAGCGGCAAGCCCATGCCTTCCTGCGCCGACAGCCGCAGCGCGAGTTCGCGCTGACCCTGATGCTCGACCACGCTGGCAGCCACATGCCCGGCCGGCAGCGGCAGGCACAGCGCAAACGGCAGCGCCGACAGGCGGCGTGCGCCCTGGCGGCGCAAGGCATCCAGCCAGCCCTGCAGCCATGCGCGATCGGCGACAGCCACCAGCCTCTCGTTGCCGCCATTTCCGCCATTGCCGGTATTGCCTGCATTGCCGGTGGCGCCGCCGCCGCTGCCGTTCCCCGGCGCGACCGCGATCGCGCAGGCAGCCGGGTCGCCAATCACGCGGTCCTCGACCAGTGCCGGCAGTGCGGCCTTCAGGCGCGCCGCAGGCAGCGGCGGCACCGTGATGCGGAACAGGCTGACATCCGACGCAGCCAGAAGCAGCACGACCCGCTGCGCCTGCTGAGCCATCGCTGACAGTTCGGACAGCGTCGCATGGCCGATGCGCTGCAGTCGGCCGCGGGCCGTGATCGCGAATGACAGCAAGGCCGGCGCAGCAGCGGCGCCGGTCGACGTCGCGCGTGCCGGCAGGCGCAGGTAAAGCGCGGCGGGAGCTGTGGCAAGGATTTTTTTCATGGCGTCAGACCTCGCGCAACCAGACCAGGTGCGTGGTCGGCCCGTGGCGCTCGACCAGCCCTTGCACCTGCAGGCTGGCTTCACCGATCGCCACACGGCCGTTCACGAGGAAGTAGCTGGTCGCCACGGCGGCCTGCGATGTCGGCGGCGGCTCCGGGCGTCCCGGCAGGCGCGCGGCGAAGTCATTGAGGTCGCGGAAGCTGCCGCTGCGGCGCGCGGCAACAAGGGTCGTGGCCTCGGCCAGTGACAAGGCCGGCAGGCGCGCGGCCAGCACCTCGGGCGGCGCCGTGTTCACGTTGACGGGCGTCGTGCGCGGCAGGAACACCACGTCATTGCGCACCGCCGCCAGCGCCGCCGGCGTGAAGCCGGGCACGGCCAGCAGGTCGTCGACCTGCGCAAAACCGATCGGACGGGGCGCACCGGTGTCGCCATTGGCCGTCCGCTGCGATGCGGCCACCTGCTGCGCGGTCGCCCGCGCCAGCCCCGGATCCTGCCGCAGCACAGCCAGCAGCCGTTCGAAGGCCTGTACCTCGGCCGGATTGATAGTCCCTCTCGTGGCCAGCCCGGTCAGGTTAAGCCTGGCCTGCGCATCCTGGATCGCACCCGACAGCACCGCACTGCCGGCATTGCCGCGGATCGATGCCGATTCGACATAGCGGTCGAGTCGCGTCTCGGACAAGGGCACGGCCCAGGGTTCGTTCAGGTCATCGATCATCGAGTAGCGCGCATCCTCGCGCAGGATGAGCCTGGCCCAGTCGAGCGCGCCGCGCAGCACCCACTGCTTCTGCAATTGCAGGCGCTGGTTCTCGATCGAGCGTACCTGCACCTGCTGCTGCCAGAACAGGCTGGCGACGATGGTGATGGCCAGCGTCGTCAGCAGCAGCGCGGTGACGATGGCCACGCCGCGCGCGCGCGAACGTGCGAAGCGAGCTGCGCCGGACGACCATGCCTTTGGGCGGCGCCTCATGTCGCCCCCATCATGAAGACCTTGGTCATCGGCGCCGCATTGCCCTCGACCTGCAGCGACACCTCGAGGCCGCTCCAGGTGGTCTGCGTGGCCGTGGTGCCGGCCCCCGGATTCATCAGCGAGCCGCGCGACGTCAGCGGCGCAGCCGCCGGCTGCCCCTGGCCCTGCCCCTGCATCTGGGTCCAGCTGCGCCAGCCGCGGCCGTCTTCGGTCCACACGCGCAATTCCATCGCACGCAATCCGCTGCGCAGCGAGATCGGGTTTGCCCCGCCGGCCGCGGCAAACTGCCAGTACTGGTCAAGTCGCGTGAGGTCGCGCGTGGCCGGCGACTCTTCGCGCGTCAGCACGCCATCGCGCAGTCGCCATGTCACGAGTTGCAGCATGCCGGGCTGTGCATCGGGCTGGATGCGGCGCGCGATCGTGACCCGGTCGGCATTGACTGCCAGTGGCGAGCGGCCGTCGAGTGTCGCCGCATCGACCGCATTCGCACAGTCGGACTGCAGTTGCGCAAAGGCCAGCTGCAAGCCGCGCGCCTGTTCAAGCTCGGCATTCAGCGCAACGCGTGCGCGCGTGATCGAATCCAGCCCGCGCCAGCCGAGCACGGCGACAAAGGCCAGCACGCCGATCGCGACCAGCAGTTCGACCAGCGTCAGGCCATGCGGGCGCGCGCGCCGATGGTGGCGCGCGAGTTGATGTGCCGGTCGCTGCACTGGTCGCTGCACCGGACGCTGCACTAGCCGTAGCCGATGTCGATGGCGAGCGTCAAAGCGCATTCGGCACCACCTGCGACAGCGTAATGATCTTGCGACCCGGCGTGCGCTCGTCTATCACGCTGACTTCGACGCGCCGGAATGAAGGATTGGGCGTGGACAGGATCTGCTCTTCGCAGCGAAAAGGCAATTCGCCTTGCGGACAGGCGAATTCACGCTTGCCGATCGACGGCCATTCATGGGCAAGCCGGATTTGCGTCAGGCGGTTCTCTGCCGACCACGTCGCCATCATCGCCGAGCGCAAGTCACTGCTGTTTTGCGTCAGGCTGCCGATCGCCCGCATGCTGGCCGCAAGCGCGGTGCCGACTACCACCAGCGCGACCAGCACTTCAAGCAATGTGAATGCGCACTGCCCATGCGGGCGCGCTGAAATCCTGTGGCATGCGCTCAGTGTCGAATGCTTCATCGCCGTCACTCGACCGTGAAGTTGCCGATGCCATCGGCACGTATCGTCGCGGCTTGCGATCCCAGTGCCAGCGTCAACGCGAAGGACTTGTCGACGGGCTCCTTGCCGAACACGATGCGCAAGGGACGCTGCTCGGAGCTGGCCGGCACCAGGGCCAGCGCCAGTGGCGCATGACGGAATTCGCGTTCGCGCAGTAGCCCATCGTCCGCCAGCGGCTGCCAACCGTCGCCCTGCCGGACCAGGAAGCGGTAGCGATAATCGTCGGCCTCGAAGGCGATAGGGCGGTTGCGCACGATCGCTTCGTCGCGCGCCAGTTGCAACAGCAACGCGACGCGCTGCGCCTCGTTTTGCAGCAACTGGCGGTCGCCGGGCGTGGCATTGAGGGCGACGGCGCCAAGCACGATGCCGACGATGACCAGCACGACCAGCAGTTCCAGCAGGGTAAAGCCGGCAGCACGGCGCGACCGTGCTGACCGCGTTGTCGGCGCCGCGTTCAGTGGCACGCCTCAGTCCTGCCACGAACCGATGTCGGCATCGACGCCGGTGCCGCCCGGCTTGCCATCGGCGCCCAGCGAGAACAGGTCGACTTCGCCATGCACGCCCGGCGACAGGTATTGGTAGGCATTGCCCCACGGGTCCTTGTTGAGCCGGTCCACATAGCCGCCGGTCTTCCAGTTGGCCGGCGCCGGCCCGCTGGCCGGACGCGTGACGAGCGCCTGCAAGCCCTGCTCGGTGGTCGGGTAGCGATGGTTGTCGAGGCGGTAGAGCTTGAGCGCTTGCATCAGCGTTGCAATGTCCTGCTTCGCAGCGAGGATGCGCGCATCGTCGGTGCGTCCCATCAGGCGCGGCACCACCAGTGCGGCAAGCACGCCCATGATCACGACCACCACCATGATCTCGATCAGCGTAAATGCGCGGCGTCGATGAGTGCGACGAAGATTCAGTTCAGGGCAGCGGCGACGCAGGCGCATGGGCATCATCGATAAGGTTCTGCAAACCGGATGGAAGGCACAGTTCTTGTTCTCAGACCACCTTTCCTCGCGAAAGTGCAGTCACGACAGGAAGCCGTGCAACGCGCACCCCGGTGTTGAGCGCTGATACGCATTTGCTGACAGGCACCCACACGCGCGGAGTCCCGTGATTATTCGACACGCAGGCTTTGTTTCTTGGAGCCGGCGCAAGCTGTCGCTGCGACAGGGATGGCGATGACGAGCGGCGGCCGATTCATCGGCGAATCGGTCCGGTCTCAGGACGAAATTTCGGGAATGGATGAAAGCCGGCAGCGCACCGGCCTCGCAGCGTCAGGCTGCTTCGTCGCGTGCCTCGCGCGCCAGCAATCGCTGGATTGCCGCTTGCGGCGCATCGCCGCCAAACAACACTTGTGCGACTGCATCGACGATCGGCATCGTGACTTGGTGACGCTGCGCAAGCACTTGCACGGCTTGTACGCAACGCACACCTTCGGCCACATGGCCAAGTTCGGCGACGATGGCGTCGAGCGACTTGCCCTGTGCGAGGCCGAGGCCGACCTGCCGGTTGCGCGACAAATCGCCGGTGCAGGTGAGGATCAGGTCACCGACGCCGGTAAGCCCCATGAAGGTTTCCATGCGGCCGCCGAGCGCGGTGCCAAGGCGCGTGATTTCGGCCAGGCCGCGCGTGATCAATGCCGCACGTGCATTCAAACCGAGGCCCAGCCCATCGGCAATGCCGGTCGCAATCGCGAGCACGTTCTTTACGGCGCCGCCGACTTCGACGCCGGCCAGGTCATCACTCGAATACACGCGCAGGTGGGCGCCATGCACGCCGGCGATCGCCTGCCGGCGCAGCGCTTCCGACGCGGAACCAATGACCAGTGCGCACGGCAGGCCGCGCGCGACTTCCTGTGCAAATGAAGGACCAGACAGCGCGCCGCAGGCGATGTCGTCGCCCAGCTCCTGCGCGACCACCTGATGCGGCAACAGCGCGGTGCCGGGCTCGAAGCCCTTGCACAGCCAGACGAGGTTGGGAAGCGGCAGGTCCCGGATCGCGTGCAGCATCGGGCGCAGGCCGGAGAACGAGGTCGCGAGGATCAGCAAGCCGCCTTGCGCATGGGCGACCGCCTGCGCGAGATCGGACGACAGCTGCAACGACGATGGCAGTGCGATGCCGGGCAGGTAGCGCGCATTCTCGCGGCATGCCGCCATGTCGGCGATGGCCTGCGGCTCGCGGCCCCACAGCATCAGCGACTGGCGATCGGCCAGCGCCATGGCCAGCGCGGTGCCCCAGGCACCGGCGCCAAGGATGGAAATGTTCATTCGCCCCAGACGTCCGATGCCTTGACGTAGCCGGTCTCGCCGTCGCGGTGGCGCACCTTGATCCAGCCGGACGATACCGGCTCGGCCAAGTCAAGCACCACGCCCTTGCTGGCGCTGAACACGACTGCGGCCGTGTCGCTGGCGCTGGCACGCGCCGTTGCCTGCGGCACTTCGACCACCAGCGTGCGCTTGTTCGACAGGTTCTTGTTCTCGATCCACGACAGGTCGCCGCCGGCGTCACGCACGCGGCTCCATTCGCCGTTGTTGAGCACCAGCTCGACGGGCATGCCGGCCGGCGCGATGAAGACCTTCTTCGAGCGCAGGCCGGGCGCGTCATACATGACGGCCGGGCCAGGCCCGACGGAACGGAAATCGACGGCCTGCGCAGCGGTGCTCAGCACCGCCAGCGTTGCCGGCAGCAGGGCTGCAAGGACGTGGCGGGTGCGCAGCGCGGCCATGCGGATCTCCTTGTTTACTGCACCTGGGTCGGTGCGTTCTGCGTCATCACCTGCTGGCGCTGGTGATAGAAGACTTCGAAATTGATCTCGGCCAGGTGCACCGGCGGGAAGCCGCCACGGGTCACCATGTCAGCGATGTTCGAGCGCAGGTAAGGGTAGAGGATGTTCGGGCAGGCGATGCCGAGCAGCGGCTCGAGCTGGCCTTCGGGGATGTTGCGCGCCTCGAAGATGCCGGCCTGCTTGCCCTCGACCAGGAAGGCAACCTTGTCGCGCACTTTGGCGGTGACGGTCACGGTGCAGGTCGCTTCGTAGATGCCTTCGCCCAGCGTCTCGGAACCAACGTCGATTGCCACTTCGATCGACGGGCCTTCCTGCTCGAGGAAAATGGCCGGCGAGTTCGGCTGCTCCAGCGACATGTCCTTCAGGTAGATGCGCTGGATGTTGAACGTGGGCTGGTTCTCTTGCGGGTTCTGGTCAGACATGAAAAGCTTTCGTGTGGGTGGGAATGATGCGCGCCGTCGCAAAGGACGGCTGCGCGCTGGATCAATTCAATGCTTCGTCAGGCAGCGCTGCTTCAGGCGGCCTGCAACAGCGGCTCGAGCTTGCCTTCGCGGTCGAGCGCGGACAGGTCGTCGAAGCCGCCGACATGGGTGTCGCCGATGTAGATCTGCGGGACCGTGCGGCGCCCGGTCATTTCCATCATCAGCGCGCGCTGGTCAGGTTCGAGGTCGATGCGGATTTTTTCGATCACGTCGACACCCTTGGCCTTGAGCAGACGCTCGGCCATGTTGCAGTACGGGCAGACCCCGGTGCTGAACATGCGGACTTTGGCACCCATCTATTTCGCTCCTTCTTGCTACGCGTGCTTGTATGACCTGGCTCGGCCGGCTTACTTCGCCGTCGGCAGTCCCTGCGACTGCCATTCGGCAAAACCGCCGTCAAGGATAAACACTTCCGCGAATCCTGCACGCATCAGCTGGCCGGCGGCGCGCTGCGCGCGCGGGCCGCTCTGGCAAACCACCAGCACCGGGCGCGCCTTGTCGAGTTCGCCGGCGCGCGCGACGAGTTCGTCGACCGGGATGTGCCTTGCATTGCGCAGGTGGCCGGCGCCGAACTCCTCGGCGTTGCGCACGTCGAGGATCTGGGCCTTGCCCTGGTTGAGCAGCTGCGTGGCCTGCAGCGTCGACAGGCTGAGCTTGCTGCGGGAGAGCGTCGGCCATGCGAGTGCGCCGCCGGAGACCAGCGCGATCAGCACCAGCCAGATATTGTCAATCAAGAATTTCACGGCGATTCCGTTCCCAGCATGTCGTTGTAAGCATAGCGGCTTGGTCAAAATGAGCGTCGCGTAGCAGCGCGGTCGCCGGCAAGGCCCTTCCGACGCGGCCAGCGGCATTTTGATGGAGCCTCTTAGTTTGAAGCAAGCGTGCCATTATAAAATAGAAGGCTTATCGTCATATTTCCCATCCAAGCTCTGCATATTCCATGTACAAAATCGTATTCATGCGCCACGGCGAGTCCACCTGGAACAAAGAAAACCGTTTCACCGGCTGGGCCGACGTCGACCTGACCGACAAAGGCATCGCCGAAGCGCGCGAGGCCGGCCGCATCCTGAAGGAAGCCGGCTTCACCTTCGACCTGACCTATACCTCGGTGCTCAAGCGCGCGATTCGCACGCTGTGGCTGACCCTCGACGAGATGGACCTGATGTGGCTGCCGACCGTGCACAGCTGGCGCCTGAACGAGCGCCACTACGGCGCGCTGCAGGGCCTCAACAAGGCCGAGACCGCCGCCAAGTACGGCGACGAGCAGGTGCTGGTCTGGCGCCGCAGCTATGACACGCCGCCGATGGCACTCGACGCCAGCGACGAGCGCACCTCGTACCAGGACCCGCGCTATGCGAAGCTCAAGCGCGAAGAGATCCCGCTGACCGAATGCCTGAAGGACACCGTGGCCCGCGTGCTGCCGGTCTGGGAAGAGTCGATGGCGCCGGCCATCCGCGCCGGCAAGCAGATCCTGGTCTCGGCGCACGGCAACAGCCTGCGCGCGCTGATCAAGTACCTCGACAACATCAGCGACGCCGACATCGTCGGCCTGAACATCCCGAACGGCCAGCCGCTGGTCTACGAACTCGATGCCGACCTCAAGCCCATCCGCAGCTACTACCTCGGCGATTCGGCCGCGATCGAAGCGGCGATGAAGGCCGTGGCCAGCCAGGGCAAGGCCAAGTAAGCGACGATGCCCGAGCTTCGCCCGTTGTCCGCACCTTCGATGTCCGTGCTTGCCGCGCGATCGGTGCCGCCGCTGCCTGCCCAGATGTCGGCCCTGATGTCGGCGTTGGCGCTGGCGGCATCGCTCGCCTTGCTGGCGCCGGCGCCCGCCGCCCACGCGCAAACGACGCTCAAGTCGACCGAACGCACGCGCCAGAAGCAGCAGGCCGAACAGGAAAGGGCCGAGCTGCGCAAAAAGCTCGACACCCTGAAGACCGACATCGCCAAAACCGAAAAGGCGCACGGCCATGCGGCCGATGCGCTGGCCGAGTCCGAAAAGGCGATCTCGACGGCGAATCGCTCGCTGCGCGACCTCGCGGCCGAGCAGCAGCGCACGCAGCAGCGCCTCGCGCAGCTGTCGAAGAGTCAACAAGAGCTGGAAGCCGCCGTCGCACAGCAGCGCGTGAGGCTGGAAAAAATGCTGCGCGAGCAGTACATCGCCGGCCATGACGACCGCGTGCGTCTGCTGCTGTCCGGCGACAACCCGAACCGCATCGCGCGCGAGCTGCGCTACCTCGGCTATGTGTCGGCCGAGCAGGTGAAGGCGATCGCCGAGCTGCAGCAAAACCTCGAAGCGATCGAAGCCAACAAGGCCGACGCCGAAGAGACGCGCGCCGCGCTGGAAGACATAGCGACCGAGCAGCGCGAGCAAAAGGCGCTGCTGGAGAAGGAAAAGGGCAAGCGCAAGGCGCTGGTCACGCAGCTGTCGTCGAAGCTGGGCGAGCAGCGCCGGCAGGCCGGCAGCCTGGCGCGTGACGAAGAACGGCTGTCATCGCTGGTCGACAAGCTGGCGGTGCTGATCGCGCAGCAGCGCAAGGCCGACGAAGAAGAGGCGAAGCGCCGTGCGCGCCTGAAGGCCGAGGCCAAAGAGCGCGAAGCGCGTGAAGCCCGCGAAGCCCGAGAAAAACTAGCCGCAAAATCACGCACGGAAGACAAGGGTAAGGCCGAAACGAAGGACGGCATCGCCGACAATGCGAAGTCGCCGCCAGTCGCCAAGGCGCCGGCTGTGAAGGAAGCGAAGGAGCGCAAGGCAGCCGACGAACTGGCCGAGCTGCCGCCGCCGCCGGACGGCAATGCCTTCATCAGCCAGCGCGGCAAGCTGCGGCTGCCGGTCAAGGGCGAGCTGGCCGCCACCTTCGGCGCCAAACGCGCCGACGGCCCGGCCTGGAAGGGCATTTTCATCAAGGCGGCCGAGGGCAGCGAGGTGCACGCGGCCGGCGCCGGCGAAGTCGTCTTCGCCGACTGGATGCGCGGCTTCGGCAACCTGCTGATCGTGGACCACGGCGGCCAGTACCTGAGCATCTATGGCAACAACCAGGCCGTGCTCAAGCGCCCCGGCGACCGGGTGAAGACGGGCGATGTCGTGGCCACCGTGGGTAACAGCGGCGGCAACGAACAATCGGGTTTATACTTTGAAATGCGGCATCAAGGGCGGGCAATCGACCCGCTGACATGGATCAACAGGTGACAGATGGGCAGCAGACTGAAGAACATCGGGCTGGTAGGACTGGGACTGATCGCCGGCATCGCCGGTTCGATGCAGTTCGACGCTCTCGCCCAGCGCAACGCCGGCACGCCGCTGCCGGTTGAAGAGCTGCGCACGCTGGCGGATGTCTTCGGGCTGATCAAGTCCGACTACGTCGAGCCGGTCGAGGACAAGAAGCTGCTGACCGAGGCCATCTCGGGCATGGTCGCCTCGCTCGACCCGCACTCGGCCTTCCTCGACAAGAAGGCGTTCAAGGAGCTGCGCGAAGGCACCCAGGGCAAATTCGTCGGCCTCGGCATCGAAGTCGGCATGGAAGACGGCTACGTGAAGGTGATCTCGCCGATCGAGGACTCGCCCGCGTACAAGGCCGGCCTGAAGGCCGGTGACCTGATCACCCGCCTCGACACCACCCCGGTCAAGGGCATGACGCTGGACGAAGCCGTCAAGCGCATGCGCGGCGAACCCAATACCAAGATCACGCTGACCATCGCCCGCAAGGAAGAGGACAAGCCGCTGATCATCAGCATCACACGCCAGGAGATCAAGGTCCAGAGCGTGAAGGGCAAGGTCATCGAGCCCGGCTACGCCTGGGTGCGCGTGTCGCAATTCCAGGAGCCGACGGTCGAGGATCTCGCGAAGAAGATCAACCAGCTGTACCAGCAAGACCCGGCCATCAAGGGACTGGTGCTGGACCTGCGCAACGACCCGGGCGGCGTGCTGCCGGGTGCGATCGGCGTCTCGGCCGCTTTCCTGCCGAAGGATGTCGCGATCGTCTCGACCAACGGCCAGCTGCCGGACTCGAAGGCGACCTATTTCGCGCGCCGCGAGTTCTACGGCACCCGTTCCGGCGGTGACCCGCTGGCCCGCGTGCCGGATGCGGCGAAGAAGGTGAAGATGGTGGTGCTGGTCAATTCCGGCTCCGCGTCGGCGTCCGAGATCGTGGCCGGCGCACTGCAGGACTACAAGCGCGCCACCATCATGGGCATGCAAACCTTCGGCAAGGGCTCGGTGCAGACCATACGCCAGCTGTCGGCCGATACCGCCGTCAAGCTGACCACCGCGCGCTATTACACGCCGAACGGCCGCTCGATCCAGGCCAAGGGCATCGTCCCCGACCTGCTGGTGGACGAGTACGCGGACGGCGACGGCCTGAACGGCCTGCGCCTGCGCGAAGCCGACCTGCAGAAGCACCTGTCGAACGACAAGGACAAGGAAGCCGGCAACGGCGCCAACGTGGTCGACGAGCTGGAAGAGGCCAAGCGCCTGCAGGCGCTGGAGAAGAAGCGCAAGCCGCTCGAATTCGGCAGCAAGGAAGACTTCCAGCTGGCACAGGCGCTGAACCACCTGAAGGGCCAGACGGTGCAGCTGTCGAAGTCGGCCAAGATCGAGAACAAGAAAGAGCCGACCATCAACAACCCCGATGGCAACGGCAGCAATGGCAACGGCGACAAGAAGTAAGTCCCGATGACAGCATGACGGCCGCAGCAATGCGGCCGTTTTCATTTGGCCGCCACGGCAGGAACCCACCACCCGCAAGCCCCATGAACGACCAACAATTGCTGCGCTACTCGCGCCACATCATGCTCGACGAGATCGGCATCGAAGGCCAGGAAAAGCTGCTCGCCGCGCATGCGCTGGTGATTGGCGCCGGCGGTCTCGGCTCACCGGTGGCGCTGTACCTGGCATCGGCCGGCATCGGCAAGATCACGCTGGTCGACCATGACACCGTGGACCTGACCAACCTGCAAAGGCAGGTGATGCACACCACGGCGCGTGTCGGGCAGCCCAAGGTCGAATCCGGCCGCGAGGCACTGCACGCGATCAACCCGGATGTGGACGTCGTAACGCTGGCCGAACGGGCCGACGACGTGCGACTGGCCGAGCTGGTGGCGTCAGCCACCGTGGTGCTCGACTGCACCGACAATTTCCAGACCCGCCATGCGATCAACCGCGCATGCGTAAACGCGAAGGTGCCGCTGGTGTCGGGGGCGGCGATACGGATGGACGGGCAGGTCGCGGTGTTCGACCCGCGCAGCGGCACTACGCCCTGCTATGCGTGCCTGTTCCCGCCGGACCAGCAGTTCGAGGAAGTCCAGTGTTCGACCATGGGCGTGTTCGCGCCGCTGGTCGGCATCATCGGCACGATGCAGGCGGCCGAAGCCTTGAAACTGGTGGCAGGGATAGGGGAGTCGCTGGCGAATCGCTTGCTGATGCTCGATGCGCGCAACATGGAGTGGACGGCGATACGAACGACGAAGGCTTCGGACTGCGGGGTTTGCTCAGGGTCGGCCGCACATTGACGGCCCCTCCACGGTTCGGCTTGCAAGCCGAACCACTTTGCCACCTCACCCAGCCAGCAATGCCATCTGCAGCATCGCGCCGTCCGACGGCTTGATCTGGAAGCCGCTCTTTGCGAAGCGATGCCAGCGCCCGATCACGAACGCAATCATCAGCGACGCACGCGCCGCCGCTTCCGACTCCGGTGCCACGCCCTGAGTGGCGGCCAGCTTCCATGACTGGCGGAAGGCCAGCTCGACGCGCTCGACGAACTGGTTCATCCGCTGCTGCAGCCGGTCGTCTTCGTTGACCAGCGCATCGCCGATCAGCACCCGCGTCATGCCGGGATTCTGCTCGGCGAAATCCAGCAGCACGCCGGCCATTGCCAGCACCTGACGACGCCCGCTCTCTTCGTTCTGTGCGATCTTGTTGACCAGCGTGAAGACCGAAGTCTCGATGAACTCGATCAGCCCTTCATACATCTGGGCCTTGCTGGCGAAGTGGCGATACAACGCGGCTTCGGACACTTCCAGCTTCGCGGCCAGCGCGGCGGTGGTGATGCGGTCGCCCTTGGGGCTCTCCAGCATCTCGGCCAGCGCCCGGAGGATCTGCAGCTTGCGTTCACCCGGTTTCATGTTTGGCATGTTCGTTATTGGTCCGGTAAAACTCGTCGCGGCTTGTCGCCGTCCGCCCCACTGCAGCAGCGGCACCCTCGCTGTCGCCCTGTCCGGACTGTAACACTATGGAAGCGCGGAATTACAAAACCATGATTCCAACACCCGCTAGCGCAGGCTGCTGAGGCGTCCAGGCAGTTGACGAAGGGATTTTACTTGGACATCGGCAAACGGTGAACGCCGGTGCGAGCGCGGCAGGAAGCCGGTGAACCAGACCGTCTTCAGTCCCAGTGACCGGGCCGACTTCAGGTTGGCCAGCGTATCTTCGACCAGCACGCACTGCGCGGGCGACACGCGCTGGCGGCGCAGCAGGCGGCGCAGCATCAGCTTCGACGGCTTGGGCCGCCACTGGCCATGCACCTTCATCGCCTCGATCGGCACGTGCTCGGCGAAGTGCCGGTGCAGCCCGATGTGGCGCACGACTTCGCGCGCATAGTCGCGCGGCGCATTGGTCAGCAAGACCTTGCGCCCCGGCAGCCGCGCCAGCAGCCGCGCAATGCCGCGCTCGGCACGGATCATCGTCGCAAGGTCGTCGAACCGGTGCGCGTCGCGCAGGAAATCGTCGGCACGCACGCCGTGGTGGCGGATCATGCCCAGCAGCGTCGCGCCATAGCGATGCCAGTAGGCGACGCGCACCGCATTGACGGCTTCGGGGTGGGAAGGCAGTGACTGGTCGGCGAGCACGCGCGTGATCAGCGCGTTCATGTTCTGGTTAATCGCCGGGAAGATCGCGTGCGACGCGTTGTGCAGCGTATTGTCGAGGTCGAACAGCCAGACCAGGCTGCGCGAACGGCGGGCCGGCGCGGAGGGAGTCAACGCGGCGGCCCGACCCGGGAACGGCTTAGTGCGAGCGGATCATGGTGCCGAAGGCCTGCTCGGTGAGCACCTCCAGCAACAGCGAATGCTCGATGCGGCCATCGATGATGTGCACGGTGTTGACGCCCGACTTCGCGGCATCCAGCGCCGACGAAATTTTCGGCAGCATGCCGCCGGAGATGGTGCCGTCCTCGAACATCTCGTCGATCTCGCGCGCCGACAAGTCGGTCAGCAAGTTGCCCTGCTTGTCCATCACGCCCGGGATGTTGGTCATCATGATCAGCTTCTCGGCATGCAGGATCTCGGCAATCTTGCCGGCCACGACATCGGCATTGATGTTGTAGGCCTGGCCGTCTTCGCCAAAACCGATCGGCGAGATGATGGGAATGAACGCGTCATCCTGCAGCGCCTTGACCACCGCCGGGTTGATCGCCTCGATCTCACCGACGAAGCCGATGTCGAGAAACTCGCCCGGCTATTGCTTGTCCGGCATCTGCATCTTGCGCGCGCGGATCAGGCCGCCATCCTTGCCGGTCAGGCCGACGGCCTGGCCGCCGTAGTGGTTGATCAGCATGACGATATCCTGCTGCACCTCGCCACCCAGCACCCATTCGACGACTTCCATCGTCTCTTCGTCGGTGATGCGCATGCCCTGCACGAAGCTGCCCTGCTTGCCGATCTTCTTCAGCGCATTGTCGATCTGCGGGCCGCCGCCATGCACCACCACCGGGTTCATGCCGACCAGCTTCAACAGGATGACGTCGCGCGCGAAGCCATGCTTGAGTCGCTCTTCGGTCATCGCATTGCCGCCGTACTTGACGACGATGGTCTTGCCGTGGAATTTGCGGATGTAAGGCAGCGCCTCGGCAAGGATCTCGGCTTTGACTTCTGGGGCGATATTGGGAAGGGACATTGCGGGCGTCGTCGAGGTGAAAAAAACTTCCGCGGATTTTAAGCCAAAACCCGCCGCTGCTTGCGACCGGATTTGCGTTTTTCAGCCATCAACTCTAGGCTGGCGCCCGACAAGGGGGACAAATGAGCGCTTGTATCGCTTGCGGCAATGAATTTCAGTGCGGGATGGCCGATGCCGGCGCGCCCGACCCGTGCTGGTGCACGCGGCTGCCGGTGCTGCCGGCCGAACAGCTGAAGGCCGCTGCCGACAGCGGCACGGCCGGCTGTTACTGCCCGGACTGCCTGCGCGCGCTGGTCGCGAGCTCAGGGGCAGTCGCGCAGCGTGACGCCGGCAAAGCCTGACACCAGCTTCCGCAAGCCGTCGCCGGCGTCGCCCTCCAGCCCCGCCAGCTGGTAAGCCAGCCGGCTCGAATTGAGCGGATGTTCGTCGATGCGAGCGTCCGTCACGCCGGCCTGCTTCAGCGCCGCCAGTTGTGCATCGGCCAGCTCGGGCTTGCTGAACACGCCCAGCGAAATGCCCCAGCGCCGTGCCGAGACCTCGCGGATCACCGACACATCCTTGAAACCCTGCTCGCGCAGCTGCGCCACGCGCCGGCTGGCAGCGGCTTCGCCGGCCTGCGGCGGCAGCATCACGATCTGCGATGGCGACGCCTGCACCACGCGCTTGACCGGCAGCGACGGCAGCGACAGCTGCGGCAGCGCCGATTCGAACTTCGCGGCAGCCTGCGCATTGAAGTCGCCGACCTCGACGCATTTGCCCGGAGCGCGCTTCGACGCCCCGGGTTCCGCAGCTGCCTTGGGCGCTGAAGACGACAATGGCGCAATGTCCGCCGGCCTTGCATCGCCTTCCGGGCTGGCCGGCGCTGCCGCCTTGCCAGCCTCCTGCACGGTAATGCGCTCCGAGTGCTGCTGCAGCGCGAGGCGCTCCGGCTCCAGCCCGGCCGGGCGATAGGATTTCAGCACCAGCAGCATCACCACATTGGCCAGCAACAGCGCAAACAGGACGAGCCGCATCATCGCGTCTCCAGCGCGACAACGTGCAAGCCGAGCAGCACCAGGTTGTCGATGCGCTCGCAGGCCGTACCCGCAGGCAGGCGGGTGGCAAGCCATGGCTCGACATAGACTGCCGCGCCGCCCGACAGCAGGCAGCGCGCCTGCGGCTCGCTCGCCTGCAGCGAACGCAGCGCCTGTTCGATGGCGGCGGCCTGCGCCGTCACGCAACCGCTGACGATGGCATCGCGCGTGTTGTCGGCAAACTGGTGCGCAATGTGCACGTCGCTCACTTCCGGCAGCTGCGCAGTATTCACGGCCAGCGACTTCGCCATCGTCAACAGGCCGGGCAGGATCATGCCGCCGATGAATCGGCCGCTGCTGCTTAACGCGTCGATGGTGGTCGCGGTGCCGCAAGTGACGACCAGCAGCGCCTGCGACGGGAAGCGATGGCGGGCGGCGACCAGCGTGGCAAAGCGGTCGCTGCCCAGCTGGACAGGATCGCGGTAGCCATTGGTGACGCCGGCGCAGACCGCGCCGGATAGGAAACGCTGCACGTCGGCGATACCGGCCCTCGCAAGCGCCTGCTGCAGCGCTTGCGCGACCGCATCGCCGGCGACATTCGAAAACAGTGCTTCCCTTTCGCCTTGCCAGGCGGCGGGCGGCTGGCCCAGCTCGTTGTAGGCCAGCGCGCCGGAGGCGCGCCAGCGGCCGGCGGGCGCGCCTTCCTCGGCCACGGCCCACTTCAGTCGGGTATTGCCGGCGTCAATGAAGAGCATGGGATCCCTCGCTGGCATCCGGCCTGCGGGATGCGCTAGCGGCGCGCAGCGATACATCGCCGGCGGCAACCTTGACGATGCCGGCGCCGGTATCGAGCTGCAGGCAGCCGCCGGGGTCGATGCCGAGCGCCGCCCCCTGGTGCAGGGTGCGGCCCTGTTCGACGATGGACACCACCTGGCCGGCGTGCGCATGCAGCGCATCCCAGCGCGCGACGAAGGGCGCGAGGCCATCGCGATCAAAGCAGTCCAGCGCTTGCGACAACGATGCGGCCAGCTGCGCGAGCAAGGCATTGCGGTCGATGGCGCTGCCGGCTTCGACCAAGGCGGCCGCCGGCTGGTCGAGCGCGGCATTGCGCGCCGCATTCGCCCGTACATTGAGGCCGACCCCGACCACGACCCAGACGCCCGCTTGCGCCGTCGCGCCGGCGGTCTCGATCAGGATGCCGCCCAGCTTGGCGCCGTCGACCAACAAGTCATTTGGCCATTTCAACATCACTGGCGTGCCGGTTTGACCATCGGGGCGCGACGCGCGCAGGCACTCGGCCAGCGCGACGCCGACGGCCAGCGACAGGCCGGTCAGGCGATGCAGCGGCCCGGCAAAAGGCCAGGCCAGCGAGAAGCACAGGCTGTCGCCCGGATCGGCCAGCCAGCTGCGGCCGGCGCGGCCGCGGCCAGCGGTCTGGCGCTCGGCGGCCAGCAGCAGCGGCCCCGGCAGCGTGCCGGCGCGCTCGCGCAGGTCGGCATTGGTGGATCCGGTTTCGGCCGTCACCTCGACGGCCAGCGCCGGGCAGGCCTCCGCCGGCGCGCCGCCGGGCAGGCCGGACAGCAGTCCGGCAATGCGGGCGGCATTCAGGGAATCAGTCATGCGGCGCATTGTATCGGCAGCAGGCATCCAATACACTGGCCCGCATGTCCGACTCCCTGATCCAGGCCAGCCCGGCCGCGGCAGCGTCCGCGCAAGCCAAGTCTTCCTCTTCGGCCCGCATCGCCCTTGGCTTTTATGCACTGCTGATCGTCTACGCCAGCTGCTACCCGTTCGCCGGCTGGCGCGACACCGGCCTGCTGCCCTGGAGCTGGCTGACCGAGCCGATGCCGCGCTACTGGACCGTGTTCGACCTGGTCGCCAACGTAATCGGCTATGTGCCGCTGGGTGCGCTGCTGGTGCTGTCGCTGCACCCGGCGCTGCGCGGCGGGCGCGCGATGCTGTCCGCGGCGGCCGCCGGCATCCTGCTGGCGGCGGCACTGGAGTCGCTGCAAAGCTACCTGCCGTCGCGCGTGCCCAGCAACCTCGACCTGATCACCAACGCCACCGGCACCGTGCTGGGCGTGCTGGCCGGCGAGCTGCTGCGGGTGCCGCTGCTGGAAAAGAGCTGGCTGCGCTCCTTGCGCGTGCACTGGTTCTCCGACCAGGCCAGCCACGGGCTGATCATCGTTGCGCTGTGGCCACTAGCTCAGATTTACCCACAGCCTTATCTGTTCGGCCACGGACAGCTGCTGCCGACCTTGTCGGCGTGGGTGTCGGAATGGTCGGACGAACCCGTCGATCTGGTGCAATTCGTATGGCGCGACATCAGCATCAGCGTCGAACAATACCTGGTGGCCGAGGTAGTGATCACCGCGCTCGGCATGACGGCCGCCGTACTGACGCTGCTGTGCCAGACGCGCCGCCATGCGCCACGCACGCTGCTGGCGTTCGGCCTGATGCTGGCCGCCGTCGCCGTGAAAGCGCTCGCGCACGCGGTGCTGTTCGCACCTGACGACGCGTTCAGCTGGCTGACGCCGTCAGCGGCCAGCGGCCTGCTGGTCGGCGCGGTGATGCTGGGCGGACTGTCGTTCGCGCCGCCGGTCGCGCAACGGCGCGCTGCGGTGTTCGCGCTGGCGACCTGCCTGCTGCTGCTGAACATGCTGCCATCGAATCCGTACTTCCTGTCCACGCTGCAGGAATGGGTGCAGGGGAAATTCCTGAACTTCAATGGCGCGGCGCAATTCCTGTCGCTCGCGTGGCCCGCGTTCGCGCTGTGGTTCCTGCTGCACCCGGCCCACCGCACGCAGGAAGCGGCCGGTGTATGATGCGACGCCCGTAGCGTGCGGCGCCATGCTTCCGCCACAGGCTTGCGCGTGGCAGGCAGCGCCCTGCATCACGCCGGCAGCATCACCACCATTTTCAGGGCCGGCCCCGGCAATCAGCGATGAGCGATCCTTACTACCAGCATCACGTTTTCTTTTGCACCAACGTCCGCGATGACGGCCGTCCTTGCTGCGCCGAGCGCGGCGCGCGCGAAGCGCAGGAACATGCGAAGCAGCGCATGAAGGCGCTGGACCTGAATGGCCAGGGCAAGGTGCGCATCAACAAGGCCGGCTGCCTCGACCGCTGCGACGAAGGGCCGGTGCTAGTCATCTACCCCGAAGGTACCTGGTACACCTATGTGGACAAGGAAGACATCGACGAGATCGTCGATTCGCACATCGTCGGCGGCAAGATCGTCGAGCGCCTGAAGATCTGATTGCCGTTGACCGCATACGCATGAACGCATTGACCCAGGAATTCACGCTCGAAGGCGCGGCTGGCCCACTGGAATGCCGGCTCGATCCGCCGGCCGCCGAGCATGCGGCGCCGGTCGGCATTGCGCTGGTCGCGCACCCGCATCCGCTGTATGGCGGCACGATGGACAACAAGGTCGCGCAGACGCTGGCGCGCGCCTTCGTCGCGCTTGGCTATGTCAGCGTGCGCATGAATTTCCGCGGCGTCGGCAAGTCCGGCGGCGTGCATGACGCCGGCCACGGCGAGACCGACGACATGCTGCAATTGCATGACCATATGGTGGCGCGCTATCCGGGACTGCCGGTCGCGCTGTCGGGCTTTTCGTTTGGCACCTTCGTGCAATCGCAGCTGCAGCAGCGACTCGTCGAGCGCGGCACGCCGGCCGAAAGGCTCGCGCTGATCGGCTCGGCCGCCGGCAAATGGGCGCTGCCGCCGGTGCCGGCCGACACACTGGTCGTGCACGGCGAGCTGGATGACACCATCCCCTTGTCCGACGTGCTGGACTGGGCGCGTCCGCAAGACCTGGCCGTGGTCGTGATTCCCGGCGCCGACCACTTCTTCCATCGCAAGCTGCACCATGTGAAGCAGCAGGTGATCGACAGCTGGATCGCAAAAAAAACGGGGCGGTGACACTTGGCTTGCCACTTTGTGCAGTCACGTGATCCCCGCTGCGGCACGCGGTGATCGAAGGCTATAATCCGCATTGCCTTCCCTTCCTGCATTCATTCTGCATTTCAATGAAAAAATTCCTGGCCGCCTGCGCCTTCCTGTTCCCGCTGCTCACCTTCATCGCCAACGTCGCTTCCGCGCAATCGCTGCCGCCGCCGACCATCGCCGCGCGCTCCTGGCTGCTGCTGGATGCGACCAGCGGGCAGGTGCTGGCTTCGCAAGATCCGGAGATGCGGGTTGAGCCGGCGTCGCTGACCAAGATCATGACTGCCTACCTCGCGTTCTCGGCGGTGCGCGACAAGAAGCTGGACCTGAACCAGCTGGTGACGGTGTCGACCAATGCATGGAAGGTCGACGGCGACAGCTCGAAGATGTTCATCGAGCCCAGCATGCCGGTGCGCGTGCAAGACCTGCTGTACGGCCTGATCGTCCAGTCGGGCAATGACGCCGCGGTGACACTGGCCGAGGCCGTCGCCGGCACCGAAGGTGCCTTCGTCGCCTTGATGAACCAGGAAGCGCAGCGCATGGGCCTGAAGAGCACGCGCTATGCGAACCCGCACGGCCTGCCGCACCCGGACAACTTCTCGACCGCGCGCGACCTGTCGGTGCTGGCCACACGCCTGATCAATGACTTCCCCGAGCTGTACAAGATCTACTCGACCAAGAGCTTCACCTACAACAAGATCACGCAGCCCAACCGCAACCGCCTGCTGTGGCTGGACCCGACCGTCGACGGCATGAAGACCGGCCATACGCAGGCCGCCGGTTACTGCCTGATCGCGACCGCGAAGCGCCCGAACGGTCCGGCGGGTTCCGGCAGCGAACGCCGGCTGGTGTCGGTGGTGCTCGGCACCGAATCGGACTCGATGCGCGCACAGGAAAGCCAGAAGCTGCTGAACTGGGGCTTCATGAATTTCGACACCTACAAGGTGTATGCGAAGGGCCAGGCCATCCTGACGCCGTCGGTGTGGAAAGGCTCGCAGGGCGACGTGAAGCTGGGCTTCACGCGCGACATCTACATCACGCTGCCGCGCGGATCGGCGGCCAGGCTCAAGCCCGTGATCGAGCGCACCGATCCGCTGGTGGCGCCGATCGCCCAGTACCAGCGCGTCGGCACGCTGAAGCTGATGGCTGACGACAAGCTGGTCAACCAGGTACCGCTGCTGGCGCTGGAGCCGGTGAACCAGGCCTCCATCATCGGTCGCGCGTTCGACTCGGTGCGCCTGATGCTGTACCGTTGATCCCGCAGCACGCAGCGCTGCCGGCAACGAAGGAATGAGCATGAACAACCCGCGCGAAAGCCTGATCGACTACCCGAGCGATTTCCCGATCAAGATCATGGGCGTGATGCAGGAGCAGTTCGCGCAGACCATGGTCGAGGTAGTGCAAAAGCATGACCCCGAATTCCACGCCGGGAAAATGGAAATGCGCCCTTCGTCGAAGGGCAACTATCTCGCGCTGACCGTGACCGTGCGCGCGACCAGCCGCGAACAGCTCGACAACCTGTACCGCGAACTGTCGTCGCATGCGATGGTCAAGGTGGTGCTGTAAGTCGGCATGACGGCAGCCATCCCGGCCAGCGCCGCGCCAGCCGCTGATGCCGGCGCAAGTGCAGCAACCGGCAACCCGCAGGTGATCCTGCGTGGCGTCGAGCCGTACGAAACCAGCTTTGCCGCCATGCGCGCCTTTACCGATGCGCGCACGCCTGCGACCCCGGACCAGCTGTGGCTGGTCGAACATCCTCCGGTTTACACGCTGGGCCTCGGTGCCGATCGCGGCCATGTGCTCGATGCGCACGGCATCCCGCTGGTGCAGACCGATCGCGGCGGCGAAGTCACCTATCACGGCCCCGGACAGGCGGTCGCCTACCTGCTGTTCGACCTGCGCAAGGCGGGCCGCAAGCTGTTGCCGCGCGAGTTCGTGCAGGGTATTGAGCAGGCCGTGATCGATGTGCTGGCGGCGTATAATCTGGGGGGTGAGCGCAAGCCCGGCGCGCCCGGCATTTATGTGGCCGATGACGGCAGCGGCAGCGGTTGGACAGGCGCAAAGATCGCCGCGCTGGGCCTGAAAATTCGCGCCAGCGGATGCACCTACCACGGCGTGTCGCTGAACGTGGCGATGGACCTGCTGCCTTTCAGCTGGATCAACCCCTGCGGCTACCCGGGCCTTGCGACCGTGGACATGAAAACGCTGGGTGTCGAGGCGCCGCTGGCCGACGTGCAGCGCAAACTGGCCGATGCATTGATACATCGACTGGCGCCCTGAAAGCCGCCGCAGGCCGTCGCCAACATAATCGACGAAAGCCCGCCAGTGAACTGACATTGGCAGCCGCAACGAACCAAGCACCTGAATCCGTACCCGAGCTTCCCCGATGGCCTCCGACAAAACCGAAGCAGCGACCCCCGACAGCTACCGCGCAACCGACAAGCAGAAGGGCGCCGGCAAGACCGCGCGCATCCCGATCAAGATCGTGCCGGCCGAGCGCCTGAAGAAGCCGGACTGGATACGCGTGAAGGCCGCGTCGCCAACGACTCGCTTCTACGAGATCAAGGACATCCTGCGCCAGAACAAGCTTGTCACCGTGTGCGAAGAAGCATCGTGCCCGAACATCGGCGAATGCTTTGGCAAAGGTACGGCGACCTTCATGATCATGGGCGACAAGTGCACGCGTCGCTGCCCGTTCTGTGACGTCGGTCATGGCCGCCCGGATCCGCTGGATGTGAACGAGCCGGAAAACCTGGCCAAGACCATCGCGGCGATGAAGCTGTCCTACGTGGTGATCACCTCGGTCGACCGCGACGATTTGCGCGACGGCGGCGCCGCGCATTTCGTCGACTGCATACGCCGCGTGCGCGAGCAGTCGCCGTCCACCCGCATCGAGATCCTGACGCCAGACTTCCGCGGCCGCATGGACCGCGCGCTGGAGATCCTGAAGGCAGCGCCGCCGGATGTGATGAACCATAACCTCGAGACCGTGCCGCGCCTGTACAAGGAAGCGCGACCGGGCTCGGATTATGACTATTCGCTGAGCCTGCTGAAGCGTTTCAAGGAACTGCATCCGGACGTGCCGACCAAGTCGGGCCTGATGGTGGGGCTGGGCGAGACCGATGAAGAAATCCTGCAAGTGATGCGCGACCTGCGCGCGCATGGCGTGGACATGCTGACCATCGGACAATACCTGATGCCCAGTGGTGACCACTTGCCGGTACGCCGCTATGTGCACCCGGACACGTTCAAGATGTTCGAAGAAGAAGCAAACAAGATGGGCTTCAGCCACGCCGCCGTTGGCGCGATGGTGCGCAGCTCATATCACGCGGACCAGCAGGCACACCAGGCTGGCGTCAGCATGGAAAATCCGGCATGAGCCACAGGACATTGAACGCCTGAGCCGGACAAAAAAAAGCCCGCGATATTCGCGGGCTTTTTTATCGGCGGCGGCGGTGCATGCCGCCACCCTCCTGTCATCCGGCCATCACGCCGCCAGCGACTTCTCCAGCAGCTGGTGCAGCGCCGGGAATTCCGGCTTGCCGACGTAACGCTTGACGATATTGCCTTCCTTGTCGATCAGGAAGGTGGTCGGGGTCAGTTTCACGTCGCCGAAGGATTTGGCGGCGCTGCCATCGGTGTCGATCGCGACCTTGAACGGCAGTTCGCGCGTCTCGGCGTAGTTCAGCACATAGTTCGGCGGGTCGTAGCTCATCGCGACGGCGACCAGCTCCAGGCCGCGGCCCTGGAATTTCTTGTAGGTCTCGACCATCTCCGGCATCTCGGCGATGCAGGTGCTGCAGCTGGTGGCCCAGAAATTCACCAGCACGACTTTGCCTTTCAGCGAAGCGGTGGTGACCTGCTCACCAGTCAAGGTCTTGAAGGTGACCGCCGGTGCCGCCTCTTTCTTGAACAGCGACAGTGCGAAGAACAGCGCCACGCCAAGGATGGCGAGCAGCGTCATGGTCTGGATGATGGTGAGGCCGCCGAAACGGCGCGGGACTTTTTGATTGGACATGGCGTGCTCTGCGATTGCAACAGGGAAGCGCCCATTATAGGCCACCCCCTACTTGCGGGCGAGAATGGCAAAGCGTCCTGCGCGGGTATCCGGCAGGATTACAAGTGATATTCCGACAAGTGATTACAGCCATTCAGAAGGGCGGGCTGCAAGCTGAAGCGCAGGCCTCGGTTCGGAATGCATCCGCCCGCGGCTCCTGCCCTATTCGGCGGGATCCTGCCCGCCGGAGCTGATGCAAGCCCCGGCTGGCTGCAGAGTTTATTTCGCCGGCTGGTCGGCCTTTTGCTCAGGCGACGGCTGGGTTGCCAAATCTTTCAGTTCGTCTTCAGTGATGTACTCGAACAGCTTGACGACCTTCTTGATGCCGCCGGCTGCATTACGCGCGACCTCGGCCGCCATCTTGCCTTCGCGCTGGGTCACGCGGCCCAGCAGGTAGACCACGCCACGGTCGGTGTGCACCTTGAACGCGCTGACATACAGATCCTTGGTATCGATGATTGCAGCTTTCACCTTGCCAGTGATCAGAGCATCATTCGAGCGCGCACCCAGGCTGGAGACGGGCGCGATTGCGAGATCGTTCTCGATCGATTTCACGCCATCAATGGTCGAGACCTGTTGTTCAACCTCGGACTTCATTTTTTCATCCTTGACTTCGCCGGTCAGCAGCACCATATGGTTGAAGCTCGTGACGGCAACGCGGCCCTGGTCGCCGGTGATCTTTGCCGCACGGCCTTCGCCCTTGAGCTGGATGGATGTGTCATCGGTTTGCGCGCCCAGCGTGCGGCGGTCGGTCGCGGCCACGGTGCCCACGGCCGCCGCGCCCAGCATCACGGGGAAGCAGCCTTGCAGGCTGGTGGCCAGCACCGCGCCCAGCGCGAGGGCCGCGAACGGACGACGCGCATGGATGACGGCTTGTGCAGTACGAGTGATTGCAGCTTTCATTCGGCATCTCCTCCAAAAAGTGCGACGTCGATGCCGTCGCACAGACAGTGAACAATCAATAAATGGACTTCCTGAATGCGTGCCGCACGTTCATGCGGCACGCAGATATGCACATCGGCGTCGGTCAGCATCTGCCCGACCTGGCCGCCGCCTTTGCCCGTCAGCGCAACGACACGCATGTCACGCTCGAGCGCGGAATCGATGGCGGCGATCAGGTTGGAGGAGTTGCCCGAGGTCGAGATCACCAGCAGCACATCGCCGGCCTGGCCGAAGGCCTGCACCTGCTTGGCAAAGATGTCGGTGAATCCGTAGTCGTTGCCGATCGACGTCAGGATCGATGCATCCGTGACCAGTGACAGGGCCGGCAAAGGCAGGCGCTCGCGCTCGAAACGGCCGACCAGCTGGGCCGCGAAATGCTGGCAGTGGGCGGCCGAACCGCCATTGCCGCAGGCAAGAATGCGATTGCCATTCGACAGCGCACTGAACATCAGGTCGACGGCCTGCGCGATCGGCTGCGCCAGCTGTGAGGCCGCCTGCATCTTCAGCTCGGCGCTCTCGTTGAAATGGTCGAGGATAAGTTGCCTGTTCATGATGTCTAATTATAAAGCCTCGGCTCCGGTGCCGCCGGTGGTGGTGGGCTAAGCCTGACGCAACAGGATGTGCTTGAGCCACTGCAGCGTCTCGCCGTCGATGCAGACCGCATCAAAGCGGCAGGCCGCCGGCCGGCCATGCCGCAGCAGGTAGAGTTCGGCCGCATGCCATAGCCGCATCTGCTTGGTCGCGCCTATGCTGGCGGCCGCACCACCATGCGATGCGCTGCGACGCTGCCTGACCTCGACGAACACCAGCACGTCCCTGTCGCGCATAACGAGGTCGATCTCGCCGCGCCGGCTGCGCACATTGCGCTCGACCAGTACCAGCCCTTGCGCCTGCAGCCAGGCCAGCGCGCGGTCTTCCGCTGCACGCCCCAGCGCCGTGGTGGTGGCGCGCGTCATGCCGGTCGCAGGCAGTTTTGTACAATAGGCTGACGAATTGCGCATGCGCTGCAGCGCGCATCGCACTTTGCCGATCCCCGGCCCCTGACATCGCCCCATTCCGCAACCGACTTCATGACTTCCTCCGTGTCGAATTTTTCCGACAGCCTTGCGTCGCTGGCCGATGAGCTGGCGCGCCAAAACTTTCCGAGCGGCGCATTGTATGTAGTGGCCACGCCGATCGGGAACCTGGCGGATATCACGGTGCGTGCATTGAAGGTACTTGCCCTCGCCGATGCGGTCGCTTGTGAAGATACGCGCAACACCGGACAGCTGTTGTCCCGTTACGGGCTGGACAAAACCCTGTTCGCGGCCCATCAACACAATGAGCGCGAGGTCGCACAAAAAATCGTTGAACGGCTCCGAGCCGGCGAACGCATTGCGCTGGTATCCGATGCAGGCACACCAGCCGTATCCGACCCGGGCGCGCGTATTGTCGACGCGGTGATCGAAGCCGGCTTGCCGGTGGTGCCCATCGCCGGGCCATCGGCGGCGATCGCGGCCTTGTCGGCGTCGGGCCTGATGAGCGACGAGTTCCGCTTCATCGGCTTCTTGCCCGCCAAAGAGAAGCAGCGCGATGCGGCTTTGGCCACGCTCGCATCGGCCACGGCGACGCTGGTGTTCTATGAAGCGCCGCATCGCATCGCCGATACGCTGGCGGCCTGCGAGCGCGCCTTCGGCGCCGAACGGCGCGTGCTGATCGCGCGCGAACTTTCGAAGCTGTTCGAGCAGCTGCACCGCTGCAAGCTCGGCGAAGCCGCCGCGTGGATGGCCGCCGACCCGAATCACCAGCGTGGCGAATTCGTGCTGCTGGTCGAGGCGGCGCCCGCGAAGGAAGATGACGGCATGGACGAGGCCAGAAAGCTGCTCGCGATCCTGCTGGAAGCATGCCCGGTCAGCCAGGCTGCCGCGCTGGCCGCGAAAATTACCGGCCTGAAGAAGAACGCGCTCTACACGCTGGCGCTGCAAATGTCGCAGCAAGACGGCTGAGCACCGTCAGGCGTCAGCGCTGCACGACCGTCGTCTGGATCTGCGACGAGGATTTCAGCTGGCGCGCTGCAGTGCTGGCCAGTTCACGGTTCTCGAACGGGCCGGCGTGCAGCCGGTACAGTCCCTGGGTCTGCACCACCGCCGGTTGCGGCATGCCTGACGGCCAGCCTGCCAGCAAGCGCTCGCGCATCGCATGCGCATTTTGTGCTTGCGAATACGCACCAAACTGCAGGAAATATCCACCCACACCGGCATTGACCGGCGGTTGTGCATTGCTGCCCGCCAGTTTGCCGATCGCATCATTGTCGGCGTCGACCGGCGTCGACACTTTGCCGCGTTTCGCGGCCTGCAGGCGCGCGATCTCTTCCGGTAGCAGGCGTTCGACTTCCAGCTCTGAGCTGCCGCCGCGAATGTAATCCAGCTTCAGCGCAGCCGTATAAGACAGGTCGATGATGCGCTGCGAATGGAAGGGGCCGCGGTCATTGACGCGCACGATCACTTGCTTGCCATTGCGCAGGTTAGTCACGCGCGCATAAGACGGAATCGGCAGCGTTGGATGCGCCGCCGTCATCTTGAACATGTCGTAGATCTCGCCGGACGAGGTTTTCTGTCCGTGGAATTTTTTGCCATACCAGCTGCCGACGCCACGCTGCACGAACGGACGGTTGTCCGTGATCGGCACGTAAGTCCGGTCGAACACGGTGTAGGGCTTGCTCGGCCCCTTCGCGATGGGCTCGACCTTGGGCTCGGCATCCGGCATATCCAGCAAGCCTTCCGGGACCTTGTCGGCCGGGCCGTCATCCTGATAATAACCACCAGGCTTTTTCGCCGCCGGGGGCGGGGTCGCGGGTAGCGGGGCAGCCGGCGTGCTTGCCGCAGCCTGCGGACCGCCCTCTGATTTTGCCGCCTGCGCCGGCGTCGGCGCCTGGTGCAGGTCGACCGTGGTACAGGCTGACAGCAGCACCGAGAGGGCCAGGGGCCAGCCCTGCCGCAGCCGTCGCGCGATGCTGCCTGCAGCATCACTTGCCATCAGGTTTGCGGCAGCGTTTGCTTCAGGGCTTGCCAATGCGACCTCCTTGCTCAGGTCTGTACCAGCTTGCGATGGCGCTGGATGCTCATCAGCGTGCCGACGCCCAGTGACAGCGTCACGAACGCGGTGCCGCCATAACTGACGAAAGGCAGGGGCACGCCCACCACCGGCAGGATACCGCTGACCATGCCCATGTTGACGAACACATAGGTGAAGATCGCCAGCGTCAGCGAACCCGCCAGCAGGCGGGAAAACAGGGTCGGCGCATTGGCGGCGATGATCAGGCCACGGCCGATCAGCAGCAGGTACAGCACCAGCAACACGCCATTGCCCAGCAGGCCGAACTCTTCGGAGAACACCGCGAAGATGAAGTCCGTCGTGCGCTCGGGGATGAATTCGAGGTGGGCCTGCGAGCCATTGAGCCAGCCCTTGCCGATCAGGCCACCGGAGCCGATCGCAATGGTGGACTGGATGATGTGGAAGCCTTTGCCGAGCGGGTCCGAGGTCGGATCGATCAACGTCATGATGCGGTTGCGCTGGTAGTCATGCAGCATCGACCACACCAGTGGCAGGCTCGCGAGGCCGGCAACGCCGATGCCGATGATCAGCCGCCACGACAGGCCTGCAAGGAAGATCACGAAGAAGCCCGACGACACCACCAGCATCGCAGTGCCGAGGTCAGGCTGGCGCAGGATCAGGCCAACTGGCATCAGCACGAGTAAACCTGCGACGCCGAAATCGCGCCAGCGGATCATGCCTTCGCGCTTCTGGAAATACCAGGCCAGCGTCAGCGGCAGCGCCAGCTTCATGATCTCGGACGGCTGGATCACGACACCGACATTGATCCAGCGGCGGGCACCATTCTTCACCAGTCCGAACAGCGCAACGCCGACCAGCAACGCCATGCCGAATATGTAGATCGGCAGCGCGAAACGCATCAGCTTTTGCGGCGGGATCATCGCCGCGAACCACATCACGATGACACCGATCAGGATGTTGCGCAGGTGGCCTTCAAAGCGGCCCGGGAAGTCCATCGCGGCCGACGACACGGCAAGGCAACCCAGCAGCAGGATCAGGCCGAGGATGATCGTCAGCGAACGATCGAAGATGAAGAAACGCCGGCGCAGCGACTCCAGCAAGTGGGTGCGGCTGCCGTCACCGAGGGACATCATGGTTCGCTCCTGTCATCGCTGCGCGCGCCGGCCGCCGGCTTGCTGACGTTCGTGGTGCGCGTCGATTGCGCATTGGCCGCGGCGGGCTTCACGGGTGCAGGTGCCGGTGGCGGCGCGGGCTGCGTTGGCGGTTTGGCGGCGGCAGGCGCTGCTGGGGCTGCGGCCGGTGTGACTGCCGTTGATGCGGGTACGCCGGCAGGCTTGGCTACGGCTGGCGCCGTGGCTGGTGTTGCGGTCGTCGGCGCAAGTGAACTGGCAGGCTTCACTGCTGCCGGTGTTGCTGCCACCGGTGCCGATGAGGCGGCAGGCTTGGAGGTTGCCGGGGCGGAGGCGGGTGCCGCAGGGGCGCTCGATGTCGGTGTAGCCGTGAGCGTTTTGGCTGCCGGGGCAGTGGCCGCAGGCGGTGCGGCAGCCGGTTTAGCGCCGGTCGATGCTGCGGGTGCAGGAACTGTGGTGGCCGGGGCGACAGGCTTGTTCGTTGCAGGTGCCGCTGCTGCACCTGCTGCCGGGGTCGCCGTCGCTGTCGCCGGTTTGCCCGGGACGGCGGGTGTCGGTGCAAGTGCGGGGGCGGCAGGGGCTGCCGCGGGTTTGCCCGGCACAGCCGGTGCAATGGCCGGCGCAGCGGCCGGGGCCGCTGGTGTTGCAGGCTTCACCAGATCAGGCGCGGTCGCCGGTACCGGGCCGGGCTGGCCATTGATGCTGCCTTCGACCTTGGCCACCGGCTCTTCCGGGCGCTTGCCCAGCAGGTAGTAGTCGATCGCCAGGCGCGCGATCGGCGCCGCCGCCGCTGCGCCGAAGCCGGCGTTCTCGACGATGACGGCCAGCGCAATCTTCGGCTTGTCGGCGGGTGCGAAGGCGACATACAGCGAGTGGTCACGCAGGCGCTCGGCAATCTTGCTGGCGTCGTATTTGACGGTACGGCTCATCGCCGCCGCCTGCGCGGTACCGGTCTTGCCGCCCGAGACATAAGGCGCATTCGCGAACGAGCGCGCCGACGTGCCTTCCTTCGTAACGCCGATCATCGCGTTCTTGATGACTTCGATGTTCTCGGGCTTCAGTGGTATCCGGTAGCTTTCCTTGGGCACCGTCAGGCTGCGCGCCTTGGTGCCGGCATCCTCCACCGATTTCACGAGGTGCGGCTTCATCACCACCCCGTTGTTGGCGAGGTTGGACACCGCATGCGCGAGCTGCAAAGGCGTGAACGAGTTGTAGCCCTGGCCAATACCGACCGAAATGGTTTCACCGGCATACCACTTCTGCAGTTCGGGGCGCTTGAAGGTGTTCTTCTTCCACGCCGGTGACGGCAGCACGCCGCGTCGCTCGTTATCAAGGTCGATGCCGGTGATCTGGCCGAAGCCGAACGGCTTCATGAAGTCATGAATGGCATCGATGCCGAGGTCGTTGGCCAGATTGTAGTAGTAGGTGTTGCAGGACTGGACGATGGACTTGTACATGTCCACCCGGCCATGGCCGCCTTCCTTATCGTCGCGGAACTTGTTATTGCCGAACCAGAAGTAGCCGGGGTCCGAGATCGCCATTTCCGGCGTGCGCTTGCCCAGCTCCAGCGAGGCCAGCGCCATGTAAGGCTTGAAGGTCGAGCCAGGCGGATAGCTGCCGATCAGCGGGCGATTCAACAGCGGCTTGTCGAGCGAGGTGTTGAGCTCGTCCCAGCTCTTGGTATCGATGCCTTCGACGAACAGGTTGGGGTCGAAGGTCGGCATTGATACATAGGCGAGGATGTCGCCGGTTTCCGGCTCGATCGCGACCAGTGCACCGCGGCGGTCGCCGAAGGCTTTCTCGATGATCTTCTGCAGTTCGATGTCGACCGACAGGATCAGGTTGTTGCCCGGCGTCGGGGAATGGCGCGACAGCGTGCGGTTCGCGCGGCCGCCAGCCGAAACCTCGATCTCGTCATAGCCGGTGATGCCATGCAGCTCGCGCTCGTAGCTCTTCTCGAGGCCTTCCTTGCCGATGTATTCGGTGCCACGGTAGTTGGCCGCGTCTTCGCTTTCCTCGAGGCGCTCCGCTTCTTTCTTGTTGACGCGACCGATGTAGCCGATCATGTGCGAGGCAGTCTGGCCCAGCGGGTATTGGCGGAACAGTCGCGCCTGGATGTCGACGCCGGGGAAGCGGTAGCGCTGCGCGGCAAAGCGCGCGACTTCTTCGTCGGTCAGCCGGGTGCGGATCGGCAAGCTCTCGAAGGTCTTCGATTCTTCGAGCAGGCGGCGGAAGCGCTTGCGGTCGCGCGACTGGATGTCGACCAGCTGCGACAGCTCGTCGATCACGGTGTCGATCGGGCGCGTGATCTTGGACGGCGTGATTTCCAGCGTGTACGCGGAGAAGTTGCGCGCAAGGACCACGCCATTGCGATCGATGATCAGGCCGCGGTTGGGGACGGCCGGCACCACCGAAATGCGGTTGCTTTCGGCGCGCTCGAAATACTCGCTGTGGCGCACCGCCTGCAGCCAGACGAAGCGCAGCATCAACAGGCCGAAGCAGATGAAGACCACGAGGCCGGCCACGGACAGGCGCAGGCGGAACAGCTGTAACTCGCGTTCTGTATCTTTGATCTCGGTCACGTGACCAGTCCCCGGGTGCTACGTATGAAAGGTGCGCGTCAGATCGGGCGCGTTTCGTCGTGGTCGACCGCACGACGCTGCGGCGCCAGCAGCAGCCAGCAGACCAGCGGCCACAGCAACGTGGACACGAAGCTCTGCACGAAGTACAGCAGGCCCGGCATCTTGCCGCTGACGGCCAGCTGTATCAGCACCTGCACCACTTGCATCACCAGCAGCAGCGGCAGCACATGCAAGGCCTGCACCGACGGGCGGAACCACAGCACGCGGCGGTGGATGGTGATCGCGAAATAGGACAGCAAGGTGTACGCAAGCGCGTTCTCGCCCAGCAGCGACGCGCTGTGCACGTCCATCACCAGCCCCATCAGGAAGGCGATGCCGATGCCGACCTTGCGCGGCTGGTAGATCGACCAGAACACCAGCGTCATCGCCACGAAATCGGGCACCCAGCCCCAGCTGCCCCAGGGCAGCAGGTTCATCAGGAAGGCGGCCGCCAGGCTGAAGGCGATGAAGGCCGGGTTGACCGGCAACAGGATGTGGTCGCGATCGATCATTCCTGCGACTCCTTCTTCATGCGGCGATTGCGCGGGTCAGGCTCGTTGTTCTCCGGCGGCGGCGGCGGCGGCAGCGCCGACGCATCCGACATCAGCACCAGCAATTGCCGGTGGCGCGACACGCCGGCCGTCGGCTGCAGCAGGATGCGCGCGAACGCATCCGAGGTCTTGGATTCGACCGAGGCCACGCTGGCAACCGCCAGCCCGGCCGGATAGACGCCGTCGATGCCGGAGGTGGTCACCACGTCGCCCTTCTGGATGTCGGCATTCGATGCCATGAAGCGCAGCTCGAGCACGCCCGACTGGCCGCGGCCATACGCGACCGAGCGCACGCCGCTGCGCAGCACCTGCACCGGGATCGCATGGTCCTTGTCGGTCAGCAGCGTGACTTCGGCAGTGAACGGGAACACGCGCGTCACCTGGCCGACGACACCGAGGTCGTCGATCACGGGCTGGCCGGGCTTCAGGCCATGGCGCTCGCCGCGGTCGAGGATCACCTTGCGCGAGAACGGGTCGCGTGCGTCGTACAGGATCTCGCTCATCACTGTCTTCAGCTGTCGGCGTTCGGACGACTCAAGCAGCTTGCGCAGGTAGGCGTTCTCGGCCAGCAGCTGGTGGCTCTGCTGGATTTGCTGCGCGTTGAGCACCTGCTGCTCGCGCAGCTGGCGGTTCTCTTCCTTCAGCGTGGACAGGGAAGTGAAGTAATCGGAGGTCGCGAACAAGGCATCGCGCGGCAGCATCGCCACCACCTGCAACGGGTAGAGCGCAACGCCGACGGCCTGGCGAATCATGGCCAGCGCATTGACGCGCGAATCGGCCGTCAGCAGGCCCACGGCGATCAGCGCGAAGAACAGCATCTTGGCGCGCGCCGACGCGCCTTGCTTGAAGAGTGGCGGCGGACTGTATTCCATCAGGGTGAAGCGCTAGAGCCTTGGCGGTGCCGGACGAGTCCGGCGACAGTGCGCGCAACCGGGGACGGTGCGCAGGGTGCAGGGGGCCGCAGGCAAAGCACTGACGCGCGGCCCCGGATCATTTACTCGTAGGAGAACAGCGAGCCCAGCTTGTCCATGCGCTCGAGCGCCATGCCCGAACCGCGCACCACGCAGGTCAGCGGGTCTTCGGCGACCAGCACCGGCAGGCCGGTCTCTTCCATCAGCAGGCGATCGAGGTCGCGCAGCAGCGCGCCGCCACCGGTCAGCATCATGCCCTTCTCGGCGATGTCGGCGCCGAGTTCCGGCGGGGTCTGCTCGAGCGCGTTCTTGACGGCCGACACGATGCTGTTGAGCGGATCGGTCAGCGCCTCCAGCACTTCGTTGCTGGAGATCGTGAACGAACGCGGGATGCCTTCGGACAGGTTGCGGCCCTTGACTTCCATCTCGCGCACTTCGGTGCCCGGGAAGGCAGAACCGATCTGCTTCTTGATGGTCTCGGCGGTCTGTTCGCCGATCAGCATGCCGTAGTTGCGGCGGATATAGTTGACGATGGCTTCATCGAACTTGTCACCACCGACGCGGACCGAACCCTTGTACACCATGCCGCCCAGCGAGATGATGCCGACTTCGGTGGTGCCGCCGCCGATGTCGACCACCATCGAGCCGGTTGCCTCGGACACAGGCAGGCCGGCGCCGATCGCAGCGGCCATCGGCTCTTCGATCAGGAACACTTGCGATGCACCGGCGCCGAGCGCCGATTCACGGATCGCACGACGTTCGACCTGGGTCGAACCGCAGGGAACGCAGATGATGATGCGCGGCGAAGGCTTGAACAGCTTGGTGTCGTGCACCATGCGGATGAACTGCTTGAGCATTTGCTCGGTGACGGTGAAGTCGGCGATCACGCCGTCTTTCATCGGGCGGATCGCCTCGATGTTGCCCGGCACTTTGCCCAGCATCTGCTTGGCCTCTTTACCGACGGCTTGGATGTTTTTCTTCGCGTTGGGGCCGCCTTGCTGGCGGATCGCGACGACCGACGGTTCGTCCAGCACGATGCCGAGGCCGCGCACGTAGATCAGGGTGTTGGCCGTGCCCAGGTCGATCGCGAGATCGTTGGAAAAATAGCTGCGTAGGAATGAAAACATGAACTTGTCCCAGAAGCGCTGCTGCGGTGCACGCAGCGGCGGAAATTTCAAATTGGCGCGCGATCGCGCCCGGTGGCGCAACGTAAGGCGCAGGGCGCAGCAAGGATCCCACTGCAGCCATTAACCTGACATTCTACCTTATAATCCCCATCAAATTGGCCGCCAGAAAGCCCAAAAATGCAGCGTTCACGCACTTTTCTCCGGCGAAAACGCGGCATCTGCCTGACTTGCCATTTTCAGAATCCTGACCTCGGCCCACGCCGCCGCAACGCCCCATGTCCCTGACCCTGACCGATATTGCACGCCTGTCCAAACTGGCGCAGCTGGATCTTTCCGACCAGCAATCCGCCGATGCACTGGCCAAGCTGAACGACATCTTCGCCCTCGTGGAGCAGATGAAGGCCGTCGACACCTCCGGCGTCGCACCGCTGTCCCATCCGGTCGCCGCCTGGCGCGATGACCTGGCGATGCGCCTGCGCGACGACCAGGTGAGCGAACCCAACCGCCGCGACGACTACCAGCAACCGGCGCCGATGGTGCAGGACGGCCTGTACCTGGTGCCCAAGGTCATCGAATAAGCGCCGCTGCGTGCAGCTTGCGCAGCCCTTGACACCGCAGCCCCCATCGCCGCACTCATTGCCGCACCCTTACGCAGTACACGATGCAGCCACTCGCCATGCAAACACTCAAGCAACTGTCGGCGCAGCTCCAGAGCCGCCAACTCTCCGCGACGGAAATCGCGCAGCACTACCTGGACCGCATCGCGGCCAGCGACCTCAATGCCTATACCGGCCTGAATCCGGAATTGACGCTCGCGCAAGCGAATGAAGCCGATGCCCGACTGGCCAAAGGCGAAGGCGGCGCACTGACCGGCCTGCCCATCGCGCACAAGGATATTTTCGTTACGCGCGGCTGGCCGTCAACCGCCGGTTCGAAGATGCTCTCAGGCTACAACAGCCCCTTTGATGCGACGGTCGTGGATCAGTTCCGCAAGGCAGGCATGGTCACGCTGGGCAAGCTGAACTGTGATGAATTCGCCATGGGCTCGTCAAACGAGAACTCGTTTTTTGGCGCCGTGAAAAACCCGTGGGACAAGACGGCCGTGCCCGGCGGCTCGTCGGGCGGCTCGGCCGCAGCGGTGGCCGGCGGCCTCGCACCGGCTGCTACCGGCACCGACACCGGCGGTTCGATCCGCCAGCCGGCGGCGCTGTGCGGCATCACCGGCATCAAGCCGACCTATGGCCGCGTGTCGCGCTTCGGCATGATCGCTTTTGCCTCGTCGTTGGACCAGGGCGGGCCGATGGCATGGACTGCAGAAGACTGCGCGCTGCTGCTCAATGCGATGGCAGGCTTCGATGAGCGTGATGCAACCAGCATCGAACGCGACCCGGAAGATTTCACGCGCCACCTCGGCGACGACCTCAAGGGCCTGAAGATCGGCGTGCCGAAAGAATATTTCGGCGAAGGCCTCGCGGCCGACGTGCAGGCGGCGGTGCAAGCCGCATTGAAGGAATATGAAAAGCTCGGTGCGACGCTGGTCGAGATCTCGCTGCCGAAGACCTCGCTGTCGATCCCGGCCTACTACGTGATCGCACCGGCCGAGGCCTCCAGCAACCTGTCGCGTTTCGACGGCGTGCGCTACGGCCATCGCGCGAAGGACTACGCGGACCTGTCCGACATGTACCGCAAGACGCGCGCCGAAGGCTTCGGTGACGAAGTCAAGCGCCGCATCCTGGTCGGCGCCTATGTGCTGTCGCATGGCTACTATGACGCGTATTACCTGCAGGCGCAGAAGATTCGCCGCCTGATCGCGAACGATTTCCAGGACGCGTTCAAGACCTGCGACGTGATCATGGGGCCGGTCGCGCCGACCGTCGCGTGGGACCTCGGTTCGCGCGTCAACGACCCGGTCGCCAACTATCTGGCCGACATCTACACGCTGTCGACCAGCCTTGCCGGCCTGCCCGGCATGTCGATCCCGGTCGGCTTCGGTCAGGGCGAGAAGAATGGCAAACGCCCGGTCGGCCTCCAGCTGATCGGCAATTATTTCGGCGAAGCGAAGCTGCTGGGCATCGCGCACCAGTTCCAGCTCGCCACCGACTGGCACACCCGTCGCCCCGCTGGCGCGACCACTGCCTGAGAGGACCATCAATATGCAATGGGAAGTCGTGATCGGTCTCGAGACGCACGCGCAGCTCACCACCGTTTCCAAAATTTTCAGTGGCGCGCCGACGGCGTTCGGCGCTGAACCCAACACCCAGGCCTGCCCGGTCGACCTCGCGCTGCCCGGCGTGCTGCCGGTGCTGAACCGCGGCGCCGTCGAGCGCGCGATCCAGTTTGGCCTGGCGATCGGCGCAACGATCGCGCCGCGCTCGATTTTCGCGCGCAAGAATTACTTCTATCCTGACCTGCCCAAGGGCTACCAGATCAGCCAGTTCGAGATCCCGGTGGTGCAGGGCGGCACCTTGTCCTTCGTCGTCGAAAAAGACGGCAAGGCCGAAGTGAAGACCGTGCAGCTGACCCGCGCGCACCTCGAAGAAGACGCCGGCAAGTCACTGCACGAGGACTACCAGGGCATGACCGGCATTGACTTGAACCGCGCCGGCACGCCGCTGCTGGAGATCGTCACCGAGCCCGACATGCGCAGCGCCGCCGAAGCGGTCGCGTATGCGAAGGCATTGCATGCGCTGGTCGTCTGGCTGGGCGTTTGCGACGGCAACATGCAGGAAGGCTCGTTCCGCTGCGACGCCAACGTGTCGGTGCGCCCGGTCGGCCAGCAGGAATACGGCACTCGTTGCGAGATCAAGAACCTGAACTCGTTCCGCTTCCTCGAAGAGGCCATCAACTACGAAGTGCGACGCCAGATCGAGCTGATCGAAGACGGCGGCACCGTGGTGCAGGAAACCCGCCTGTACGACCCGGACAAGAAGGAAACCCGCTCGATGCGCAGCAAGGAAGATGCGATGGACTATCGCTACTTCCCGGATCCCGACCTGCCACCGCTGGCCATCAGCGAAGACTGGATCGATCGCGTGAAGGCTGCGCTGCCGGAACTGCCGGGCGCCATGCGCGAGCGTTTCGTCGCCAACTACCAGCTGAGCGAATACGATGCGATGGTGCTCACGCAGTCGAAGGCGATGGCCGCGTATTTCGAGGCCGTGGTCGCTGCCGCCGGCAAGGAGCAAGCCAAGCCTGCAGCCAACTGGATGATGGGCGATGTGGCGTCGACGCTGAACCGCGAAGGCATCGACATTGCGGCATCGCCGGTGTCGGCTGCACAGTTCGCGCTGCTGCTGAAGCGCATTGCCGACGGCACCATCTCCAACAAGATCGCCAAGGAAGTGTTCGCCGGCATGTGGGACGCAAAGTCAGCCTCTGATGCCCTGGCCGACGAGATCATCGAATCCAAGGGTCTGAAGCAGATCTCGGACACCGGCGCGCTGGAAAAGATCGTCGACGAGGTGCTGGCCGCGAATGCGAAATCGGTCGAGGAATACCGCGCCGGCAAGGAAAAGGCGTTCAACTCGCTGATTGGCCAGGCGATGAAAGCGACCAAAGGCAAAGCCAACCCGGCCCAGCTGACCGAGCTGCTGAAGCAGAAGCTCGGCTAAGGCTCGCGGACTGAAAAGGAAGGGCGGCTGCGGCCGCCCTTTTTTGCGCGCTGCGTCTGTCTCAGCCACGCGAAGCCGGACTTTTTTCACGACGATCATCGCTGCCATGCCTGCCTGCTATAGTCGGGAACGGCCCCGGGGCGGGCCTGCATTCATCTCGACCGCAAGGAGTGACCACAATGAAAAGCATCTCCGCAGCATTCGCACGGACCTTCACCTTCGTCGTGGCGCTGGCTGGCCTGGCCCACGCCCACGCGCAGACCACGCAGGTCAGCACCGATTACCTGATGACGGTCCATATCCCGACCGAGCGCAAGGCAATCGACAACAACACGGTGATCGTGAACATCCTGCCCGGCGGCTGGGTGAAGGGCCCGAAGATCTCGGGCAAGATCCTGCCACCCGGTGGCGACTGGGTGCGCGTGATGCCGTCCGGCGCGCTGCGCCTCGATGTGCGACTGACCATCGAGACCGATGATGGCGCGCTGATCTACATGACCTATGGCGGCGTCGTGGTGATGTCGAAGGAAGCCGGCGAAGCGCTGGGCCGCGGCGAGGTGTTGAACGACAAGGGCATCCCTTACTTCATCACCACGCCGCAATTCCAGACGGCGGCGGAAAAATACAGCTGGCTGAACAAGCTGCAGGGTGTCGGCAAGATGGCCGAGTACAAGCGCACCAAGGATGACTCGTACGTGAACTACGACATCTTCGGCCTGCGCTGACCCAGACCGGATGAACGTGCAGGGCGCTCAGCCCTGCACGCCGTAACGCTCGCGGTAGGCCGCGACGGCCGGCTTGAATTGCGCGAGTTCGGCACTCGCGCCCGGGCCCGACAGGTAGGTGAACAGGTCGTTCAGGTTGGCGATCGGGATCACCGGCATGCCATAGCTCTGCTCGACTTCCTGCACCGCCGACAGCTGCGACAGCGCACCTTCGGCACCGCTTTTCTCCATGCGGTCCAGCGCGATCAGCACCGCGCACGGCGTGGCGCCCTGCGCGCGGATCATCTGCACCGACTCGCGCACCGAGGTGCCAGCCGAGATCACGTCATCGATGATCACCACGCGGCCTTCGAGCCTGGCGCCGACGATGGTGCCGCCTTCGCCATGGTCCTTGGCTTCCTTGCGGTTGTACGCGAACGGCACGTTGCGTCCCTTTGCGGCCAGTGCGACGGCGGTGGCCGAGGCCAGCGTGATGCCCTTGTAGGCCGGGCCGAACAGCATATCGAAGCCGACGCCGGCATCGAGCAGGGTCTGCGCATAGAAATTGGCCAGCTGGCCGAGGCGCGCGCCGTCGTTGAACAGGCCGGCATTGAAGAAGTACGGCGACAGGCGGCCGGCCTTGGTGACGAACTCGCCAAAGCGCAGCACGCCGGCGTTGACGGAAAACTCGATGAATTGCTGGCGCAGGTTGCTCACTGAATAACTCGACGAATGCGGTGGAAAGCGTGCATTTTATCGCGCAGCGGCCGCTGTCCGCGATCGGTTATGCTGTTGCCCGTTCCGTCATTCCCGCTTTAGCCAGCCCATTAGCCTCCGCATGAAAATCATCTCCGCCAACCTCAACGGCATCCGCTCGGCCGCCAAAAAGAATTTCTTCGACTGGATGGGCAAGCAGGACGCCGACTTCGTCTGCGTGCAGGAGCTAAAGGCGCAGGCCGCCGACATGACGGACGACTTCCTCGCGCCGCACGGCTTCCATGGCCATTTCCACTACGCGGAGAAGAAGGGCTACTCCGGCACCGGCGTCTATAGCCGCCTGAAGCCTGACAACGTCGTGATCGGTTTCGGCAATGCCGAGTTCGATGCCGAAGGCCGCTATGTGCAGTGCGACTTCGGCAAGCTGTCCGTGATTTCGGTCTACTGCCCGTCAGGCTCGTCGAGCGACGAGCGCCAGCAGGCGAAATTCCGCTTCATGGACGTGTTCATGCCGCACCTGGTGCAGCTGGAGCAATCCGGCCGTGAAGTCGTCATCTGCGGCGACTGGAACATCGCGCACAAAGAGATCGACCTGAAGAACTGGAAAAGCAACCAGAAGAATTCCGGCTTCCTGCCGGAAGAGCGCGCATGGATGACCGAACTGTTCGGCGAAGCGGGCTGGCGTGACGTGTACCGCCTGCTGCACCCGGACACCACCGGCGACGCCTACACCTGGTGGAGCAATCGCGGACAGGCGTGGGCCAACAACGTCGGGTGGCGCATCGATTATCACGTTGCCACCCCGGGCGTAGCGGCGACAGCAAAGTCAGCGGCGGTCTACAAGGAGGAGCGCTTCTCCGACCATGCGCCGCTGACCATCACTTATGCCTTCCCTGCCTGATCAAGCCTTGACCGCAAGCGGCGCCCATGCGGCGCGGTGGTCTTGCGCATAACGGGCGAAGCCGATGGGATCGCGACCCAGCACGCGGCGCACGCTATCCGTGACCGGCGCGTTGTAGCCGGCGGCGAGGAAACCCATGATCAGCACCAGGAAGTCCGCATAGGCGGCAGACAGGCCGGCGCCCAACAACGCTACGCGCGTCGCTTCCGGCGTGACGGACTCGTAGCCGATGTCCACGCCTACGGCCTTCGACAATTCGGCCACTGCTTCGGCCACCGACAGTGCGGCTGGTCCGGTCAGGTCGATCGCTTCCCTGTCAAAGCCCGGCTCTGACAGCAGGCGGGCTGCCACCGCGCCGATGTCACGGGTATCGATGTAGCTGGCCTTCGCGTCACCCAACGGCAGGTGCACCTTGCCACTGGCGAGGATGCCGGGCAGCCACGCGTGGCTGAAGTTCTGCATGAACCAGTTCGGACGCAGGATGTTGTAGTTCAGGCCCGACGCTTCCAGCGCCAGCTCTGCGAGTCGCAGCGGAGCCTGCGGATTGGCATTGGCGCCGAAAGCCGTCATCAGCACCACCTTCTCAAGGCCAGAACGCACCGCTTGCTCGACCAGCGGGATCACCAGTTCGTGCTGGTTCGCATGGCCGGGCGGGGCGAACACGAAGGCCCGGCTGACGCCCTTGAATGCGTCGGCAATGCCGGCGCCGCTGACGACATCCGCCTGCACCCATTCAACATTGGCGTCGGCAGTGTGCCCGGCATGGCTGCTGACGGCGCGCACGGCGATGCGTCGCTGCACGAGTTCATTGACGACTGCGCCGCCGACCGTGCCGGTGGCGCCAATGACGAGAGTTCGGGACATGGAGTTGCTCCTTGAGTTTGGGTAGGTTTGCCTGCGGATGCGATGCGTTACGATACGGTCGTTACTAGACAGCATTGTCTGCCCGCCGATAAACGCTACCAAGGTCAGGAACGATCAATTTATGGTAAAAATCGGACAATCGCGCAAGGCATCCAGTGATCCCATCGAGCCGGTGCCTTTCCTCAATCCGGACCGGCCGGAACTCGGACTCGAGGTGCTGACATGGGCTGAGCTGCGCGCCAAGCTGCCGGCGCGCCACCGCAGCATCCGGTCGCGGCCGGATTTTCATCAACTGATGCTGATCGAAGCCGGCGCCGTTGTGCATGATGTCGATTTCGTGCGCCACCGCTGTCGCGCGGGTGAAGCCTTGCTGCTGCGCCCGGGCCAGGTGCAGCAATTCATCCTGGACGACGTGGTGCGCGGCTGGATCGTGCTCTTCAGGTCGGAATTCGTGCCACCCGAGCCGGCACTCGAGCATGCGCTCGGTCACGGCGCGCCGGAGGCCGTCCGCCTGTCGGCACCGGACCGTCGCAGCATCGGCGCCACGATGGCCGCAATGGCATCAGCGTACCGCGAGTCGCGGACTGGCGATCCTTTGTCGGTGCTGGCAATCCGCCATCTGCTGGTTGGATTGTTGCTGCAGGTGTCGGCCGCGCGTGAAAGCACACAGTCGCAACCGGCGCCGGCCGGCATCCTGCGCGTCTATCGCCGCTTCCTACAGGAACTCGAGTCCGGCTTTCTGCAATCGCGGCAGGTCACTGCTTACGCGGCCGCGATCGGTTGTTCGACGCGCACATTGGCGCGTGCCTGCGAGGCACTGGGTGGCGCTTCGCCCAAAGCGCTAGTGGAGCAGCGTGTCATGCTGGAGGCCAAACGGCTGCTCGCGCATTCATCGTTGGGCGTGTCGCAAATCAGCACCGAGCTTGGCTTTAGCGAAGCCACCAATTTCGTGAAGGTGTTCCGACGCGCGGAAGGCATGACGCCGCTGCAATTCCGGCAGCACGCGCAGCACTCAGGTGGCGCTTAGCCGAAGAACCAGTAGCAGACGCCGATCGACGCCAGCACGCCCGCGAGGTCGGCCAGCAGTGCGCAACCGACGGCGTGGCGCGCACGCTGTATGCCGACCGCGCCGAAATAGACGGCCAGCACGTAGAACGTCGTTTCGGTGCTGCCCTGCACGGTGGCCGCCACCAGTGACGGGAAGCTGTCGACACCGTGGGTGTTCATGGTCTCGATCAACATCGCGCGCGCGGCGCTGCCCGAAAAGGGTTTGACCAGCGCAGTGGGCAATGCATCGACGAAGCGTGCATCCCAACCCAGCAGCTCGACGCCATGGCGCAGCCCCTGCAGCACCAGGTCAAGGGCGCCGGACGCCCGCAATACACCAACCGCGCACAGCATCGCCACGAGGTAAGGCAGCAAGTTCTTTGCGACCTCGAAACCTTCCTTCGCGCCATCGACGAAGGCCTCATAGACCGGCACGCGCCGCCACAGGCCCATCAGCAGGAACAGCAGCACCAGGCCGAACAGCACCGCATTGCCCAGCACCGACGACAGTGCGGCGATGGCGGCCGTCGTCATCGTCGACAGCAAAGCGATGAAGCCGCCCAGCATTAAGGCCGCCCCCAGCAGCCAGCCGAGCACGACCGGGTCGCGCAGCTTCAGACGCTGCATGAAGGCGACCGTGAAGAAGCCGGTCAGCGTCGACGCCGACGTCGCCAGCAAGATGGGCAGGAACACCAGCGTCGGATCGGGCGCGCCCTGCTGCGCGCGGTACATGAAGATCGACACCGGTAGCAGTGTCAGCGACGACGCATTGAGCACCAGGAAAAAGATCTGCGCATTGCTGGCGACCTCGGGCTGGGGATTCAGCGTCTGCAGCTCACGCATGGCCTTCAGCCCGATCGGCGTGGCTGCATTGTCGAGGCCGAGCGCATTGGCGGTGAAGTTCAGCGTGATCAGGCCGAGCGCCGGATGGCCGCGCGGCACCTCGGGCATCAGCCGTGCAAACAGCGGCGATAGCCAGCGCGCCAGCGCTTCGACCAGCAATGCGCGTTCGGCGATGCGCAAGAAGCCGAGCCACAGGGTTAGGGTGCCGAACAACAGCAGCATCACTTCGACCGACAGCCTGGCCATCGCAAACAGGCTCTCGACCATGGCCTGGAATACGGCGACATCGCCGGCGAACAGCACGCGTGCGCCGGCGCTGAGGGCCGCGATCACGAAGAAGCCTGACCAGAGCGCGTTCAGCATCGAGGGCCGTGTTCGTGGAGACGAATGAACATCGTGACTACGCGGCCTTGTCCATGCCGCCGGAGCCACCCGCGCCGCCATTCCACGGCGCGATCTTCGGCAACAGCAGCATGCCGGGGATCGCGAGCGCAAAGCAGATCAGGAAGAACGTGAACCAGCCCGTCTGCGCGACGATGAAGCCGGTGACGGCATTGAAGAAGGTGCGCGGCACGGCGGCCAGGCTGGTGAACAGCGCAAACTGGGTGGCCGTGTAGCGCTGGTCGGTGGTGGTCGCGATATAGCCGGTGAAGGCTGCCGTTCCAAGGCCGACGGCGAAAGCTTCGAGCCCGATCACGAGACCCAGCAACAGCGTGCTGGGCTGGGTGGCCGGCGCGGCTGCCGCATCGATTGCTCCCGCTGCGGCACTGGCAGCGGCCGCCGCATCAACTACGCCCACGCCCGTTTGCGCAAGCAGCGCAAAGCCGAGGATGGCGATGGCCTGCAGCACGCCGAAGATCCATAGTCCGCGATTGACGCCGGTCTTCTCCAGCCACACTGCACCGAGGATGCCGCCCGCAAGACTGGCCCACAGGCCGGCATTCTTCGCGACGAGGCCGATCTGCGTGCGCGAGAAGCCGAGGTCCATGTAAAAGGGCGTGGCCAGCGCAGTGGCCATTGAATCACCGAGCTTGTACAGGAAGATGAACGCGAGGATCAGCAGCGCATGCGACCAGCCGGCGCGGTGGATGAATTCGCGGAAGGGCTCGACCACGGCCTCGCGCAGTGTGCGCGGCGGCTGGCCATAGATCTTCGGCTCGGCGATCAGCAGCGTGGTCAGCATACCGGGCAGCATGAACAGGCCGGTGATGCCGAACACTGATTGCCAGCTCATGAAGTCCGACAGGATTAGCGACAGCGAGCCCGGCACCAGCGTCGACAGCTTGTACGCATTGACGAACAGCGCCGTGCCCGAGCCTTGTTCATGCTCTTCGAGCAGCTCGCGACGGTAGGCATCGATCACGATGTCCTGGCTGGCCGACAGGAAGGCGACCAGTCCGGCCAGTGCGACGATGGCGGTCAGTTCGTCGCGCGGCGAAAAGAAGCCGAGGCTGCCGATCGCGGCCAGCAGCGCCAGTTGCGTGACGAACATCCAGCCACGGCGGCGGCCAAGCAACGGGAAATGGAAGCGGTCCATCAACGGCGACCAGACGAACTTCCACGTATACGGGAAGCCGACCAGCGCGAACAGGCCGATGGATTTCAAGTCCACCTGCTCGGCCTTCAGCCAGGCCGACAGCAGGTTGTAGAGCATGAACAGCGGCAGGCCGGACGTGAAGCCCAGCATCACGCAGGTCATCATCTTGCGGCTGAAATAATGGCGCCAGCCGGTGGCCCTTGGCGCGGGCGCTGGGCCGGGGGCGTCCTTGTCTGCCGGGGATTCTGCGGGAGCGGGTGTCATCCGATCAGCTTGCACCGAAGCTCAGCGTTTGCGCAGCCGGAACACGGCCAGACTTCCGCGCCAGTTCGGCAGGAACGAAACCGGGTCGCCATTGTCGTTGAGCGCCACACACTCGATGACTTCCAGCCCGACCTCGGCAGCCAGCTCGCCGAAGTCGCTGATGGTCGCGCAGCGCAGGTTGGGCGTGTCATACCACGCATAGGGCAGGCTCTCGGACACCGGCATGCGACCCGTCAGCAACGATAGCCGGTGCGGCCAGTGCGCGAAATTGGGGAAGGACACGATGGCCTCGCGGCCGACGCGCGCGATGTCGCGCAGCACGCCTTCGACGTTCTTCATCATTTGCAGCGCCGACAGGCAGAGCACGGTGTCGAATGCATCGTCGGCGAACATAGCCAGGCCACCTTCGAGGTCTTGCTGTATCACCGAGACGCCGCGCTGCACGCAGCGCGGGATCTTCGCATCGTCGATCTCGACGCCGTAGCCGCTGCAGCGCTTCTCGACTTGCAGGTATTCGAGCATCGCGCCGTCGCCGCAACCAAGGTCGAGCACGCGCGAACCAGGGCTGACCCAGTGGGCGATGAAAGCCAGGTCGGCGCGCAGGCCGGCAAAGCGCTCGGCGATCATGCGGCCTCCTTGCTGTCGGCCGTGCCGGAACCGGCCAGCGCGGCGGCGCTGCCCAGCTGCTGCCAGACCTTGTCGTAATACGAGCGCACGACATTCATGTAGCGCGGGTCATCCAGCAGGAAAGCGTCGTGGCCATGCGGTGCGTCGATCTCGGCATAGGTGACGCGGCGGTCGTTCTTGACCAGCGCCTGCACCATCTCGCGGCTGCGCTCGGGCGCGAAGCGCCAGTCGGTGCTGAAGGACACCAGCAGGAATTCGGCTTGCGTGTTGGCCAGCGCAGCGGCGAGGTCGCCGCCATGCGCGCGTGCCGGGTCGAAGTAATCGAGGGCCTTGGTGATCAACAGGTAGGTGTTGGCGTCGAAATATTCGGAGAACTTGTCGCCCTGGTAGCGCAGGTAGGACTCGATCTCGAAGTCGACGCCAAAGCCGAACTGGTAATCGGCATTGCGCAAGTCGCGGCCGAATTTCTCGGCCATGTCGTCGTCCGACAAATACGTGATGTGGCCGATCATGCGTGCCACGCGCAAGCCGCGCTTGGGCACCACGCCATGCGCGTAGAAATCGCCGGCATGGAAATCGGGGTCGGTCAGGATGGCTTGCCGCGCGACGTCGTTGAAAGCGATGTTCTGCGCCGACAGCTTGGGCGTCGATGCGATCACCAGGCAATGGCCGACGCGGGCCGGGTAGAGGATGCTCCAGGCCAGCGCCTGCATGCCACCCAGCGAGCCGCCCATCACGGCGGCGAATTTCTGGATGCCGAGTGCATCGGCGAGGCGCGCCTGCGCATGCACCCAGTCTTCGACGGTGACGACAGGGAAGGCCGCGCCATACGGTTTGCCGGTGGCCGGATTGGTGTGCATCGGGCCGGTTGAGCCGAAGCAGGAGCCAGGGTTGTTGACGCCGATGACGAAGAAACGATCGGTGTCGAGCGCCTTGCCGGGGCCGACCATGTTGTCCCACCAGCCGGCGCTCTTGGGCTGGCCATCATAGGTGCCGGCGACGTGGTGCGACGCATTCAGCGCATGGCAGACCAGCACCGCGTTCGAACGGTCGGCGTTCAGCGTGCCATAGGTTTCGTACACCAGCGTGTAATCGCGCAGCTCGGCACCACTCTGCAGCGGCAGCGGCTGAGCGAAGTGCATGGACTGAGGGCTGACGACGCCGATGGATTTCATGTCTGGATAAACCGCCAATAAAAAAGCCCGAAGCGCAGGCTGTCGGGCTGGATTCTTGTCGATTCGAGCTCGCTTTAGCCGTATTTGTTCGGGAAGATCCCATGCGCCCGCAAGCTAAGGTCAAATCGGCGCATGAACGAAGGATAACGAAAGCGCTGCCCAGCGTCAAACCGGCAATCGCCGGGGACTAAGCTTGCGGGGAACAGCGGGCAAGTGGTCGCGGGCCCGGCAACGGTTGACCACGACGTTGACCGGGGCCGGTCCTCAGAGCAGCTTCAGCCGCTCGACCCCCTCGGCGATCGCCGCCGGCTCATAGGCCTTCAGGATCTTGCGCACCGCCGGTTCGAGCGTGTTGATGTCGCTATTCAGGATTTCCTGCTTCACCGCCAGCAGCTGCGCCGGATGCATCGAGAATTCGCGCAGGCCCATGCCCAGCAGCAGGCGGGTCAGCTTGGTGTCGCCGGCGATCTCGCCGCAGACTGCGACCGGCACATCGGCCTTGGCGCCGGCCGAGATCGTCATCGACAGCAACTGCAGCACGGCCGGGTGCAGCGGGTTGTACAGGTGGGCGACTTCGTGGTCGACGCGGTCGATGGCCAGCGTGTACTGGATAAGGTCATTGGTGCCGATGGACAGAAAATCGAGGCGTTTGATGAACAGCGGCAGCGTCAGTGCGGCAGCCGGGATCTCGATCATCGCGCCGACCTGGATGTCGGCATCGAATTTCTTTTTCGCGTCGCGCAGCTGCTGCTTGGCCTGCTCGATCATGGCCAGGCTCTGGTCGATCTCGAACGCATGCGACAGCATCGGGATCAGCAGCTTGATCGGGCCATAGGCGGACGCCCGCAAGATCGCGCGCAGCTGCGTGAGGAACATCTGCGGCTCGGCCAGGCAGTAGCGGATAGCGCGCAAACCGAGCGCCGGATTGAGCGCGGTCTCTTCATCCTTGTCGAGCGGCTTGTCGGCGCCGACGTCGAGCGTACGTATCGTCACCGGCCGGCCCTTCATCGCGACCACCGCCTTGCGATAGGACTCGAACTGCTCATCCTCGGACGGCAGCTTCGCGCCCTGGCCGGTGCGCCCCATGAACAGGAATTCGGAACGGAACAGGCCGACACCAACGGCGCCCAGCTCGAGCGCGCCCGGGCAGTCTTCCGGCAGCTCGATGTTGGCCAGCAAATGAATGAAGGTGCCGTCACGTGTGACGGCCGGCGTCTTTTTCAGCTTGCCGAGCTTCTTGCGCTCGCGCAGGATCTTGGCCTGCAGTTCGCGGTACTGCTCGAGTACCAGCGGCGCGGGATCGACGATGACGATGCCCGCATCACCGTCGATGATGATCCAGTCATCTTCGGCGATCAGGGACGATGCATTGCCCATGCCGACAGCAGCCGGGATGTCGAGGCTGCGCGCGACGATCGCGGTGTGCGAGTTCTGGCCGCCGAGGTCCGTGACAAAACCGACGAAGGTACGTTCGCGGAACTGCAGCATGTCGGCCGGCGAGATGTCGTGCGCGACGATGACCATTTGGGGCGCGATATCGTCCGGATCGGTGCTGGCCGGCAGTGCGACGGCCGAGCCGGTCAGCACTTTGAGCACGCGCTCGCCGACCTGGCGGATGTCGTTCTTGCGCTCGCGCAGGTAAGCATCTTCGATCTCATCGAATTGCGCGGACAACTCGTCGATCTGGGTCAGCAGCGCCCATTCGGCGTTGTAGTGCCGGCTGCGGATGATCCGCATCGGGTCTTCTGCAATGATGGGATCGGACAGGATCAGCGCATGCACGTCGATGAACGCAGCCAGCTCGCTGGGAGCGTCGGGCGGCAAGTCCCGCCGCACGGCTTGCAGTTCTTCATTGACGGCGGCGATGGCATCGGAGAGCCGGCGCACCTCGGCCTCGACTTTTTCTTCCGGCACCAGGTAATGCTTGACCTCGCGCGCAGCTGCCTTGAGCAGGTGCGCACGGCCGATCGCGATGCCGCGCGAGACGGGAATGCCGTGCAGGGAGAAAGAAGCCATATCCGGGCGCGGTGCTTTCCTGTCGCTTATTCGCTCTCGCCGAAGCGGGCGTTGATCAGCTCGACCAGCGCATCGAAGCATTCCTGCTCGTCCTGACCTTCGGTCTCGAGCATGACCACGCTGCCCTTGCCGGCCGCAAGCATCATCACGCCCATGATGGATTTCGCATTCACGCGGCGCTGGTTGCGGGTCATCCAGACTTCGCACGGGTACTTGGCGGCCAGCTGCGTAAGCTTGGCCGAAGCGCGCGCATGCAGGCCCAGCTTGTTGATGATTTCGATTTCCCTGCTGATCATGGATAAATTGTCTTTATGTTGGTCGGGGGCGATTCGGGATGTTGGTCGATTGGCGTCGTGCGGCGGGCGTTCAGCTCGGCGACAGGCGCACGCGATTGTCGACGCGGCAGGCGCCGTTCTGCGCGCCGGCCAGTGCCATCTCGATCATCACGTCCAGCGTATTGTGCCGATAGGTGATGGCGCGCAGCAGCATCGGCAGGCTGATGCCGGCGATGACTTCCACTTCGCCCGGCTGGCACAGCTGCAAGGTGCAGTTGGACGGCGTGCCGCCCATCACGTCGGTGATCACCAGCACGCCGGTGCCATCGTTGAGGCGTGCAATCGCTTCCTGCGCGAGCTGACGGACTTCGTCGGGATTCTGGTCGGCGATCACATCCAGCGCCTCGACACGCTCGGGCGTGCCACGAAACACATGTGACGCGGCCTCGATGAAGGCGCGTCCCAGTGGCGCGTGCGTCAGTAGAAGGATGCCAACCATGGTGTGCTTGCCGTGTTCTTGCGGTGTACTTGCCGTAACTCTGCTGCATGCCGGCTGCGCTTGTGGCGCCTGCGGCACGCGAGGACTTACTGCTGTTTTTCCAGTGCGTCGATGAACATGCCGGCCACGTTGAAGCCCGTCTGCTGCCGTATCTCCTGGAAGCAGGTCGGGCTGGTCACGTTAATTTCGGTCAGGTAGTTGCCGATCACGTCCAATCCTACCAGCAAGAGGCCTCGTTTCAGCAATTCCGGCGCCAGTGCCTCACCAATCTCGCGCTCACGGTCGGAAATGGGCATTGCCACCCCCTTGCCGCCGGCCGCAAGGTTGCCGCGCACTTCGCCGCCTTGCGGGATGCGCGCCAGACAGTAAGGCACGACCTCGCCACCGATCAGCAGCACGCGGCGGTCGCCGTGCACGATCTCCGGGATATAGCGCTGGACCATGATGGTGCGGCGGCCGTCGTCGGTCAGCGTCTCGACGATGGAGCCGAGGTTCATGCCGTCTTCCGTCACGCGGAAGATGCCGGCGCCCCCCATGCCATCCAGCGGCTTGAGGATGATGTCCCGATGCTCGGCGTGGAAAGCGCGCACATGCGCCGCATCGCTGGTGACAAGGGTCGGCGCGATGAATTGCGTGAAGCCGGTGATAGCCAGCTTTTCATTGTGGCTGCGAATTGCGCCCGGCCGGTTCCACACGCGCGCACCGTCGGCCTCGGCCCGCTCCAGCAGGTAGGTCGCGTAGATGTACTCCATGTTGAACGGCGGGTCGGTGCGTTCGACGACGGCGTCGAAGTCGGACAGTACACGCAAGGACGTATCCTCGACCTGGTACCAGAGCCCGGCCTGTCCGGTCAGCACGATGCGCGACACGGTCGCCATCACGCGCTTGCCATCGAAGATCAGGTCGCCGTGGCCGAACGCATACAGCTCGTGGCCGCGCGCGGCCGCCTCCTGCATCATCGCGTAGGTGGAATCCTTCGCGATCTTGAAGCCGGACAGAGGGTCGGCCGCGAAAGCGATCTTCATCAATAGACTTCCGGGTTGGGGTCGGTCTTCTCAATCTCGAGCGACGCCGCCAGCAGCGCCAGTCGCGCCACCACACCGTACATGTAGAAGCGGTTCGGCGCGGCGGTGCCGGGCTTGGCGGCGAGGTCGGGCAGCGCATGCTGCTGCGCGAAGGCCAGCGGCACGAAGTGCGCGCCCGGCGAATTGAGGTTTTCATCGATGCCACGCTCGGCATGCACGCGATAGAAGCCACCGACGACATAGCGATCCATCATGTAGACCACCGGCTCAGCGACGGACTCGTTGATGTGCTCGAAGGTGTGCACGCCTTCCTGAATGATCACGTCGGACACCTCGAGGCCTTCCTTCACCACCGACATCTTGTTGCGCTGCTTGCGGTTCAGGTCCCTGACCTCGCTGGCGTCGCGCACGGTCATGATGCCCATGCCATAGGTGCCGGCATCGGCCTTGACGATCACGAACGGCGTTTCCTTGATGCCGTATTCCTTGTACTTCTTGCGGATCTTGGCCAGCACGGTGTCGACGCTGGAAGCCAGACAATCCTCGCCGGTACGCTCGTGGAAATTGATGCCGCTGCACTTCGCAAAATACGGGTTCACCATCCACGGGTCGATATCGATCAGCTTCGCGAACTTCTTCGCCACTTCGTCATAGGCAGCGAAGTGATTGGTCTTGCGGCGCACGGCCCATCCGGCATGCAGCGGTGGCAGCAGGGTCTGCTCGTGCAGGTTTTCGAGGATGGCCGGGATGCCGGCCGACAGGTCATTGTTGAGCAGGACGGTGCACGGATCGAAATGCTTGAGCCCGACGCGGCGGCCATTGGCCGAGCGCTCGATCGGCTCCAGCGTGAGCGCGGTGCCATCGGGCAGCTCGATCGTCATCGGCTCCTTGATGTCGTCGGCCAGCGTGCCGAGGCGAACATTAAGGCCGGTCTGGCGGAAGATCTGCATCAGCCGCGCGACGTTCTGCAGGTAGAAAGTGTTGCGCGTGTGCTTTTCGGGGATCAGCAGCAGGTTGCGCGCATCCGGACAGTACTTGTCGATCGCAGCCATCGCGGCCTGCACGGCCAGCGGCAGCATTTCCGGCGCCAGGTTGTTGAAGCCGCCGGGGAACAGGTTGGTGTCGACCGGCGCCAGCTTGAAACCGGAGTTGCGCAAGTCCACCGAGCAGTAGAACGGCGGCGTATGTTCCTGCCATTCCAGGCGGAACCAGCGCTCAATCGCCGGGGTGGCGTCGAGGATTTTTTTTTCCAGCTCGAGCAGCGGGCCGTTCAGTGCAGTGACCAGATGGGGAACCATGGGAAGCCTTGTCGGTATTCGATATTGCGCAGCATGCAGGGGCATCGATTCTAACGGAATCGGCCATTGTCCCCGCAGGCTCGCCGGTAATGGCCGCAGATGGTAGCGAATCTGCCAAATTAAAGGCTTGCCAATAAAAAAAGCCCCCGGAATTCCGGGGGCTTTCCCGGCCCGGTGCGAACGGGCCGTCACTTCCGAGGAGATCAGGAGTGAATCAGGAGTGGTAGGCAGTCTCGCCGTGGCTGGAGATGTCCAGGCCTTCGCGCTCTTCCTCTTCGCTGACACGCAAGCCGACGATCATGTCCACCAGCTTGTAGGCGATGTAGGCGACCACGCCCGACCAGATCACGGTGGTGATCACGGCCTGGAACTGGATCCACACTTGCGAGGCGATCGAGTAGTCCGGGGTCACGGCGTTGGCGACATAGTCGTACACGCCGGTACCGCCGAGCGACGGCGATGCGAACACGCCGGTCAGCAGCGCACCCAGGATACCGCCCACGCCGTGCACGCCGAACACATCCAGCGAGTCATCTGCGCCGATCATGCGCTTGAGGCCATTGACGCCCCACAGGCAGATCACGCCAGCCAGCAGGCCGATCACGAGGCCACCCATCAGGCCGACGAAGCCGGCCGCCGGGGTGATGGCCACCAGGCCAGCCACGGCACCCGATGCTGCACCCAGCATCGAAGGTTTGCCCTTCATGACCCACTCAGCGAAGGTCCACGACACCACGGCACCGGCGGTCGCCAGCAGGGTGTTGCCGAAGGCCAGTGCAGCCGAGCCATTCGCTTCCAGTGCGGAGCCGGCGTTGAAACCGAACCAGCCCACCCACAGCAGCGAAGCTCCGACCATGGTCAGGGTCAGCGAGTGCGGCGCCATTGATTCGCGGCCCAAGCCGACACGTTTGCCGATGACGAAGGCACCCACCAGGCCGGCGATGGCGGCGTTGATGTGAACGACGGTGCCGCCGGCGAAGTCGAGCGCGCCCTTCTGGAACAGCCAACCCGAAGCAGCAGTCGCCTTCTCCAACGTCGCAGCATCAGTGATGGCGTCAGGACCCGGCCAGAACCAGACCATGTGCGCGATCGGCACGTACGAGAAGGTGAACCAGATCACCATGAACAGCATCACGGCAGCAAACTTGATGCGCTCGGCGAAGGCGCCGACGATCAGGCCGCAGGTGATGGCTGCGAAGGTCGCCTGGAAGCAGGCAAAGATCAGCTCGGGAATGTAGACACCCTTGCTGAAGGTCGCGCCTGCCGATTCCACGGTCATGCCCTTCATGAACAGGCGATCGAGGCCACCGAAGAACGCGCCACCTTCGGTGAACGCCAGCGAGTAGCCGTAGATGAACCACAGCACCACGATGAGGCTGAAAATCATCATGACCTGCACCAGCACCGACAGCATGTTCTTCGAGCGGACCAGGCCACCGTAGAACAGGGCCAGGCCAGGGATCGACATCATGATGACCAGCAGCGTCGCCACGATCATCCAAGCGGTGTCGCCCTTGTTGGGCACCGGTGCTGCGGCCGGTGCCGCTGCATCGGCAGCCGGGGCTGCTTCAGTGGCTGCCGCCGCCGCCGGCGCGGCAGCGGGCGCAGCTGCAGGAGCGGTTGCCGCAGGGGCAGCCGCTGCCGGCGCCGCATCTTCTGCCGATGCGACAGGCGTCATGCCGATTGCGAACAGCAGCAAGCCGGCGCTCGCAAGGCTAGTGAACCATTTTTTCATGTTGAATCCCCTTAGAGTGCTTCTTTGCCGGTTTCGCCCGTACGGATACGGATGACTTGCTGCACGTCGTACACGAAGATCTTGCCATCACCAATTTTGCCGGTGCGAGCAGCGTTCTCGATAGCCTCGATGGCACGCTCGACGATGGCATCGTCGACTGCCGCTTCGATCTTGGTCTTGGGCAGGAAGTCGACGACGTACTCGGCGCCGCGGTAAAGCTCGGTGTGACCTTTCTGGCGCCCGAAGCCCTTGACCTCGGTGACGGTGATGCCTTGCACACCGATGGTCGAGAGCGCCTCGCGCACCTCATCGAGCTTGAACGGCTTGATGATGGCAGTGATGAGTTTCATTTCAGCCTCTTTCGCGTGAATCAGAATCAGAAATTCTTGGTGACGGTGACCACAGCCTTGGTGTTGCCGAGATAACCTTTGCCGCCGAAGTCGTAGCCGGCGGTCGTCTTGTCAGCATCGGTACCCACGACTGCCAGTGCGCCCACTACAACGCCGAAATCTTTGGTCACGCCGACCTTCCAGTCGGTGTAGTCCGCGAGGCCGTTGCTATAGTTCTTCACGCGCTGGTGGCCAACGTGCAGGTTCAGGATGTAGCCATCGGCAATTTCCGGATTCAGGCTTAGGTCGAGGTAGTCGCTGCCCTTGGTATCTTTGCCCCAACCGATGAAGTCAGTCAGCGCGTACGAATACTTGAGGGTCGCAAAGCCATAGCCCGCCTGGATGTATGCTTCGGTAGTGCTCGCATCGACCAGGCCCGACACGTTGCCAAGCTTGTTGCCCGGGTAGTAGTAACGAATCATGCCGACGTCATACGCAACTTTGCCGATTTCGCCGCGCTTGCCACCATAGACATCGAGTTCGAAGCCGGAATCGCCGCCCTGGTCCTTGATCCACTGGATCGTCGAAGCCCAGGCGCCCACGTAGAAGCCGGTCGGGTTGTTGGTGTAGTCCACACCGCCAAACACTGCCGGATCATTGCGCGACTGCGAAATGCCGCGGAAACGATAGTCCGACGTTGCGCCAACGTTATAGGCGACAACGTGGTCTGGAGCCGGAGCTGCTTCTTCTGCGTAAGCAACCGTGCCCATGAAGGCTGCTGCAATGGCGCTGGCGAGAATCAGTTTTTTCATTGGTTTTCCTCTTTCAATAGATGTGTGGTCAAAGACACCTGGCTCACGACTGGCGTGTATGCTGAACGCAATAAAGCAGGACGTGTGCCAACTCAAAATGCGGGATTCACTTGCCAATCTGGACAATTCCGCTAGCATCTGCCCTCGAAATCCCCCAAGCCCCGCCGACTTACGCACCATGGAAGGGCATTTGCCCAACAATGGTGCAAACATTATGACAAAGCCATGATCGCGAAACCGAGTTTCCTCGCAGAACTGCAAGACCATATCCAGCAGGTGCTGCAGCAATCGCCAGCCAAAGACCTGGAAAAGAACATGAGGGCCATGCTCACCCAGGGCTTCGCCAAGCTCGACCTGCTGACCCGCGAAGAATTCGAGGTTCAGGCCGAAGTACTGGCCCGCACGCGCTCCAAACTGGAAGCACTGGAAGCGCGCGTCGCCGAACTCGAAGCCCGCCTGAAGTCCTGAGCCCCAATGGGGCTGGCCGTCCTCCGCAGCCGCGCACTGGCGGGCGTCGAGGCGCCCGAGGTGACGGTCGAGGTTCATCTGGCCGATGGACTGCCCACATTTACGATTGTCGGACTCGCTGATACCGAAGTCCGCGAATCCCGTGATCGCGTCCGGGCCGCATTGCAAAATTCGGGTTTCGATTTCCCTGCCGGTCGCCTGACGGTCAATCTCGCACCCGCCGACCTTCCCAAAGAGTCCGCACGCTTTGATTTGCCGATTGCAATCGGCATCCTGGCCGCGTCTGGCCAATTGCCGGTCACGGAACTCGATCATTACGAATTCGCCGGGGAGCTGTCGTTGTCCGGGCAGCTGCGCCCGGTGCGGGCGGCACTGGCCATCGCACACGCAATGCGCAGCGGCTCGACCGCGGTACGCACCTTCATACTTCCGAGGGACAGTGCCGCCGATGCGGCCCTGGTGCCGGGCATACGCATCCTCGCCGCCGATACGCTGCTGCAGGTGGTGGCCCATTTGAGCGCTACCGACGATGCCCAGCCGTTGCCGTTTGCCCTTCCCGGATTGTCATCCGACTTGCCTCGCCATCCGGACCTGGCCGATGTGAAAGGTCAGCCGCATGCCCGGCGCGCGCTGGAGATCGCTGCGGCCGGCGGCCACAGCCTGTTGATGGTGGGACCGCCGGGCGCCGGCAAGTCCATGCTGGCAGCACGCTTGCCCGGCATCCTGCCGCCAATGACGGATGACGAGGCGATGGAGGCGGCCGCGGTGGCGTCGCTGGCCGGCCGCTTTGACCGTGGCCGCTGGCGCCAGCGTCCGTACCGCGCGCCGCACCACACCGCTTCGGGCGTCGCACTGGTCGGCGGCAGCCAGGTACCACGCCCGGGCGAGATATCGCTGGCCCACCATGGCGTGCTGTTCCTCGATGAATTGCCCGAATTCGACCGCAAGGTGCTGGAGGTATTGCGGGAGCCGCTGGAATCCGGCCGCATCACGATCTCGCGCGCAGCGCAGCAGTCAGATTTCCCTTGTCGTTTCCAGCTGGTCGCCGCAATGAATCCCTGTCCCTGCGGTTATCTGGGCCATGCGACGCGCGCCTGCCGCTGCACACCGGATGCGGTCGCGCGCTACCAGTCGCGCATCTCGGGCCCGCTGCTGGACCGCATCGACCTGCAACTGACGGTCGGTGCCGTACCCACCGAAACCCTGATGGAGCAGGGCGCCGGAGAAAATTCGGCGACGGTCGCCGAGCGCGTGCAACAGGCACGCGCCCTGCAGCTTGAACGCCAGTGCAAGCCGAATGCGCAGCTGGCCGACGCCGATCTCGCCGCGCACTGCCGACCGACCGATGATGCGGCGGCCCTGCTGCGCTCGGCCATACAGCGCCTCGGATGGTCAGCTCGTGCTGCGCATCGCGTGCTCAAGGTCGCGCGCACCATCGCCGATCTCGCGGCCGACGGCAACGCAGGCAGCGAAATCGCCGCGCCGCATATCGCCGAAGCCATTCAATACCGCCGGGCGCTGATGGACGGCCAGCCCTCCCGATACTGATACCATCGGGGGATGTTTGCTGCCCCCTATGCTCGCCGGCACAAGATCCCGGCCATGCCCTCTCAGTCCTTGCCCCTTCGTTTGTGCTGTGCCGTGCTGGTATTCGCATTGGCTGCGTGCAGCCCCGCGCTCAACTGGCGCGAGGTGCGAGGCAATGACGCGCCGTATGTCGTGCTGCTGCCCGCCAAGCCAACCAGCTTTGCGCGCCCGGTCGACCTCGGCGGCATCAAGGTCGAGATGAACATGACGGCAGCTGAAGTCGATGACGTCAACTTCGCCGTTGCCAGCGCAAAAATTGAAGACGCATCGCAACGGCAAGCCGCGCTGGCGACGATGCAGGCGGCCATGTTGCGCAACATCGGCAGCGACCAGCACAGCGAGAAAGCCGTGATGCTGAAGGGCGGCGTGCCGGCCACGGAGGTGATCGCCAGCGGCAAGGCTGGCAATACCGCGCTGGTGCTGCGCGCACGCTTCGCGATGCACGGCAATCGCGTTTACCAGGCAATCGCGCTGGGGCCGGCGGCTCGCCTGAGCGACGAAACCGCGGACACCTTCCTGTCCTCGTTCGAACTGCATTGATGACGGCACCGGCCCACTACCTGCAAGGCAGGCTGGCGCTGCGCGTCGTGCTGGTGTTCGCGGCGGCCTATGTGCTGTCGTATGCGCTGCGCGCAATCAATGCCGTGATCGCGCCCGAGCTGATGGCCGACCTGCACTTGAACAATGCCGATCTTGGCCTGCTGTCGTCGGCCTACTTCTTCGGCTTCGGCGCGATGCAGCTGCCGATCGGGATCTGGCTGGACCGTTACGGTTCGCGCCGCACCGAAGCCGCGCTGCTGATGTTCGCAGCAGTCGGCGCTGCGGTGTTCGCCACCAGCGACACGCTGGCCGGCCTGTGGGTAGGCAGGGCACTGATCGGGGTCGGCGTGTCATCCTGCCTGATGGCGGCGATGAAGGCCTATCGCAGCTGGTACGCACCCGAGAAGCAGAGCCAGCTGGCCAGCTGGATGCTGGTCTTTGGCACCCTCGGTGCGCTGTCGACCACGGTGCCGGTGACGGCAGTCATGCCGCTGATAGGCTGGCGCGGCGTGTTCTGGCTGATCGCCGCACTGCTGCTGCTCGCCAGCCTGCTGGTGTTCTTCCGGCTGCGCGCCGTCGAGCGGCAGATGGCCGATGTGATGCCGGCCCGGGCGACGCAAGCCGCCATCAGCTACCTGGAAATTTTCCGCGATCCTTATTTCCGGCGCATGGCGCTGTTGGGCGCAGTGCACCAGGGTGGCTTCATGGCGATGCAATCCTTATGGGCCGGGCCGTGGATGGTACGGGTGCTCGGGCTGACGACGACCGAAACCTCGCAGGTTCTGTTTGCGTTCAATTTCTTCCTGATGCTGTCCTACCTCGGCCTGTCATGGTGGGCGCCGCGCCACGTGCGCTACGACGGCCACGCAATGCCGCATGCAGGCATGCCCGTGCTGCGGGCAGTGACGCTGGGGCTGACGGGGTCGATCGTCGTGCAAGCCTTGATGATCCTGCTGCCCTACAGCTGGAGCTGGATGCTGTGGATCGTATTTGCCGTCTTCATCACCGTCACGACACTGGCGCAGACCCATGTCAGCCTCGCGTACCCGCCGGCGCAGGTCGGTCGGGCCAACAGCGCTTTCAACCTCACCTTGTTCATCGGTGCCTTCTCTGTCCAGTGGGGCATAGGCTTGCTGATCGATGTCTTTTGCGCGCTGGGTAGCAGTGATCCGACGGCACTGCGGATGGCCTTTGCGGTCTATCTCGCGCTGCAGCTGGGCGCACTAATGGTGTTTATCCGAAGCAAGGGATTGACGGCGCCTGCGCAGAACCCGAACAACAGTCATTGATCAACCATTGAAGCAGGTGCCAATGCGTTCGGCACATGCTATGTTTGGCACATCATCAATCTTGATCAAATCATCGATACAGGTCGCTGCCCGCCCGTCACAGGCTCGCGGTTGCCTGAAGCTTGCAGGCAGAAGGAGGTCATCATGTTAGTCACATTCAAATCGAAAGCCGCCGCCGAAGTGCTGATGTATGGCATCCATGCCAAGCCGATCCTGGACCTGCTGGGCAAGGACGTCGAACGCGGCGTGATCACGGCCGACGAGGCCAGCGATGCGATCCGCCGCATCGAATCCGAGATCGCGGTGCGCCACGATCAGGAAGAGCGTTCGGCGAAATCCCACGCGCCCGACGAAGACGAAGCGCCCGATCCGCGCGGCGCCAACATCAGCTTTGGCACGCGCGCCTATCCGCTGTTGGAGATGCTGCGCGCGGCCAATCGCGAACATGAATTCGTGATGTGGGGAGTCTGATGGCTGAAGCAGTCGCATCGTTGCAAACGATGCAGGGCAGCACGTGGCTGCATGTCGTCGACCACGACAATACCGACACGCCTCCGGTGTTCGGCAAACCTGAGGACTGGCTGTCCGGGCAGCGGGACTCCCTGGCCGCATGAAGCTGCGGCCCGACTCTCTTGCGTTCGCGTTGTCGAACGCGGCGCGTGCGCTATCGTCGGTCGAAGCCGGCAACGCACTGCCACGTGCCCTGTCTCAGGTTTTCGAGGGCGCCGACATGCCGCCGGCTGCCCGCGGCGCAATCCAGGACCTCTGCTATCGCAGCCTGCGGCAGTGGGGCATCGCCCAGGCACTGGTCAACTGCCTCACCGACAAGCCGCCCGCCCCGCCGCGCCTCAAAACTTTGCTCGGCTGCGCACTGGCCTTGCTGTCCGAAGATGAACCCGGCTACGCCGATCACACGTTGGTCGACCAGGCCGTGACTGCCTGCGCGGCCGACCGCGAACTGATGCGCGCCAAAGGCATGGTTAATGCCGTGCTGCGCCGCATGCTGCGCGAACGCCAGACCTTGCTGGCACAGCTGCGCCAGCGCGAAGAGCTGCGCTGGAATTACCCGTCGTGGTGGATATCCCAGATGAGGTCGGCCTACCCGTCGCAGTGGGAGCAAGTGCTGGCCGCCGGCAATGCGCAACCACCAATGACGTTGCGCGTAAACCTGCGCAAGGCCACGGTCGCCGGCACACTCGACGCATTCGCCAAAGCCGGCATCGATGCCAGTCAGGTCGGCCCGGTCGCATTGCGGCTGGCGCGCCCGCGGCCGGTGCATGAGATTCCCGGCTTTGCCGAAGGCTGGGTCTCGGTACAGGATGCAGCAGCACAGCTGGCAGCGCCGCTGCTGGATTTGCGCGACGGGATGCGCGTGCTTGACGCGTGCGCAGCGCCTGGCGGCAAGACCGGACACCTGCTGGAGACGGCGGACCTTGACTTGTTGGCCCTCGACCAGGATCCGGCGCGCCTGCAGCGCGTGGCGCAAAACCTGACCCGGCTGCAGCTCAAGGCCGAACTTAGTCAGGGCGATGCGGCCGCGCGCGACTGGTGGGATGGCCAGCCGTTCGACCGCATCCTGGCCGATGTGCCTTGCACGGCCTCGGGCATCGTGCGCCGCCATCCGGACATCCGCTGGCTGCGCCGGCCCGAAGACTCGGTGCAGCTGGCCTCGCTGTCGGCCGCCATACTCGACAATTTATGGACCATGCTGAAGCCGGGCGGCAAGCTGCTGCTGGTCACCTGCTCGTTGTGGCCGCAAGAGTCGGAAGCCCAGGCCCGCCAATTCGCTGCGCGCACCGGCGCACGCAGGCTCGACGCACCGGGCCAGCTGCTGCCGGTCGCCTCCGCCAGCGAGGACCATGACGGCCTGTTCTACGCGCTACTGGAAAAGTCTGGCGTTTGATACTATCCGTGGAATTTTTCCGCGTAGCATTGTCTGCGCATGCTGGTGTCCGTGCAGCCCATCGCGGGGTACCCGCGCTCAAAATTTACGCCTGACCATCGCCCAACTACCGCCATTGCGCTTCTGGCATTGCCGTTTCCCGTGATACGACAACTCTTCCTCGGCTGTTGGCTGTCCCTGCTGCTGGCGATTTCGCCGGCGCTGGTACACGCCGCCGAAGGCATTGAACTCATCGATGCCGCACTGGAAGCAACCGACGAAGGCTACCGGCTCTCGTCATCGTTCAATGTCGAGCTGACCCGTTCACTCGAAGACGCGCTGATGCGCGGCGTTCCGCTGTACTTCTCACTGCAAGTCGAAATTTCGCGTCCGCGCTGGTACTGGTTCGACGAAGTCAGCGTGAAGGCAACGCGCACCATACGCCTGTCGTACAACGTATTGACGCAGCAATACCGCGCATCGATCGACGGCAGCCTGCATCGCAATTTCACGAAACTGGACGACCTGCTGGCGCTGTTGCGACGGCCCGGACGCTGGGTCGTGGCCGAGCCGGGCGCGCTGAAGCGGGACGCCGGGTACTCGGTGGCAGTCCAGCTGGCGCTCGACGTGTCGCAGCTGCCCAAGCCCATCCAGGTCAGTGCCATCGGCAGCCCTGACTGGCGGCTCGCCTCCGGCTGGGCGCACTTCAACTACCGGGCCGAAGCCAAATGACACGCGCATTACGCTATGTGCTGCTGGCCTCCGCAAGCACAGTAGGGATACTGCTGTTCCTGCTGGCAGCCGCCAGCGACAACACCAGCATGTTCGAGACTTACTACTCGTGGATCCTTGGCGCGAACATCGTGGTCGGCTGCGGGCTGTTCGTGCTGGTCTGCCTGTTGTTGTCGCGCCTGTATAGCCGCTACCGGCGTGGTCGCTTCGGCTCGCGATTGATGACGCGACTGGTGCTGATGTTCGGGCTGATGGGCATCCTGCCCGGCATCGTGATCTATACCGTGTCGGTACAATTCGTGTCGCGCTCGATCGAGTCCTGGTTCAACGTGAAGGTCGAGTCTGCGCTCGAATCCGGCCTGACGCTGGGTCGCACCGCGCTCGAATCGTCTCTGAAGGATTTGCGTCAGAAGACGCGCAGCGCGGCAGCCGGCCTGTCCGAATTGTCGGACACGAGCCTCAACCTGCAACTGGCGCGGGTGATGGAAGAAAACCAGCTACAGGATGGCATGGTCGTGAGCGGCAACGGCAACGTGATAGCCAGCACCGGCAGCAAGCTGACCGCGCTCGTGCCCGATGCCCCGACACCGGCAATGTTGGCCCGCGCACGCTCGATGGATGGCTTCGGTGCGATCGAAGGCGACGAGGGCGCCGGCAATGACGAGGGGCGCACAGGCGGCAGCGTTGCTGCACGGGGAGGCAAAACTCAAAGCGTCGACAGTGGCGGCCTGCGCTTTCGCATCATCGTCGCGTTGCGCGGCGACGGCTCGCTTTTGAGCCTGCGCAGCCACCAGCGTTACCTGCAAATCCTCCAACCGGTGCCGGAGCAACTCGCAAAGGACGCTGAGGCGCTGCGCGCCGCCTATGGCGAGTATCAGGAACGCTCCCTTGCCCGCTCCGGCCTGCGCAACTTCTACCTGGTGACGCTGACGCTAGTGCTGCTGCTCGCTGTTTTTGCGGCCATGGTATCTGCGTTCCTGCTGGCCACCGATCTGGCGCAGCCATTGCTGCTGCTGGCCGAGGGCACGAAAGCCGTCGCCGAAGGCAACTTGTCGCCGCGCCCGATCTCGACCACCTCCGACGAACTGGGAACCCTGACCAAGTCCTTCAACTCGATGACGCTGCAGCTATCCGATGCGCGCGAAGCCGTCGAACGCAATCGTCGCGCACTGGAAGATGCCAAGGCCTACCTCGAATCGGTGTTGGCCAACATGACTGCCGGCGTGATGGTCTTCGATGATCATCTGCGGCTGGTGACGTTCAATGCATCCGCTGGCCGCATCCTGCACCATGACCTCAAGCCGGCATTGGGCCAGCCATTCGCCAGCCTGACCGGACTCGCTGCATTCAGTACGCCCGTGATCGAAGCATTCTCCAGCCAGAATGCGCAGGCGGCAGGGGACACCGTGGACACTGCGATCGTTGACTCCCACCTCCATTGGCAGCAACAGATCGAAATTCGGCGCCAAGGGTTTGAACAGGCGTCCGATGGCGAAATCACGCTGCTGGTACGCGGCTCGCAGCTGCCGGTCGGTTCCGGTACCGGCCATGTGGTGGTGTTCGACGACATCAGCGACGTGATTTCCGGCCAGCGTTCAGTCGCTTGGGCCGAGGTCGCGCGCAGGCTCGCGCACGAAATCAAGAACCCGCTGACGCCGATCCAGCTATCAGCTGAGCGCCTGCAGATGAAGCTGCATGACAAGCTCGATGGCGCCAATGCAGCATTGCTCGAGCGCGGAACCAATACCATCGTCAATCAGGTGCTGGCTATGCAGCAGATGGTCGACAACTTCCGCGACTACGCGAAGACTCCGCCGCCTGTGCTGCAATCGCTGGACTTGAATGCACTGATCAGCGAAATTCTTGAGCTCTACGCCGGCGGCGAATTCGCCGGCGCGATCCGCCCGCAGCTTGATCCGATGCTGCCGCACATCCTTGGCGATGCAACCCAAATGAGACAGGTGGTACACAACCTGTTACAAAATGCACAAGATGCGACTGCGGAAATCGACAAAAGTCATCGCAAGCCAGACATTGTGATCCGTACCGAAGCCATCCATTTTCCAGACGCCGACGGCAGCCACCGCACCGCAGTCCGGCTGACCTTGTTGGACAACGGGCCGGGCTTCGACGCAAGGCTGATGGCAAGGGCCTTCGAACCCTATGTGACTTCCAAGCCACGTGGCACGGGACTGGGGTTGCCTGTGGTTAAGAAGATTATTGAAGAGCATGGCGGCCGTATCGAGTTGCACAACCGCAAGGAAGGGTCGGGAGCCAGGGTCATGATTTTATTGATGAAGCTCGCCGCCATTTAACGATTTGACATTGTATATTGCAAAAATTACAATTTCTGCAAGGCGATCCCGCCGGCAGCACAATTGAAGAGGCGCACCCATGGCAAATATTCTGGTCGTAGACGACGAAATGGGGATACGGGAACTGCTGTCCGAAATCCTCGGGGACGAAGGACACGTAGTCACCACGGCCGAGGATGCGAATTCGGCACGCGAGTTGCGCCTTTCGAGCACGCCGGACCTGGTACTGCTCGACATCTGGATGCCAGACACTGACGGCGTCACGCTGCTCAAGGAATGGCAACGCGACGGCCTGCTGACGATGCCCGTCATTATGATGTCGGGCCATGCGACCATCGACACGGCCGTCGAAGCGACCCGCATCGGTGCAATGAATTTCCTCGAAAAGCCGATCTCGCTGCAAAAGCTGTTGCGCACCGTGCAGCAAGGCCTGTCGCGCGGACAAGAGCAGGCGGCGCGCGGCACGCTGGTACCGCCAGCGGCGCGGCCCGTGGTGTCGCAGGAAAAAGTGACGCTGATCCCGCAGCTGCAGCCGCCGCCGGTCTACAACGGCAACGGCATGCCTGGCGCGTCGAACGGGCATGGTTATTCGCCACCGGAAAACGAGTTTCGCGTGTCCTTTGAATTGCCACTGCGCGAAGCGCGCGATGCGTTTGAGCGCGCCTACTTCGAGCACCATCTGGTTCGCGAGGGCGGCAGCATGACCCGCGTCGCCGAACGCACCGGCCTCGAACGCACCCATCTGTATCGCAAGCTCAAGCAACTCGGCGTAGACTCGACCAAGGCCGTCAAGAAAGCCGGATGACGCTGGTCACCCTGGTCCACGGCGGCAGCAACGACGCACGTGAAGCGGCCATCGCCACGAAGGTATCGTCCTTCGCCGCCGACGGCCACGGACCGAGTGCCGCCATCCTCGAAGGCCTGGCCGGCGGACGCGGCGCCCTTCAGGAACTGGAAGAATCGTCCGTAATGAAAGTCATCCGGGTCGCACCAGGCTGCGTCTGCTGTACCGGCAACCTGACGATGCGGGTCACGCTGAACCGGCTGCTGAGGGAAAAGCCGGCACAGCTGTACCTCTCCCTCGCCGATGCCCGTCACAAGGACAAGGTTCGGGAGTTTTTGCAGGAAGCGCAATATCGCGAGCATCTGGAACTGGGCCCCGAACTCGACTGTGGCTAATGCCGGCATCCGATGCCGGCGCTGCAAGTGCCACGCCGGGCACGGGATTTGCGGTCGGCGCTATTGAAATATCGCAGGTCAGCGCCATGTGCAGCAGCGTGGAAGGCAATCCTTCCCCGCATCGACTCTGGGAGCCAGCATGAACCTCATCTACAACAGCGAGCACTACAGCGTGGTCGAATTCGGCGCAGAAGCCGGACTGGAAGCGATGCGATTCGGCGGCTACGAAATCCTCGACAAGCCCGGCAAGCGCGAAATCTTCATTGCCGGACCCTTGGCCGAATATTTCCGCCAGCATGTGCGCGAGCTGATCGCGTCCGAACCGACGGTCGAGGAAATCGACGACTTCCTCGGCAGCTATGGCTCATTGATGGCACAACCCGTGGTACTGCACTGAACTGAGGGTTCTACTGAGCGGCGGGCAGACGCATTGTCTGCCTGTGCGGTATCCTCGGCGGGCTTCGTACGGCCCGCCCCATGCAATCCACGTCCAGTCCTGTCACCAGCAACCAGTCTGGCATTCATGAACACCTCGCATCGGTGGTAGCGCGCCATGCGGGTTCGACTTTCCGCAAGCCGGTATCGGCGCACACGCAGGCCGCCTTCGAGCAAAGCCTGGCCGCATGGCAGGGCAGCGGGGCACCATTGATCCTCGACGCAGGTTGTGGCGTCGGCATGTCGACCCTGCGGCTTGCTGCGCGCTTTCCTGCGCATTTCGTGCTCGGCATCGACCAGTCAGCCGACCGCTTGTCGCGCGACCTCCGATGGGAGGGTGAACGTCCCGCCAACTGCCTGACGCTGCGCGCCGATCTGGTGGATTTCTGGCGACTGATGCTCGAGCATCGGATGCATCCGGACCGGCATTACCTGCTGTACCCGAATCCCTGGCCCAAGAAGTCGCAACTGGGCCGGCGCTGGCACGGGCATCCGGTCTTCCCTGCCATCGTTGCGCTGGGCGGGCTGGTCGAGTGCCGTAGCAACTGGCGAACCTACATCGACGAATTCGCCGCCTCGTTATCGCAGTTGACCGGCAAGACCGTGGCCGCCGAGGCCTTGCCCGACGACCCGGCTGGCGCGCTGACACCCTTCGAAGAAAAATACCGGCGCTCGGGCCACGGACTTTGGTCCTGCCGTCAGCAACTGGACGCAGGCGCCGACGGCAGCGCGGTTCGTGATAACTTTGGATCTCCCGACAACGACTGAGGCCCCGCCATGTGCCAGCTGCTCGGCATGAACTGCAATGTGCCGACCGATATCGTGTTCAGCTTTACCGGCTTCGCACATCGCGGCGGCCACACCGATGAACACAAGGACGGCTGGGGCATCGCCTTTTTCGAAGGCGCAGGCGTGCGGCTGTTTGTCGACCATGAATCGGCGGTCGCGTCGCCGGTGGCTGAGCTGATCAAGCGCTACCCGATCAAATCCAAGCATGTCATCGCGCACATCCGCAAGGCCACGCAGGGACAAGTCGCGCTGGAGAACTGCCATCCGTTCGTGCGCGAACTGTGGGGACGCTACTGGGTGTTCGCACACAACGGCGATCTGAAGCAATTCGCGCCGAATCTCGATGGCGCATTCCGACCGGTGGGCAATACCGACAGCGAGCTGGCGTTCTGTTACCTGCTGCAGCAATTGCGACGGCGCTTCGGCGACACGCCGCCGTCGATCGCGCAACTGACCGAAGCCGTCGATGCGCTGACGCGCGAGATTGCATCCTTCGGCGTATTCAACATGATGCTGTCGGATGGCTCTGCGCTGTTTGCGCATTGCTCGACCAAGCTGCACTATGTCGTGCGCAAGTATCCATTCATGCAGGCCAAATTGTCGGATGAAGACTTGTCGGTGGACTTCTCGGAAGTGACGACCCCGAACGATCGCGTGGCCGTGATCGTCACTGAGCCGCTGACGACCAACGAGACCTGGCAAGCCTTTGCGCCGGGCGAATTGAAGGTGTTTGTCGAAGGTGCGCCGCTCAACTGAGCGAGACCCTCACACAGCCTGTGGTGACGGCAACAATAGTCGCCGCCACCACAGGCGTTTGCGTTGATCAGAGATTCGGCGCGAGCCAGCGCTCCAGCTGTTCGACCGGCACGCCGCGGCGCGCAGCCATATCCTTCAGCTGGTCCTGTCCGATTTTGCCAACGGTGAAGTACTTCGATTCCGGATGCGCGAAATAGAAACCGGATACCGCCGCACCCGGGAACATCGCATACGATTCGGTCAGGCTCATGCCGATGTCCTCGGCCTCGAGGATGCGGAATACGTCGGCCTTCACCGTATGCTCGGGACAGGCCGGATAGCCGGGCGCCGGACGGATGCCGCGATAGGCTTCACCGATCAGCTGCTCGTTGCTCAAGTCCTCGTCGGCCGCATAGCCCCACAAGTCCTTGCGCACGCGCTCATGCAGGTATTCAGCAAACGCTTCCGCAAGGCGGTCGGCCAGTGCCTTGAGCATGATCGATGAGTAATCGTCACCCGCATCTTCGAAACGCCTTTCGTGCTTCTCGATGCCGATGCCGGCAGTGACTGCGAACATGCCGATGTAGTCAGTCTTGCCCGAGGCCTTGGGTGCGATGAAATCGGCCAGGCACTGGTTCGGTCGCTGCACCCCATCGATCACCGGCTTCACGCCCTGCTGACGCAGACCGTAGTAAGTGAACGCGACTTCGCTCCTGGTCTCGTCGGTGTAGACCTCGATGTCATCGTCATTAACGCTGTTCGCCGGCAGCAGCGCCATCACGCCATTCGCGGTCAGCCAACGGCCTTCGACGAGCTTCTTCAGCAGTTCCTGTCCTTCTCGATAGACAGTGCGGGCCTGTTCGCCGACCACCGGATCCTTCAGGATCGCAGGGAAGGGGCCGGCCAGGTCCCAGGTCTGGAAGAACGGCGCCCAGTCGATGTAATTGGCCAGTACGGCCAGGTCGACATTGCGGAAATGGCGGCGGCCGATGAACTTCGGCTTGACCGGCGCGGCCTTGCCTTCAAAGGCCAGAGCAAACTTGTTCTTGCGCGCGGCATCGAGCGACACCATAGGCAGCGCCTTCTTGCCTGCATGCTGATCACGGATGCGCGCGTAATCGGCTTCGATCTCGGCCAGGTACTGGTCACGCGTGGACGGCGTCAGCAAGGATTGCGCAACCGACACCGCCCGCGAAGCGTCCGGCACGTAGATCACCGGGCCTTCGTAGTTCGGCGCGATCTTGACCGCCGTATGTGCGCGGCTGGTGGTCGCACCGCCGATCATCAACGGAATCTTGCGCTCGCGGAACCACGGGTCACGCTGCATCTCTTTGGCGACATGCGCCATTTCTTCCAGCGACGGCGTGATCAGGCCCGACAGGCCGATGATGTCGGCGTTCTCTTCCTTGGCCTTTGCGAGGATTTCGGTGCAGGGCACCATCACGCCCATGTTCACCACTTCGAAGTTGTTACATTGAAGGACGACGGACACGATGTTCTTGCCGATGTCGTGCACATCACCCTTGACGGTTGCCATCACGATCTTGCCCTTGGCCTTGGCGGCCAGGCCGGTGCGGCGCTCTTCTTCGGCCTTCTCTTCCTCGATGAAGGGCACCAGATGGGCGACGGCCTGCTTCATCACGCGTGCCGACTTCACCACCTGCGGCAGGAACATCTTTCCCTGCCCGAACAGGTCGCCGACGATGTTCATGCCATCCATCAGCGGGCCTTCGATCACATGGATAGGACGGCCACCGCCAGCCGCGACATTTTGTCGCGCCGCTTCGGTGTCTTCAACGATCCACTGCGTGATGCCATGCACCAGCGCGTGCGCGAGGCGCTTCTCGACCGGCGCATCACGCCAGGCCAGGCTTTGCTCTTCCTTCTTGTCGCCGGCCTTCAGTGTCGCGGCGAATTCGATCATGCGCTCGGTCGCGTCCTTGCGGCGATTCAGCACCACATCCTCGACGCGCTCGCGCAGCTCGGCATCGAGGTCGTCATACACGCCGACCATGCCGGCGTTGACGATACCCATGCTCATGCCGGCCTGGATCGCGTGATACAGGAAGACCGTGTGGATGGCCTCGCGCGCCGGGTCGTTTCCGCGGAACGAGAAGCTGACGTTGGAGACGCCGCCGCTGACCTTCGCATGCGGCAGGTTCTCGCGAATCCAGCGCGTCGCCTCGATGAAATCGACGGCATAGTTGTCGTGCTCTTCGATGCCCGTGGCGATCGCGAAGATGTTCGGGTCGAAGATGATGTCTTCCGGCGGGAAGCCGACTTTCTCCACCAGCAGCTTGTACGCGCGCTCGCAGATCTCGATCTTGCGCGCATAGGTGTCGGCCTGGCCGGCTTCATCGAAGGCCATCACGATCACCGCCGCGCCATAGCGGCGGCACAGGGTGGCCTGGCGCAGGAATTCGGCTTCGCCTTCCTTCATCGAGATCGAGTTGACGATCGCCTTGCCCTGAATGCACTTCAGGCCCGCCTCGATCACGGCCCACTTCGACGAGTCGACCATGATGGGGACGCGCGCGATGTCCGGCTCGGACGCGATCAAATTCAGGAAGCGCGTCATCGCGGCGACCGAATCGAGCATCGCCTCGTCCATGTTGACGTCGATGACTTGCGCGCCATTCTCAACTTGCTGGCGCGCGACGGCCAGCGCCTCTTCGTACTGCTCGTTGAGGATCATGCGCGCAAAGGCTTTCGATCCGGTCACGTTGGTACGCTCGCCGACGTTCACGAACAGCGAGTCTTCATCGATCGTGAAAGGCTCGAGGCCGGCCAGCTGCATCTGGTGCAGGTGGGTCGGCACCTTGCGCGGCGCAATCCGGGTGACCGTTTCCGCGATGGCGCGAATATGGTCAGGCGTCGTGCCACAGCAGCCGCCGGCGATGTTGACGAAACCGCTCTCGGCGAACTCCTTCAGCAGCGACGACGTGACATCCGGCGTCTCGTCAAAACCGGTGTCCGACATCGGGTTGGGCAGGCCGGCGTTCGGGTAGATGCAGACGAAGGTCTCGGCAATCTTCGACAGCTCTTCCGCATACGGGCGCATCAGCGTCGCACCCAGCGCGCAGTTGAGGCCGATGGTCAGCGGCTTCGCATGACGCACCGAATTCCAGAACGCGGTCACGGTCTGGCCGGACAGGATGCGGCCCGATGCATCAGTGACGGTGCCCGAGATCATGATCGGCAAGCGCTTGCCGGTCTCTTCGAAGAACTGGTCGATCGCGAACAATGCGGCCTTGCAGTTCAGCGTATCGAACACGGTCTCGACCAGCAGCACGTCGGCGCCGCCTTCGACCAGCGCGGCCGTTTGTTCGTGATAGGCCGCCACCAGCTGATCGAAGCTCACATTGCGCGCACCCGGGTCGTTGACGTCCGGCGAGATCGACGCGGTCTTTGGCGTCGGGCCAAGGGCGCCCGCAACGAAGCGCGGCTTGTCCGGGGTCGAGTATTTGTCGCAGGCGGCGCGTGCAATGCGCGCAGCTTCGAGGTTCATCTCGCGCACGAGATGGGCCATGTGATAGTCGTCCTGCGCGATGGTGGTCGCGCCGAAGGTATTGGTCTCGATCAGGTCGGCGCCGGCGGCCAGGTATTGCTCGTGGATTTCCTGGATCACGTGCGGCTGCGTCAGGGTCAGCAGTTCGTTGTTGCCCTTGACGAAGACCTCCTTGCCCGGCACCGCAAAGTCGGCGAAGCGGGTACCACGATAGTCTTCTTCCGTCAGCTTGTAGCGCTGGATCATGGTGCCCATGGCGCCATCGAGAATCAGGATGCGCTTGGACAGCAGCTCGCGCAGCTGCGCTTCAACGGGGGAGAGGGCGTCGCGTTTCATCAGGAGAGTTCAGCTGGGGGCCTGCAGCTTGGACAGGCGTACAAACAAAAAACCCGGCCTGCAAAGCGAAGCCGGGTATGCGTTCCGCTTTAGCAGTATTTTTTCGGGACAGGTCCCGGCGCCCGCAAGCTGGCATTGACTGAGTCAAATCGGCGCGACCCGCATTATAAAGGAAATCAGTGACTTACAGTCACTTCGAGACCCGACCAAGCGCATCGAAAGCCTGTGCGAGCGCAGGCTTCGCGCAACGTGTCGATCAGGCCCTGCCAGTCATGACCTGGCCTGCCGCCATCGGGAATCCCTGCAGGAAGGATGCTGATGGCAGGCGCTTGCCACCGGGCTTCTGCAGCTCGGTGAACACCAGCGCGCCCTCGCCGCAAGCCACGGTGATGCCCGCTGCATCGACAGCCAGCACCGTGCCGGGCTGCCCCTGCGCGCCCGAGAGCTGCGCATCCCAGACCTTCAGCGCAACCTTGTCAGCATGCGCGACCGCGCCGGGGAAGGGATTGAATGCGTGGATGCGGCGCAGCAGTACGGACGCCGGCAGCGAGAAATCGAGCGGCGCCTCGTCCTTGGCGATTTTGGACGCATAGGTAACGCCCTCGGCCGGCTGCGGCGTAGCGCTCAGGCCGCCTTGCTCCAATTTGCGCAAGGCCTCGACGATCAGCCGGCCACCCATCACAGCAAGCCGGTCGTGCAGCTTGCCGGTGCTGTCAGTGGCAGCGATCGGTTCGCGATCGACCAGCAGCATGTCGCCGGTATCCAGGCCTTCGTCCATCTGCATGATGGTGATGCCCGTTTCGGCATCGCCCGCTTCGATGGCGCGATGAATGGGTGCGGCGCCGCGCCAGCGCGGCAACAGGGATGCATGGATGTTGATGCAGCCACGCGGCGGAATGCTCAGCACCGACGTTGGCAGGATCAGGCCATAGGCGGCGACCACCATCACGTCATGCGGCGTGTTGCGCAGCAATTCATGCGCGGCCTCGGCTTCGTCGGGGTATTTGCCGTCCAGCCGCAATGACACCGGTTGCGCGACCGGCATGCCGTGGGCGACTGCATATTGCTTGACCGGCGATGGCTGCAATTGCATGCCGCGGCCGGCAGGGCGATCGGGCTGGGTCAGCACCAGGGGAATCGTGAAGCCGGCCTCGTGCAGCGCGGCCAGCGCAACGGCGGCAAATTCGGGCGTACCAGCGAAGACGACGCGCATGCTCAGCGCGCCAGCGCGGACTCGCGCTCTTTCTTCAGCTCGCGCTCTTCCTTCAGCAGCCTGGTCTTGATGCGATTGCGCTTCAGCGGCGACAGGTACTCGACGAAGACCTTGCCCTTCAGGTGGTCCATCTCATGCTGCACACAGACGGCCAGCAGGCCATCAGCCTCGAACTCGTGCGCCTTGCCGTCGGCGTCCAGCGCCTTCACGCGCACTTGTGCCGGGCGCTCGACACCGTCGTAGATGCCGGGCACCGACAGGCAGCCTTCGTCATAAACCTTGCGCTCTTCGCTGGCCCATGTGATTTGCGGATTGATCAGCACGCGCAACTGGTCGCGAGTTTCGGAGACGTCGATCACGATGACTTGTTCATGCACATCGATCTGGGTTGCGGCCAGTCCAACGCCGTTGGCGTCGTACATGGTGTCGCTCATGTCGGCGACCAATTTTTTCAACCGGTCATCGAACACGGTCACCGGCTTGGCGACCTTGTGCAAGCGGGCATCGGGATAACGAAGGATGGGAAGCAGAGCCATACAACTTTTGTGCAACAGGCGCGAAAAAATTCAGTGAGGGATGACCGGGGTGAAGGACTGTTCGTGCAAAATCCACAGCAATTTCACGGACCCTGATGGATGAACATGCAGCATGCAGATGCGTCACCACGTCGTCAGGATCGACAACTGGCCAAGGGGCAGGTACAACACCTGCGCCCTGCGTTCGCTACGACAGCGAAGATTGCGAAAAAGTGTAGCACAGCCACCCCCGGTTTCGCTGCGCGGCCAAGGCTGCCCTCCCTGCCGGAGCCGGCCATCCGGGCCTTGCTGCTGGGCGGTGTCGTCATTGCACTGGCGCTCAAGCCGGCGATCGTGCTTGCCAACCCCGGGAAGGCTTGTCGCTTTGCCGATGATGCACCGGACCAGCATCTGGTCGTGCGCGGCGATAGCCTGTGGGACCTGGCCTCGCGCTTCTTGCGTGACCCTTGGTGTTGGCCACGCGTGTGGGAAGACAACCATGATGCGGTCAGGAACCCGCACCTGATCTATCCGGGCCAGCAAATCCGGCTGGATCGCGCGCATGGCCGCCTGACAAGCGCCGACGATGCGCAGGCACTGCCTGTCGTGCGAATGACGCCGGCCATGCATGCCGAATCCATTCCGGTGACGCCCATTCCGCTGATTGCTTCCAGCTGGCTGGCGTTATTGCAAAGGACGCCACTGATGTCGGAAGCCGAATTGGCGCAAGCCGCGCGCATCGTTGCGCTTCCCGCCGAGCGAAGGATGGCCGGCGCAGGTGATGTGGTCTATGCAAGAGGCAAGTCCGCGGACGCACCACGGCACTCTTTGTCGACCGAGCTGAGGCGCCCGTTGGCACCGGTTGTCGATCCTGACACCGGGGTGCAGATCGCGCTGCCGACGCGACGGGTCGGCCGCGCCAGCCGGGTACGCAACACATCGGATGGCTTGCAGGCGATGCGAATCACCGAGGCCCATGAGGAAGTGATGGCAGGCGACTTGCTGGTCGCTACCCGCGACCCGGATGCCGTTGGGCGCGCGCTGGTCCCGCATGCAGCGGCGAACATGCAAGGCCGCGTGGCGGCAATCCTGCATGACGGTCGCTGGGCAACGCTGCACGACGCCGTCGTGCTCAACCGCGGCAGCCAGCACGGCCTCGATGCCGGCAGCGTCGTGGAAGTGGTACGACCCGTTAAAATCGGGGCACATGAATCTGCGCAAGCTTCCCAACCCGCCACGGATCTCGACGAATCCGTTGCTACCCTGCTGGTGGTCGAAGTACTCAACCATGCGGCACTGGCCATCGTGATGCGCGCACAAGAGCCCTTCACCCGTGGCGCGCCGATCGCGTCTCCCGACGGAGCAAGTCGATGAGCAGCCGCGAAAGCCTTGCTGCATGGATCAGGCTGTCGCTGACGGAAGGGATAGGGCCGCAAACGGCACATGAGCTTCTGTCGCACTTCGGCCTGCCGGAAAACATCATCGGCGCCGGATTTCCGGCGCTGCAGAAATGCGCCCCCGAAAAGATGGCGTATGCACTGTCCGGCCCAGCCTCCGAGTCATTACATGCGCAAATTGACCGCACGCTGGCCTGGGCCGAAGGCGAAAGCAACCATGTGCTGACACTGGCGGATGACGACTATCCGAAGGCGCTGCTGAGCATTCCGGACCCACCGCCGCTGCTGTATGCGAAGGGGCACCTCGCATTGCTGTCACGTCCGGCGCTGGCCATCGTCGGCAGCCGCAATGCAACGGTGCAGGGCATGCAAAATGCAGAGCGATTCGCGCATACATTGTCAGGGTCCGGACTGACCGTCGTGTCCGGGCTGGCGCTGGGCATCGATGCTGCGGCCCATCTGGGCGCGCTGTCGGCGCCTGCCGGTCGCGATACCGGATCTACCATCGCCGTAACCGGCACCGGCCTCGATCTGGTCTACCCGGCGCGTCACCACGCGCTCGCGCACCGCATCGCCGAAGAGGGTTGCCTGCTCAGCGAATATCCGTTGGGCACGCAGGCCATGTCCAGCAATTTCCCGCGACGCAACCGCTTGATCAGCGGGCTCTCGGTGGGCGTGCTGGTGGTCGAAGCTGCCATGCAATCCGGCTCGTTGATAACCGCTCGCAGCGCCACCGAACAAGGCCGGGAGGTGTTCGCGATTCCCGGATCCATCCACTCTCCCTTGTCCAAGGGTTGCCATCTGTTGATACGACAAGGCGCAAAACTGGTGGAATCGGCGCAGGACATCATGGAAGAAATTCGCTGGCAACGCATAACAGCCCCGGTACCGACCGCCGCTGCCACGACCGCAACGCGTATCGACGACGATGCACAGTTGATGCGCCTGCTGACGCTGGCCGGACATGACCCGGTGTCAATTGATCAACTGGTCGAACGCAGTGGCTTGCCGGCTGCCGATATCCAGGCGGCATTGCTGACGCTGGAAATGTCGCAGCACATCGAGATGCTGCCGGGCGGACAATACCGGCGACTTTCCTGAATGACGCCGTCCAAACGGCCGCTTTGATTGACCAAATACTTTTCCTGCACGAACGAAGTATTAATGGGTGTGTTTACCCATCCATTCAATGCCGTGCCTGAAAATAATCAAGATAAGTCTAAGCCAATGAAATTACAGGGAAAACAGGCACGACGCCGTGCTGTCGACTGTACCGGCCTTCAACCCCGAAAAAAGATTTTTCCGGGTGCGCTTGTATCTCGCCACGGATGAGGCTACAGTACCAGCATGTTTGAGGTGCTCGTTTATCTTTACGAAACCTATTACCGTCCCGACGCCTGCCCGGACTCCACGGCGCTGGCGAAGAAGCTGTCGGCAGTAGGTTTTGAAGACGAAGAAATTTCGAAAGCACTCGGGTGGCTGACCGATCTTGCGGAAACCACCAACGCCATGTTCCGCCAGCAATGGCATCAGACGGCGTTCTCCTTCGGCACCCGCATCTACGCTCCCCAAGAATACGAACTGCTCGGCACCGCCGCGATCGGTTTCATTGAATTTCTGGAATCAGCCGGTGTGGTCAACGCGATGCAGCGCGAAATCGTCATCGAGCGCGCCTGCGCGGTCAATGAAGCGCCAATCGCACTCGATAAGCTGAAAGTCATCGTGCTGATGGTGCTCTGGAGCCAGGGCAAGGAACCGGACAGCCTGATCTTCGACGAGCTGTTCGCCGACGAAGACAGCGCCAGCCCTCCCGTTTACCACTGACTCGGGACACACAACGGGCTGTCCTCCGCCCGTTTCCGACGCAGATTTCACCGTGATCCGGGCATTCCCGAAGGTATCGGCGTATCCCGGCATCTGCCGCCCCTTCTTGCAGACTTTTCGATCACCCGCTTATCATTGGCCGCATTTAGCCAGCCGAACCTTCGGTTTTCAGCCCTTTTCGGGCCGTTGCCGTTACCGCAGGGATCGGCGCATTTCCATTAATACAGAGGGCGTCTTCTGAAAGATGTCCTGGTGGCGCAGCCGGCAAGGCTGGCGCCCTGCAGCTCCCCGAACCGGATCAACCATGACCAAAACCCTCATCATTGCTGAGAAGCCCTCAGTCGCGAACGACATCGCGAAAAGCCTGGGCGGCTTCACCAAACACGATGAGTACTTCGAGTCCGACGACTATGTGCTGTCGTCGGCCGTCGGCCATCTGGTGGAAATTGCTGCGCCCGAAGAACACGACGTCAAGCGCGGCAAATGGTCGTTCGCCAACCTGCCGATGATCCCGCCGTATTTCGCGCTGAACCCGATCCAGAAGACGGAATCGCGGCTGAAGGTGCTGAACAAGCTCATCAAGCGCAAGGACGTCGGCGCGCTGATCAACGCATGTGACGCCGGCCGCGAGGGTGAACTGATCTTCCGCCTGATCGTGCAGTATGCAAAAGCCAAGCAGCCGATCAAGCGCCTGTGGCTGCAATCGATGACGCCGGGCGCGATCCGCGACGCCTTCGGCCACCTGCGCGACGATACCGACATGCTGCCGCTGGCCGATGCCGCACGCTGCCGCAGTGAAGCCGACTGGCTGATCGGCATCAACGGCACCCGCGCGATGACGGCCTTCAACTCGAAGGAGGGCGGCTTTTACCTGACGACGGTGGGACGCGTGCAAACGCCGACGCTGTCGATCGTCGTCGAGCGCGAAGAGAAGATCAAGCAATTCGTGTCGCGTGATTTCTGGGAAGTGAAGGCCGAATTCGTCTGCGCTGCCGGCGTCTATGAAGGCCGCTGGCTCGACACGGCATTCAAGAAGGACGAGACCGATCCCGAGAAGAAGGCGGAGCGCCTGTGGAGCAAAGCGGCAGCCGAATCAATCGTCGCCGCCTGCCGCGGCAAACCGGGCAAAGTCAGCGAAGAATCCAAGCCCAGCACCTCGATGGCGCCGGCACTGTTCGACCTGACCAGCCTGCAGCGTGAAGCCAACGCGCGCTTCGGCTTCTCGGCCAAGAATACGCTGGGCCTGGCGCAGGCACTGTATGAAAAGCACAAGGTACTGACTTATCCGCGTACCGATTCCAAGCACCTGCCGGAAGACTACATCGGCACCGTGAAGCAGACGATGGAATCGCTGGGCGAAGGCCACAACTACGCGATGCACACTGCGCAGATCCTGAAGCAAGGCTGGGTCAAGCCCAACAAGCGCATCTTCGACAACACCAAGATCAGCGACCACTTCGCCATCATCCCGACCGGCCAGTGGCCCAAGAGCTTGTCCGAGCCTGAACAGAAGCTGTATGACCTGGTCGTGCGCCGCTTCCTCGCGGTGTTCTTCCCGGCGGCAGAGTACCTGGTGACGACACGCTTCACCGAAGTGTCGGGCCATCAGTTCAAGACCGAAGGCAAGATCCTCGTGAACCCGGGCTGGCTGGCGGTGTATGGCAAGGAATCGGCGCTGCTGGATTCGAAGAAGGAAGACGGCGAAACCAGCGGTTCGCTGGTGCCCGTCGGCAGCGACGAGAAGGTCAAGACCGACAAGGTCGAGGCACACGGCCTGGTGACCCGACCGCCGGCACGCTACTCGGAAGCGACGCTGCTGTCGGCGATGGAAAGCGCGGGCAAGCTGGTCGAAGACGAAGAACTGCGTGATGCGATGGCCGGCAAGGGCCTCGGCACGCCGGCCACGCGCGCCGCCATCATCGAAGGCCTGCTGGGTGAAAAATACCTTGTCCGCGAAGGGCGTGAACTGATCCCGACCGCGAAAGCCTTCCAGCTGATGACGCTGCTGCGCGGACTCGGCGTGGCCGAACTCACCGCGCCCGAACTGACCGGCGAATGGGAACACAAGCTGTCGCAGATGGAGCGCGGCGGCATCAGCCGCGACGAGTTCATGCGCGAGATCGCGCAGATGACCCAGACCATCGTCAAGCGCGCGAAGGAATACGACAACGACACCATCCCCGGCGACTATGCAACGCTGACGACGCCGTGCCCGAACTGCGGCGGCGTGGTGAAGGAAAACTACCGTCGCTTCGCGTGCACGAAGTGTGAATTCTCGATGAGCAAAATCCCCGGCGGCCGCCAGTTCGAGGTGCCCGAGGTCGAGGAACTGCTGACCAACCGCACCATCGGCCCGCTGCAAGGCTTCCGCTCGAAGATGGGCCGCCCGTTCGCCGCGATCCTGAAGATCTCGCGCGACGAAGACATCAACAACTTCAAGCTCGAGTTCGACTTCGGCCAGTCGAATGACGATGACGAAAATGCCGAGCCAGTCGACTTCAGCGGCCAGACCCCGCTCGGCGCCTGCCCGAAATGCGGCAGCGGCGTCTACGAGTTGGGCCTTGCCTATGTCTGCGAAAAACAGGTCGCGCGCCCCAAGGGCTGCGATTTCCGCAGTGGACGCATCATCCTGCAGCAGGAGATCCTGCCCGAGCAGATGGCCAAGCTGCTCAATGACGGCAAGACCGACCTGCTGCCGGGCTTCGTGTCGCAGCGCACGCGCCGCCCGTTCAAGGCCTTCCTCGTGAGAGGCAAGGATGGCAAGGTCAGCTTCGAGTTCGAGGAACGCAAGGGCAAGCCTGCCGCCAAGTCGGCGGCCAAGACTGCCGGCGCCGAGGGCGAAAGCGACGCTGCTGCGACGCCGACGAAGAAGACGGCCGCCAAAAAAACTGCAGCAAAGAAGACTGCCACCAAGACGGCGACCAAGACTGCAGTCAAGGCCGTGCCGAAGAAAGCGGTGGCCAAAAAAGCCGTCGCCAAGAAGGCTGCAGCAAAGAAGGCCGTTGCAAAGAAAGCCGCCTGACGCAGCAGCACCGTTCACCCGATCGGACAAGCGGCCGGCCATTGTGCCGGCCGCTTTGTTTTCCGGCGCACGTCATATCAGCCTCCTCCCATCGTGCGGGCCTCTATCGCCCGCCCTAGATGGCACACCTGCTCAAGCCCTGCAGGCCATTGCGTGACCTCAACGCTTGCCGCCGCCGGACGAACTTTTGCCCCGCCTTGCGCTTCTACTCTCAGCATTTCGATGCTTCGCCTGGTACGCGGCGCCGTACTGACTAATCAATCTAGCGGGAGTGTTCTATGACCAAATGGATGTTTACGATCGCCTGTGCGTCGCTGCTAAGCGCATGCGCAGGCATGACCGGCGGCGGTTCAGGCACCAAAGGCAGCACGGGTGCAAACGACCCCGGCAATTACGGCGCCTATCGGACGCCGGGCGGCGAAGCTAGCCCCAGTTCGTCAGGCACCTCGGGAACGTCGGACAGCATGGGCGGTTCGCAAGGGATGTCAGGTGGCGCATCCAGCAGCAGCTCCGGCATGGGCGGCACCGGCACCGATACGCCAAGCACTACCAGCTCCACACCCAGCTCGAATCCGGGCCCGACGACCAGCCCCAGCACCGGCCAGTAATCACCAGGCTTAGCCTGGCCACGCGGCCGCAGCGATTGCTGCGGCCGCTTCATTCCCGATCTGGTAGCGGCAAACGCCTTGGCGGGCATGCGCTACACTGTCATGTCGTTCATTCACCTGCCGTTTGCCTGACGCAGCCCGCCATGTTTTCCACCACCCGAGCGCCGCGCCTGATGCCGGTCCTGATCGCCAGCGGCATCATCCTCACGTTGGCCATGGGCATACGCCATGGCTTCGGCTTCTGGTTGCAACCCATCTCGCAGCAGCATGGTTGGACGCGCGAAACCTATTCGCTGGCGATGGCCGTGCAAAACCTGATGTGGGGCGCGATTGGTCCGTTCGCCGGCATCGCGGCAGACCGACTGGGTGCAGCGCGCGTGGTCTTCTTCGGCGCCATCATCTATGCGCTCGGATTGCTGTCGATGGCTTTGATCGACGATGCAACGATGTTCATCCTCGTCTCGGGTGTGCTGGTTGGCGCGGCCCTGTCAGGCACGGCCTTTGGCGCGCTGTCGGGCATCATCGGCCGCACCGCGCCGTTCGAGCTGCGCTCGTGGGCATTCGGCATCCTCGGCGCGGCCGGCTCGTTCGGACAATTCGCAATGGTGCCGATCGAGCAGCAGCTGATCTCCGCCAGCGGCTGGCAGCACGCGCTGTTCTGGCTCGCATTGCTGGCACTGCTGGTGATGCTGCCACTGGCCTTCATGCTGCGCGAACCCTCGTCCGACACGCTGGTGCACACGCACCAGCAAAGCGTGGGCGAGGCGGTGCGCGAAGCTTTTGGCCATCGCTCGTTCCAGCTGCTGGTGGCCGGATATTTCGTGTGCGGCTTCCAGGTCGTGTTCATCGGCGTGCACATGCCGGCCTATCTGAAGGACCAGGGCATCCTCGATCCGGGCGTCGCGACGGCGGCGCTGGCGACCATCGGGCTGTTCAACATCTTCGGCTCTTACGCTGCGGGCAAATTTGGCGGACGCTGGCCCAAGCCCTGGCTGCTGTCGGCAATTTACTTCACACGAGCGCTGATCATTACGGTCTTCGTCCTCGCGCCACTGACGCCGACCTCCGTCTACCTTTTTGCCGCGATGATGGGCCTGATCTGGCTGTCGACCGTACCGCTGACGAATGCCACCATCGCCAACATTTTCGGCGTGCGCTACCTGTCGATGCTGTCGGGCTTCGTATTCTTCTCGCACCAGGTCGGCAGCTTCCTCGGCGTCTGGCTTGGCGGATACCTGTACACCGTACAGGGCAGCTACCAGACGGTGTGGATGATCACCATTGCACTCGGCATCGCTGCCGGACTGATCAACCTGCCGATCAGCGAAGCTGCGATCGTGCGCAAGGAAGCGGTGGCAGCATGAACCCGGGTCGGCGTACGCAATGGCCGCGCTGGTCTTCGGGTGCGCTCGTCGTGCTCGGCGCGATCGTGCTGGCGCTGGTGTTTGCCGCCTACCTGCGTCCCGGCTTCGTGCTGGACGTGGCCAATCGAATCTGGCTTTGCTTTTGACGATGAACGACAACAAATTCCCGGTTGAAGCCCGCCTGCCGGTGCAGGCACTGCGCGCATCGCGCATCCGCGAAGTCGCCAATGCCGGCATGGGCCGCAAGGATGTGCTCCCGTTCTGGTTCGGCGAACCGGATGAAGTGACCCCGGCTTTCATCCGTGACGCTGCCAAGGCCGCGCTCGACGCCGGCGACACGTTTTACACGCACAACCTGGGTACGCCGGCACTGCGCGAAGCGATCGCCAGCTATGCATCGGGCCTGCATCGACCGGTCGGCGCCGAACGCATCGCCGTCACCTCATCGGGCGTGTCGGCGCTGATGCTCGTGGCGCAGCTGATCATCAATCCAAAAGACCGCGTGGTTGCCGTCACGCCGCTGTGGCCAAACCTGGTCGAGATACCGCGCATCCTTGGCGGCGAGGTGGTGTCCGTTCCGCTGCAGCTCGACACCGCGGGCGATGCGCCGCGCTGGGAACTCGACCTCGACCGCCTTCTCGATGCACTGGTGCCGGGCACGCGCGCGCTGCTGCTCAATTCACCGAACAACCCGACCGGCTGGACCATACGCGCTGAGCAGCAGCAAGTGGTGCTCGACCACTGCCGCAAGCACGGCATCTGGCTGATGGCCGACGATGTGTATGAGCGGCTGGTCTATGACACGCCGGCCGGCAAGGTAGTGTGCGCGCCATCCTTCCTCGACATCGCCGAGCCGGAAGAGCGGGTGATATCGACCAACAGCTTTTCGAAATCCTTCCTGATGACGGGCTGGCGGCTGGGCTGGATGCAGGTGCCGGCCAGCCTGATGCATGACCTTGGCAAACTGATTGAGTACAACACCTCGTGCGCACCGGGCTTCGTGCAGCAAGCCGCCTGTGTCGCGCTCGCGCACAGCGAGCAGATCGTCACGCATACGCTGGCGCGCTACAGTGCGGCGCGCGACTACCTGTGCGCCCAATTGTCGGCACCCGAATTCCGAAACGCCGGCATCATCGCGCCGCGTCCGCAGGGCACGATGTATGTGTTCTTCAAGCTGGAAGGCGAACGAGACACGCTCGCGTTGTGCAAGCGGCTGGTGGCCGAGGCCGGGCTTGGACTGGCACCTGGCAGCGCCTTCGGTCCTGAAGGCGAAGGGGCGATACGCTGGTGCTTTGCGAGCTCGATCGAACGCATGTCACAGGGTGTCGAGCGGTTCGCAGGTTTCCTCGGCAAACGCTGACAAGCCAGCCACAGTCAATCTCCCCCCGTCTGGCCGCAGCTCAAGCCGTTGCCAGCTCTTCCAGCAATGCCGCCAGCGCTTCGGGTGACGTGGCCATCGCGTCATGTCCGGCCGCGATTTCGCGCCACTGCCAGTCCGGTTGCACGCGCAGCCATTCACGCAGCGCTGCTAGCGGCGGGTACCAGGGATCGGTGACGGCGACATAGGTTTTCGGCAGGCCATTGCCGAGCGGGTGCTGCAGCAGCAGCGGCTCGGTATAGGCCTTCAACGGATGCGGCGTCAACCGGCGCAGCAGCCAGGCCTGTTGGGCCGGGTCGGTGACGCCGAATTTTTCCGGTGCAGGTATTGCCATCCGCAAGCCTTCCGCATCGATTGTCCGGCTCCGCTCTTGCTGCACCTCGGCACTGAACAACGACAATGCCGATTGTCCGTGCTGCACCACCAGCGCATCCAGATACACCAGCTGCTTCAAGCACTCAGGGATGCGGTCAGCCACACCGGTGATTACCGGGCCGGCAAAACTGTGGCCGACCAGGATGACCTCTTGCAGTTCTTCCGCAATGATCACGCCGGCGATATCGGCTATGCAACTCGACAGGCCGGTGTTGGCATCGAGCAGGTGCGCGCGCTCGCCCAGCCCGGTCATGGTCGGCGTGAAGACCTGATGTCCCTGAGCGCGCAAGCTCGTTGCAACCTCACGCCAGCACCAGCCGCCATGCCATGCGCCATGCACCAGGACGAAATTCATTGCGCATCCCCCTCGACTAAAACCGATACAATTATGCGATGGATCTTACCCTCACCGAACTTGAACAGGCGATCAATTACTGGCGCCGCATTCGTCCTTCGACTGGCGAGGAACATGCTTTGTCGGCCGAGGTCAATGCACTGGCTGATGTCTATGCGCTGATGATTTTCCAGCGCGCTCGCACCTTCACGCTCGAATCACTGCCGGCCGATGCTCGCGGCCTGATCGACGCGTGGCGCAAGACTGCCGAAGGCAACGCCGCCTGAAGCTGCTGCGCGCCTAGCTGCGCGGCGCCGGGTATTCGGCGTCCTGCAAGACTCTCCACAGGATCTTGCCAGTCGCCGACTTCGGCAAGCTGTCGACAAAAGTGACGATGCGCGGCACTTTGTACGCGGCCATTTGTCCGCGGGCCCAGCCGATCAGCTCGTCTGCATCGAGCGTGCTGCCTTCCTTGCGAACGACATAAGCCTTGACCGTTTCGCCGCGACGACTGTCGATGGCAGCAACGATGCAGCAATCGCGGAGTCCGGGATGCCGGTACATCATTGCCTCGACTTCTGCCGGCCAGACCTTGTAGCCGCTGGCATTGATCATGCGCTTGAGCCGGTCGGCAAAGAAGAAATAGCCATCGGCATCGACATAGCCGAGGTCACCCGTACGCAAAAAGCGCTTGCCCGCAATTTCGATGAATGCTTCGCGTGTCTTTTTGTCGTCGCGCCAGTAGCCCTCGAAAATTTGCGGTCCGTGGGTAACAATCTCGCCGACTTCCCCGGGGGGCAATGCCCGCAGGGAGTCCGGATCGATCACCATTGAAGTGGTATCGAAGATTGGCATGCCCAGGCACTGCTGCTTGGGATGATTCGCCGGATTCGAATGCGTGGTCGCGATGGTCTCGGTCAGGCCATAGCCCTCGATATAGCGCAATCCGGTCAGTTCCAGCAGTCTTTGTGCAATCGGCGCCGGCATCGCCGCGCCACCACCGGACACGCGGCGCAAGCTCTTCAGTGCGGAGGTATTGAGTCCCGGATCGGACAAGACGTCGATCATCATTGTCGATATCGCCGACCAGGTCGTGACGCCATGGCGCGCGACAAGGCGCACGGCCAACTCGCGGTCCCAGCGCGGCATGATCACCTGGGTTGCGCCGGCGCAGACCGCCGCATTCATGCTGACCTGCATCCCGGTGACATGGAACATCGGCAGCGACACGAGAACGACATCGGTCCGCACCTGGGCAGCCCAGCGCGCTGCGGCGACCGCGGTAAACATCAACGAGCGATGCGTGTGCATGCAACCCTTGGGCTGGCCGGTCGTGCCCGACGTGTACGGCAGGCAGGCGAGATCATCCGGTCCGGCCTGCATCTGCGCCGGCACGAGGGCGGCAGCTACCGCCTCGTGCCACGCGCATTGCCTCGCATCGCGCAGCGGCATGCGCGGCGCTCGCACCCATTCCGGTGCCTCGCCAACGTCCTCGCCCGCCTTGTCTGCGTGGCAGGCCACGACCATCTGGGCAGGTTTGCCTTCGTCGAGCAGCGCCGTCCAGGCTGGCAGCAATTCCTGCGACGTGAACACGACCTGCGCGCCACTGTCGTCGAGCAGGTAGCGCAGCTCATCCGCCTGCAGCATTGGACTTGCCGGCACCACGACCGCATCGGCGCGCAGTATTGCGTAGAACGCGGCGACGAATTGCGGGCAGTTCTGCATTTGCAGCATCACGCGATCACCACGTTTGATGCCGGCACATTGCTGCAGCCATCCGGCCAATGCATTAACTTCCGCCTGCAATTCGCGATAAGTGATTCGATGGCCGAAATACAGCAGCGCTATCTGGTCGGGATCGCGCGCCGCGGCCAGCCCGAGGTTGGCCGCGACGCTGGTCTCGGGTAGCTCAAGATGGCGCGGCAGGTCTGCGGGCCAACAGGGCGGCGCGGCAGGATGGAACGGGACAGAAGCAGCAGACATGGGTGCGTTTGTGCCTGGAATCGGAAGTCAGGGCAATTTATTGCGGCCAAGGCCCGGGATTGCCTCGAGCGGACAAAACCCAGCATTTCTGCGGGTTTTGAGCGAATAACGTTTCTTTATTGTAAATTATATTTTGCGATGCATCAAATATTTTGCTGCTCTGCACAAAAATTTGTTGACAGGCGGTCAGGAGGTCGTAAAATCGGTTTTGTTGCGGCGCACAAAAGTCGCGAAATGAATCCCGGTACCCTAAGAACCGAACCCTGATAGCCCTGAAAGGAGAACCACCATGTTTTCTAACGCTGACCAACTGTCCAACGCCACCAAGGCCTCGATCGACACCCAACTGGCCGCGATGAGCGACCTCGCCAACAAGGCGCTGCAAAGCGTTGCCGAGCTGGTCGAACTGAACCTGTCGACGGCCAAGGAATCGCTGGCGACGACTTCCGCCGCTGCCCAGCAAATGCTGGCTGCCAAGGATGCCCAGGAACTCCTGAACCTGGGCTCGCAACAAGCGCAGCCGAATGCCGAGAAGGCACTGGCGTATGGCCGTCACCTTGCGTCGATCGCTACCAAGGCCCAGGCTGACTTCACCAAGGCCACCGAGGCACGCATCGCCGAAACCACCAAGCAAGTCAACAAGCTGATCGACGACCTGTCGAAAGCCGCTCCGTCCGGCTCCGAAAACGCGATTGCCCTGCTGAAGGCCAGCGTCGCCAACGCCAACGCCGCCTACGAGCAAGTGTCGAAGGCCAGCAAGCAAGCGGTCGAACACCTGGAAGAGAACTTCAACGAAGCTGCCAAGCACTTCAACCCGGCCGCCGACAAGCCGGCACGCGCGAAGAAGGCGTCGTAATCCAGCGTCATCGCAGCAAGACGACGGGCCGCAAAGCGGCCCGTTTTTTTTTGCCGCGTCCCGCAGCCCTGCAATTGAAAGATCAGTTGCCCGCCTGCTCGCAGATCGACAATGACAAAGCCTCGGCCACGCGAATGCCATCGATGGCGGCCGACATGATGCCGCCCGCGTAACCGGCGCCTTCGCCCGCCGGGTACAGGCCGCGCGTGTTCACGCTCTGCAGGTCTGCGCCGCGGCGGATGCGCACCGGTGACGAGGTGCGTGTCTCGACGCCGGTCAGCAAGGCATCCTGCATCGCAAAGCCGCGAATCTGCTTGTCGAATTCGGGCAGGGCCTCGCGTATCGCATCGATCGCATACGAAGGCAGGCTGGGATTGAGGTCACCGAGGCTGACGCCCGGTTTGTACGAAGGCTGTACCTCGCCGAAGGCCGACGACGGCCGGTTCGCGATGAAATCCCCGACCAGCTGCCCGGGGGCGTTGTAGTTGCCGCCGCCGAGTTCATACGCTTTCGATTCGATCGCGCGCTGGAAGTCGATGCCGGCCAACGGACCGCCCGGATAATCTTCCGGCGTGATGCCGACCACGATGCCGGCATTGGCATTGCGCTCGTTGCGTGAATACTGGCTCATGCCGTTGGTCACGACCCGCCCGGTTTCCGAGGTGGCCGCAATCACGGTGCCACCCGGGCACATGCAGAAGCTGTAGACCGCACGCCCGTTGCTCGCGTGATGCACGAGCTTGTAGTCGGCCGCGCCGAGGACGGGGTTGCCGGCGAAGCGCCCGAAACGGGCACGGTCGATCAGTGATTGCGGATGTTCGATACGGAAGCCGACCGAGAATGGTTTGGCCTCGACATACACGCCCGCCGCCGTCAGCATCTGGAAGGTATCGCGCGCACTGTGCCCGATCGCGAGCACCGCATGGCGGGTCGGCAGCACATCGCCGTTTGACAGCTTCAGCGCGCGCAACTGGCCGTCGACGATCTCCATGCCGTCCACCTTCTGCTCGAAGCGGAACTCGCCGCCCAGGCTTTCGATGGACTCGCGCATGATCTCGATCATCTTCACCAGCCGGAAGGTGCCGATGTGTGGCTTGCTGACATACAGGATCTCGGGCGGCGCATCGGCCTTCACGAACTCCTCCAGCACCTTGCGCCCGTAGTGTTTCGAATCGCTGACCTGGGTCCACAGCTTGCCGTCGGAAAAAGTGCCGGCGCCGCCTTCGCCGAACTGCACGTTCGACTCCGGATTCAGTTCGCGCTTGCGCCACAGGCCGAAGGTATCCTTGGTGCGATCACGCACTTTCTTGCCGCGTTCGATGACGATGGGCCGGAAACCGGCCTGCGCGAGGATCAGCGCTGCGAAGAGTCCGCAGGGGCCGAAGCCGATCACCACCGGCCGCTCTTCCAGCGCGGCGGGCGCACGGGCGACGAAGCGATAGTCCATGTCCGGCGTGACCGAGACCTTGGGCAGGCGGCGTGACAGCGCACGCGGCTCATCCTGCAGCTCGACGTCGATCGTGTAGACCAGCTGGATTGCCGACTTCTTGCGCGCGTCATAGCCGCGCCGGAACACGGTCATGCTGCGCAGCTCTGAAGGATCGGCTTGCAGCCGGGCGAGCACCGCTTCCCTGAGCGCCTGTTCAGGATGGTCGAGCGGAAGCGTGATGTCGGTCAGGCGAAGCATGCGGGCGGTACGGGAAGGGGCGCGGGAAGGGCGCCATTGTACCGAATGCCCGCCGGCGCGGCGGGCCGGTGCATCGGTGTGCGCCGGCCAGTGGGTGCACCGAGGCGCTTATTTGCTCATGCCCGAAGTGCCGGTGGCACCAGACGTCCCGGGCGTCCCGGACGGCGTCTGCGGCTCGGTCGAGGCCCCGGCCGCCCCGGTGCCAGAGGCAGAAGCACCGGACGAAGTCTCGCCCCCCATGCTGCCACCGGAACTGCGCTCCTTGCCGCTCCTGGCCTTGCCGTGGCCGCTCTTGCCCGAACTCTCGCCACCGCCTTGCACACCGCCGGCGGCACCGGTTCCCGTGCCGCTCTTGCCTTCGGAGGTGGACTTCAGGTTGCGCGATGTGTCCTTGGCCATTTGCTGGTGACCTTCGACCGTTGCGATCACCTTGCTCGCATAATTCTTCAGGTCCGCATCCTCGGCGCGCGAGCTCGCGCGCTGCAGCAAGCGGTGCGTCTCCTTGTGCGCGCGGTCGCCGGCTTGCTGCAAGTACTGCTTGTCGAATTTGTCGCCGCTCAGCGCCTGCAGCTTCTTCTCCATCGCCATGTGCTGCTTGCCCGGCTCGGTCGGCAGCATCACGCCCTTGGCCTGTGCCAGCTGCTTGAGGTCATCAAGCGCCTTGGTATGGTCGTCGACCATCTTTTTCGCAAAGCTTTTCACTTCATCGCTCTGGGCCTTGTCTTCCGCCAGCTTGCCGGCGCTGATCTCGGCCAAGTTGGCTTCGGCAATCTGCTTGAACATTCTCTCGTCGCTCTGGCTGAGTTTCGAAGCGCCCTCGGCGCTGCTCATTCCACCGGCCCCGGCGGCGCGACCCTGAGTCGTGCTGGCGCCCGAGGAGCTATCCTTGCCTTGCGTCGCCGTTGCCTTGTCGTCCTTGTCCTGCGGATGGACCGACAGCGAATTCACGAGAAAGGCGGTGCCAAGCAGGCCAAGCAAGGCAGCAGCAAGTTGCGATCTGAAGTGGGGCGTGGGCATACGGTTTTCTCCTTGGATCGTGGCAAGCGGAATGCCGCCCGCATTGATGAACAATCAGCCCGACTTCCACCGCAAGTGGCATGCCATGCGCGACTGCCGCCAGCCGCGCGGGCTTCCCGAGATTGGCGCCCCCATCCGGCAACCCAAAATTACCGTGTGACGGCAAAAATTGCGCGGCCGGCTTCCGAACTGCATTTGGACAGCCCCTCCGCGCCTTGCTTGTGCCGCATCTCGTTGCCGGGATATCATCTCGCGCTTGACTGTCGGCATCCGCCGGCCCAGCCCTCTACTCCACGTTCCCGTCCTGTCATCCATGAAATCAACCCAGTCCACCGACGACAGCCTGCTGCCGGACACCTACTTCAAAGTCCGCAATTCCAAGGTCCACGGCAACGGCGTGTTCGCCGCCCGCAAAATCCCGGCCGGTGCGCGCATCATCGAATATCAGGGCAAGCGCATCAGCGAGAAGCAGGCCGACAAGCGTTTCGGCCTCGATCCGGAAAATCCGCACCATACGTTTTTCTTCAGCCTCGAAAGCGGCAAGCTGATCGATGGCGGCGACGAGGGCAATGACGCTCGCTGGATCAACCATTCATGCGAGCCGAATTGCGAAGCCCAGGAAGAGAAGGGGCGCGTCTACATTCACGCGATGCGAGACATCACGCGCGGCGAGGAACTGAATTACGACTACGGCCTGGTGATCGACGAAAAAATGAGCAAGGCGCTGAAGAAAGCTTATGCCTGCCGTTGCGGAAGCGACGAGTGCCGCGGCACCATGCTCGCCATCAAGAAGAAAAAGAAAAAATCCAAGAAGAAGGACAAGTAAGTCAGTCACGCCCGCCTTGCGCGGGCGTGACTGACTTACCAGCGTGACACATCCTCGCGCGCGAGGTCGAGGAATTCGGTACGCATCGCAAGATTGGTCTGCAACTGACCCAGCATTGCCGACGTCACCGTCTCTTCGCCGCTGGTCTTGATGCCCCGGCTCTCCATGCACAGGTGGCGGCAACGAATCATCACCCCCACCGCGCGCGGCTCCAGCACTTCCATCAGCGCATTCGCCACTTGCATGGTCAGCCGCTCCTGCACCTGCAGACGCTTGGAGAAGCACTCCATCAGCCGGGTCAGCTTGGACAGGCCGACGATCTTGCCGGCAGGCAAGTAGCCAATGACAGCCCGGCCAAAGAAGGGCGCGAGGTGGTGCTCGCAATGGCTATATACCGGAATGTTGCGGACTACGATCAGCTCGTTGTAATCCTCGGCCCCATCCTCGAAGGCCTTCATGACTTGCGCCGGATCCTGCAGATAACCAGAGGTCCAGTGCTTCCAAGCCTTCGTCACGCGTGCCGGCGTCTCCGTCAGGCCGGGACGATCCGGGTCTTCGCCAACGCTGCGCAGGAAGCGACGCCAATCGTGCTCATTGAATTCTTCAGACATGGGGGGCTACCTGTAATCGGTTCTGGTCACTGGGCGGGGGTCGGGCTCCGATGCAAGTAGTGCTCGGATTCAACAGGGGAGCCATCGTACCCGAAATCGCGGCCCGCTTCAGGTGTGAAGACTTTGGGATACCTCTCCGCCACGAAGTTCGCTCTTCGGTTATCCTTGATAGCTCCAAATAACATTCAATGAATCGGAGACTGTTTCAGCAATGAAGATCGCACACCGACATCTGGTGATGGCACTGTCCATCGCAACGCTGTCGACGGCCGCACTGGCTGCTCCTTTTGCTTTTGTACCGAATGAAAAGTCGGGCACTCTGTCGGTCATCGATACCGAAACCGATACCGTTGTCGCCGATATCAAGGCCGGCGACAAGCCCCGCGGCCTGGCCGTGTCGAAGGACGGCAAAATTGTCTACGTCAGTGACCAACCGCACAATGCGCTGGTATTGGTCGATGTCGACAAACGTGAAGCCACCGGCAAAATCGAACTCGGCGAGTCGCCTGAAGGTGTATCCATATCACCCGACGGCAAATGGGTTGCCGCCGCATCCGAGATCAGCAATTCGGTGAACTTCATCAACACGGCGACCGGCAAGAAGGTCTTCGCCGTCAAAACCCGCGGCAAGAACCCCGAGCATGCGGTATTCAGCCCGGACAGCAAGCTGATGATGGTGTCGGCCGAAGAAGCCGACAGCGTCGATATCATCGACGTCAAGAAGCGCAAACAAATCGCCGCAGTAAAAGTCGGTGACCGTCCGCGCGGGATCGCATTCCGCCCGGACGGCAAGGTCGCCTATGTGGCATGCGAGATCGCCAGCACCGTCTATGCGATCGATGTCGCCCAACGCAAAGTGATCGCCGAAATCAAGACCGGTAACTTTGCCAATGGCGTGACGATGGCGCCAGATGGCAGCCGGGTGTTCGTGTCGAATGGCAAGGATGGCACGGTGTCGGCCATCGACACCGCTGACAACAGCATTCTGGCCACCATCCCGGTTGGCAAGCGTCCCTGGAATATGGCGATCACGCCGGATGGCAAGAAGCTCTATGTTGCCAACGGCCGTTCGAATTCGGTTTCGGTGATTGATGCGGTCGAGTTGAAGCCGCTCGGCGAAATCAAAGTCGGCGAACTGCCGTGGGGCGTCGTCATTCAGTAATCAGCACACGCGTGCGCATCACGGACCGGCTGGCCGACGAATGTTGCGGCCGGTTTTTTCCTGGCTTGAGATCTGATGCGGCGCGATGATTCACGCGCGTTTACTGATGAAAAAAATTCACTTGTTACACGTTATAAGCAAGTCCTATAGTCCAGAGCCCACTTGCATTATGGCGGGATTTTGTTTTTCATGATTGTAAAAATTTTAATGAAAATCCTGCCCGGGTCCCTGAGTAGTTTGTCGTTTTGTCTATAAAAACCAATCGGAGAATAAATTGGCCAAATCCACCATTTTCGTGAAGAGCGTTCTGGCATCGGCTCTGCTGGTTGCCTTCTCGGCCCCCAGCTTTGCCAAAGACGAGAATCTGGAAAAGATCTCGGCGATGAAAGCCACCGACACCGCGATCGACATCCCCACCGTTGCTCAAACCGGCGCGAACGTCGACAAGCTGAAGGCCAACCTGAAGAAGATCAAGCTGCCGGAAGGCTTCAAGATCGAACTGTACGCCGTCGTTCCTGACGCGCGTTACATGGCCGTTGCTCCGTCGACCAACATGCTGTTCGTCGGCACCCGCAAGACCA
>JACCDU010163118.1_pt1 | contig 99949 bp, 74 predicted proteins | sample 7446081 | NCBI WGS metagenome assembly JACCDU01 (sample SAMN15323447, study PRJNA562643) | freshwater metagenome | isolation source: river surface water | place: USA:Blue River Watershed | collected 2017-08-17
CTTCACCGCCATCGTGCCGGCGATGATCTTCTACGTCGTTTACGCCCGTTTGGCCGTTCGAAGCTCCTGGTGGTTCGCGGCGGCAATCGGGATTGTCGTCTGGTTGCTGGTCGCTTTTTTACTATGGCAATGGCAACTCGCGCTCGTGCTCGCTGCAGCGGTGGTCGTCGTAGCACTGTGGTGGTCTGCCAAAGCGATGCCTGCCCAGGACGTCGAGGCCCCGGTCGATGCGCCCGTGATGATGCCGCCACATCCGCTAGAGTTACCCGCCCGAATGGTGACAGGGGCGCTGGTCACCCTCGTGACGAGCGAGCTCGGCAAACTCGGCGGTGCATCGATCGGGGGTTTCGCGTCGTTGTTTCCGTCTATTGGTCTCGTCGTCGCAGCCTTCAACCATGCGCGCTCAGGCCCAGGCGCGGCAGTTCACTTCTTAAAAGGTATGACGCGCGGAATGTGGTCTGTCGGAACCTTTTGTCTGGCGTTGACTCTATCGCTGAAGTCACTTGGCTTGAGCGCGAGCTTTGCGCTGGCAGTGGTGATTGCCGTGACGACCCACGCCATATCTCGACCCCGCAATTGATATGCTAAAAGGAATGAGACCAGCACCCCATTTTGTTCTGATGGCAGCGATGGCTTTGACGCTAGCCGGTTGCACCACGGTCGATTGGTCGGCCGAGCGCGACCAAGCGTTGGCTGTGGCTGCTGCACCGACAGATCGTGAGCTCGACGTTGCCGCGCTACTGGCAGCCCCCCTTACTCGAGACGACGCGCTGCGGATCGCCATGACGCAAAGTCCCGAGATGCGCCGCTTGTTGGCGATACACGAGAGCGAGCTTCGCTCTGCGGCGATGGTCGGTCGACTCGCCAATCCGAATTTTTCCTATGAACGACTGCGCTCGGCTGAAGGCCTCGATATCGAGCGCTGGTTCTCTTTGGGTGTGCTGGATGTGTTGACCTTGCCCCAACGTCAGCGCGTTGCCTCGGCAGATCTCGAGGCAGGTCGGGTACAACTTGCTGCTGATATCGTCGATCGTATGACCGCAACTCGTCGCGCCTGGGTCGAGGCGGTCGCTGCGGTTGAAAAGCGTCGTTACGCGGAGCGTGTGCTCGCGAGCGCGGAAGCGAGCGCCGAACTTGCCGTCCGAATGGAGTCTGCGGGTAACTTCAACATACTCGAACGCGCTCGGCAGCAAAGCTACGAGGCGGAAGCACGGTCACGGTTGATTCAAGCACGACAGGATGAGCTCTCGACTCGCGAGTCCTTGGTGCGGCTCCTGGGCCTCAACGCAGATCAAGCTCGGGGGCTCACCCTCCCGACGCGGTTGCCAGCACTGCCGGCGACTCCAATCTCGACCCCGGAGGTCTCACAAGCCATCACGGCTGCTCGCCTCGATTTAAGACTCGCTGATGCCAAGTGGCGTGGAGCAGCGGCCGCGCAGGGTTTGACTCGTGTGACGAGTTGGACTGACGTATCGCTGGCGCTGCGCGAGCAAGAGACTCGCGGTTTTGAAGTGGAAATTTCTTTGCCGGTTTTTGATGCGGGTGACTTGCAGCGCGGTTCGGCCAGCGCTCGCTTGCGCGCAGCAGCGGCGGAACTTGAACAAACGGCGCTCGTGGCGTCGTCCGATCTGCGAGTCGGCTATGCGGCCTATCGCAGTGCGTTTGACGACGCACTGCACCATCGCGACGTGCTGGTACCGCTACGCAAATCCATCTCCGAGGAAACTTTGCTGCGCTACAACGGCATGCTCATTGGTGTCTTCGAATTGCTATCCGATGCTCGCGAACAGGTCGACACAGTGGTAGCCGCGATCGAAGCGAACGAGCGGTTTTGGCTTGCAGAGGCGGACTTGCAAGCATCTTTGCTGGGTCGACCCGGGGTGGAAAGATGACTTCCAGAAGACGGTTTTTCGAGTTGGCTAGCATGACCGGTGGTGCCGTAGCCGCTGCGAGCGTCGCGAAGTCGGCTCTCGCGGCCTTGCCCGAACCGGTAATTGAAACGACCGCGATGACGCGTCCGCCGTTGGAACCATCCTCAGGTCGGCCGTATCGGCCGGTCGTGACCCTCAATGGTTGGACTTTGCCGTGGCGCATGAATCGGGGCGTCAAAGAATTTCACCTCGTTGCCGAGCCAGTTCAGCGTGAATTCGCGCCGGGGTTCAAAGGGAATCTCTGGGGTTACAACGGTCAGAGTCCCGGGCCGACGATCGAGGTGGTCGAGGGAGATCGAGTCCGTATCTTTGTGACCAACAAGCTGTCGGAGATCACTTCCGTCCACTGGCATGGTCAACGTTTGCCGCCGGGTATGGATGGTGTGACGGGGCTGACTCAGCCTGGTATTCCGCCTGGCAAAACGTTTGTATACGAATTCGTCGCGAGGCGGCCTGGCACATTCATGTACCACCCGCATGCGGACGAGATGGTACAGATGGCGATGGGGATGATGGGCTTTTGGGTCACGCACCCGAGGGAAAAGCATCCCCTCATTGCCGAGGTCGATCGTGATTTCTGTTTTCTACTGAATTCGTTCGACATTGATCCGGGCAGTGCGACGCCGAAGATCATGACCATGCTCGATTTCAATATCTGGTCATGGAACAGTCGCGTTTTTCCGGGAATCGATCCGCTTGTCGTGCGTCACAATGATCAAGTTCGTATTCGTATCGGCAATCTCACGATGACGAATCATCCGATCCACTTGCATGGGCATGAATTTTTGGTGACCGGTACCGATGGTGGGCCAACGCCAAAATCGACCCGGCAATATGAAGTCACCCAAGACATCGCCGTCGGCCAGATGCGGCAGATCGAATTTTTGGCCGATGAGGAAGGCGACTGGGCTTTCCATTGTCATAAGAGTCATCACACCATGAACGCCATGGGGCACGATGTACCCACGATGATTGGCGTGAAGCAAGATGATCTCGCGACGAAGATCAACGATCTCGTGCCGGGCTATATGGCGATGGGCGAGCGTGGCATGGATGAGATGTCGACGATGCGAATGCCTATGCCGAAAAACACGCTGCCGATGATGATGGGCGAGGGACCGTTTGGCGCCGTCGGCATGGGCGGTATGTTCAGTGTGGTCAAAGTGCGGCGCGGTCAGAAGCGTAACGATTACTCCGACCCGGGTTGGTATCAACACCCGCCGGGTACTGTGGCATATGAGTTCAAGGGAGAGGTGCCGTCTGCGACTCGCAAGGGTAGTGCAGGCGGGCAGAGCATGCCCTTGACCAAGCCGGTCGAAGCCACGGTCAATGTGCGTAAGCCGCGAGGTCACTCCGGTCACTGAGCGCTGTGCCCCGGAGTGATCCTCGGATTTTCAATGACGGGTTAGAAGCGCAGCTTGCGCGTGATCATGACGCCGTAAACCATCAGATCACCCGCTTGGGGGCCGAGATCTGCATCATCGACTCTTCGAGCCGGTATCATTCGCACATGAACCTGCCTGATGACATCGATCCGCAAGAGACGCGGGAGTGGTTGGACGCCTTGCGCACTGCCGTGGCGAGTGGTGGTCGTGAGCGCGGTTTGTATTTGCTCACGCAGCTCGAGCAAGAGGCGCAGCGTCTTGGTGTGATGGCGCACGTCATGCCGTACTCGGCTTATCAAAACAGCATTCCGCTCGACGAGCAGGCTGTGCATCCCGGCGATGTTGCGCTTGAGGAGCGACTGACGGCGATCATGCGTTGGAACGCACTCGTCATGGTCGTGCGCGCCAACAAGGCCTACGGTGAGCTCGGTGGTCACGTGGCCACCTATGCATCTGCCGCAGAGATTTTCGAAACGGGTTTGCACCACTTCTTTCGGGGTCCTGACGCGGAGGGTGGTGGTGACCTCGTGTTCTTCCAGCCACATTCGGCGCCTGGCATTTATGCGCGTGCTTATCTCGAAGGACGCCTCAGTGAGGATCAGCTTGCGCGCTATCGACAGGAGGTCGGTGGCGGCGGACTGTGTTCGTATCCGCATCCATGGTTGATGCCCAACTTTTGGCAGTTTCCAACCGGGTCGATGGGGATCGGTCCGATCAATTCGATTTATCAAGCGCGCTTCTTGCGCTATCTCGAGCACCGAGGTTTTGCGGATACCTCTCGACGACGGGTGTGGGGCATCTTCGGTGATGGAGAGATGGACGAGCCCGAGTCAATCGCCGCACTGACGTTGGCGGCGCGCGAGAAGCTCGACAACCTCATCTTCATCATCAACTGCAATCTGCAGCGCTTGGATGGGCCGGTGCGCGGTAACGGCCAAATCATTCAGGAGCTCGAAGCGCTCTTCACCGGGGCCGGCTGGAATGTCATCAAGGTTTTGTGGGGCTCGGATTGGGATGCGCTATTCGCGCGTGACAAGAACCACGCCTTGCTGAAAGCATTTTCACAGACCGTTGACGGGCAGTATCAAACTTTGGGCGCCAACGACGGTGCTTATAACCAGGAGAAGTTTTTCGGTCTCGATCCGGAATTGCGCGCGCTGGTAGCGCACATGTCCTTGGCTGAAATCGATGCGCTCAAGCGCGGTGGCCACGATCCACGCAAGCTGTACGCGGCCTTCGCGGCTGCTGCTTCGCATCGTGGGCAGCCGACGGTCATACTCGCGAAGACCAAAAAGGGTTACGGCATGGGGCGTGCGGGTGAGTCTCGTATGACCGCGCATCAAGAAAAGAAACTCGACCTCGAAGCCTTGCTCGAGTTTCGCGATCGCTTCAATTTGCCCCTGTCGGATGCGCAGGTCACGGAGTTGCAGTTCTATCGTCCGGCGGATGATAGCGTCGAGATGCGCTATCTGCGTGAGCGTCGTGCAGCCTTGGGTGGGCCGTTGCCACAGCGGCGCAGCATCGCGAGCACTTTGCCGGTGCCCGCACTCCAGAGTTATGCCCAATTCGCGCTCGAGGCCGATGGCAAGGAAATGTCGACGACGATGGCGCTCGTTCGATTGATGGGCAACTTGCTGCGCGACCGCACGCTCGGTCCGAAGCTCGTGCCGATCGTGGCGGACGAGGCGCGCACCTTCGGCATGGCGAGTCTCTTTCGACAAATCGGCATCTACTCTCCGCTTGGTCAGTTGTATGAGCCGGAGGATGCAGGCTCTTTGCTCTCCTACCGAGAGAGTCGTGACGGTCAGCTGCTCGAGGAGGGCATCACCGAAGCGGGCGCGCTGTCGTCGTGGTTGGCGGCGGCGACGAGTTACAGCGTGCACGGCGTCACGCTGCTACCGATCTATATCTACTACTCCATTTTCGGCTTCCAACGCGTGGGCGATCTGATCTGGGCCGCTGCCGATCAGCGTGCACGAGGATTTTTGGTGGGCGCGACTTCCGGTCGTACGACCTTAGGAGGGGAAGGCTTGCAGCATCAGGATGGCTCGAGCCATCTCGTGGCCGCCACGATCCCCAACTGCCGCGCTTACGACCCGGCGTTCGCAGGTGAGCTGGCGGTGATCCTCGACTATGGGGCGCGACGCCTGCTCGAGCAGCAGTTCGATGAGTTTTATTACCTCACGGTCATGAACGAGAACTACGCGCAGCCTTCGCTGCCGAGCGGTGCCGCCGAAGGGGTCATTCGCGGGATGTATCGCTACGGCTGTTTCGAAGCAGAGGCGGCCGCAAAGACCCCTGCGGTGATGGCTCCGCTGCGTTTGCTCGGGGCAGGTGCCATCCTGCGAGAAGTCATCGCGGCAGCAGAATGCCTTGCCAAAGATTTCGGCATCGCAAGCGAAGTGTGGAGTGTTACGAGTTTTAGTGAACTCTCTCGCGAGGCGGCGGAGTGCGAACGTTGGAATCGTTTGCATCCGCTCGAGCCCGCCCGGGTGAGTCACCTCGAACAATGCCTCGCCGGTGAGGCGCCCATCGTGGCGGCAAGTGACTACGTTCGGGCCGTTCCACAATTAATCTCGAGCTATTTGCCGGGACGTCGCTTCGTGACGCTGGGCACTGATGGCTTTGGGCGCAGTGATACGCGATCGGCCCTACGACACTTTTTCGAGGTTGATCGCGCGAGCATCGTTTTGGCAGCGCTGCAGTCGCTCGTCGACGCCGGCAGTCTCGAGCGCGCTCAGCTGGCAGCGGCGATCGAGCGTCTTCAGTTGCCAACGGAGCGCACAGCGAGCTGGCGACAGTAGCCGACCGCGCTCAGTCGAGTGTCAACAACGCGGCATTACCGCCCGTCGCGGTCGTGTTCACCGTCAGGACTCGCTCGGTCGTGAAACGCAGCAGATAGTGCGGGCCGCCTGCTTTTGGGCCGGTGCCTGAGAGTCCGGTGCCACCGAAGGGCTGTACGCCGACCACCGCGCCAATCATGTTGCGATTGACGTAAACGTTGCCGGCGAGCGTAGCCTCGAACAGTGCTTGTTGCGTGCCCTCGAGTCGCGTCTGGATGCCGAGCGTCAAACCGTAACCGTTTGCGCGCAAATCTTCGAGCAGACTCGGCAGCTCCTCGGTTCGATAGCGCACGACGTGTAGAACCGGCCCAAAGGCCTCGCGATCGAGTTCGGCGACCGAATCGATTTCGATCAAGGCCGGAGCGACGAAGCGATCTCGCGCGACCGACCCTGTGGTCGCAGGGATCGTCGTTCTTTTTCGCAAGCGCCCGCGTTGACCCATCCGTTCGATATGCTGCTCGAGATCGCGTGCTGCCGCGGCGGTGATCACCGGGCCCACATCCGTCGTCAACTCGCTCGGATCGCCAACGACAAGCGTTTCCATGGCGCCTTCGAGCATATCGAGGATGCGATCGGCACAGTCCTGTTGCAGACACAAGACGCGCAGTGCGGAGCAACGCTGACCGGCGCTGCCGAACGCCGAGCTCATCACATCGTCGACAACTTGCTCAGTCAGAGCAGTGGAATCGACGATCATCGCGTTGATGCCACCTGTTTCCGCGATGAGCGGCAAAATTGCCCCTTCACGCGAGGCGAGCGTGCGATTCAACCATTGCGCCGTTCGCGTCGACCCGGTGAAGACGACTCCAGCCAAGCTGCGATCTCGTAGTGCGACCTCGCCGAATTCTTTGCCGATCATGGGCAGTACATGTAGCGCATCGCGTGGTAAGCCTGCGCGATACAACAGGTCGCACATAGCCAGAGCGATCTCCGGCGTCGTTTCAGCCGGCTTTGCGATGACGGTGTTGCCGGTCACCAACGCCGCAACCACTTGTCCCGTGAAGATCGCGAGCGGAAAGTTCCAAGGACTGATGCAGCACCAGACGCCCCGCGGAACATGACTGAGCTCGTTGCGCTCACCGGTCGGACCATCGAGCGAGACGGCCGAACCTTGTAGTTCTCTGGCCGTTTTCGCGTAGTAGCGACAGAAGTCGATGGTTTCACGAACCTCTGCAACCGCATCGCTCGCTGTTTTTCCCGCCTCGGCGGCGAGTAGCGCGATAAACGTGTCTCGTGACTGCTCGAGTAAATCGGCCGCACGCTCGAGGATGTCGGCGCGCGCGGTAACGGGTCGCCTGCGCCAATCGATGAAGGCAGCGCTCGCCGCTCGAAAAGCGCTTTCGACTGCTTGCGGTGTGACGTAGCGACTGGCAGGCGAGGGCAGTGCGGGCGAGTCGTGCAGACAGCGCTGCAGATCATCGATACTCGAGCGACGACCGAAATCAATACCGCTCGAGTTTCGTCGGGATGCTCCGTAGAGCCCGGCGGGCAATGGAATTCGATCGTGTTCGACCGTCGTGAGCGCATCGATTTCGCTAATGGGATCTGACACCACCTGCTCGACGGGCACGCGTTCATCCATGAAGCGATTGACGAAAGACGTGTTCGCACCGTTCTCGAGTAGCCGTCGGACCAGATAGGCGAGCAAATCCGCATGCGGTCCAACCGGCGCGTAAACTCGAACGCGCGGCAGATCACTCAATTGGCGACGTGCCTCGTCGTAGAGCAGCGTTCCCATGCCGTGCAAGCGCTGAAACTCAAAGTCGACCGGGGCATTGCTCGTGTCGCGGCGGCTGCGTGCCAACCCGAGCACGGCGGCGATGGTGTGCGCATTGTGGGTCGCAAACTGTGGATAGATGATATCGCACGCCTCTAGCAGGGCACGTGCGCAAGCAAGATAGGACACGTCAGTCGAGCACTTGCGGGTGTAGAGCGGATACTCAGCGAGTCCGCGCTCCTGTGCTCGCTTGATTTCGCTGTCCCAGTACGCGCCTTTGACGAGTCGCACCGTCAATGGGCGTCGATGCGATCGCGCCAGATCGGTAACGTGCTCGATGACCGCCATGGCGCGACGGCCATAGGCTTGGACGGCAAGACCAAGCCCGCGCCAATTGCGCGTGTCCGGATCGTTAACGAGCGCGGCGAAGATCTCCAGCGAGATCTCGAGGCGATCTTGTTCCTCCGCATCGATCGTTAGGCCGATATCGTGCGCAGCGGCGAGCCGCGCAAGATCCCGCGCCCGCGGAATCAAGCGATCGATGACGCGCTCGCGATGAATCGCCGAATAGCGCGGATCGAGTGCGGAGAGTTTGATCGAGATGGATGATCTTTCGTGTAGTGAGTCATTTGTCTTTGGGCTTCGATTGGAGACGCTCTTGCCAATCTGCGCGATGGCGTCGACATACGAATCGAAGTAACGTTGGGCGTCGCGATCGGTGCGTGCCCCTTCACCGAGCATGTCGAACGAACAGAGCGCGAGACTCGAGTCTGAGCTTGAGCGTTTCAGCGCTTCTTCGATGTCGCGACCGACGACGAATTCGCTGCCGATGATTTTCATCGCTCGACGCAGTGCTTGGCGCACCAAGGGCTCGCTCGCTCGTTGGGTCAGACTGCGCAACCAGCCGTTGGCGTTGCCACGCAGTTCATCCGGCAACTCCACCAAGCGTCCGGTCAGCATCAAGCCCCAGGTCGATGCGTTAACGAACAGCGAGTCGGAGCGCCCCGCATGCGAGTCCCAATTGCCGCTGGCGAGCTTCTCGGCGATCAGGCGATCGGCCGTCTCGTCATCCGGGATGCGAAGCAGCGCCTCGGCGAGACACATCAACGCGATACCTTCCTGATTGGAGAGTCCAAACTCTTGCAAGAAGGCGTCGAGGTAGGGCCGCTCGTCAGCGCGCGCTCGAGCCCCGCTGACCAAGGCGCGGCCGATTTCGAGGGCCGCGAGCCGTTCGGCGGCGGATAGCGGCGCGCGCAGCGCCGCCAGATCCTGCGTTTCCGAGCGCAGGGCGGGTGAGATGAACGTCATGCCGGCTATTATGCCGCCGCTCGGTTAGAATCAGTCTGGTATCCATCCGTACAGGTAGTCCATGGAAACTCTCGGTCCTCCGCAAGCAGATCCTTCCACCAGCGTCAGTCGTAAGGCTCTGTTACTTGCCTTCGAAAACGCGGGCTATTGGAAACCGGCGTTCGCATTGATCGTCGACCTGCTGATTTTTGGCGGCGGCCTGGCGTTGGTGTTGATGGATGGTGCTCTTTGGCTGAAGTTCCTGGGCTCGGCACTGATCACGGCTGGCATCGTTCGACTGTTTTTGATCGGGCACGATGCCTGTCATGGCTCGTTTTTCAAGAGTCGGGTGTTGAACGATATCTTCGGTCGCGTCGCCTTCCTGCCGTCGATGACGGCGTTTAGCCTCTGGGATGTGGGTCATAACGTGGCGCACCACGGATTTAATAACCTCAAGGGGCGCGATCAGGTGTGGGCACCGTTCTCCAAGGACGAATTTGATGCCTTGCCTGTTTACCGCCGAGCGCTCGAGCGTATCTACCGCAGCGGGGTCGGTTGGGGTCTGTATTACTTCCTAGAGCTCTGGTGGAAGAAACTCTATTTCGCGACCAAGCGGCAGATCGGCGCGAGTCGTGCCAAGTATCATTGGGATAGCGCGCTGGTCACAGCGGGCATGATCGGTTGGGTTGCGCTCGTCGCGGTCGTTGCCGCTCGCACCGATCAAAACTTCTGGGTGCTGTTGGCGCTCGGTGTCGTACTGCCGTTTGCACTTTGGAACGTGGTGATGGGTTTTGTGGTGTTTGTCCACCACACTCATCCCGCGATCGCCTGGTTCCAGCAGCGACATGAGTGGCAGCGATATCGTGCCTACCTGACGGCGACGGTCCATGTTCGCCTTCCGTTCGGAATTGATCGTCTGCTCCACAACATCATGGAGCACAACGCGCATCATCTGAACCCGCGCATTCCGATGTACTCACTGCGCAAGGCGCAGCGTTTGTTGAGTGAGCGCTTCGACAACCAGTATCAGGTTTACCGCATGAATTGGCGCACGTATCGAGAGTGTGTGCGCAGCTGCAAGTTGTACGACTACGCGAATCACGCGTGGCTCGACTTCAAAGGTCAGGTCACCTCGCGCGTACAGTTGGTCGGCCCGCCAGCCGCTTAGTCGGCGAGGTCGCCCGCCTCAGCGCCAGTTGACCTCGACTGCATCGCCCACTCGCAGAGTCGAGCCGCTGCCGCTTTGAACCTCGGCGTTTTGGCCGAACGTCACGCCGCGAAGCTCGGCGTTCCAGCGAAATGCGCGCAACGTCGGCAGAGGATCCGTCGACGAGGCGCCTGTTGTTTGATCAAGACTGGTGATCACGCAACGCGTGCAAGGTTTGACGAGCTTCAAGCGAACCGTTCCAATCCGCAGCGTCGCGATGCGGTCTTCATCCCAAGGTTCGAGACCTCGCAGGACGAGATTCGGTCTGAAGCGGTTCATCGGCAAAGAGGTCTGCATGCGCGCATTCAGATCGACCAGTGAGGCCTCATTGCACACCAGCAGCGGGTAACCATCGGGAAAATTTTGATCGATGGCGCTCATCAATCTCGCCGGCTTCCCGATCACTTGCGTGCAAAAGTTCGCAGCCTCGTCACCCGCATCGAGTGCTGGATGCTCGCGCTTCCAGATGGATACCGCGCTGATTGGCGCATCCGCTAAAGGTAGATCGATCGGTAGCGGGAGTCGTAGTTCGCCGCAATCAGGGTGTTGCAGTCGCAACATCTCACTTTCGATCTCGGCGCAAAGACGGGCCAGTTGCGGATGGCTGCGCTGGGTCAAAAATCGACCGTTCTGATCCACCAACATCCAGTGTCGATCATGTCGCAGGCCGCGCGGTCCGACTTGCGCCTCGCTGCAGTCGATCACGCGACCCGATTTAACCGGATAAACATGCAGCGAAGCGATTGTGACGCGAGAGTTCATGCGCTCAATCATATAATCCTCCGCATGATCCGTGAGTTATCGAACCTGCATTTTCAGAGTCGCTTCGTCGATGAGCTTGTCGGCGAGGTCGATTCCCCGAACTTTTCGCGGCAGGTTCCGAACGTCGCTTATTCGCGGGTTCAGCCGGAGCCAGTCAGTGCGCCTCGATTGCTCTCTTGGTCCGACGAGTGTGCGGCCCTGCTTGGCATCGCCAAACCGGCTACGGATCAAAGTCGCGATGTGATGATTCTTGCCGGCAACGACTTAGCTGCGGGTATGCGTCCCTATGCTGCGCGCTACGGCGGTCACCAATTCGGCAATTGGGCGGGGCAGTTGGGCGATGGTCGTGCGATTTCCTTGGGCGAAATCCGAGGTCCCGATGGGCGCTGGTTCGAGCTGCAACTGAAAGGTGCAGGGCCAACGCCGTATTCGCGGCGCGCGGATGGGCGAGCTGTGCTGCGATCGAGTCTGCGTGAGTTCGTTTGTAGCGAGGCGATGCACGCGCTCGGTGTGCCGACCACTCGCGCACTCAGCCTCGTGGCGAGTGGCGAGACGGTGATTCGCGATATGTTCTACAACGGCAATCCCATGGCTGAGCCGGGCGCCATCGTGTGTCGCGTGGCTCCCTCGTTCGTGCGGTTTGGCAACTTCGAGATCCACGCCGCCATGGATGAACTGGACCGACTGCGCGATCTGGCGGACTTTGTCATCCGTCACGACTATCCGCAGTTTCTGCGCGGCACTGACGCACCGGATTACGCGCTGTGGTTCGGTGAGATTTGCGAGCGCACGGCGGTGATGATTTCGCATTGGATGCGCGTTGGCTTCGTGCATGGCGTGATGAACACCGACAACATGTCGATCCTGGGTCTCACGATCGATTACGGGCCGTATGGTTGGCTCGACAACTACGATCCAGACTGGACGCCCAATACGACGGATGCCGTGGGCCGTCGCTATGCCTACGGACGCCAGCCGCAGATCGCTCTTTGGAATCTCGCGAGGCTGGCGGGCGCCTTGATGCCGCTGGTGAAATCGCGAGAAGCGCTTGAGGCGGCGCTGGAGCGATATCGCGACACTTATGCGAAACATTTTCGCGACTCGCTCGCCCAGAAACTCGGCTTGGACGCGCTCGATCGCAGTGGTGATTCCGAGGCGATGGAGACGCTGTTCGAGTTATTGGGTGCCGCCGAGACCGACATGACGATTTTCTTTCGCACGCTGGCAGAGGTCGATGACATCGATGCCGTGCGCGCTGCGCTCTATGACTCGAACGCGCTCTCGAGTTCGCTGGCCGCTCGCTGGGAAGCGTGGTTGCGATGGCGGCGTAAGCGCATCGAGTCGGAGTTATCGGCGGGGAGTAGCCTGTCCATGGAGCGGCGTCGCGCACAAATGAATCGCGTTAATCCTTGCTACGTCCCGCGCAATTATTTGCTTCAGCTCGCGATCGATGCGGCGACGCAAGGTGATCTCGCGCCACTCGAAGAATTGCGGCAAGTGCTCGGAAATCCCTACGAAAAGCGCGCAGGCTTCGAGCGCTACGCGGCGCATCGTCCCGACTGGGCGCGTGATCGTCCAGGTTGTTCTGCGCTCTCCTGCAGCTCTTAAGTTCACGCGAGTTCGCCGCTTGACGCGCTTGGCGCCGCGGGCGTAGCCTCCGCGACGTTCGTGAGGTGCCCCACTGCGATCGTCGCGGTGAGGGTGAAACGGGAAGCCGGTGTGAATCCGGCGCTGCCCCCGCAACGGTAAGCGAGGCAGGGCGATCTCTCCTTAAGACCACTGCAAGCGTCGGCTTGTGGGAAGGTCCATCGCCCGCGGAATCGATAGGGTTCCACTCGTCAGTCCGGAGACCGGCCTCGTGAATCGCTGTAGACGCGCACGGGTGGTGCATGTCTCGGGAGAAATTCGGTGTCTCATCAAACGGTATTGTTCCGGGCATTCGCCCTTTCTATGTCTTTGACTGCGGTTCCTTGGGCGGCGACGGCAGCTGACTCGGTCGGCGTCGTGGTCACGGCGACGCGATTGAGCGAAGAGCTCGATGAAAGTCTCGCCTCGGTGACTGTGATCGATCGCGCGGAAATCGAGCAACTGCAGGCTCGTACTCTCGACGAAGTGTTGCGGGGCGTTGAAGGTATTCAGATCGCTCGCCAGGGCGGTATCGGTCAGCCGACATCGCTCTACATGCGAGGCGGTGAGTCCGATCACGTCTTGTGGTTGATCGATGGCGTGCGTATCGGCTCTGTTTCGGCGGGCATTCCGGCGATTCAAGACCTGCCGGTCGATAGCATCGAGCGGATCGAAATCGTGCGCGGCGTGCGCTCGAGCCTGTATGGCCCGGATGCGATGGGCGGTGTCGTTCAAATTTTCACTCGACGCGGCGCCGGGGCCTCGCCGACGTTGCGTTTGACGGGTGGCTCCAACGGCACGCGTCAGGCCGCACTCGGTGTGGGCACGGCAGCGAACGGTTGGTCATTCGATCTGCAGGCGAGTCTGTTTCAGACGGATGGTACGAATGCCTGTCTGGGTTTGCCTTTTCCGCCGGGCGGAGGTTGCTTCACGAGTGAGCCAGACCGCGATCCGTACGAAAACCATAGCGTCAACGCCCGCGTCGGATATCAGCTCTCGTCAGGCTCGTTTGCCGAAGCGTTTGTTCAACGATCCGAAGCGGATGTCGCGTTCGATGGTTCGTTCTTGAATCGCTCGGATCTCGTCAATCAAGTCGCGGGTTTCAAAGCGCAGCATGATTGGGCGGACGGATGGCGCTCGACGCTGACGCTCGGTCGTTCGTGGGATGAGTCGACGAGCTTCAGCCCGGCGGGTGACTACACCAGCACGTTCGATTCTCGTCGCGACTCGGCGACTTTCCAGACCGACGTCTCGATGGCAGCGGGTACCTTGGTTCTCGGCGCCGACTGGCTGCTGGATCGCGTCGCGAGTGATGTCGGTTTCGATACCGACTCACGCTTCAATCGAGCGTGGTTCGCGCAGTACACAGCAGGTGCCGATCGTTGGCAGTGGGCTTTATCGGCGCGCAATGACGAGAACGAGCAGTTCGGCTCCCATCAAACCGGCACGGTCTCGGTGGGTTATCGCCCATCACCGGGCTGGCAGTGGTATGTAAGTGGCGGCACGGCGTTTAAAGCGCCGTCGTTCAATGAGCTGTACTACCCGGGGTTCAGTAACCCCGATCTCAAGCCTGAAAAATCTCAAAGCGTTGAGCTCGGTTTGAAGCGTCGCGAGGATTGGGGACGTTGGTCCGTTTCGGTCTACCGCAATGAAGTTGACGACCTCGTTGCTTACGACGTCGCTATTTTCAAACCGAACAACGTGGCCAGCGCTTTGTTACAAGGGGCTGAGGGGCAGCTCGAGTGGGCTCTTGGCGCGATCCGCTTCAGCCACTCGCTGTCGTGGCTGCGCGCAGAGGATCGTAGTGGCGGTTTCAATCGTGGACGCGAGTTGCCTCGTCGCCCCAATTGGTCCGGCAAGACATCCGCTCATTGGCAGGGCAGCGACTGGTCGCTCGGAAGCGATGTTTACTGGATGGGTCAGAGGTATGATGACCTGGCCAACTCGCGAGAGCTGGGTGGCGTGGTCACCGTCGATCTGTCGGCGGAGTGGCGGGTGACTCAGTCGCTTGCCATGCAAATGAGGGTGGCCAATGCGCTCGATCGTCGCTACGAAACGGCGACGTTGTATCCCGCGTTGGGTCGAGAATTTTTGTTGAGCGTGCGGTACAGCGCGCCGCGTTGAACGAGAGGGAGGGTCGGTAAGTGTCTGACATCATCAAAGGTCGTGGATTCTGGATGCTCGCGCTTGGTTTGGCAGTTGCCATGAGCGTGACGCGAGTAGGGCATTTCGGCGAGTTTCAAGGACCGCCCGATGCGTCTTGGGCCGTGTTCTTCTTGGCTGGCATGTGGCTGCGTGAGCCGCGACTGTTCCCCGCTTTCTTTGTTTTGGCCTGGGTTGCCGACCTGACGGCCTTTGCGATGGGTACACCGACCGATTGTTACTCCCCGGCGTATTTTTTCTTGATCCCGGCTTACGGTGCGCTGTGGGCGGCCGGTCACTGGGTCGGTGCCGAGTCGTCGCGTGCGCGGGTCTCGGTCATTCTCGCGGTCGGTGCCGCCGCTGCCTTCGTGACCTTCGTGGTGGCCAATCTCGGCATGTATCTGCTCGCGCCGTCACCTGCGACGAGCAGCCTCGCTGCTTACGCCGTCGCGGTGGCCGGGTATTTCCCGGGCTATTTGCTGACGATGGGTCTTTACGTCGGTACGGCGTTGGTCGCCGTCGCGTTCTTGCGCTTCAAACGTCTGGCGAGCGAATAAAGGTGAACCTCCGAGGGACCGTCGTAAACGCGGAACCCTCGGATCTCTCGCCAAATCTTCGATACGGGCGTCTCATCGACGATACCGCTACCACCTAACACTTGTACGCAGCGATCGACGATCTGGAACAAGGTTTCGGCGCAGCTGTACTTCGCCATGCTCGAGTCGGTGGAAGCGCGACTTCCCTGATCGAGCGTCCAGGCGACATAGTCGATCATCAACTGCGTTTGCTTCAGATCGACCTCATTGCGTGCCAATGAGAAACCGACGCCCTCGTGATCGATCAGCGCTTTGCCGAAAGCCTGCCGACGGCAGGCATATTCGGTGGCGATGTGATGGGCGCGCTGTGCAGCACCCCACCAGCGCATGCAATGGGTGAGGCGAGCGGGCGCGAGACGCACTTGGGCATATTTGAAGCCTTCATGCGGCGCACCGAGCACCATCGATTTGGGTACTCGAACATTTTTGAGCGTCAACACACCATGGCCACCCGGCATCGTGTGATCGACGGTGTGCATCACGCGCTCGAGCACGATGCCCGGATTCGGTAGCGGCACAAGGAACATGGTCGCGTGATGCCCACCGGTGCGCGCCATGACGATGCCAAAACCGGCACCTTCTGCGCCTGTGATGAACCACTTGCGACCGTTGATGACCCAGTGATCGCCATCTTCGATGGCTTCGGTCTTCAGCATGTCGGGATCGGATCCCGAACCGCCATCGGGCTCGGTCATGAAAAACGACGAGCGCATGACGCCTGCCGCCAACGGCTTCAAGAATCGTTCTTTCTGCTCGTGCGTCGCGATGCGCTCGAGCATGTGCATGTTGCCTTCGTCCGGCGCCATGCAGTTCATGGCGACGGGGCCGAGTAGTGAGTAGCCGCTCGCGCGCAGCACCGTAGCGGTTTCGCGGTGGTTCAGTCCGTAGCCGCCCCATTCGGTGCCAACTTGCGGCGCGAGCAGGCCCGCCGCGCGGGCTTTATCGCGCAGTTCCTGAATGAGAGCGTCGGTGATATCCCCCTGGAATCGCGGATCGGATTCGTAGGGGATGATGACTTCGCGAACGAAGCGCTGGGTTCGCGCCTCGAGATCGAGTTCGCGGGGGCTAGGCGTGAAATCTGTCATAGCCCCCGCAGTGTACCCGTTATGAGTGGCGAATCACTCCCAGGGGAAGCTGGTCGCGACCGAAAAGAAAGCCTTGCTGTCCGAGCTGAAAACGTTGCCATCCACGTTGTTGCCCGGACGGTAGTCGCTACCGTCGATCCACTTCAGCGTGAGATCGAACTTGCCGACGGTCTTGGTCAGGCCGATGGCGTAGTCGGTGTACTTGTCGTCACCCCAGTACTCGCCGCTGCTCTGACCGGCGTGCACCAGGAGACCAAAATCCTTCGGCAGTGGCAGTTCGAGATTGGCTTCGACGTAGCGGGCGGCGAGGCCCGTGTTGCCGTAGTCCCAGGCGTACCAGAACTTCGTCGAGAAGCCCTGATAGGCGAGACCAAAGGCGGCTTCGGCGTAGTCGACTTTGTCGTCCCTGTCGAAGTAGGAGTATTGGGTGACCGAGAAATCGTAGCTGAAGTCGTCGGTGAAATTGGCGGTGTAACCCGCGTAGATGTCCACTTCAACGTCCGAGACCGTGTCGGGTCCGAAGTCGACGTTGCTGGCCCAGGCGCCGACGTAGAAGCCGGAGTCACCGGCCCAATCGAGGCTCAATTGGAGAGCGGGATCCTTGGCGGTTTGGCTGATGCCACGGAAATCGTAGTCAGACGCCAGCGTGACCGTTGAGCTGACTTCAGCGCGGGCCACAGTGCCGACAGCCGCGACGGCCATCAGAGCCAGGAGGGGGAGGGTTTTCATGCGTTTTTGTTCCTCGAAGGAGTGGGTTCCAATCTGACAAAGCAAGCGACATGCCATAGGCGGCATACCCCTTACCTGACAGGTTTGCGGCATTTTAACTCGAAACCTGCACCGCGTTGGTGCGCGACGAGCATTCCCTGCTGGTCGATAGTGCAGCCCGCGAGTCACGGCGCGCCGGGTAAACTTCCGCCCTATGAACAGTTCGACGCCCACGATGAGCCCTGTGACCCCGACCTGGCAGCAGCGTGCCGCCGAGCTCAAACCCGATGGCCGCGCCTTCGTCGCCGGGCAGCGCGTCACAGCACTCGCGGCCGCGACGTTCGCCAAGCACTCGCCGATCGATGGTCGCTTGCTCGCGCACATTGCCGATTGTCAGAGTGCCGACATCGATGTTGCGGTCGCCGATGCCCGCGCGGCTTTTTCGAGCGGGGTCTGGTCTGCACGAGCGCCGGCCGCCCGAAAGCGAGTGTTGCAGCGCTTTGCCGAGTTAATCCGTGCTCACAAAGACGAGCTGGCGCTGCTCGAAACGCTCGATATGGGTAAGCCGATCGGCGACTCGCTCAAGGTCGACGTGCCGAGCACCGCGCGCTCGATAGAGTGGTACGCGGAGGCGATCGACAAGATCTACGGTGAGGTGGCACCGACGTCGCCGTCGGTGCTCGCGACGATCACGCGCGAGCCGCTCGGCGTGGTCGGTGCGATCGTGCCCTGGAATTTCCCGTTGATCATGACGGCCTGGAAGATCGGACCGATTCTGGCTGCGGGTAATTCTTTGGTGCTAAAGCCTTCCGAGAAATCTCCGTTGTCGGCGTTGCGTCTGGCGGAAATCGCCATCGAGGCGGGTATTCCGCCGGGAGTGTTCAACGTGGTGCCGGGATATGGGCATACGGCCGGCAAGGCGTTGGCGCTGCACATGGATGTCGATGCTATCGGTTTCACCGGATCCACAGCGACCGGCAAGCTCGTCATGCAATACGCGGGGCAGTCCAATCTCAAACGAGTCGGGCTCGAGTGCGGCGGCAAGTCGGCCAATATCGTTATGGCGGACTGCCCTGATCTCGAGGCGGCGGCCACGGCAGCGGCTTTTGCGATCTTTTTCAACCAGGGTGAGATGTGTTCGGCGGGCTCGCGCTTGCTGGTGCAACGGTCGATCCGTGAGGCGATGCTTGAGCGTATTTCCGCGATCGCCAAGCGCATGATGCCGGGAGATCCGCTCGATCCGTCGACTCGTTTGGGCGCCTTGGTGGACGAAACCCAGTTGCAGCGAGTGCTTTCCTACATCGACAGCGGTCGCGAGCAAGGTGCTCGCTTGCATTGCGGCGGCGAGCGCGTGCGACAGGAGAGCGGTGGCTACTACGTCGAGCCGACGGTTTTCGACGATGTGTCACCGCAGATGACCATCGCTCGCGAGGAAATCTTTGGGCCCGTTCTGGCGACCATCCCGTTCGACACGATTGACGAGGCCATCTCGATCGCGAATTCGACCGATTATGGTTTGGCGGCTGCCATTTGGAGTCGAGATATCAATACGGCGCACAAGGCGGCTCGAGCGTTGCGCTCTGGGATGGTCTATGTGAACTGTTACGACGCAGACGATATCACCGTGCCATTCGGCGGCTATAAGCAGTCTGGGATCGGTCGCGACAAATCGCTGCACGCTTTCGAGAAGTACACCGAGCTGAAGACTACCTGGATCGAATTCGGTTGAGTGGCAGTGAACTGAGTCTGATCGACGGGCCGATCGCGTTCGTCGATGTCGAAACCACGGGAGGTCATCCCGCTTGGCACCGCATGACCGAAATCGCGATCGTGGCCATGCAGGCGGGCGAGGTTGAGTGGCGCTGGAGTTCGCTCGTGAATCCCGGTGTGTCGATTCCGCTCTCGATACAGCGATTGACCGGCATCAGCAACGACATGGTGGCCGATGCTCCGTCGTTCGAGCAATTGTCGGGCGAAGTTTGGGAGCGTTTAAAGGGTCGGCGTTTCGTTGCGCATAACGTACGTTTTGACTACGGATTCGTTCGTAGTGAGTTGCGCCGTGTGGGCCTGGCTTTCAACGCGCCACTCGCCTGCACGGTACGACTGTCGCGTGAGCTGTTTCCTGATGCGGGGCGGCACAACCTTGATGCCATCATCGAGCGACATGGCTTGCAATGTGCGAGTCGGCATCGTGCCTTGCCGGATGCGGATGTGCTCGCACAGTTGTGGCAATGCTGGCGCTCGACACTGGAGCCCTCGCGTTTCGCCGACGCGATCGAGAGAGTCGGTCGTCGGCCTTCGCTACCGTCGCATCTGCCGCCGGATCTGATCGACGATGTGCCTGACGTTTGCGGTGTCTACCGATTCATCGGCGAGGGCGATGCGCTGATTTACGTCGGCAAGGCCAAAAATATCCGCGAGCGCGTGTTGACGCATTTTGGCGGCGCGACGCGTGATTCGAAGTCGCAGCGTCTCGCGACACAGGTGCGTCGGATCGAGTGGACCGAAACGGTGGGTGAGCTCGGCGCTCTTCTGCTCGAGGCGCAGTGGGTTCGCGAGTTCAAACCAGTCTATAACCGTCGACTGCGCGGCGGCAGTGAGCATCACACGTGGTTCGTCAAGGACGACGGATCTGTGCCGCGTTTAGAAAAACTCGAAGGGCCATTACCTGAAGGCGGTGATTGCTTTGGTTTGTTTCGCACTCCTAAGGCTGCTCGCTCGGCGCTGACCACCATCGCGCGCGAGCGCCGACTCTGTTTGAAAACACTGGGACTCGAAACGGGCGGTGCCGGTAGTTGCTTTGGTTATCAGCTTGGCCGCTGTGATGGGGCCTGTGTGGGCGGTGAGTCTTTGCAGAAGCATGCATTGCGATTGAAGCTGGCACTCGCGAAGCACAAGTTGAAGAGCTGGCCTTACTCTGGTCCCATCAGGATCGAAGAGCGTAACGCGAGCGGACGCATCGAGTGGCATCATGTCGATCGTTGGCAGTATCTTGGAACGAAAACAGCCGACGGCGAGCGGGCGAGCGAGGCGGGTTTCGATCCCGATGTCTACCGTATCCTCGTGCGCCATTTGCGCGCCCAATCTCGCCACTTGCGCATTACGACCCTCAGCGACGCTGCTTGGATGAACCTCAATGACTAATCTCGATATTCGGCAGTTTCTCGCGAGTGTTCCGCGCGGTTTCGGTGATTTGCTGGCGCGTGAACTCGAGGCATTCGGTGCGACCGATATTCGCGAGCGAGGTAATTCGGTGGCATTCACCGGATCCTTAGAAGTCGCGTATCGAGCGTGTCTGGAGTCGTGGGTCGCGAGTCGCGTGTATCTCGAGCTCGTACGCTTCGAGGCTGCCGACGATGCGGCGATCCATGCGGCGCTCAAAGCGATCGATTGGCGTCGGCACATCGATCCTCGCGCCACGCTCGCCTGCGAGTGGAGTGGTCGACATCCGGCGATCAATAACACGCACTATGGAACCTTGCGTTTGAAGGACGCGATTTGTGACGCGTTGCGTGACACGGTCGGCATACGCCCGGATATCGCAACCCGCGAACCTGGCGTTCGTGTGCATGCGCACGCCGTTGGAACGCGTGTCACCGTCTCGCTCGATTTATCGGGTGAAGGGTTGCATCGACGTGGCTGGCGAGGCGACACCGGTGAGGCGCCGCTACGCGAGAATATGGCCGCGGGCATTCTGTTGCGCGCTGGCTGGCCCAAACTGGCAGCCGAGGGTGCGGCATTTCTCGACCCGATGTGTGGTTCTGGCACGTTCGTCATCGAGGCCGCGCGCATGGCCGCCGGGTTCGCGGCGAATCATCGCCGACGTTACTTCGGCTTTTTGCGCTGGAAGGGGCATGACGATGCGCTGTGGCAGCGACTTCTTCATGAGACGGATGAGCGCGCGCGGCAGGGGCTGCAGCGATTGATCAACTCGGGAACGACTTTTGAGGGTCGTGATCAGGATCTGCGCGTCCTCAAGGATGCGAAGATCAACGCGTCGCACGCGGGCGTCGCCGAAATCACCCACTTTGTCGCAGGCGACTTGGCCGACACTCGGCGTCCATCCGATGCTGCGGTTGGATTGCTGTGCACCAACCCGCCATGGGGTCAAAGATTGGGCGATCTCGAGACGGCGCGGACGGTACACCGCGAACTTGGGCGTGTACTTCGTGAGGAGTTTCAGGGTTGGCAGGCGGCCATCCTGACTGGCGATGCCTCGCTCGGGCTTGAGCTCGGTCTGCGTGCGCATCGCGTACACACCGTCTGGAACGGGGCAACCGAGTGCCGCTTGTTGCGTATCGAGGTTGCGGCGCGGGCTGAAAGAGATTTGCTGCCAAAAGCGGGTTTGCAAATTGAGTCGGATCTTGCCGCTACGCCCGGTGCGATCATGTTTGGTAATCGTATCCGCAAAAATCTCAAGAACTTGTCGGCATGGGTGCGACGTGAACAGGTCTCTTGCTATCGCATCTATGATGCCGACATGCCCGAGTACGCGTTTGCGATCGATCGTTACGCCACGGGAGACTCTACAGAGGTGTGGCTCGTCGTTCAGGAATATCAAGCGCCTGCCGACATTCCCGAGGAGACCGTGCGCAAGCGGCGCAGCGAGGCCCTAGCGGCGCTCGTGTCGGCAACGGGGGTTCCCGCCGATCACATCCACCTCAAAACTCGCCGGCGTATCAAGCGCGGCGACCAATACACCAAGCGAGATGAGCGCGAAGAGTTCCATGTGGTCGAGGAGGGTGGGCTCCGGTTTCGCGTCAACTTCGTCGATTACCTCGACACGGGGCTGTTCCTCGACCATCGGCCGACCCGTTTGCGATTACGCAGCGCCGCGGGTGGCAAGCGCTTCTTGAACCTCTTCGGGTATACGGGCAGTGCGACGGTACATGCGGCGGCGGGGTCTGCGGTCTCGACGACGACGGTCGATTTATCTGCGACTTACCTCGACTGGTGCCGACGTAACCTTGAGCTCAACGGGCTCTGGGGTGAGCGGCATCGACTCATCCAAGCCGACGTGCGCGAGTGGTTGGGCGACGCTGCTAAGCGCGGCGAGCGGTTCGATTTGATTTTTTGTGATCCGCCGACCTTCTCTAACAGCAAACGCATGGAAGGGGTGTTCGACGTACAGCGCGATCACACGGACTTGCTCGACGCCTGCATGGCGATCCTGGCGGAGGGCGGTCTTTTGGTGTTCTCAACCAATGCCCAGCGCTTCCGTCTCGACCCTGCTCTCGAGCAGCGATATCGCATTGAGGATGTCACGGAGCGCACGATACCGCCGGATTTTGCGCGCAATCGACAAATTCATCGCTGTTTCGAGTGCCGTGGCGCGGACAAGCCGCGACGGACGCTGGCGCTCGATCGCCCCCGCGCGTAACGTGCAGCCATGATGCGATTTTTCTTTGGACTCATTCTCGTTTCGATCCTGCTCGTTGGATGTGGTCGTTCGGGCTCCGAGGCGCCGGCGGCTGCTTCCTCTCTCACAGTCACGGCCGCAAAGCCGATCACGCGTCCGATGACCCGCGAAGTCGCTGCCTCAGGTTCGGTGGCGGCATGGCAAGAGATGATTCTGGGCGTCGAGGTGACGGGTTTGCGCGTCGCGCGGGTGCTAGTCGAGCCGGGTGATCGCGTTGTAGCCGGTCAGCCGCTCGTCGAACTCGATCGACGAACACTTGAAGTACAAGCGCGCCAAGCCGAAGCGAGTTTGCTACAAGCGCGGGCGAGTGCGCAGCTCGCGGCGTCACAAGCCAAGCGCGGTGACACGTTGCTCGCTCAAAATTTGATCTCCACCAGTAACTTCGATGAGCTACAGGCGAATCGCGCGCGCGCCGAGGCGCAGGTGGTCGTTGCCGAGGCGCTGCGTGACGAGGCCACATTGCGACTCGGTTTTGCTACTTTGCGCGCGCCCGACGCGGGTGTCATCGCCGTGCGCAAAGTTCAGCCGGGTCAGGTCGTCAGCGCGGGTAACGAGTTGCTGCGACTCATCCGTCGTGGTCGCTTGGAGTGGCGCGCCGAGATCGCTGAGCGTGACATCGGCCGCCTTCAAGTCGGCGCGAAAGTGATGCTGCGCGCTCCGGGTGGCGAGACCGTGACGGGTGTTGTTCGTGCCGTATCGCCCGGAGTCGATCCGCAGACACGAACGGGAACGCTCTTTGCGGATTTGCCAAGCCCGGGCCCTTTGCGAGCGGGTATGTTCGTCGAGGGTCGATTGCAGGTCGGCACCGCGGACGTGTTGGCGGTGCCGCGCCAGTCGGTCGTATTTCGCGACGGGTATGCCTACGTCTTCGTGCTCGGTGATGGCGGCAGGGTTGCACAGCGCCGGGTCGACACCGGCGGCACGCAAGGGGATTTCATCGAGCTTCGTAGCGGCCTGACACCCGCTGAGACGATCGTCGTTCGCGGCGCGGGTTTTTTGAGCGATGGCGATATCGTCAAGGTTGTTGAGCAGAAGGCGCAGGAGCAAGCGGCCTCGTGAACCTCTCGCTCTGGGGCATTCGCTATCCGCTCCCCTCGGTACTTGCCTTCGTCTTGCTGACGGCCGCCGGATTCTGGGGGTGGCACAAGTTGCCGATCTCACAGCTTCCCGACATTGCGTTGCCCACCATCCAGGTGACGGTTGGTTTGCCCGGTGCGCCGCCCTCGACGCTCGAAACCGACGTCACTCGCAAGATCGAGGATGCAGTTTCGAGTATTCCGGATATCGACAAAATCACCTCGGCTGTCAGCGAAGGTACGTCGATTACCAAGATCGAGTTCGAGCTGGGGCGTGATCTCGATCGAGCGTTGGATGAAGTTAAGGATGCCGTTGCGCGCGTGCGGCGTGATCTGCCCGCGGATATAGACGAGCCTGTCGTTCAAAGAATGAACTTGGTCGGCGGCACGCTCATCGCGTTCGCTGTCGAATCTGATCGATTGGCACCGGATGAGCTCTCTTGGTTCGTCGACGATAAAGTGTCGCGAGCGTTGTACAGCGTCGCCGGTGTCGGCTCTATCACGCGTGTCGGCGGCATCGTACGTGAGGTGCGTGTCGAACTGCGCCCGGAGGCGCTGCAAGCGCTCGGTGTTTCGGCGGGAGCGGTATCCAGCCAATTGGCTCGGCTGCAGGTCGAGAAGCCGGGCGGACGCACCGAGACCGGCGGGGCCGAGCAGGCGGTACGGACTGTCGCGATCGTACGAACGGCGGCGGAGCTGGCCGACTATCCAATCTATTTGCCTGACGGCCGGTCCGTTCGTTTGTCGGCGATCGCCACGGTCACCGACGGCGCGGCCGAAGCGCGCGCTGCGGCCTTGCTCGACGACAAGCCCGTAGTCGGTTTCTCCGTGCGTCGCACTGCCGGTTCCAGTGAGGTGGATGTCGGGCAAGGGGTGCGCGCTCGGATCGCTGAGTTGCAACAGGAGCATCCTGAGGTGCGATTCGTGGAAGTGCTCTCCACGGTCGAAATTGCCAAAGCCTCCTACGACGCGTCGATGACCATGTTGCTCGAGGGCGCGTTACTCGCGGTGCTCGTCGTGTGGTTTTTCTTGCGAGAGTGGCGCGCGACGCTGATCTCTGCCTTGGCATTGCCGCTATCGGTGATACCCACGTTCGCGGTGATGTATTGGCTCGACTTCTCGCTCAACTTGTTGACCTTGCTCGCACTGGCTGTGGTCATTGGTGTGCTCGTCGACGATGCCATCGTCGAGGTCGAAAACGTCGCGCGGCATCGAGCGATGGGCAAGGCGCCCATGCAAGCGGCGATCGATGCAGCCGATGAGATCGGCATTGCGGTCATCGCCACCTCGGTCACCTTGGCGGCGGTCTTCATCCCGGTCGCTTTCATGCCAGGCGTCACGGGCAAGTTCTTCAAAGAATTCGGTTGGACGGCGGCCGCAGCGGTGCTGTTCTCGTTGTTGGTCGCACGACTACTGACGCCCATGCTAGCGGGGCACTTCATGCGCGGCGAACCCAAGCCGGTAGTCGACTCGCCGCTGATGATTCGCTATCTCGGTTGGGTGGAGTGGGCGATTGCGCATCGACGTCGTACGTTGGCGCTGGCGGCGGCTACCTTCGTTTTGTCGTTGGCGATAGTGCCCTTGATACCCACCACATTCGTTCCGACGACCGATGTCGATCAAGTGCAGCTGCAGGTGGAGCTGCCTCCGGGCGCGCGGCTCGACGACTCTCTACAGATCGGCCGTGAGGTGCGTGCGCGACTGCGTGCCGGCGTCCCTGAAATCGAGAGCTTCTTCACCATCATCGGTGGTGAAGGTGGTGAGTCGATGGGCGGTGGCGTCAGTTTCCCCGAGGTTCGTAAGCTCGGTATCACCTTGTCGTTCAAAGAGGACCGCAAGCGAACGAGTTCCGAGCTGGAAAATGCGGTACGCGCACAACTGGCCGACATGCCCGGTATCCGCACGAGCTTCGCCACGGGCGGCCCGGGAGATCGTTTGACGATGGCCTTTGCCGGTCGCGACTCCGAAACCTTGGCGGCCGCGGCGCGTGAATTGGCCGCTTCCATGCGCACCGTTCCGGGCATCGGCACCGTGACGACTTCCGCTGCGCTGCTTCGTCCGGAGATCGTGATTCGTCCGGATCCGGCGCGGGCGGCGGATCTCGGCGTTTCGACGGTCGACATCGCCGATGCCGCGCGGATTGCGACCAGCGGTGATGTGAACCAGCGTCTTGCCAAATTGAATCTCGCTGAACGGCAGGTGCCGATCCGGGTGAAATTGGCTGACTCGGCCTTGAGCGATGTCGAGATGCTGCGGCAGTTACGAGTGCCCGGCAAGAATGGTCCCGTGCCGCTCGCAGCAGTCGCCGACATCGGCGAGGGCAGTGGTCCGGCGCGTATTGATCGCCGTGACCGCGAACGCGTCATCACGGTTTCAGCCGAGCTCAATGGTCTGCCACTGGGCGATGTGATGAGTGAAGTGCGTCGCATGCCGGCGATGCAAAACTTGCCAGCGGGTGTGCGTATTTTGCCTGCTGGGGATTCGGAAGCGTTCGTTGAGCTCTTCGTCGGCTTCGCGTTGGCGTTGCTCGCGGGTGTGCTGTCGGTTTATGTCGTGCTGTTGTTGTTGTTCCATAGCGGCACGCAGCCGATCGTGATTCTCGCGGCCGTCCCTTTGTGTGGTGGCGGCGCGTTTGGCTTGCTGCTGCTGACGGGAACGACGCTGTCTTTACCTTCGTTGATCGGTTTGTTGCTGCTCAACGGCATCGCCGTCAAAAATTCGATTTTGATCGTCGACTACGCCATCTTGGGTGAACGGGCAGGGCTCTCGCGCCACGATGCGTTGATCGATGCCTGCCGTAAGCGTGCGCGACCTGTGATCATGACGACGCTCGCGATGGGTGCTGGCATGCTACCGATTGCGCTCGGGCTCGGTGCTGATGGGAGCTTCCGTACGCCGCTAGGCGTATCGGTGATTGGTGGCTTGATCACCTCAACACTGCTCTCGCTCGTGGTCATTCCGGCAGCGTATTCGATGGTCGCGGAAGTGACCGAGCGCTACTTGCACCCGCTGCGTGATCGACTATTCCATCGCGCGTCAGCTTCAGAGCCAATCGCGTAGTCGATACCAGAGCATAGCGAGCACGAGTAAGGGTCGACGCAGTGCATCGCCTCCCGGAAATTCGTGATGCGGGATGCGACTGAACACATCGAAGCGTTCGCTGGTGCCGCTGATCGCTTCGGCCAATAGCTTGCCCGCCAAACCGGTAAGCGCAATACCGTGGCCTGAGAATCCCTGCACAAAATAGACGTCGGGTTCGAGTCTGCCGAAGTGCGGCGCACGGTTCATGGTGATGTCCACATAGCCACCCCACGCATGGTCGATGCGGGCATCGGCCAATTGCGGAAAGACTTGCAGCATGCGTGCTCGTGTGGCGCGCCTCGTCCCAAGCGGATCGAGTCCGGAGTAGCTCACGCGACCGCCGAAAAGCAGGCGATGATCTGCCGAGCGACGAAAGTAATCGAGCACAAAGTTGGTGTCGGTGACGGCCGCCCCGTTGCGAATCAGTTCGCTCGCCCGCGCTTCACCCAAAGATTCGGTGGCGATGATATAGGTTGCCACGCCCATGATTTTTCGGGCGAGAGCAGACGAGTATTGACCGAGAGCGGCATTGCCACACAGTGCGAGATGTCGCGCGACGATTTCACCCTTCGCCGTTCGAATGACGAGTCGACCGTCGCGACGCTGGTGTGCGAGCGCTCGCGTGTTTTCAAAAATTTGCACACCCTGTGCGGCGGCAGCTTCGGCGAGACCGCGGGTATAACGCAGCGGTTGCAGATGTCCCGCATTCGGGTCGTAAGTCGCCGCGATATACCGTGAGCTTGCAATGCAATCGCACAATTCGGCGCGATCCATCATGCGCATCGAGTGGTAACCGTAAACTTGCTGAAGTCGCGATACCTCTTTGCGTAGCGCCAATTCCTGACGCGGCTTGATCGCCACTTGCATTTGACCCACGGTGTAATCACAGTCGATCGAATGACGAGCGATGAGCTCTCGCTGCAGTGCGAGTCCTTCGACCGTCATGTCCCAGATCCGTTTAGCGGTATCCAGTCCGACCAAGCTCTCGAGTTTGTCTTGTCCGCAGGCAACCCCAGTGATCGCTTGTGCGCCACTGCGTCCCGATGCGCCTGAGCCAATTCGATCGGCTTCGAGTAGAGCGACCCGGTAGCCACGCCCGGCTAGATGCAACGCAGTCGAGCAGCCCGCAATGCCGCCGCCGACGACGCAAACATCTGTTTCGGTCTGATCTGCGAGTGCGGGATAAGTGGAGGCGCTCTGTGCCTCGGCGTGATACCAAGTCGCGGGCATCATCAGAGGGCGCCCATGAACCAGGCGACCTCCAGCGGTGTGACGTGCGAGTCGAAATCTTCGAGCTCGGCGCGTTTGACGGTCGCGTACAAATCTCGGAACGGTCGCCCGAGGTAATGGCCCGCGAAGTCGCTGCGCTCGAATCGCTCAATGGCGGTGGCCCAGTGGATCGGTAGCTTTTCACCCGCGGCCCGATAGGCGTTGCCCTCGATAGCAGGCGGGGGTTCAAGGCTCTCGGCGAGCCCGTAGTGGATGCCTGCCAGAATCCAAGCGACCACGAGATAGGGGTTGGCATCCGCGCCAGCGAGCCGGTGCTCGATGCGCCGATTCCGATCGTCGCTGACCGGGATGCGCAGAGCCGAGCCGCGGTTGTTGATGGACCAGCCCGGCGTCAGGGGAACGTACGATTCTGCACGGAAGCGTCGGTAGCTATTGGGACCAGGGGCGCAGAGCGCCATGCCGTCGCCGAGTGTGCGAAGCATGCCGGCGAGGGAATGCCGCAGCTCGGTGCTGGCGGGTCGTCCCTCGGTGCGGGCCGGGTCCGGGCATTCGAACAGGTTGCGTCCGCCCGCATCCAACAGGCTTACGTGAACATGTAGACCGGAGCCCGCCATGTCACGGTAGGGTTTCGGTAGGAACGTCGCATCCCAGCCGTACTCGCGGGCGACACTGCGAACAATACGCTTGAAGCGCATGGCCTCGTCACAGGCCTGTAACGCATCGGCGCGATGCATGAGATTGACTTCGAACTGCCCCGGGCCATACTCGGCCAGCGCGCCGGTCGCGGGTACGTTTTGAACCTCACAGGCGCGGTAGATCTTTGATAAAACTTCAGAATATTCATTGAGATCCGTCATTGAATTAATCTGAGTTCGAAATTCGCGGCGCTGCGTGATCGGGAGCGGTGGCGGCTGCGGCTGTCCTTCCGAGGTTCTCGTCCGGTCGATGAAATAGAACTCGTACTCGATTGCCACGACCGGCGTCAGATTCAGCCGATGCAGTCGATCGAGCACCTTGACGAGCACATGCCGCGGGTCGGCATGAAACGGTCTACCGTCAGGTTCGTACATCGACAATTGCAGTTGGGCGAGCCCCGGGGCCTGCCATGGGACTGTCGCCAGACTGCCGGGCAGGGGGCGACAGGGTCGGTCGGCATCACCCTCGTCGAAACCGAGGCCCGTCGCCTGAACCGTGCCGCCGAGCACGTCCAGCGCGAACATGGAGCCCGGGAGCAACATGCCATCTCGGTAGAGGCCTTCGAGGGACGCGCGGTCGACCCGCTTGCCGCGCTCGACCGTATTGAGGTCGTTCAGGAAGGCATCCACATGGGTCACCTCCGGGTGTGCGGCCAGAAACGCCTGCAGTTCGCTCACGGGGGTGTCGGCAGTCATAGGGCGATTTTATGGTTAAATGTCTTAGGGCGTCGTGCATTCATGTCGCGGCTCCCCCTTCTGCATGGCATCCCTTCCTGTCATTGGTATCCCCGCCGATCGCCGCATGGTCGGTCCGCATCCGTTCCACATGGTCGGCGAGAAGTATGCGCACGCGGTGGCCCGAGCCGCCCAAGCGTTGCCGTTACTGATCCCGGTTCTGCCCGAACCGCTCGATGTCGACGATTTGCTCGACTCCTTGGATGGGTTGCTGCTGCCCGGCAGCCCCTCGAACGTCGAACCCCACCACTATGAGGAGGGGCCGAGTGAGCCCGGGACCTTGCACGACCCCGAGCGCGATGCGACAACTTTGCCGCTGATTCGCCGTGCGATCGAGCGTGGCGTGCCCTTGCTCGCGATTTGTCGCGGCTTTCAGGAGATGAATGTCGCCCTTGGCGGGAGTCTTTGGCAGCGTGTGCACGAAGTGCCGGGCCATCGGGATCATCGCGAGAACAAAGAGGCGCCGCTCGACATTCAGTACGGTCCCGTGCACGAAGTCCAACTCACTGAAGATGGCTGGTTTCGCCCTTGGGCTGACGGTGCCGGGTCGATTCGTGTGAACTCTTTGCACGGGCAGGGAGTCAAACGACTTGCGCCCGGTTTGTGCATCGAGGCCAAAGCGCCCGATGGTTTGATCGAGGCGTTTCGCGTCGCCGAGTCACCGGCCTTCGCCGTGGGAGTGCAGTGGCACCCCGAGTGGCGCGTGATGGCCAATTCTTTTTCCGTTGCTATGTTCGGAGCTTTCGGTGAGGCGGCACGTCAGCGCGCTGTCCGGCGCCATGCCCCGAGAGGTTGATGTTATGAGTGATCCAATTTCGCAGTTTTTCAAAGAATTCAACATTCAGGAAGTCGAGGCCATCGTACCTGATATGGCGGGCATCGCGCGCGGCAAACTCATGCCCGCTGAAAAGTTTCAGGGCGATCGCGGCATGCGACTGCCTGAGAGCATCTTCTTGCAGACCGTGACGGGCGATTATCCCGAGGATACCGCGCAGGCGATGAGCCCGGCTGAGATCGACATCATCTTGAAGCCTGATCCGCGCACGGTGCGTCGCGTGCCTTGGGCTGCCGAGCCCACCGCGCAGGTCATTCACGATTGTTTCTACTCCGACGGTCGTCGCGTGAAGATGGCGCCCCGTGAGGTGCTCAAGCACGTGCTCGATCTCTACGCGCAGCGGGGTTGGGAGCCGGTCGTGGCGCCCGAGCTCGAGTTTTATTTGGTCGAGCCTAACGTCGATGCGGACTATCCGCTCAAGCCACCGATGGGACGATCGGGAAGATCCGAGCCGGGACGACAGTCTTACAGCATCGCTGCGGTCAATGAATTCGATCCGCTGTTCGATGATTTGTATCAGTTCTGCGAAGCGCAGGATATCGCCATCGATACGCTGATCCACGAAGACGGTCCTGCGCAGATGGAGATCAATCTGCTGCATGGCAATGCACTTGATTTGGCTGATCAGGCCTTTATGTTCAAGCGCACGGCGCGTGAGGCTGCCTTGCGTCACAAGATGTATGCAACCTTCATGGCCAAGCCGCACGCGAAGGAGCCGGGCAGTGCGATGCACTTGCACCAGAGCGTGGTGGATAAAAAAACCGGCAAAAATGTTTTTTCCGCTGACGATGGCACGCCAACGCCGCTGTTTTTTGCGCATCTGGCTGGTCTGCAGCGCTACCTCCCCGCGGCGATGGCGCTGTTCGCCCCGAACGTGAATTCTTACCGGCGCATCACTCGCTTTCAGGTGGCGCCAATCAATGTTCAGTGGGGTTACGACAACCGCACGGCCGGATTACGAGTGCCGATGTCGGAGCCGCAGTCGCGTCGCGTCGAGAATCGAATTTCGGGTGCCGATGCGAATCCGTATCTCGCCACCGCAGCGTCGCTCGCCTGCGGCTATCTCGGCATGGTACAGGGGCTATCGCCAACGGACCCGATCTCCGGTAGCGCGCACGACTTGCCGTTTTCCTTGCCGCGTAATCTCGATGAGGCGATTCGTCTGCTGCGCGAGTGCGATCCGCTCATCGAAATTTTGGGTGACTCGTTCGTATCGGCGTTCGCGCTTGTCAAGGAGGCCGAGTACGAGGTGTTTTTGCAGGTGATCAGCTCTTGGGAGCGCGAGCACTTGTTGCTCAACGTTTGAGTTGCTCGTGAGCATGCAGAAAAACGAGAGTCTTGCGATGGGGCGCAGCACGGCAGAGTGGCAGCGGCTCGATGCGGCGCACTATCTGCATCCCTTCACGGATCATCAGGCGCTCTCGGCCAAAGGTGCGCGGATCATTACACACGCCGAAGGCGTTTATTTGCACGACTCCGAAGGTCATCAGATTCTCGATGGCATGTCAGGCCTGTGGTGCGTTGCACTGGGTTATGGGCGCAAAGAGTTAGCTGAGGCTGCCTATCGGCAACTGTTGGAGCTGCCGTACTACAACAGCTTTTTCCAGTGCGCGAATCCGCCGGCCATCGAGCTCGCTGCCGTGCTTGCGGAATTGACCCCGCCGCAGTTCCGTCACGTCTTCTTCACCGGCTCCGGCAGTGAGGCCAACGACACTTTCGTGAGACTCGCACGCCGCTACTGGGCGCTGCAGGGCAAGCCCGAGAAGCGCGTGATCATCAGTCGCTGGAACGGTTACCACGGCAGCACGATGGCGGGTGCCTCGTTGGGCGGCATGAAGGCGATGCATGCCCAAGGCGGTTTGCCGATCCCGGATATCGTGCACATCGGTCAGCCGTACTGGTTCGAGTGCGGCGGCGACCTCTCGCCCGAAGAATTTGGTTTGCAGGCTGCGCGTGAACTCGAGCGCAAGATTCTCGAAGTCGGGCCTGAGCGTGTGGCCGCCTTCATCGGCGAGCCGATTCAGGGTGCGGGCGGAGTGATCATTCCGCCCGAGTCCTACTGGCCTGAGATCCAGCGCATCGTCGATCGTTACGGGATTCTCTTTGCGTCGGACGAAGTGATCTGTGGCTTCGGCCGAACGGGGCAGTGGTTCGGGTGCGAGCATTACGGCACCCGTCCGGATTTCATGACCCTCGCTAAGGCCATCACGTCGGGCTATCTGCCGCTCGGCGCGCTGATGGTGGGCGAGCGCGTCGCTGAGGTGCTCATCCGAGAGGGTGGTGAATTTGCGCACGGCTACACCTACTCGGGTCACCCAGCGGCAGCAGCGTTGGCACTCGCGAACCTCAAGATCCTGCGCGAGGAGCGCATCGTCGAGCGTGTTCGAGAGGAGCTCGCGCCGTATTTTGCCGCTCGATGGCGTGCACTCGCGGATCATCCCCTCGTCGGTGAAGCGCGATCGCTAGGGCTCCTTGGCGCGTTGGAACTCGTTCCGGCCAAGCCGTCGCGCCGATTCTTTGCCGAGCGCGGTACCGTCGGTACTCGGGCGCGAGACTTGTCGGTCAAGAACGGCCTCGTGATGCGAGCCGTTTGGGATACCTTGATCGTCGCGCCGCCGCTCGTGATCGAGCCGCGGCAGATCGACGAGCTGGTGTCCAAAGCGGTGCAAACCCTTGACGAGTTGCACCACGCACTGAGAGCTGAAGGCGCCGTCTGAGATTTAGCCCTCTCGGGCTTTTCAGGGGGGGGTGGCTGCGCTATAAAAGCGGCAGCGCAATGGGGCGCGTTACGTCGAATCTCAGGGAGACCTCCACGAAATGAAAACTTCGGCCCGTGCGGCGCTCGTCGCCGTTACCGTCTCGGCTATGTTGGTGGCTTGTGGTGACAAGCCTGCCGAAAAACAGGTGCTCAACGTCTACAACTGGTCTGATTACATCGACGAGAGCGTGATCACCGATTTCGAGAAGGAAACGGGTATCGACGTCACCTACGACGTCTTCGATTCGAACGAAGTGCTCGAGACCAAGCTGCTCGCCGGTAGCACGGGTTACGACATCGTTGTGCCGTCGGCCTCCTTCCTTGAGCGGCAGATCAAGGCGGGCGTCTTCCAGAAGCTCGACAAGAGCAAGCTGCCCAACTTGCAGAACATGGATCCCGAGCTCATGGCGAAGGTCGCCCTTCACGACCCGAACAACGAGCACTCGGTCAATCATCTTTGGGGCACGTCGGGCGTGGGTTACAACATCGACAAAATCAACGAGCGCATGAAGGATGCGCCGGTTGATAGCTTTGCCATGTTCTACGACCCGAAGATCGTTTCGAAGTTTGCTGACTGCGGCGTCTCAATTCTCGATGCACCTTCCGAAGTGCTCGGTACCGTGCTCGTTTATCTTGGCAAGGATCCGAACAGCGAAAATCCGGAAGACCTCGCGGCGGCCGAGAAGGCGCTGCTCGCGATTCGTCCCTATGTGAAATACGTCCACTCATCGAAGTACATCGACGATTTGGCCAACGGTGAGATTTGTCTGGCGATGGGTTGGTCGGGCGACGTCTTCCAAGCCGGTGACCGGGCGACCGAAGCCAACAACGGCGTGAAGATCGATTACAAGCTCCCGCGCGAAGGCGCCATCATGTTCTTCGACATGCTGGCCATCCCCAAAGATGCCAAGAACGTCGAGAACGCTCACGCCTTCATCAACTACCTGATGCGTCCGGAAGTCGCCGCGAAGAACACGAATTACGTGAGCTACGCGAGCTTCAACATTCCGGCTAAGGAATTCGTCGATAAAGACATTCTCGAGAATCCCGCGATCTATCCGAGCGACGAGGTGAAATCGCGCTTGCAGGTTGATCTCGCCGAGAGCGATGCCTTCACGCAATTGTTGACAGCGACCTGGACGCGCTTCAAAGCCGGCCAGTAATTTGAGTCAGTGAACGGACCTGCGGCAGCCTCGCTTTGGGGGTTGCCGCAGGTTTTTTGTCTTCGGGGGGTGTGTCTTGGCCGAACGCGTCGTCGACCGCCAAAACGAGTACCTTCGTATCGAAGGTGTTTCAAAACGATTCGGTGACTTCGTCGCCGTCGACAACGTGTCGCTGAGCATTTTTAAGGGCGAAATCTTTTGCCTGCTCGGTGGTTCTGGCTGCGGCAAGACGACGCTGCTACGTATGCTGGCCGGATTCGAGACTCCGACCTCCGGACGCATCCTCATTGATGGTCAAGACATGGCCGGTATCCCGCCGTACGAGCGACCGGTCAATATGATGTTCCAGTCGTACGCGCTGTTCCCGCATATGACCGTCACGCAAAACGTGGCGTTCGGCCTCGAGCAGGAAGGCGTCGACAAAAGCGAAATCCGTCGGCGCGTAGACGAGATGCTCGGCATCGTGAAGTTGGGCGATTTTGCCAAACGTAAGCCGCACCAGTTGTCGGGTGGTCAGCGCCAGCGCGTTGCGCTCGCACGTGCTTTGGTGAAAAAGCCGAAGCTCTTGTTGCTCGATGAGCCGCTAGGCGCTCTCGATAAGAAGCTCCGTGAGCACACACAGTTCGAACTCATCAACCTGCAAGAGCAGCTTGGCGTGACCTTCGTGGTCGTGACTCACGATCAAGAAGAGGCAATGACGCTGGCGTCGCGCATTGGCGTCATGAACAAGGGTCAGATCGTACAAGTTGGCACGCCGACCGACATATATGAATTCCCGAACTCGCGTTTCGTCGCGGATTTCATCGGCTCGGTCAACATGTTCGAGGGTAAGTTGATTGAGGATGAGCCAGCGTACGTGAAGATCGGCTGCCCTGAGCTCGAAACGACGGTGTTCGTCAGTCACGGCATCAGCGCGCCGCCCGATGCGCAGGTGACCGTGGCGATTCGTCCTGAGAAAATCGAGATGTCACGTGTGGCGCCCGCCAGTGATGAGAATCATGTTTCCGGCGTGGTCAAGGAAATCGCCTATATGGGCGATTTGTCGATCTATCTCGTGAAGTTGCCGTCGGGTCGTTTGGTGCGGGTCACGATACCGAATGTCGAGAGGCACGATGAGCGCATCGTTTGGGATGAGACGGTGCATCTCTCGTGGCATCCCTCGAGCCCGGTCGTGTTGATTCAGTAACGGGCCCACGGTGCGCAGCTCACTCGTGTCGACGTTGAAGCGCTGGGGTCAGCCTCGCAACCTCGTGATCGGCGTGCCCTATGCGTGGTTGTTGGCCTTCTTTGCCATTCCGTTCTTTATCGTCCTGAAGATTTCGTTCTCGTGGATGCAGCCGATCCAGCCGGGATATGCGCCGCTACTCGAGTGGGTGGAGGAGACGCGCCGTTTGGTCGTCACCTTCAACTTCGATAACTATCAAGTGTTGCTGCGTGAGAGTCTGTACCTCGACACGTTTCTTTATTCAGTCAAGGTAGCTGCGGTATCGACCTTTTGGTGCTTGCTCATCGGATATCCGATGGCTTACGCGATCGCGCGCTCGAAGCCGAGCACGCGAAATCTGTTGCTGATGTTGATCATTCTGCCGTTCTGGACTTCGTTCCTATTGCGGGTATACGCCTGGGTGGGATTGCTGAAGACCAATGGCGTCATCAACAACACGTTGTTGGCGCTGGGGCTGATCGATGAGCCTTTGACGCTGCTGTATACCGACTTTGCGGTTTACATCGGCATCGTCTATTCCTATCTCCCGTTCATGATCTTGCCCCTGTACTCGAACCTCGAAAAGCACGATCTGACTTTGCTCGAGGCTGCGGCGGATCTCGGCGCTAGACCTTTCAAGGCTTTTTTCAAAGTCACCTTGCCGCTCTCGATGCCGGGTATCGTGGCTGGCTGTTTGCTCGTGTTCATCCCGGCTGTCGGCGAGTTCGTCATTCCCTCGCTACTCGGTCGCACCGATCAGCTGATGATCGGCACAGTGCTCTCGGCGCAGTTCTTTGGCGCACGCAATTGGCCGGTGGCGGGTGCCGTCGCGATCGCGTTGCTGCTGGTGTTGTTGATTCCCATCCTGTTGTTCCAGCGTTATCAACGTCGCGAGCTCGAGGCAGCACGACGATGAGGGTGGGCGTATGAATCAACGCGGTTGGTTCCGGGGCACGATGCTCGCGTTAGGTTTGGCATTTTTGTATGTGCCAATCCTGTCGATGATCGTGTTCTCATTCAATAATTCACGTCTGGTTACGGTTTGGGATCGAGATAATTCGCCGACCTTACGTTGGTATGCCCGACTACTCGAAAACGACCAAATCTTGGGTGCAGCATGGATTTCCATCAAGGTGGCCGCCATGACCGCGAGTGGCGCGGTGATCCTCGGCACTTTGGCCGGGGTGGTGCTCACTCGATTTGGGCCGTTTCGCGGCAGAGCATTTTTGTCGGCGATGACGACAGCTCCGCTCGTGATGCCGGAGATCATCACCGGTATCGCGATGCTGCTGCTATTCGTCGCCATGGAGCAGGCGATCGGTTGGCCTTCGGGGCGCGGCATTCTGACGATTACCATCGCGCACATTACGTTCGCCATGGCATACGTCACCGTGATCGTGCAGTCGCGACTCGCGGGGTTCGACGAATCGTTAGAGGAAGCCGCGCTCGATTTGGGTGCTAAACCAGCCACGGTGTTTTTCCGCATCACCTTGCCCCTGATCGCACCGGCGCTGATCTCGGGGTGGTTGTTGGCGTTCACGCTATCTTGGGACGACGTAGTGATTTCGCAGTTCGTCTCTGGGCCCGGTTCATCGACGTTGCCGATGGAGATCTTCTCGCGGGTCCGACGGGGCGTCAGTCCCGACATCAACGCATTGGCGACGCTCATGGTGCTCGTTGTGGCGATTGGCGTGGTGGTGTCGACGCTGTACATGCGGCGAGCGGAGCAGCGCCGAGCCCGCGAAGAGCGGATGGCTCAGAACGACGGAAATCCCTGACGGGCGAGCTACGAAGCTTCCGGTACAATCAGGGAGATGAAAGAACAAGAGCGACCCGAGACGGCGCTGCAACATCCAGCGACCGTCGAAACGCCTGCAGACAACCATCCTTTGTTGTTCCCGATCTACCAGAACGTCAAATGGGAGACCGAGAGCGTCGCCGAGACTCTGCGTGTCTACCGCGGCGAGCGACCAGGCTTCTTTTATTCGCGCGCCGGTAATCCGACCGTTCGCCAATTGGAGCAACTGTTGGCGTCTTTGCAAGGTCGAGAGGAATGTCTCACGACGGCATCAGGTGTGAATGTCATCGCACAAACCTTGCTCGCACTGACTCAGTCTGGCGATCATGTCTTGTTCTTCGTTGAGGGTTACGGACCGACGCGACACATCATCCGCAGCTTGCTCGCGCGTTTCGGGGTCTCGCACACGATGCTTTCGATCGAAGATCTCGATGGAGTGCGTGCCTTATTGTCATCGCGACCGGTCAAGCTCATGTTCTTCGAGAGCCCGACCAACCCTGTCAACAAGATCGCCGATATCGCAGCGCTGACGTCCCTGGCGCGCGAGTTCGGTGTCATCACGGTGATCGACAACACCTCGGCAGGATTCCATCAGCACGGCGAATTCGACATCGATTTGTACGTCCATAGCCTGACGAAGTTCACGACTGGAGTCGGGGATGCCATGGGCGGAGCGGTCATCGGCAATCGCGAGATCATCGATCGGTTGCGACATGACTTCGGGCTCTTTGGTGCTCAGCTTGATCCGTTGTCGGCATCGCTCATGGTGCGCGGGATGAAGACATATCTGCTGCGCTACCGCGAGCAGTCTGCGCGCGCGCTGGCGATTGCTCAGTTTCTCGAGTCGCACCCGGCGTGTGCGCGAGTGCGCTATCCGGGTCTTGCATCGCATCGGGGTGTTGATCTCGCGCGACGTCAAATGCGCGACTTCGGCTGCGTCATCACCTTCGATATGGTGGCGGGGGCGGAAGCGGGGCGCGCTTTTGCCGAGAAGTTGCGTTACTTTGCGATGACGCCGAGTTTCGGTTCAACCGAATCTTTGATCATGCCGCCGCAATTGATGCAGCCTAAGGATCTCGATACCGAAGATCGCGCCAAGTCCGACATCCATGCAGCGACGGTGCGCTTGTCGATCGGGCTTGAGGCTTTGGAAGATCTTAAGGCCGATCTCGCTCAGGCGTTGGCAACCTGACGCGCGGCCGCTGCGATCGCGGTTCCCTGCGCATTCGGTAGATAGAGGTAATCGCCGGCCAGTGCCTTGGCGAGCTTGGGTGCGTGGCCCTGGCTCATGAAACTGCGCTGTGTATCGATCACAAGTGATCGAATTCCGCTCGCCGATACAGCCTGTGCGAGCTGTTGTACCTCCGCGTCAACGCCGGCTCGATCGGCTTTCAAGCCGACATTGCCCCGTCCATCGGTGAGGAGCACGAGCACGATGTTGCCGAAGCCGCGACGTTTTGCTTGATCGGCCACTTCAAGACTCGCGACGAGACTCGCGGCGAGCGGTGTGCCGCCGCCAGTCGGTAACTGATCGACCGCGCGACGTAGCAACTCCACGCTGCCGGTCGGCGGCAGCAGTAGGTCCGCCGCGTGACCTCGAAACGCCAGCAGTGCCACGCGATCGCGATTGACATAGGCTTGCTCGAGCAAGGCGTGGACGGCGCCCTTGGCTTGTCGCATACGGTTGAGCGCCATGCTGCCGCTCGCATCGACGGCGAAGATGAATAGTGCGCCTGCCTTGCTGCGATATTTTTTGATTCGGAAGTCATCGGCCGTGAGTGCGATGCCATGGCGAGGTCGTGGCCGAACGCGCTGCCAGCGAGCAGCGGCACGCAGTGTTGCAACCACATCGAGACGTTGGCCGCGAGGCATGCCGGGTACGCTTGAAACATGTCGGCCGCGTTGGCCACTTGTCGCCCCGCGCGATCCGCTGCGACCACTACGCTGGCGTGCGAACGAGAGTGAGGCGAGCGCATCGGGCAATTCGACGGCGAGTGACTCAAGCACCTCCTCGGCGAGTTCGAGCTGCTCTTCGGACGGCAGCGACTCCACGTCGCGGTCGGTTTCATCGCGAGACTCTGGTGGTGGAGTTGATTCCGGCGCGGGTGGGTCAGGCGGTGGGGCGCTCGAGCTTTGATCTGGGTGCCGCGTTGCCCGTGGTAACAAAACGAGTCGTGCGGCGAGTTCCAGATCTTCGCGCTGAACCTCGTCACGTAAGCCGAGCGCGGCACTCGCGCGTGCAACACGAATGGCGAATAGATCAGCTCGATGGCCTTGGACTCCAAGCGCCTCGGCCATACGAATCAATTCTTGGCGTTGCGAATTGCCGATTTTGATCGTGGGTAATTGCTCGCGAGCGCTCTCGATCAAGCCGCGTAGCAATTGTGCTTCGTCGGCCCAGCTGTCCACATCCGGCTGCAAGTGTCGTCGCACGATGCTCGCTCGCGCTTCGCCTGCGCGGATCGCCGGCATCATCACGATCAGTCCCAGTCGATCGAGGAGGTGTGCGCGGGGTGCGCCCTCCGCGGGATCGAAACTCGTTAGCAATCGAAAGTGGGCGTCCGCGCGTAAACTGAGCCCATCGCGTTCGATACGGACGACACCATCTTCGAGTGCTGCGAGTAGGGTATTGGCGCTGCCATCGTCCATGAGATTGCAGGACTCGGCTAAGAGGAAGCCGCCATTCGCTCGGGCCAGCGCGCCGGCGCGGATGACGCGGCTGCCTTGGTTCAAGGTTGCCTCGAGATCAAGGCCACCTAACAACGATTCGCTATCACAGCCGAGCGGTAACTCTACCCAGGGCTGATCGGGTTGCAGCTCGCGCATGCCATGCAGCAAGGCACTCTTACCACTACCGGCAGGCGCGGCTAGCGCAATCCCACGTAAACCCGGATCGACCGCCAACATCATCAACGCGAGACGCGGCACATCGAGTGCCACGAGACCGCCGATCGGCAGACGAGTGAGGGAGTGCGACGACATCATCGATGAATGCCGACGCCTCAGTGCAGCGCTTCCTCAAGCACGCGTTTGACGCGTTCGTCATCGGCAGCGGGCTCGAGCGGATCTTTTCGCAATCGATGGGCGAGAGCGAGCGGCGCAACACGAGCGACCAGCTCAGCGTCCGCCGATTTCTTACCCTCGTAGGCGGCGAGCGCAACGGCGGCGCGTGTAAGAGCGAGCTCTCCGCGATGTCCGTCGATGCCTAACCGATCGCACAGCTGTGCAGCGAGCATCAGTGCGGAGTCCGGCAAAGAAATCTTCGGCTTCGCGTTGATGGCTTTTTGCAAGCGCTTGCGTAGCGCCGCTTGTTCTTTTTCGAAACTGGCGATGAAGGCGGTCGCGTCGTTTTCGAATGCGAGGCGTCGACGAACGACTTCCACACGCTGTTCGATATCGTGCAGCGTCTTGATTCGCGCGTGTAGTCCGAATCGATCGAGTAATTGTGGCCGCAAGTCGCCTTCCTCAGGATTGCCAGAGCCAATGAGCACAAAGCGCGCCGGATGGCGCACGCTCAAGCCTTCGCGTTCGACCACGTTGCGACCGCTGGCGGCGACATCGAGTAACAGGTCCACGAGGTGATCCTCGAGCAGATTCACTTCGTCGATGTACAGAAAACCTCGATGGGCTGATGCCAGCAAGCCCGGAGAAAACGCCTGCACGCCATCGACGAGTGCTCGCTCGAGATCGACTGAGCCGACGACGCGATCTTCGGTGGCGCCTAGTGGCAGATCGACCACGGGAACCGATTGCGTTTCTGATTTCAGCGTTCGTGCGGCGGAGCAGTGCGGACACTCCGTTGCGATCGCTGCGGGATCGCAACGATAGGGGCAGCCGGCGGCGACTTTGATCGGTGGCAGCAGATCGGCCAGTGCGCGAATCGCCGTGCTCTTGGCAGTGCCACGATGACCGGTGATGAGAACACCGCCAATTGCGGGATCGATGACGCTGAGTAGTACGGCGAGCTTGAGATCGTCTTGTCCGACGATGGCCGTGAAAGGGAAAGTCTGTTGCAAATCGCCCCCGAAGACGGCGGGTGGTGACCCGACCTTCAATGTGTCAACATAACAAGACACTCCGATATGTCAATCGGGAGGAGTGCATGACCACGATCACCTTCATCGTCGGGATCGAGCGGTTCAATGCGGCCGTCTGGACGGACGTCGAACGCGCCTTGTCACAAGCGGGTCTCCCGGTCGAGTTGCGTCGATATCACGACGCCCATGTCGACGAGGGTGATGAGGCATTGGTGCAAGATCTTGCGCGTTCGGATGTCGTCTTCATCAGCCTCATCAATTTACGTTCACAGGCCGATTGGCTTGCTAGGCACCTCGAGGGCTCCGCCGCGAAGGCCGTATTCGCCTACGAGAGCATGCCCGAGGTCATGGCGTTGACCCGTGTCGGTGAGCATCGCTTTAAAGAGAAGAAAGGCGAGGCGCCCAAAGCGGTGAAGCTACTCATGCGCCTGATCACGCGCGGTCGTGATGAGGATGCGCTCTACGCTTACACCAAACTCGTGAAGATCGCCTCGAAAATGCTGCCGTTGATCCCGCAGAAGCTCGCCGGTTTTCGTACCTGGCTGGGCGTGAACTTGTATTGGAATCAACCCGATGCGCGCAACATCACCGAGATGATCAAGTTGATCATGCGCGATACGTTCTCGCAGCAGATTGATGTCGCACCGGTGAGCATCATTCCGACGATGGGTTGCTGGGATCCTCGCAGTGGCGAGCTGTTCGACAATCCCGATGCCTATTTGAAATGGGCCCGAAAGAACGGACGCTATCAAAAGGGTCAACCGCTCGTGGCCGTACTCGGCATGCGTAAGCATGTCGTGCAACGTCTCGCTTATCTGCAACAACTGACCGACGGACTCGAGGCACGCGGCTTTGCGGTTTTGCCCGTATTCGTCTCTGGGATAGAGGCGCATGTCGCCGTACGTGAGTGGCTCGTCGATCAACCGATCGATGCGCTGCTCTCCACGATGGGATTCTCCATCGTCGGAGGACCTGCCTCGTCAACGAAACCGGGGCACTATCACGAAACCGCAGCGGATCTACTCGCCAAACTCGATGTTCCCTATGTCGTGGCGCAACCGCTCTTGATGCAGGATGAGCGCGATTGGCAGCAGCGCGGCGTGATCTCCATGCAATCGGTGGTGATGTACGACTTGCCCGAGATGGATGGCGTGGCAAGTAGCGTAGCGCTCGGTGCCATCAAAGATGGCGAGTTGACGGCAGTACCCGATCGTATCGCGCGCGCCATCGATCAGGTCGAGGGTTGGATTCGCTTGCGGCGAAAACCCGCCGCTGAGCGCAAGATTGCGATCGTTCTCTATAACTTCCCGCCGGGACTCGGTAAAACCGGCACCGCGGCACTGCTCGATGTACCCGCATCGATCATCGCTTTGCTTAAGCGTCTGAAAAAATCGGGCTACTCCATCGGTCGAGCGCCACTCGAGATGGATGAGCTGCTCGTAAAGCTTGAGGCCTTTGCTAAGGGTGAGAGCTCGCATGCTTTGACGAGCTCGCAGTACCGCAGCTTGTTGAGTACCAAGACGGCCGACCGCATCGATCGTTATTGGGGTGCGGCGCCGGGTGATATTGCGCCAGCGGGTCGCGACGGATTGCGTCTCGATACCTTGGAATACGGCAACGTAGTGCTCGGCGTGCAGCCGCCGATGGGTGTGCCCGGTGATCCGATGAAGCTGTTATTTGATCGGACCTTCACACCACATCATCAATACGCGGCGTTTTACGCTTGGTTGAAGCAGGGTTTCAAAGCTGATGCAGTGATCCATGTGGGTATGCACGGCACGGCCGAATGGATGCCTGGATTGCAGGCGGCACTCACCGCCGATTGCTGGCCGGATCAGTTACTGGGCAGTTTGCCGAATCTCTATCTCTATCCGCTCAATAATCCGGCCGAGGCCGCCATCGCGCGGCGCCGAGCCTACGCCACGATCATCAGTCACGCAGTGCCACCCTATGCGCGCGCGGGTCTCTACAAACAACTCGCTCAGGTTCGTGCGCGTCTCGACGATCCCAACGATACGCTCGACGCTTTATTACCGGAACTCGTGCGCCAGGTCGACGAATCGATCGAGGGTTATCGTGCGCGAGTACAAGCGTGGCTCGATTCCATCGAAGATCGTCTGATCAGCGACGGGTTGCATGTATTCGGTCAGGCGCCGGATCGACAGCGGGCTCGCGCCTTGATCGAAGCATCGATGGAAGTACCGCGCCGCGGTATGGCGGGGTTCACCACCATCGCTACCCAGTTGGGTCTTGAGGCTACCGCCGTTCGAGTGCTGCGCGATGCACTCGTTGAGCGCTCAGTGTTGGGTCGTGAAGATCCGGCGCGTGTGTGGCGCGAATATGTGGGTCAGACGCAAGCTCCGGCGTCGCTCAACGAACATATCAATGAAGGTCGCGGCATCCTCACCGGCATGTCGCGTTGTGGCGAGGAACTCGATGCGTTGATGCATGCCTTGGATGGCGGCTACATCCGACCCGCCTACGGCGCGGATCCGGTGCGCGCGGGCGCTGCGGCTCTGCCTTCTGGGCGCAATATTCACGGTATCGATCCGTGGCGTCTGCCGACGGATCTTGCGCTCGAACGCGGTCGACGGATGGCCGACGCTTTGTTGCAAAAACACATGGCAGAGCACGGCAGCTTGCCCCGCACAGTGGCACAGGCGCTATGGGCCATGGATACCATCAAGAGCGAGGGCGAAGGTCTTGGTGTCGTGCTCGCGTTGATTGGTGCCGAGCCTGAGCGTGATGGTCAGGGCAAAATCTTTCGCTATCGATTGATTCCGCTCGAGCAACTCGGGCGCGCGCGTATCGACGTACTGCTCGATGTGTCTTCCATTTTCCGCGATACCTTCCAGATGACGCTCGATTTGCTGGACGATCTCTTCCGATTAGCAGCGACAGTCGATGAGCCTTGTGAGAGCAACTTCATCAAAGCGCATACCGACGATCTGATCGCCGAGGGGCGTACGCTCGATGAGGCGACGGCACGCATCTTCACGCAGGCGCCGGGTCTTTACGGGACCGGAGTCGATGAGTTGATCGAGGAGAGCCAGTGGGAAGAGTCGGCTGAGCTTGCCTCGATGTACGAGAAACGAAATGCCTATACAGCAGGTGGCAAGCGCAATGGCGCTGCGGCACCGGCGACTTTGAAAAACCTGCTCGGCAAGGTGGATCACGTCTTTCAGGCGATCGACTCGGTGGAGTATGGCCTGACCGACATGACTCACTACTACGGACATTCCGGCGCTATTCAGCTCGCCGCGCAAAAAACCCAGAGCGGTAAAGTGCCGCTGACCTACGCCGAGACGTATACCGGGGATGTGAAGGTCGCAGGATCGGACGAGCTGCTACGCATCGAAGCACGATCGAAATTGCTCAATCCGAAGTGGTACGAGGGCATGCTCGCCCACGGTCATAGTGGTGCCGCGGAGATCAGCAATCGCTTTACGCATCTCGTTGGCTGGGGTGCTATCGGGTCGGTTGATCAGTGGGTGTTCGATGACGCGGCGAAGACCTTCCTGCTCGATGAATCCATGCGCCGTCGTTTGGAAACCGCGAATCCACAGGCACTTCGCAACGCAGTCGGTCGTCTCATCGAGGCCAACGGACGTGGCATGTGGCAAGCGGACGCCGCGACGCTCGAGCGTCTGCAGGGTCTCTACGCGGATATAGAAGATCGGTTAGAGGGAGTTGGCGTCGCGGCCTGATGGTCTCGGTATAAAAACCAGAGCGGGAGCAGCATCAGTAGCGCGACGGGTGCTCTTGCGATGAGATCTAGAGAGAGGCCGAACCACGACGCGCCGAATAACCATAACGAGGTTGTCGCGAGCACGCGTATCCATTCGACGAGACGTGCTTGCGGCCGCGCTTCAAGCACACTGCTCAAGCTCCAAACCCAAGCCACTAAAATCAAGGCGTATTGCGCACGCTCGAGCCATTCGAGTTGTTTGGCAATAGCAATGAAGTGTGTCGCGGGTGCGATCAGCAACACGTATTGCCACAGCGCGTAGCTCCGCGCGGCTGCACTGGCGTTAGAGTCGTAACGACGGAAGTCGAGTGGCATCGGCGGCGGTTGTTTACCGCGTCCAGCGGGTGGCTCGAACCAAATGCCGATCGCTTGTCGAACACTGGCGGCTGCACGCGCTCGACGCGCGGTGTCTCGATAGACGTTGAGGTTACCCCAGACCGGATCAAAGCTCGCAAGTGGTGAGCGTATGCCATAGACGATAGGCTCGTCGTCTCGCTCTTCGACGAAAGTGCCGAACAGGCGGTCCCAGAAAATGAAGATACCGCCGTAGTTTCGATCGAGGCAGTAGTCGTTCTGTCCGTGATGAACTCGGTGATTCGACGGCGTGACGAAAATACGATCGAGTACGCCCAGTTTAGGAACAAGCTGCGTGTGTACCCAATATTGATACAGCAAGTCGATCAGCGCGACCGCACCGAAGACCACGGGTGGCACGCCCGCCAGTGCCATGACGAGGTAGAACGGCCAAGACGTAAAGGCGCCGGTGGCAGTTTGTCTTAGTGCCGTCGTGAGGTTGTAGTACTCGGAGGAATGGTGCACTTGGTGAGCACCCCAGAGCAGATTCACCTCATGCCCGGCTCGATGCACCCAGTAGTAACAAAAATCGTAGAACAGTAGGGCGAATACCCATACCCACCACTGGTTTTGAGGCAACGTGACAAGGCGCGCGTGCTCGAAAGTCCAGCTATAGATTCCGATGGTCAGCAGGTAGGTGAATGCGCCCGCGATTTGACTGAGTACGCCAAAATGCAGGCTGGTGACCCCGTCGGCGATATCGTAAGCACCCGGTGCACGACGTCGCGCGAGTAGATACTCCGCCAGAATGCTGAGCATGAATACGGGGATCGCGTAGGCAATCGGGCTCAAGACACGAGGCTCCCGGCGACTCGCACTCGGCGCGGTTGGTAGGGTAAAACCTCGAGGACTTCGCCCGCTTTGGTGCGGTGTTGGATGCCGCGCCAAAAGTCCGCTGTCAGCAAATCGCCATGGGTGCGCATGAAGGCGGCGCGCTGCAGATCATCAAACGCGAGAAAGTTGACGAAGGTCTCCGGAAAAACATCGTTTTCGGCAACGTAGAACCAGGCCTCGGCTCGCATGTCGTCTTCGTCGTTGTCGGCTACCGGCACTTCACGGAAGCGACAATCGGTCACGCGGCACAGTTCGTCGTAGTCGTAGAAAATCACGCGGCCGTGACGGGTAACACCAAAGTTTTTCAACAATAGATCACCGGCGAAGATATTCGAGCAGGCGAGATCCCGGATCGCTTGCCCGTAATCGAGCGCGGCCTTCTCGGCAAGCTCCGCCGGTGCTTCGCGCAAGTAAAGATTGAGCGGCGTGATACGGCGCTCGATATAAACGTGATCGAAGATCAGATCTTGACCATCAACATGGACCGTCGCTGCGGTTTCGCGCTGCAACTCGTCGAGCAAGGCTGGCGCAAATCGATCCAGCGGTAAGCGCAGACGCTTGAACTCTTGCGCGTCGACGAGGCGGCCAGCTCGATCGTGCTGGAAAACGAACTTATATTTGTCGAGAACGTCTTGGCGCACTACGTTCTTCACGGGGGGGAACTCGTCTCGGATGATTTTGAAGACAAGATCCAGAGAGGGCAGTGTGAAGCACACCATCACGAGACCACGCTCGCCCGGCGCATGCATGAACTGATCGTCCGAACGGGCGAGGTGGCTCATCAACTCGCGATACCGCTCGGTTTTACCTTGCTTTGCTCGACCGAGCACCGTGAAGAGCTCGGAGAGTGGCTTGCGCGGCAAGATCTTGCGAAGGAAGACCACCGTTTCAACAACGCGCTCGAGGTCGACGTGGAAGTAGGTTCGTGTGAAACCGAAGACGATACTCAGATCACTCTCATCGAGCATCACCGCATCGACCAACATGCCGCGCTCCGTGTTTTGAAGCGCGATGAGTAATGGGAGATAACCTTCGGCAAGTTGGATTCGGCCGACGAGGTAGGCCCTCGTACTTTGGAAGAACAGCGGCCGCAGTACCTCGATTTCCCGTATGCACGCATCAGCATCGCCAAAGCCGCCGTTGCGCAGAACCTCGGCTATATCGCTCGTGGTGTGGCGAACACTGCGATCAAAATCGATCCAGCGGCAGCGCAGCGGCAACTCACCGAGCAAATCTTCGATGAGCAGCGACAGATCGCCTCGATTGACGTAGTGCTTCAGTTCCGCAGCTTGTTCTGCGTCCGCTAGCGGATCGAGTTCGACCGCGGCGAATTCCAGATCGACGTCCACGCCTCGCGTGCCGAATAGCCGTCGTGAGACCGAACTAAAGAAGGTGCGTACGAAGGCAGCATCGACAGTGCCGATCAGTTGACTCGAGAATCGGTCACGTATTCGCGACCACAGTTGTCGATCGTGCGCGGAGTCGCCGAGCGCGGCGCGCATATCGTTAACGGTGCTGTTGACCCAGCGATCGTAGAGCTCGATGCGTTCGACGATGTCGCGTTGTGATGCTGCCCAATCACAGTTCTCGAAGCGGACGGGAGCGCGGCGCGTAATCTCCCGGAAGGCGGCGTTATAGCCGTCGAAGGCAACGGTGATCCGCCGAGCGCAATCGTCGATGAATGCGTCGGCGGTCACCGTCATATCGGTCAGAGATTGCGGATGAGAGCGTCAGCGAATTCGCTGCACTTGACCTCGGTCGCCCCTTCCATGAGACGTGCGAAGTCGTACGTGACGGTCTTCTGTCCAATGGTGCGATCCATGGCGGTGATGATCGCATCGGCCGCCTCGGTCCATCCCATATAACGCAACATCATTTCGCCCGAGAGGATCACCGAGCCCGGGTTCACCTTGTCGAGATTCGCATACTTCGGCGCGGTACCGTGCGTGGCCTCGAACACGGCGTGCCCCGTGACGTAGTTGATGTTGGCGCCCGGCGCGATGCCAATGCCGCCAACTTGCGCGGCGAGTGCATCGGAGAGGTAGTCGCCGTTGAGGTTACAGGTGGCGAGCACGTCGAACTCATCCGGTCGCGTGAGCACCTGTTGCAAGGTGATGTCGGCAATCGCATCTTTGATGATGATCTTGCCGGCTTTCTTAGCCTCGTCCATCTCGGCGTTGGCCGCTTTCTCGCCTTTTTCGGCTTTGGTGCGTTCCCACTGTTCCCAGCCGTAGGTCTGTCCCGGGAATTCCTTCTCAGCGAGAGCGTAGGACCAATTGCGGAACGCGCCTTCGGTGAACTTTTGGATGTTGCCCTTGTGGACGATCGTCACGCTCTTGCGACCGTTGACGATGGCGTATTCCACGGCAGCGCGGAACAAGCGATCCGTACCTTCCTGCGAGACCGGCTTGATGCCGATGCCTGAGGTGTTCGGGAAGCGAATCTTGGCGTAAGCCTTCGGGAAGTGTTCCTTGAACAGCGCTTTGAACTTGGCGTTGTCTTCGGTGCCTTGCTCGAATTCGATGCCGGCGTAGATGTCTTCCGTATTCTCTCGGAAGATCACCATGTCGACTTTTTCCGGCGCTTTGACAGGTGAGGGCACACCCTTGAACCAGCGCACCGGACGCAAGCAAACATACAGATCGAGCAACTGGCGCAGCGCCACGTTGAGCGAGCGGATACCACCGCCCACCGGGGTGGTCAGAGGACCCTTGATCGAGACGAGGTATTCGCGGCAGGCCGCCACCGTCTCATCGGGCAGCCAAGTGTTGAACAGCTTGTTCGATTTTTCACCGGCATACACTTCCATCCAATGGATTTGGCGTTTACCGCCATATGCCTTGGCGACTGCAGCATCGATCAGGCGGACGCTGGCGCGCCAGATATCCGGACCGGTGCCGTCGCCCTCGATGTACGGGATGATCGGGTTGTTGGGTACGGCGAGCTTGCCGTTCGCGATGGTGATCTTGGCGCCCCCGGCGGGCGGCGTCAGAGTGACTTTTGCAGCCGTCGACATGGTCTTGTGAACTCCTCGAAAAACGCGCGGCAAACAGAACAAACCCCCGCCGTCGCGTAGGCGAATCCTAGCACGCGCGGCCGTTCGCCAAGCGGTCGACCGTGGCGTGCATGCACTACAATGAGGGCATGAGTGAAATCGCCTCCACACCGGTAATCGATGGGTTTCGGATGCCCGCCGAGTTCGAGCCTCATCGAGGCTGTTGGATGCTCTGGCCGACGAGACCCGACAATTGGCGCGATGGGGCGGTGCCTGCCCAACGTGCGTTTGCCGCGGTCGCACACGCCATCGCGCGCTTCGAGCCGGTCACAGTTGGGGTCGCACCGAGCCATTTCGATCAAGCGCGGCGTGCACTAGAGCCTCGTATTCGTGTGGTGCGCATGGCCAGTGACGATGCGTGGATGCGCGACGTGGGCCCGACCTGCGTTGTTAACGCGGCCGGTGAAGTACGCGGCGTCGATTGGCATTTCAATGCCTGGGGTGGCTTGCAGGGCGGTTTGTACTTTCCTTGGGATCAGGACGAGCTCGTCGCGCGACGGGTGTTGTCGATCGAAGGTCTCGCGCGTTACCGAGCGCCTCTCGTATGCGAAGGGGGCGCGATCCATTCCGATGGTGAGGGAACGTTGCTCGTCACCGAACAATGCTTGCTCAACTCCAATCGCAACCCTTCCTTGTCACGCGAGCGGATCGAGACACTCCTTTTGGAATACACCGGCGCACGTCACATCGTGTGGCTTGGCGAGGGTGTCTACAACGACGAGACGGACGGACACGTCGACAATCTCGCGTGTTTCGCAGCGCCGGGTGAAGTCATTCTCGGTTGGTGCGACGATCCCAAAGATCCGCAAACAGCGATCTCGAAAGACGCCTATGCGCGCCTACGAGCTGCACGCGATGCGCGCGGTCGTCGCTTTCGTATCCACAAGCTGCCGATGCCGGGTCCATTACACATTAACCCGATTGAAGCGGCAGGGGTGGTCAGCAAGACCGGCACGCAGGCGCGCTCAAGTGGTCTGCGACTCGCCGGTAGTTATGTGAATTTCTATTTGGCCAATGGTGGCGTCGTCGTGCCTTTGCTCGATCCGCGCTACGACGAGCGAGTGCTCGCGAAGCTGCAGCGGATTTTCCCAAGACGTCAGGTGGTGGGCGTGTCCGCGCGAGAAATTTTGCTCGGTGGTGGCAACATCCACTGCATCACGCAGCAGATTCCGCTGGGCAAACCTCGCCTTCAGGGCGCGCGCCAGGCCAAGCTCAAGAACGCACTACGCTCGCGACCCGGAAAGTAGCGCCAACTGCCTTGAGCGTAGTCTGCGCGGTCGGCGTAGCGCTCGTTGGTCAAGTTGTCGATATCGAGCGTGAAGCGCCACTGCTCGTGAGCTTGCCAGCCGATCGCGAGGCTCGCTGTTCTATGCCCCTCATAGCGATACTGGTTGCCGGCGTCTGCGTAGTACGCGCCCACCTCGGCGCCGCGTAGTGTCAGGTCCCAGTCCGAGCGAGGCATCCAACGCAGTAGCACGGTATGCAGTCGGCGGGGAGCCGTGTCGATATCGCGCCCGCTGACGATGGTCTCGCCACCCTCGATGGCGGCATCGAAGTCGTAACGGTGACGGGCGAGGGTGCCACTACTACCGACCACCCACGAGGCACCGATCTGTTGGCGCCATTCCCACTCGAGGCCTCGGTGGGTGGTACGGCCGCCGGTGATATTGAATCCGTTGGCGTCGCGAATGATGAGATCTTTTTTTCTTTGGTCGAAAGCGGCGATGTGCCATAGAGCCCGATCGCTGACATGACGCCAGCCGATCTCGAGCGCGCGGATGCTTTCCGAGTCGAGATCGGCAACACGCTGGTTGCGCTGAAGACGGTACAGCTCGGTGATCTCAGGAGGGCGAAAGCCGGTCGATGCGGCGACATAGACGCGGTGTCTCTCCGCGGCTTTCCAGCCGAGTTCTAGGCGAGGCGACAGATTGCCGAACTCGTCGCGACGATCTTCAGGACGACTGAAAAGGCAACCACCAAAGGCGCAGGGCGTGCCGTCTTCGGCGGTATTCCCCGCCAACATTCGATTGTCGTAGTCGTAGCGCGTGCCATCGGCGCGTACGCCAAATTCCCAGGCGTAATGCAGATCATCGCCGCGCACGGCGGCGTGCACGGCAAGACCAGCCACCGTCGTGCGATAGTCGTAATGGCGACCTGCTGGACGAATCGCACGCGCTGCGGCCGAGCCTTCGAGTGTCGGTGCCGCTTGGATTTCGAGTAGCGATGTATCGGCCCATTCGATCTCGGCGCCGAGCGTAACGGTTAGCGCGTCGCGCCAAGGTGTGCTGCGTTGCCAAGCGACTCTCGCGCTCGTCTGTTCGTTTGATTCCAGAGGCTTGCCGAGCAAGAAGTGCTGCAGAAAAGTCATCTCCGAGCGGCGCAGCAGACCCTGCCACTCCTCGCGACATCCATCGCAGGCTTCGCGAACCCAGCGGATTGAGGCACGGTGTGCGTCCGCGTTACGAAAGGCCTCTGGATTCGGGTTGCTCACTCGTAGCACCGGATCGCGATAAGCCTCGAAGCCGCGCACGAAGCCGGCCGTGCGTTGGTCGAGTCGGGTCGCCGCGAGGCGCAGTTTCAGTTGACCGTCTGCAGCGGTGTCATCGAAGGCGACATTCCATTTGTATTCCTCGACGGGCGAGTCGGCTCTAAAACCGCCATCGCGACGCAGCAGTCCTTGCACGGCGAGTCGATCGCCCGCCATCGATACGCGAGCGCCTAAGTAATCATCCGCACCGCTCTCGAGCGCAAATTGCGCCGATGCGAGATCGGCAACCCTGGGCGTGATGACATTGATGGCGCCATGTACTCCATTGGCTCCGTAGCTTTGACTCGAAGGTCCTCTGAGCACTTCGATCGCGGCGGCCTGGGTCGTGTTCACTTCGAACATTTCGTTCACGTTGCAGAATCCGGTCGGCCGCAGTGGCATGCCATCCTCAAGCAGTAGGAAAGCGCCACAGGCACCGGCACCGGTCAGCACCGGGGAGCGGATTGCAATCAGACTTTCCTGTCCGCTGCCGCGCTGTACGAGTACGCCGGGAACGGTGTTGAGTGCCGACGCATAGTGATCGAGATCGAATCGACCATCCGTTCTCGGCGTGACTTGGCTGACACTGCCCGCGATTTGCAGCAGCGGCTCGGGCCGGCGTTGCGCCGTGATCACCACTTCCGTGAGTCCTGCCAACATCAAGGGTTCGAGCATGACCGCATTATCGTCGAACAGCGGTATCCTTGGCGGGTGTTGAAAAAGGGACTATTGGCAATCCTCCTGCTCGCCTGCGCGGCTGCGGCGGCGCAATCCGCTCCGCGAGTGGGGCTCGTTCTGTCGGGTGGCGGCGCTCGAGGCGCGGCGCATGTCGGCGTACTGAAGGTGCTCGAGGAGCAGCGCATCCCGATCCATGCGATCGCCGGGACCAGCATGGGTGCCGTTGTGGGTGGCTTGTATGCCAGCGGCTTGTCGGCATCCGAAATCGCCTCCCTGATCGAGTCTGAGGAGTGGCGCGCCGCGTTCACCGAGCCGGCACCGCGCGATCGTTTGAGTTTTCGACGTAAGAGCGAAGATCAAAACTTTCTCGTGAAGTTTCCGCTCGGTATCAAAAGCGGTTCCTTCCGCTTACCCAAAGGACTCGTGTCGGGTCAACGGGTCTCGCAGGCGTTGCGTCGAGTGACCTTCCCGGTTGCAGGGCGTGCGCAATTCGACCAACTGCCGATCCCGTTCCGCGCGGTTGCCACCGATCTTGAGACCGGTGATGCCGTCGTGCTGGATTCGGGCGATCTCGTCGATGCCATGAGAGCCAGCTTGGCGGCACCGGGTGTATTTGCGCCCGTCGAGATCGACGGGCGTCTCTTGGTCGATGGAGGCCTCGCGAACAATCTGCCGATCGATGTCGCTCAGACGATGGATGTCGACGTGTTGATCGTCGTCGATGTGGGCTTTCCGCTGCGCAAGCGTGACACCCTAGATTCGGTGACGACCATTTCGAATCAGATGTTGTCGATCTTGATTCGTCGCGGTAGCGATGCGCAGCGTGAGCGTTTAGCGGCGAGCGATATCTTGATCTCGCCTGATCTCGGCGAGGCGTCGAGTTTTGACTTTGCGATCATTCCGCAAGCGACGAGTCTCGGCGAGTCGGCTGCACGCGCCGCATTGACGCGACTATCGACCTTGTCGTCAGATGCGGCTCGCTACGACGCTTGGTCGACGGCGCGCGCGGCGGCGCGGCAGCAAGCACCGCAGATTCGGCAAGTGCGTGTCGCAGACTCCGCAATACGCTATCGACGTCTGATCGATGGTCGATTTGCAGTGACTGAGCTCGACATGAATGGGATCGATGCGGCGGTCTCGACGCTTTTCGGGCGCGGCAACTTCGAGTCGGTCGACTATCGCGTGCAGGGTGAGTCGCGGGACACGATCGAGGTCGCGGCCCAGCGCAATTCGTGGGGTCCCAACTACGTTCGTTTTGGCTTGTCGCTGCAGGATGACTTCAACGGCAACTCTAATTACAACGCCGCTGCGCGTTTTGTTCTCGCCGATATCGGACCGCTCGCTGCAGAGTGGGTGTGGGATGCGCAGGTTGGCGTCGAGCCTCGAATCGCAACCGAGGCACACATTCCCTTCGGCGAGGAAGCGCGTTGGTTCTGGATGCCCCAAGCGAGCTTCGAGTTGCGCAACGTTCCGTTGGTCCGGGACGGTGAGCGCATCGCGGAGTATCGTCTGCGTACCTCCGAATACGGACTCGATGTAGGTCGCGAGCTGGCGAACTGGGGTGAGGTGCGCGTCGGTGTGCGTCAGGCAACCGGGCGTGCTCGCCTGCGGCTCGGTGACCCTTCGCTGGCGACCAGTGATCCTTTCGATGTGCGCGAATACTTTGGTCGATTCTCGATCGATACGCTGGATGATCGAAACTTTCCGAGGCGCGGTCAGTATCTCGTCACCGAATGGCGCGGCGAGCGAACCGGTCTCGGTTCGGATCGCAACGCCGACATTGTGACGCTCGACTGGTTGTCTGCGCGCTCAAGCGGGCGCGACACGGTGGCGCTGTGGACTTCGCTCGGGACGCAGGTCGATTCAGCCGCGGATAACGTTCGCACCTTGTTCCCGTTAGGCGGCTTTCTGAATCTGTCGGGAATTGCGCCAGAAACGCTCTCGGGTCGTCATTTCGCGATTGCCCGCGCGCTTTACTATCGGCAGATCGGTCGTGGCGGCGAGGGCTTCTTGAACGTGCCGGCCTATGCAGGTCTATCGCTCGAAGCCGGAAATGTTTGGGACGACCGTAGCGACATCAGCTTCGGCTCATCGCTGAAGCAAGGAAGCTTGTTCTTTGGGTTCGATACGCTGTTCGGCCCGGTCTACATTGGCACTGGCTTCGGCGAAGACACCGACAGCAATTTTTATCTCTTCCTCGGACGCACCTTCTGAGCGACGAAAAACGCCCGATCAACGCGCAGCGAGATTGACGACCTTCTCGTAGACGTGTGCCGGGAAGTCGCCGGGACGAGAGTATTCGTGTTTGCGGCTCATTTCGAGCAACGCCGCATCGCGCTCTTCGAGCGTGGCGTACCAGTGGGTGCGGCTCCAGTCAGAGCCCAGTAGCTTCGCGAACGGATCACCCGGCTTAAGCGAGACACGCAGCCCGAAGGGCTTGCTCTGACTCTGGGGGGCGGTGCGTAAATTGTGTGACTGGCAGATGTTCATGACGCGTGGATTATACCTCTTGAAGTCATGTGGCGAGGACGACAGACTGCCCGTATGTTGTCCGACAAAACTCGCATGATTGATCCCTCCGTCGCACTGCCGGGGCGCTCCGCCCCCATGCCCGTGCCGGCCCATCATTTCGTCAACGGCGCGCCTTTGCAGCCGCCATTCCCCGCTGGCACGGAAGAGGCCATCTTCGGTCTCGGATGTTTCTGGGGTGCTGAACGCTTGTTCTGGAAAATGGCGGGCGTGATCTCGACGTCGGTGGGTTACGCCGGTGGTTACACTCCAAATCCGACTTATGAAGAAGTGTGCAGCGGTCGAACTGGCCACGCCGAGGTGGTCCGGGTGATTTTCGATCCCGCGCGTATTCGCTACGCCGATTTGCTGAAGGCATTTTGGGAGCGCCATGATCCGACCCAGGGGATGCGCCAAGGCAACGATATCGGGACGCAGTATCGTTCGGTGATTTTCTATACCGCCGATGCACAACGCGTCGCAGCGGAGGCCACCCGCGAGAGCTATCAGCGCGGGCTCGCCGAGCGTGGCCTAGGTCGTATCACGACCGAGATCCTCCCGGCGCCGACGTTCTTCTACGCCGAGGATTATCACCAGCAATACCTCGCGAAAAATCCCGATGGATATTGCGGTCTCGGCGGTACGGGTGTGACCTGTATCGCCGACATCGAGACGGCGTGAGGTGATTGGCGATCCGCTCGGCGAGGTGCTGATCCTGCTCGTGGCGGCCGTGCTGGTCGTCACAGCGGCACGTCGAGTCGGTCTGCCCGCGATACTCGGCTATCTCGTTGTCGGTGTTTTGCTCGGCCCTTACGCGTTTGGGCTGTTTGCCGAATCGGCCACGACTCGCCTGCTGTCGGAACTCGGGGTCGTCTTCCTGCTGTTCACGCTGGGGCTCGAGTTCTCATGGCCGCGCATGATGGCCATGCGTCGCGAGGTTTTCGGTATCGGCAGCGCACAGGTTGCCTTGACCGTACTCGTGGTCAGCATCGTTTTCTTGGCAGTCGGTGTGTCGACTTTGCCTGCCATCGCGCTCGGCGGCGCTATTGCGGTCAGTTCTACGGCCATCATCTTGCAGCAGTTGACCGAGCAATCGGAGTTGAATCGAACGCACGGGCGTATGGCGTTCAGCGTGCTGTTGTTTCAAGACTTGGCGTTCGTGCCATTTCTCGTATTAGCAGGTGCGCTTGCGAGTGGTCGGACGGATTTTTCTCCGCAGGCGATCTCCGTCGGTGTGGGCGGCGCTGTACTGGCCGTGGCATTGGTGTTAGCAGCCGGTCGCTTCCTGTTACGGCCTTTGCTCTATCAGATCGCGCATAGCCGGCTGCGTGAGCTCTTTACCTTGGCCGTGCTGATGGTGGCGCTCGGTGCCGCTTGGGTGTCGCATGCTGCGGGCGTGTCGATGGCGACGGGTGCCTTCCTCGCCGGCATGATGTTGGCCGAGACGGAATATCGACATCAGGTCGAATCGGTCATCCGGCCGTTCCGCGACATTCTGCTCGGTCTGTTTTTCATCTCGGTCGGCATGATGCTCGACGTCAGGGTGTTGCGCGAGGAGTTCTGGGTGATCCTCGCGGTACTTGTGGCCATGCTGATCGTGAAAGCCAGCATCATGGCTGTGGTTGCTCGACTCTCTGGCCTGCCGAGTTTCAAGGCAGTCCGTACCGGGATTGTGCTCTCGAGTGGAGGCGAGTTCGGTATCGCGATTCTGACCATCCTCATGCAGGGTCGAGTGGTCGATCCGAGCGTCACCCAGCCTGTGTTGGTGGCGATCGTACTTAGCATGGTGACCGCACCATTGATCCTTCGCGAAAACCGACGCATCGTTCGTTGGCTGCTGCGAGAGGCGGGACCGACTGCCTCGAGCACCGCCGAGGTAACGCCAGAGGAGCGGCTCGCAAACGATCTGGCGTCACGTGAGCACGTGATCATCTGCGGCTTCGGTCGTGTCGGGCAGAACCTCGCACGAGTACTGGATTCTCAAGCTTTCGAATATCTGGCGATGGATCTCGATCCGCTGCGGGTGCGTAGCGCTCGTGCTGCGGGCTTGCCGGTGATTTACGGCGATGCGTCGGACGTCGACCTGCTGCGAGAGGTGGGTTTGAAGACGGCCAACGCCGTGGTGATCACCTTCGCTGATCCGGCGATCGCGATCGGCATCTTGCGTGCGATTCGCAGCTTACGAGACGACGTGCCCGTGCTCGTTCGAACGGCGGATGACTCGCGCGTGGCCGATTTGATGGCAGCTGGGGCGACCGAGGTCGTACCCGAAACGTTTGAGACGAGCCTCATGCTGGCCTCCCATGCGTTGATGTTGCTCAATCAGCCCGTTTCGCGAGTGGTTCGTACCATCGGCAATATTCGCTCGGATCGTTATGCGAGCCTGCGTGGGCTGCTGAGAGGCGAGAGCGATTTGCCAGATGAGGAGACCGAAGCCGACGCCGCCTCTATCCGTACCGTCGTCATTCCGCCCGGTGCCTGGGCGGTCGACCAATCTTTGAGTGATGTGGTGGGTCGTGGGGTCGAGGTTCGTTTTCGCAGTGTGTTGCGGCACGGTGTGCTGGGTAACGACCCCGATCTCTCACTGCGTCTACGCGTGGGTGACGAGATCGTTTGCGCAGGCTCGCCCGAAGCGCTCGAGCATGCCGAGAAAGTGCTACTCGCTGGCTAACTTAGTGACTCGCAGCAGCGCGCAGCGATTGGCGTAGCGTCTCGACGGCGGTGCGGATCTCATCTGGCGTTGCGATGAACGGTGGCGCGAGCGCCAGTGTCTCGCCCGTAAAGCGCAGGTAAAGGCCTCTATCGAGCGCCTGTTCAAAAACCTCGAAGGCTTGTAGTCCGGCTTGCCCCGGCAGCGGAGTGACATCGATTGCCGCAGCGAGCCCCAAGTTTCGGATATCGGTCACCAAAGGCTCGCCGCGCAAAGAGTGGATCGTATCCTCGAGTACGGGTGCGAGCGCCGCCGCCTTGCCAATCCAGCCACGCGAGGCATCACCGTTCGGTGCGAGTTGCTCCAGCGTGGCTTCTGCCGCGGCAATGGCGAGTGGATGCCCAGAGTAGGTGTAGCCGTGAAAGAACTCGATGAGGTGTGGCGGTCCTGACATGAAGGCATCGTAGATCGACTCGTTGACGAGCACGCCACCCAAAGGTACCGCAGCATTGTTGACCGCTTTGGCGAAGGTGATCATGTCCGGGCGAACATCAAAGAAATCCGCGGCGAAGGGCGTTCCGAGACGACCGAAACCGGTGATGACTTCGTCGAAAATCAGCAATATGCCGTGCTTACTGCAGATCTCTCGTAAGCGTGCGAGATAGCCTTTCGGCGGGACGATGACACCCGTCGAACCTTGCATCGGCTCGACGATGACCGCAGCGATGTTGCTCGCATCGTGCAGAGCGACGAGTCGCTCGAGCTCATCGGCCAGATGAGCGCCCCATTCGGGTTGCCCCCGGGAGTAGCCCATCTTGCTCGGATCGAAAGTGTGGGGCAGGTGATCGACACCGGGAATCATCAAAGGCGCGAACATCTTCCGATTGGCGGGTATGCCGCCCACCGAGATGCCACCCATGCCAACGCCATGGTAAGCGCGCTCGCGGCCGATGATGCGCGTGCGCGTGGCTTCACCGCGCGCGCGATGATAAGCAACGGCGATTTTCAGCGCGGTATCAACCGCCTCGGAACCGGAGTTCGTGAAAAACACGCGATCATCCGGTCGGCCCGCAAGTTTGGCGATGCTCGATGCGACACGAAAGGCACCCGGATGTCCCATCTGAAAAGTGGGGCTGAAGTCGAGTGTGCCGGCCTGTTTGCGAATCGCCTCGACGACGGTCGCAGGTGAATGTCCGAGCGGGCAGCACCAGAGACCCGAGAGTCCATCGAACACTCGACGACCATCCGCCAAGGTGTAGTAGGCGCCATCTCCGCGTTCGATCAGCCGAGGATGCGCTTTGAAGTGCCGGTTATGGGTGAAGGGCATCCACCAAGAACGAAGTGCCGGCTCTTCATGCATATGCGATTAGCCTTTCATGACCGTGGCAAGTGCATCGGCGAGGCGCTCGACATTACTCGGGCTGACGCCTGCGATGTTGATGCGACCATCCGGCGCCATGTAGATGTGATTTTGTTCGCGAGCGGCGATCACTTGCTCTGGCGATAGCGGCAAGCGTGAGAACATGCCGCGTTGCTGCTTCACCCATGCAAAGTCGATTCCCGTACTTGCCGTCAAGCGATCGGCCAACTGACCGCGCAGTGAGTTGATGCGGTTTGCCATATGACGCAACTCCGTCATCCAATCTTGGCGTAGTTCCGGCGTCGAGAGAACGCGATCGACTATCGCAGCGCCATGATCGGGCGGCATCGACCAAAGCGTTCGAGCAAGACGACCCAGTTGCCCTGTGGCGATGGAGGCCGCTTCGGTACCTGCATTGAGCGCGGCAATCAGGCCAGTCCGTTCGCGGTAGAGCCCAAAATTCTTTGAGCAGGAGACGGCGACCAGCATTTCTGGCACGGCTTTGGCAATCAATCGAATCGAGGCGGCATCGCGATCCAGATCTTCGCCGAGGCCTTGATAGGCCATATCCAGGAAGGGAAGGAGACGACGGCGCGCGAGCACGTCCGCCACGGCTGCCCATTGTTCCGCTGAAAGATCCTGGCCGGTTGGGTTGTGACAGCACGCGTGCAGTACGATGACCGAGCCAGCGTTGAGTTGCTCGAGTGTCTCGAGCATCTGATCGAAGCGGACCGTGTTGTTGACGGTGTCGTAGTAAGGGTACTTCTCGACCTTGAGGCCGGCGGACCCGAGTAGTGGGATGTGGTTCGCCCAAGTAGGGTCGCTCACATAGACCGTCGAGCCCGGACGAGCGGCATTGATGAGCTCAGCGCCTAAACGTAGTGCGCCGCTACCACCCGGCGCTTGCGCGAGTGCGAGATCGCCCTTGCGACCCGCGAAGTCTGAACCAAACGTGAGTTCGGCGACTTGCATGTTGAAGCCCGGGTTGCCGATCGGGCTGAGGTAAGTCTTGCTGGTCTGCGCCGCGATCAACTCTTGCTCCGCGCGCTTGACGGCCCGAGGCACCGGCGTCTTGCCCGCTTCGTCCTTGTAGACCCCGACGCCTAGGTCGATCTTCGACTCGGACGTGTCTTTCTGGAAGGCGGCGGAAACGCCGAGGATGGGATCAACCGGAACGCGAGTCAGAGTCTCGAACATGGCGGGCCTGCAAAAAAGAGAGGTACCGCCGCATTATCGCAGAGACCACCTTCCGTTTACGAACGCGATTCCGGTCTTGTCTGCGGCGCGAATGCGGGGAAAAACACCTTGCGAACGGTCAGACGGATCGTTCGCCCCTGCGGGTCGAGCAGATCGGGTTGGTAATTGATCGGCGTGACACCCTGCACGTTACGAACGTCCTGCCGCTCATCGAACAGGTTATCCACGATCAGCGCGAGGCGGGCGCCACGCAGGAGCGGGTATTCCCGGGCGATCGGCTGTAGGCCGAGATCGGCGAATAGTCGTACGCCGACGGTCGTCAGTTCGGAGAATTGCAGCGTGTCGAGAGCGCTTGTCGCCTCGGTGGCACTGCGCCAGCGTGCCGTCAGTCGTCCGCCAAATCCGTTGCGGGCGCCACCCAAGTTGAATTCGAGTTCATCTTTGGCGATGCCCGTCGGGTCAAAGAGGACATCGCCCCTCAAAAGATCGAGTGGGATGCCGGCATTGCCGAGTCGAACCTCATCACGCGTACGGTGCGTATGGGTCATCGACAGCTGCCAACTACCGCGACGGGCGAAGCCCATCATACGTTCGCCCATCGCCGCCATTCGCGCGCGTCGCGCGGCGTCGTCACCCGGCCCAGACCCTGCGCCCGTCGATGGAGTCCCGCTGGTCTGTGGTGCACCGGTGCTGCCGGAGCCGCCACCCGCGCCACGCCAATTGGGGGCTTCCGGTTGTGGGCCCCACGGGCGATTCAGCGACAACGTCCAGCGCCATTCGTCACGTTCGCGGCTGCCGAGATTGAGCGGACGAGCGTCGATGGCGAGCAGCCTGCCTTGCGCATCGCGCGTGAACCGCTCAGCGAAGGCACGTTCGATACTCGGTGTCGCCAGTGGCAGCGAGCCGATGAGATCGCGAGTCTCCGTGCGCAGATAGTCGACCGTGAGGTTGAAGTCGATATCGTCCCAAGGCCTCGCGGAGAAACTGAATTTCTCGATGCGACGACGATCCGGTTGCAATAAAGCATTGCCGCCATCGATACGACTGATATCGCGCGTTTCACCACGCAAGAAATCGTAAGTCCGGACGATCGGTGTCACGATCGCAGGCGACCCGCGCTGCTGTAGCGATGGCGCGCCGTCGTCCTCGCTGATGCTGGCGAGAACGCGCCACTGACGCGAGCGGCTCCAGTTCAATCCATAACCCAACACATCGAGTGAGCCGATATCGGATAGATGTTCTACGGCGCCGTTGAGATTGGCCGTGAAGCGACCGATCTCCGGCATGTCGAGTAGTGGCACATCGAGATTGAGTTGGGCTTCGCGTCGATCGCGATCGAGTTCCGTCAGACGCTCGATTCCGGCGCGACGCGAGAGACTCTCGATGGACCGAGTGCCGAGCGTCGCGCGCAGTGTGGCGCTGATCGTGCCCGCCGGTGCGTCCGCGATATCGCCATTCGCCAGCAGATCGAGATCAACCACGTCACTACGTGAGCGACCCGAGAGACCTTCGCCTGTGGTGAACGATTCGCTCGTATTGCGATCCGCCCCGACGTTGGCGGACCAGCGCCAACCGGCTGTCACGCCTTGCACGAGCCCGGCGATCCGTGCGTCGTCGGTCTCGACATCGCGGCGGATGAGGTTCGACTCCGGCGCGACGCCCGGTCGCAGGCCGAGCAGCGACTCTCGTTCATTACGATCAAAGGTGGCGTTCAGTGTGGCGGAGCGTCCCTCCGCCAACGGCTTTACCCAGGTTGCGTTGGTTGACCAGCCGTCCACCTCGGGGAGCAAACTGCGAAATGGTGCATCGCTTCGAGGTTGTCCATCGTCGCCGAGAATGCGTCGCTCGCTCTCCAACAGCGGGTCATCGTGTCGCAGTTTGACATCGAACTGCAGTCGCTCGTCACGTTGGATGCGTAACCAATTGATACCCGCATCGAGCCCATCGCGACCGCCTTCGGCGGTGCTTCGAGCATTCACTTCACCTGTCCAGGCGCGAAAGCGTGGACGCAGCACGAGGTTCACCACTCGTTGATCAGCACGATAGCCATATTTGAGCGCGACTTCCTCCGAGAGGATGTCGGTACGCATGATGGCTTCCGTTGGCAAATCACGGATCTCGGCAAAGCCCGATACGCGTACGCCATTCACGAGCACGACGGGGCGCTCGCCGCCGCGACCGCGACTGCTGCCGAGCTGGGGGCCGAGTGCCTGCAGCAATTCCGAGACGTTACCCACGCCGAGCGCGCGGATTTCTTGGGCTGACAATTGCACTTCGGGTTCGATGTCGCCGATGACCGCGCCCGGTTCACGTCGTCCAGAGACGACGACCTCTTCGAGAGCCTCTTCTGGCGTGGCTTGCGGTGCAGTGGCAACTTGGGCGTATCCCGGTGCACCTGCCGCAAGTGCGGCAGCGGTGGCCAAAGCGGACAATACGGCGGCAGCAGGCTTCCTTGCCTGCAAGGGCGAACGGTAGGTCATCCGCTTATTGTCGCAGGGTTAGACGCTAAAAATCGCCCCCTCGTGTTCGAGTTGGGTGATCTCGGCCGCCGAGTAACCCATCGACTGCAGAACTTCCCAGTTGTGTTCGCCCATGCGGGGCAGGGTGAGTTGGGCCTTGCCCGGTTCATTTTTGAAGCGAATCGGTACGCCGATATGCTCATGGCCCGCGTCGTCGACCAGGCGCATGCCGCGCGCGGCGGCTTGCGGATCATCGAAGGCCTCTCGAAGGGACTTAACGGGCGCGAAGCTGATATCGCGTCCGGCGAACCAATCGATCCACTCTTGCTGGCTACGTGTGGCGAACCACTCGCGCAGCAATTGAATCAGCGGCGCCTGATGTGGCCCCGGTCCGCGCTCGCACAGCTCGACGAGATCGGTGCGGCCGATCTCCGTAAGTAAGTTGCGAACGAATTTGATTTCTTGCGCGCCGAGTACGACATGACGTCCGTCGCTCGTGCGATAGATGTTGTAGAAGGCGCTTCCGCCGAGACTACGCTCATGGCGTGGCACCGGTGATCGCCCTTGCGCGAAAACGGGGCCCGTGATGTTGGGTGTCCACGCGAGCACTGAATCGTGCATCGAGATGTCGAGGTAATCGCCTTGCCCCGTTTGTTCTCGACGATAGAGCGCCATCATCACCCCCGACAACGCGAGCATCGAGGCAGCCATATCGGCGACGGGAACATGCGGCATCGTGGGCTCGCCATCGTTACCGATATTGAGGCTCACGACACCTGCAATCGCTTCCGTGGCGAGATCATGCGCGGGAATGTTGCGGTAAGGGCCCGTTTGCCCGAAAGCGGAAATCGAGCAGTAGACGATCGAGGGGTTGCGTGCGGCAACCGCTTCGTAGCCGATACCGAGTCGATCGACGACGCCCGGTCGGAAGGCTTCGATGAACACATCGACTGTCTCACAAAGCTTAAGCAGAGCCTCGCGGCCTGCCGGTGATTTGAGGTTGATGCAGACGCTCTTCTTGCCGCGATGGGTGTTGCGGAAGAAGACGCTGTTTTCACCGATGCGAGGTCCGATGTGTCGGTTGGGTTCGCCTTCACCCGGCGGCTCGACCTTGATGACCTCGGCACCTTGGTCGGCCATCATCAACGACAATTGCGGTCCCGGCAGGAACAGCGAAAGATCAAGTACGCGCAGGCCTTCCAGCTTCATGATGTATCCTCAAAGAATTCCGCGCGACTTGAAGTCCGCGATGTCCTCGCTCGAGTAGCCGAGCTCTTCTAGTACCGCGTCCGTATCGGCACCGAGCGCGGGGCCGCTGCGTGCAGGCAGACGTTCGCCGTCGAGCTTGATCGGATTGGCAAAACTGCGAAAGTCGGCGCGCTTCGGGTGTGGCGTGTTTCTGATCATGCCGTTGGCAATCGGGAAGGGGTTCTCCAGCGCTTGCGCCATGTCATACACCGGCGCGGCGGGCAGCACACCCTGCAGTTTGGTGAGCCAAGCCGCGGTTGTGTCCTTTTCGAATTCGGCATCGAGCAGCGGGGTGAGCTCATCGCGATGCTCGCGGCGCAGCGAGACCGTCGCGAACCGCGGATCATTGGCGATCTGCGGTGCGTTGATAACCTTCAGTAGTTCCTGCCAGAACTTCTCGGTCATGCACATGATGAAAATCCAGCCATCGGCTGTCTTGAACAGTTGTACAGGCGTAGCGCTCGGGTGGGCACTGCGTGGCGCACGACCCGTCACGAGTTTCTCGTTGAGATACCAAGTGCCGGGGTAGGAGAGCTGGTGCAAGGCCACATCGAAGAGACTGACATCGATGTCGCGGCCGTGACCGCTACGCGCCGCGCCGAAGAGTGCCGATACCAGCGCCAAGGCCGTCGTGATACCGGTCATGAAGTCGATGATCGAGAGGCCCATACGAGCCGGTGGAGAGCCAGGCTCACCCGTCACATGTAGAAAACCGGCCTCCGCCTGCATGAGGTAGTCGTAACCTGGCCAGGCGCGACGTTCGTTGTCACGTCCATAAGCGGACAGGTGCGCGCAGACCAAACGGGGATTGCAGTCGCGCAGCGCGGCGTAAGTCAGGCCGAGCTTATCCGGCTGGTCACCGCGAAGATTGTTGAGCACGGCGTCAGACTTCGCGACGAGTTTACGGAAGATCGCTTGTCCCTCTGCCGTCTTCAGGTCTAAGCAGACGCTGCGCTTGTTGAGGTTGAATGTCTGGAAGAAGTGAGAGTCGTGCTCGCCTAAGAAATAGGGCCCCATGCCTCGCGTCGCATCGCCACCTTGCGCCCGATTCTCGATTTTGATGACCTCGGCACCGAGGTCGGCGAGATACATCGAGCCGAACGGTCCTGCACCAAAAGCCTCGAAAGTCAGTACGCGAACGCCAGCGAGCGGCAGCGATAGACTCACAGCGGATTCCTCTCGACGAGTTGCTTGGCGATGATGATGCGCTGCATTTCGTTCGTTCCTTCGCCGATGCACATCAGCGGTGCATCGCGGTAGTAACGTTCCACGTCGAAGTCGGTGGAGTAGCTGTATCCACCGAAGATGCGCATCGCTTCTAGGCTGTTTTCGACACCGGCTTCCGATGCGAACAGCTTGGCCATGCTCGACTCAAGATCGCAGCGCTCGCCGGTATCGTACTTGCGTGCGGCTTGTTCGATCAGGAGACGCGCCGCTTCGACTCGGGTCGCCATGTCGGCGAGCTTCAGCTGGATCGCTTGATGCTGCGCGATGGGTTTGCCGAAAGTGCTGCGTTCTTGCGCATAGCGTAAAGCGTCGCGCAGGGCGCCTGCGGCGATACCCGCACCACGTGCTGCGACATTGATGCGACCCAACTCAAGGCCGCCCACGGCTTGATGAAAACCACGGCCTTCCGCGCCGCCGATCAGTTGATCCGCCGAGACGCGATAATCTTCGAATACGAGCTCCGCGCTATCGATCGATTTGTAGCCTAGCTTGCGAATTTTTTTGGCTGCCTTGAAGCCATCGCCTTTTTCGCAGATGAACATGCTCATGCCCTTGTGGCGTGGTTGCGCCTCCGGGTCGGTTTTGACGAGCACACCGAAACAGGTGCCATACACACCATTGGTGATCCAGGTCTTCGTGCCGTTGATGACGTAGTGATCGCCATCGCGACGCGCCACGGTGCGTATGCTTTGCAGATCCGTTCCGGCATTGGGTTCGGTGAGGCCGATGCCGCCGCGAATCTCGCCGCTCGCGAACTTCGGCAGCCAGCGGCGCTTTTGCTCCTCGGTGCCGTGTCGTTGCACGCAGGCCGCCATGATCAAGTGCGAATTGAAAATGCCAACTGGTGCCATCCAGATCGAGGCAATGCTCATGACCAGTCGAGCGTAGGTAGAGGCGGATAGCCCAAGTCCGCCGTATTCGGGGTCGATCGTGGCGCCAAAGAGACCCAGCTCCTTCATCTGCTCGACGATCTCGAGTGGATATTCATCCGCATGGTCGAATTTTTTCGCGATGGGCTTCAGCTCGCGTTCAGCCCATCGCTCGATCGATTCGAGAATTTCGTTGTCTACGTCGCTCATAGCGTTCTCCGCAGGTCCGAGTCGTTAAGATCAGTAGTTCATCTTGTCTTCAACGGCATGGCCGCGTTTGGCCACGAGCACGGTGCGTTCGAACTCGCACACGACTTTACCGTCTTGGTTTTTTCCGATCGTGCGCACGGTGACGAGGCCTGCTGTGGGGCGCGACTTCGATTCGCGCTTCTCGAGCACCTCAGACTCTCCATACAGCGTGTCGCCCGCGAAAACCGGTGCGATCATCCGAATGTCTTTCCAGCCCATGTTAGCGATGGCTTTTTGACTCACGTCGGTCACGCTCATGCCGACCAGGATGGCGAGCGTCAGGGGCGAGGCGACGATGCACTTGCCGAACTCTGACGCCTTGCCGTACTCCGCGTCGAAGTGCAGCGGATGGGTATTCATGGTTAGCAAGGTGAACCACGTGTTATCGGTTTCGCTGATGGTGCGGCCCGGCCGATGTTCGTACACGTCACCGACGACGAAATCTTCGTAGTAGCGACCGAAAGTTTCGCGGTAGCGCTGGGGTCCTACGGGTTTGGCGGCTTGGCTCATCAGCAAAATCCTCTCATCCGTCAGCTTGGGTAAATGTACGGACAAATGCTAGGATGCCACCCGATGAGTGTCAATCGAAGTCAGCCGCGCTACCGAGCGCTTGCAGCGGTGCTGCAGAAAGACCTGCTTGCCGGGAAGTTTCCCGTCGGTTCGGTGCTGCCGGGCGAACTCGAATTGGTCACCCGGCATCGGGTCAGTCGCCACACCGTGCGCGAGGCACTGCGCTGTCTCGAGGAGCAGGGTTTGATTACCCGCAAACGCGGAATCGGCACGGTGGTGACGGCACTCGAGTCGTTACCGGGAAATGTGCAGCGACTCGCATCACCCGCCGAGTGGATGCGTTATCCCGAGGGGAGTCGGCTCGTCGTATTAGCGACCGATGAGGTCGTCGCTGACGGTGAACTCGCTAGCTCTCTCGCGTGTAAGCGCGGCACCCATTGGTGTCGTGTGCGAGCCTTGCGGCGCTTGAAGGGGCGGGGCGGCGTGGTGATCGGTTGGTCAGATATCTATCTGCCCAAAGAATATGCCGCTGTGGCCATCTCCGTCGGTAAGGCAGGCGGCTATGTTTACGAGGCGATCGAGAAACGTTTCGGCACGCGCGTCGAAACGGTGGAGGTCGAGCTTCGTGCGGAAGTTCTCGATGCCGTGCGTGCCAAAGGCATGGGTGTGAAGTCGGGCACTCCCTCTCTCGCTTTGGTGCGACGATATCGCGGTCGCGACGGTCGCGTTTTTCTGGTCACCATCGCCGAGCATCCGGCTGAGCGGTACACCTACGGGTTTCGCTTGCGTCGCAGTCGCGACGGGACTGTCTGGCTACCGGATTAAGAGTCGCGTTTACGAGTGCGCTCAAGATCGAGCACCAAAATGCCGGCCACGATGAGCGCGATGCCGAGCCATTGCCAGAGCGTCAGGCGTTCATCGAGCAAAACCCACGCGAGTAGCACCGTGGTCGGTGGTCCGACGGTCGACAGTACGGCGCCTCGCTGAGCACCGACTCGGCGGACCCCTTCGGCTTGAAACGACGCCGGCAAAAACATACAGACGATCGCAAGCATCACCAGTAGCGCCCACGCCGAGGCGCTGAACGCGCCGAGCTCGGCCACGTCATGAGTCCAAAGGAAATGGGGAAGGAGGCAGGCCGGCGCGGCGGTCATGGCGATCAAAGTGAAGCGGGCGCTACCGATTTCCCGGGTGTATTTCTCACTCACCACGAAATAAATCGCATAAGACAGTGCAGAGCCGATGACGAGCAGCGCGCCAAATAAGTTCGCTCGAAGCTCGGCGAGATCAAAGCCGCCCATCGTAAAGAAAATACCGATGTAGGTCAGTGCGAGGGCCAGTAGGACGGTAGGCGTCGGCCAACGACGATCGCGCCATGCGTAATACAGCACGACCATCGCCGGGTAGCTGAAAATCAGGACGCGCTCGATGCTTGCTTCGATCATCGTCAAGGCAACGAAATCGAGCATGGCACCGACGTAGTAGCAAAGCGCACCGACGGCGGCTGCCGTCAGCAGCGTGCGAGGTGGCGTTGCACGTATGGCGGCAAACCCCTCGCGTCGCAACGCAAACCACCAAAACAGCGGTAATGCGAACAACGCTCGTAGAGTGACGAGCGCTTCCACGCTGACACCCATCGAATAGAGTTGCTTAGCAAAGATGCCCTTCGTAGCGAAGAGCATGGCGGCGAGACTGACCAGCAGTGCACCGACCGGATCAACCGGCTTCGCGGGGTTGGTCACGAGGGCCGCCTTAGTTGGAGTTCGGAAGGGTTGAGCGGTCGCGGCGCGAGAAGTGTGCAATCGCCCAGATGCAGCCGCCGGCGATCAGGATCTCACCGAAGTTGTCGAGTTTCAGCGCGCGAAAGGGCGGTGCGGCACTCATCAGCATCAAGATGCCACCCAAGAGCATCCAGGGAAATCGGTGACGCCACATCACCGCGGCACCGGCGAGGATCACCACGAGGCAAGTAAAGATCGAGGGAAAGGGCGGGTTGCTCGTCACGACTTGCTGTCCCTCGAAACAAAACGTATCCGCCGAGACGGCCGTTGAATAGCGAACGAGATCGTACTCGCAGACCGGGTGGAGTGAGTCCTGCCAGAAGTGGGGCAGGTCGTAGATCATGAGCGCGACGCTCATCGCGCAGAATGCGAGCATCGCTTGCGGATAGCGCATGAACGAGAAGCCAGCGAGACGAAGAATCGAACCGCAAGCAACGATCAACCAAGTGCCTGATAACCAATGCAACCAAAACCGGGGCCACGATAGCGCTTCGAGGCTCGCGCCTAATCCAATGACGTTGCCGAGGCCGACGATGAGGTTGTCCCAGACGAGACCGAATTGCGGGATGAGCAGCACCAGTGCGATCACGAGGCCCTGATGCCGCCAGATGCGCCAAAGCCAGACGAAGAGGACCGCCTGTAGGAGGGCCTGCACGAGGAACAACTCGGAATACATGCCCGGAGCGTATCATCGCACTGTGTTTTTGCGGAGTGTGATGACGATGAGCGGACCTCTGGCTGGAATCAAGGTGGTGGAAATGACGAGCGTCGTGCTCGGGCCCTGGGCCTGCCAGATGCTGGCCGACATGGGGGCCGACGTCATCAAGATCGAGCAGCCGCGCGGTGACAGCAATCGCTCGCTCGGTGCCAGTAATAACCCGGGGATGGCTGCGCTGTATCTGACTTGCAACCGGAACAAGCGCAGCATCGTGCTCGATCTGCGGATTCCGGGGGCCAAAGAGGCATTCTTCGCTCTCATCAAAGATGCCGACGTATTCGTCCATAACAATCGTCCGCAGGTTATGATCAAACTGGGTCTCGATTACGCGGACCTCAAGAAAATCAATCCACGTTTGATTTATTGCGGCGCCTACGGCTACTCCAAGAAAGGACCTTATGGTCGCTTAGGGGCGCTAGATGATTCGATCCAAGCGGCGAGCGGCATCGCCATGCTCAATGAAATGGTGTTGGGTGAGCCGCGCTATCTTCCGACCGTCGTTGCCGACAAAACCACGGCCATCACCGTGGTGTATGGCGTGCTCGCTGCGTTGTTTCACCGCGAGCGAACGGGTGAGGGGCAAGAGCTCGAAGTGCCCATGTTCGAGACGATGGTCAACTTCGTCATGGCCGAGCACCTTTGGGGTATGACCTTTGAGCCACCCAAGGGCAAGCCCGGGTACACGCGCTTGATGAGCAAAGATCGCAAGCCCTACAAGACGCTCGACGGGTACATCGCCGTGTTGCCTTATCTCGATGCGCACTGGGTCAAGTTTTGTCAGGTGGTCGGTCGTCCCGAGCTGGCTGATGATGAGCGATTCCGCAGTTTGGCCGATCGAGTTCGCAACATTGATCTCACCAATCGCACAACGGCTGAGATCATGGCAACTCGCACGACAGCCGAGTGGCTCAGCGTGCTTGAGAACTCAGGCATTCCGCATATCGTCGTGAATACCTTGGAAGATCTTGCGACCGATCCGCATTTGCAGGCGACGGGCTTTTGGCAGTTCGTCGATCACCCGACCGAGGGACGCCTGCGCATGCCGAGCTTTCCGGTTAACTTCAGTGCGACGCCCGCGTCGATCGATCGTCACGCACCCCGTCTTGGCGAGCACACCGAAGAATTATTGCGTCAGGCGGGTCTGACAGACGACGAGATCGCAGCACTTACTCATAGCGGCGCAGCCCTCACGGCTGAGCAGGCCGCGAAGTCGGTTGGCACGGGCGGCGACTGATTCGCGCAGTCGATTGTCAGTCAGTCAATCTTTGAGGCCGTAAACGCGCAGCGCGTTGTCGCGCAGGAATTTGCGCAGCGGATCCGGACGTAAGTTGAGCGCGAGCACTTCGTCCATGGTGCGCTTGAAGCCGAGCACCGGGAAATCCGTACCGAACAGCACTTTGTCCTGTCCGTAGGAATTGATGTATTTCACGAAAGCCTCTGGCCAGTACTTCGGGCTGTGCGCATCTGAGCCAATGAAAACATTCTCGTGTTTCCAGGCCATCGCAATCATCTCGTCGGTCCAGGGAATGCCCACATGGATTCCGATGAGTTTCAGTTCCGGGAAGTCACAGGCGATGCCATCGAGCAGAATCGGGCGGCCGACGCTGCGCATCGGCGCTTCTTTGGTGTAGACCATCGACTGCCCCACCTGCATTTGGATGGGTACGCCGAGTTCGACGCACTTGGCGTAGAACGGGTAGTACTTCGCGTGATCGGGTGGCAGGTCAAACCAGTGCGGATAGACGTGCGCGCCGATGAAGCCCATATTCTTCACGGCATCCTCGAGCGCGCGAACGCCGTTCATGCCTTCGTAGGGGTCGATACCCGCCATCGCATAGAAACGGCCCGGATACTTCTCGACCGCACGTGCGACAACCTCATAGGGAAGGTGGAACGAACCCGGTAAACCTTTGCGACCCACCTTGGGAGCGAACAGAAAGGCTTTCTCGATGCCCGCTTCGGCCATTTGCTCGAGCTGTTGTTCGAGCGTGACCCCTTGCATGTTGGTCTTCGACTTCATCTTGCCCGCGAAGAATTGGTCCTGCCAGCCGGGTCGGAAGGAGAGAGCCTCTTCGGTCCAGATACCGCTGACGATGTCGATGGCTGGGACGGGCGGTGAAGTGGTCACGGTGGGCAATCTCCAATTCGCAGAGGCGCAATTCTCGGGCGGGGATATTGCCTAAAGCGCGTGGCGGAGGCTGCAATGAGGCGGCTGATTGGCCGTTTCGCGGTTTCTTTCCTCATCCAGAGTTGTTGCTCGTTTACAACACAGTTGAGCTCCTTGCAACGAATATTCGTTGCGACCCGCTGGGGCCGGGCTTTAGACTCATGCGGCTTTTATCCCACTCCTAATTAAGGAAAAACCTGGAGGGACTGAATGTTCAATCGTCATCGGAAACTATCCCTGATCGGTGCGAGCGTGGTGGCTGCCATCGCCGCGGCACAATCAGGCGCGCAGGAAGCGCAGCTCGAAGAAATCGTCGTCACCGCTCGTCAGCGCGCTGAGCGCCTCGAAGACGTACCGGCGACGGTGCAGGCCTTTACCGCCACGGAGATTCAGGCGGCAGGCATCGAGCGTCCGCAGGACTTCATCGCGTTGACGCCGGGCGTCGCGCAAGTGCAAACGGCCGAGGCCGGTGACCTGCAGGTCACGATCCGCGGTATCAACACCGGTCGTGACGCAGAGACCAACTTCGCGCTCGTCATCGATGGCGTGCTTCAGACCAACCCGAACGCCCTCAACCAAGAGCTCAACAACGTTTCGCAGATCGAAGTGTTGAAGGGACCGCAGGGCGCGCTCTACGGCCGTAATGCCGTGGCCGGTGCGATGATCATCACCACTCGCAAGCCCTCTGACTCGTTCGAGTTCGACCTCGGCGGTGGCTACGGTCAATACAACAGCTACAAGCTCAACGCTTACATGGGTGGTCCGATTGGCGAGAGCACTCGCGCTTCGGTCTCTGCCTACACCCGCAAGACCGACGGTCAGTGGGAAAACGCGCTGCTGAAGTGCGACGACTGCGTCGATTTCTTCGAAGAGACCGGCTTGTCGGCTCGCTTGATCACCGATCTCGAAGGCGGTGGCACGATCGACGCGAAAGCCAAGTTCTCGAAGCTCGATGCGGGCGCCATCAACTTCAACGCCTCGTTCGCCCTGCAGGAAGCAGCCGCGGGTGGTTTCGGCGCGCTCTTTTGGGAGGACGCCAACAAGCACAACTTCGTTTATTTGAACAACGTCGTGCCGCAGAACGAGCAGGAGAACATCAACCTGTCGGTCAAGGCGGAATATCCGGTAGCCGTGGGTACGTTGACGGCCGTTGCCGCTTTCAACGACCAGACGAACTACTTCTTGACCGATGGCACGAGCGCAGCCTTCAGCCTCTACTCGGCCACGGCCTCGTGCACGAGCTCGCTCGCGGCGCGTACCAAGGACACGCCGTTGCCGGCGCCGTTCTTCTACCCAGGTCTGTTGCCGCCTTACGGCCCGACCACCTGCGATGGTTATCAGTACCAGCAGCGTGACCAGAAGGACACGAGCGTCGAAGTGCGCCTGACCTCGCCTGGTGATCAGGCTTTCCGTTGGGTGGCCGGCGCGTATCTCGCCGACATTCAGCGTAAGGTGATCGTATCGCAGGGCTCCGACAACGGTTCGGGCTTCCTGACGCAGGGTCTCGTCCGCACGGGCGGTGCCAACCCGACCGACCTGTTGTACGACGACGATTTCGACAGCACGGTGCTCGCCGGCTTCGGTCAGCTCGCCTACGACATCCAAGACGGTCTCGAAGTCGCGCTCGCACTGCGTTACGACCAAGAGAAGCGTGAAGTGTCGAACAACGTGCCGAAGATTGGTCCGCAAACGCCGGGCTTCGGTGGATCGGGCAAGTTCATCAACCCGGCTTACGATGCCAACCCGGCGCTCGCCAGCATCCCGGGTCGTTCGAAGACCTTCTCGCAGTTGCAGCCGAAGCTCTCGGTCAACTGGAAGGCAACGGATGACGTGGCGCTCTTCGCTAGCTACGGTGTCGGGTTCCGCTCGGGCGGTTTCAACTCCTCGGGTAGCAAGGCCACGATCGAGCAAAACTTCGGCGGCCTCTGCACGGGCCCGACGCAGTGGGACAAGATCGGCATCAGCACCTTCCTGACCGTTCCTGCGTGTAACGCCAACGGTTCGGATCGCTCGCTCAGCAACGTGCGCGACGATTACGAGAAGGAAGTGTCGAAGGCCTTCGAAGCGGGCTTCAAGGCAACGCTGCTCGATGGTTCTTTGGCCGTCAACGGTGCGGTCTATCAGACCAAGATCGACGATCTGCAGTTCTTCAACTTCTTCGCCGGTCCCTTCGGTCTGTTGCGCGTCGTGACCAACGCCGAAGAAGCTGAGGTCAAGGGTATCGAGCTCGATGCTCGCTGGCGCTTGACGGACGTCATCACGGTGTTCGCCGGTTACGGCACCGCCGATAGCGAGATCAAGCGCTATGACGGTCGTCCGTACACCGCAGGGAACAAAATCCCGTACGCGCCGGAGTACACCGGCAATGCGGGTATCGACGTGAAGATCCCGCTCGGTGGATCGGACTGGACGATGAACGCGCGCGTCAATGGCACCTTCATCGGTGAGACTTGGTTCAGCACCGTGCAGGGCAACCTCGTGCCGAACCTGTTCACCTACTTCGGCTTTGGCCAGGGTGAGTTCTCGCGTCAGAAGCGCGATGCCTTCAGCACCGTCGATGCTCGCGTGGGCTTCTCGAACGGTACTTGGGGCGTCACCGCTTGGGGTCGCAACATCGCCGACAAGAAGTACTTGGCGGAAGTGATCCCGGCGCCGGAGTTTGGTGGTTCGTTCATTCACGACGCACCGGGCTCGTCGTACGGTGTGGACTTCAGCTACTCGTTCCGCTGATCGTTCACGCTTGAGTTGAAAAGGGGCCGGGTGGCGAAAGCTACCCGGCCTTTTTCATGGGCTTGGCTGCTGCGGAACGCCGTCGCGCGCTGCGCTCGCGACGAGGAGTACAATTATCTCGGTGAAACGTACGGAAATTGAGTTCCCGCCCAAGCACGCTGCGTTGCGCGACGATGTGCACATGTTGGGCTCGCTCATTGGCGAGATATTGCGCGAGCAGGGTGGTCTCGAGCTTTTCGAGCTCGTGGAACGTGATCGAACGCTGGCTATTGCGCGCCGTAATGGCGACCAAGCGGCTGCCGCGGAGCTCGACGCCCGTGTGACCGATCGGGCACCGGTGTTGGCTCGTGATCTCGAGCGCGCTTTTTCTAGTTGGTTCCAATCGGTCAATCTCGCCGAGCAGGTGCATCGTATCCGCCGGCGACGCGCCTATTTCCAAGACGATGCCGAGCGGCCACAGCCGGGCGGCATTGATGATGCAATCGGTAAGCTGAAGGCTCGCGGCTTGTCTCGTGAGCAGGTGCTCGAGTTGCTTGCGGGTGTTCAGATTCAGCCGATCTTCATGTCGCATCCAACAGAGTCGACGCGAAGAACCATTCTGCGAAAACAACAGCGTCTGGCGACGTTGCTCTACGATCGCTTGAATCCGACGCTGGCACCCAGTGAGCAGCGCGCTTCACTCGGTCGTATTCGAACCGAAATCACGACAGCGTGGCAGACCGAAGATCATCCGAGGCAGCGGCTGACCGTTGCGGATGAGCGCGAGTACGTGCTGTTCTTTTTAGCGGAGATTCTGTATCGAGTCGTGCCCGGTTTTTACGAGGAGATCGCCGAGGCATTGACGCGTAACTTCGGTGTTGAAACCGAAGCCATTTCTTTGCCCACGATGCTGAAGTTCGGCAGCTGGGTCGGCGGCGACATGGATGGCAATCCGGACGTTCACGCCAAGACCTTGCGTGAAACGCTCGCGCGACAGCAGCGCACGATCGTCAATGCCTACTTCCTCGAGATGCAGTCGCTGGGTCAGTTGCTCTCGCAAAGCGGTGGGAGAGTCAGTATTTCTTCATCGTTACAGAAGCGCATCGACGAATACCTGACTTTGATTCCCTCGGCACGTTCGAGCGCGCCCGCGCGGCACGACCGTATGCCGTACCGCGTTTTCTGCGCGCAGGTCGCCGAGCGCTTGCGAGCCACGTATGACGGTGTCTCCGGTGCCTACGAGTCGGTTCAGCAGTTTCAGCGCGATGTGGATTTGATGGCGGACAGCCTCGCTCAAAATCGCGGTCGGCATGCCGGTCTCTTTGCAGTGCATCGACTGCAGCGCCGAATCGCCACTTTCGGATTTCACTTGGCGACGCTCGACATTCGTCAGCATACGCGTGTCCACCACCGTGTGATCGCGCAGGCTCTGGATGATCCCGATTGGGTGACGCTCGACTCTCGGAGCCGGCACGCTCGTCTTGTGGACATGGTCTCGCGCGATGCGAGTCCGCGCTGTGAGATGGATCCCGTTGGCAAACGCAGCTTGGCTGTCTTCGAGGCGATGCTGCAATGTCGCCGGCGTTTTGGTCCGGACGCCATTGGCGCCTATATCGTCAACGGCGTTCAGGGTCCTGATGACATCGTCGCGCCTTTGCTTTTGGCGCAATGGGCAGAGGCATTCGACAAGCGATCGAACGCGCTGGCCATTGATATTGCACCGATGTTCGATTCCATGGAGGCGTTGGACGGGGCGGGCGCTGCGCTTGAAGCGGCACTTACCGATCCTGTTTATCGCAAGCATCTCGATGGTCGACATCGTCGGCAGATGGTATTCGTCGGTTACTCGGAGAGCGGTAAGCAGGCGGGCGTTTGCGCATCGCGAATCGCGGCATATCGAGCGCAAGAAGCGATCGAGGCCGTTCTGACACGTGCCGGCGAGCGCTCGATCTTGGTGCACGCGCGTGGCGGCAGCATTGCGCGCGGCGGCGGCCGTATCGATACGATGGTGACCTCGATGCCGCCGCAAACGATCAAAGGTGGCTTGAGGCTCACCGAGCAAGGCGAGGGCATTTCTCAAAATTATGGACTGAGTCCGATCGCGCTACGCACGCTTGAGCGCGCCTTCGGTGCCTTGGCGATCGCGTCTGCAACGGCGCTCGAGGCTGACGTTCGTTTAATCGAACAGCGAGGCTTATCGATCGCGACGCGTTTAGGTGAAGTCAGCGGGCAGTTGTATAAAAAATTCTTTGCCGACACGCCGGCGATGAATGGCTGGTTCCGCGACGTCACGCCCATTGATGTGATCGAACGTATGCAGATCGGCGGCCGGCCGATCGTTCGTGAAGGTTTCGAAGGGCTTGCGGGTTTGCGTGCCGTTCCTTGGGTATTCGCCTGGACGCAGAATCGAATGATGTTGCCGGGTTGGCTCGGTGCGGGTCAGGGGTTACGCCGGATCATCGAAGATTTTGGCTTGGCGGAAGTGCAGTCGAGTTACCGTGCATGGCCGTTTTTGCGGCGCTTGATCGATGACATCGAGGTGATGTTGGCTCGTAGCGATCTTGAGATTGCCAAACATTATCTGAGCTTGCATCGCGACTCGTCCGACTTCTTCAGTCAGGTTGTCGATGAGCAGCGTTTGGCGATCGCCGCCGTGTTGGCGATCAAAGATCAGGGCGAGTTGCTTGACGGAGATCGCACAGCACAGCGTGGCCTGCAATTGCGCAATCCGTATGTCGATCCGATGAACTTGATGCAGGTTGATTTATTGCGTCGCTGGCGCCAGAGTGGTCGGGAGGATCAAGATTTGTTCGAGGCGCTGCTCGCCAGTGTGAGCGGTATCGCCCTCGGACTTCAAAGCACAGGGTGAGTGCCAAATGACAGCGTCGATTTCCCGATTTCTGGTTGCCATTGCAGTGGTCGCGATGGGTAGTCCCGTCGTTTTCGCCTCCGATCTCCAAGTTGATCTCGAATGGGTTCGTGCCTCACAGGGGCGCAATGTGGTTCAGGTGCCAAACGATGCCAATGGCACGCGTTTTTCACTCGATGCATTGACGGGCTCGGGCACGGCCACTGCTCCGCGGCTGCAGATCAGTTGGCGCAGCGGCGAAAAACAGGAGTGGCGCTTGCTGGCAGCGCCTCTGTCGCTCTCCGGATCCGGTGTCAGCGCGGTTCCGATCGATTTCCAAGGGCAGCGTTTCGCGTCGGGCTCCGTTTCAGCTCGCTACCAATTCAACTCTTGGCGAGCGACTTGGCGTTATCGATGGATCGATCGTGATGATCTGGTCGTGAAAGTTGGTGCGACCGCCAAGATTCGAGACGCCAGTATTCGACTACGCGCCGGTGGGGTCGAAGCGAGCAAAGAGGATACGGGTTTCGTGCCGCTACTACATCTGTCTCTAGAGCGCCCCCTGTCTAGTCAGTGGCGGCTCGAGGCGGATGTGGACGCTTTGGCTGGCGGACCGGGCTACGCGATCGATGCGGGCGTGCGTCTCGCGCGAGATCTCGGCGATGGATGGAGCGTACATGCTGGCGCGCGCTATTTGGACGGCGGCGCCGACAACGAAGAGGTCTATACGTTCGCTGATTTTACGAGTGCTACTCTTGGCGTGACTTGGCGTCCTCGCTGATCTCGTCATTGCCGGGTAGGGGGTCCTCCTCGAGCACCACGCGCGCCGATTCGTCGATGTCGTCGAACTGACCGCGATTCACAGCCCAGAAAAAAGCCCAGATGGCGGCGGCGACCAAGACGATCGACAGCGGTATCAAAAGATAAATGCTCTGCAACATCAGGCAGCTCCAGCGGCCGAAGGCGACGCGTGCAGAATCCGACGCGCATTGAATACGACTAATAAGGACGATAACGACATCCCAAGTGCCGCAACCCATGGCGGCATGAGTCCGATGGCGGCTAGCGGCAGGGCAGTCATGTTGTAGATCACGGCCCAGCGCAGATTTTGCCGCACGATGGCGAGTGTGCGAACGGCGATGTCGCGCGCGAGTGGAAGTGAAGCTAGCGATTCGCGTAGGAGCAGGAGATCACCGGCCGCATGGGCGATGCTCGAGCCGCGTCCCATCGCCATCGACACGTCAGCGGCAGCGAGTACGGGCCCGTCGTTGATGCCGTCGCCGATCATCAATACGCGGCGGCCTTCTTTTTGCAAATCTTGCAAGGTCGCCAATTTGTCCTCAGGTCGTAGCTCGGCGCTAACGTTGTCGATTCCCAGTTCCGCGGCGGCTTCCGTAACGGCGGTACGACGGTCGCCACTCGCTAGGTGAATCGTCAGACCACGCGACTGCAACGCTCGCACTGCCGCCGGTGCCTCGCTGCGTACGGCATCCGCGACACGAAAGTAAGCGCGTCGCCCTTCAGCGTTTACCAGTACGATTCGAGGATCGTCGCTCGATGAGTCGGTGAGTGCGAATGAGGCTTTACCGATACGCCATAGAACGCCATCGATGTGACCCTCGATCCCGAGTCCTGCCACTTCCCGCGCATCGAGTGAGTTGATTGATGGGTCCGAATATTCTTTGAAGGCCACTGCGAGCGGATGCTGTGAATGAGCTTCGAGTGCCGCGGCGATCCTGCGCGCCTGTACGGGATCAAGGTCGCTGGTCGTTTCGGTCGAAAGTAGGCGAGCTCGTCCCTCGGTGAGTGTTCCGGTTTTGTCCAACATCACGGTATCGATGCTGGCGAGACCCTCGATGGCATCGGGGCGCATCACTAATACGCCGAGTTTGGCGAGACGCGAACTCGATGCAGCCAACGCGACGGGAGTCGCAATGGAGAGAGCGCACGGGCAAGTCGCGACGAGCACCGCGAGCACGGCCGGGAAGGCGCGAGCGGGATCGATGACATACCAAACGAGTCCCACCAACGTCGTGAGCAACAGAATTCGAATAATGAACCACGAGGCCATACGCTCCGCAGCGAGGCCCAAGCGTGGGCGCTCGCTCTGCGCTCGTTCGAGTAGTCGCACGAGGCTATGTATAGTCGAGTCGGACGGCAGGTGGGTGACCTCAAGGGTGATCGCGGCCCCGGCATTGATCGACCCGCCAAGAAGCGATTCGCCACGATGACGCCGATTGGGTAGTGACTCACCAGTGACGAGCGATTCATCGACGAGCGCGCTGTCACTGATGACCTTGCCGTCGACCGGAATGATTTGACCGGTGCCGACACGGATTCGATCGCCATGGCGAAGATCACCGAGTGCAATTTTGGTGGCAACACCAGAGGTAGGATCGATTCTTTGCACCGCCGTCGGTAAAGCGCGCGCTAACGCATCGGTCACATTGGCGGTTTGATGGCGACCGCGCATCTCGACGAAGCGACCCAATAGCAAGAACAGAATGAACATCGTGACTGAGTCGAAATACACCTCGCCAGTACCGGTGATGGTGTTGTAGACGCTCGCGAGATAAGCCAGTACGAGCGCGATGGAGACGGTGACATCCATGCCAAGTACGCGTCGACGTAGATCGTTGAGGGCGCCACGAAGTATGGGTGCGCCCGAGTAGAGGAGGACCGGCGTGGCGACGATGAGGCAGGTCCAGCGCAAGGCGTTCGAAAGTTCGTGGTCGATGCCCTGAAAGGCGCCGGCGTAGAGACCGCCCGCGTACATCATGACCTGCATCGAACCGATTGCTGCGAGGCCAATACGTTTGAGTGCCGTACGACGTTCGATCTTTTGCGCTTGTGCAGCGGCATCGCCCACGAGCGGTACTGGGCGGAAACCGATCTTTGCAACGCTGCCCAAAATCGTGCCGAGATTGACGATGCTCGGATCCCACGTCACCGAAACCCGACTATTGACCACATTGACGTCGGCGCGTTTGATGCCAGGCAGAGTGCCGAGCGTGTTTTTTATGGAGCGCGCGCAATTGGCGCAGTGGATTCCCTCGGCGTTGAAGACCGCATGACCCTCGCCATCCGATTCGCTTGCCCAGTGACCATCGAGCGATAGCGGGGCACTAGTCGCCATCCATCGCTCCTAGCGCCACGATGCCGTTGGACGAATCGATCCGACCTCGCAACCGCCAATCCTCTGCTGACACCTCGAGTAGCCAGTTCCCCTCCGGTATAGAGTGGATCTGAGCTCGATAGCGATTCGTTCCCTCGAGGCGCGCGAGAGTGATCTCCTGGTCGAGCGCCGGCAGAGTCGCGTGTGTCATTCGAACTTTTAAACTTGCCGGCGTAGCGATGCCCGATGTCGAAGCATAGGTAGCTTCAATGGCGGCTGGCTGTTGTTGACGCAGCCAGTCGATATTCACTGTGATGCCGGCATCGATCGCGCGCTGTGCCCGGGCGAAATCGGCATCAAGGGCGGCACCTTCGGAAACATATTGTGGCGGTAACTCGGGCTCCGAGCCCGACATGGCGAGGTATAGGGTGTAGAAGCTCGCGAGCACGGCTGCCGCCGGTATGCCGATCATGGCCCAGAAAATCGGATGGTGACGCGTGGCCGACATGCTCGTCTCCTAAAGGTTACTGACGCGGCGCGAAAAAGCGTGATTCAGCTGAAGCACGCAAGCCAGGGTCATTCTCCGCCTGTACGACGAAACGCAGTTCGGTGACGCCCGCCTCGCGATGCTCATCGTCATCTTGCTCCTCGCTCGACTCGGTCGAATCATCCCAAGCGTTTTTTCGTACCCGGACCGCCGCGTTGAACACTTCACCCGCGGGCACGGTGAATGCTGGTGTGGTGGGATCGAGACGATAGCCACCCGGTCCACCTTCTTCGCTGGTTACGCTGATCACGAGACGACGAGGGATGCTGTCTTTGTTCATGAGTTTCAGCAGATACACATTTTCGATCTCGCCGGTTTCCAGCGTGCGATAGAGGGTATTTCGATCATGCAGAACATCCAGCCCAATCGGCTTGCGCATCGCCAGGGCGACAACGAAGCCGACGCACAGTGCGGCAAGCAAGATGCCGTATACGATGACGCGCGGTCGCAATACGCGTGTTTGCTTGTGGTCGAGCGCGTTCTGGGTGTCGTAGCGGACGAGACCGCGGGAATAGCCCATCTTGTCCATCACGCTGTCACAGGCATCGATACAAGCGGCGCAGGCGATGCACTCGTATTGCAGTCCGTTTCGGATGTCGATTCCCGTGGGACATACTTGCACGCACATCGTGCAATCGGTGCAGTCGCCAAGACCGGCCGCGCGCGGATCGCTGCCTTTACGCCGACCGCCGCGTGGCTCACCACGCTCGGTATCGTAAGTGATGATCAGGGTGTCACGATCGAACATCGCGCTTTGAAAACGCGCGTAAGGACACATGTATTTACAGACCTGCTCACGCAGGAATCCGGCGTTCCCGTAGGTCGCAAAACCGTAGAAAAGAACCCAAAAGGTTTCCCACGACCCAAGCGAGAGCGACAGCACTTTATCCGCAAGCACGTCGATCGGCGTGAAGAAACCCACAAAGGTAAAGCCAGTCCAGAGGGAGAAGGTGATCCAGAGCGTTTGTTTGGCGGCTTTGCGTAGCAGTTTGTTAGTGGACCACGGTGCCGCGTCGAGCTTCATGCGTTTGGCACGGTCACCCTCAGTGACGCGCTCCATCCAAATGAAAACTTCGGTCCAGACCGTTTGCGGACATGCGTAGCCGCACCAGAGTCGCCCGCCAACGGCGGTGAAGAAGAACAAACTCAGTGCCGCGATGACGAGCAGCCACGCCAAAAAAATGAAGTCCTGCGGCCACAGGGTTAGTCCGAGCAAGTGGAACTTGCGAGCGGGCAGGTCGAAGAGGATCGCTTGTCGATCATCCCAGCGCAGCCATGGTAGACCGTAGAACAAACCCAGTAACACCCACACAGCGGTGGTGCGTAGTGCGGTGAAACGGCCTTTCACCTCGCGCGGATAGACCTTTTGATGCGCTTGGTAATACGACTCTTCGACGGATGGCTGTTCGGCTCGACTCATGATCTCGGCGAAGAGGCGGGTGGCGTGCAGAGCAGGCTGGCGGTGAGGGCTGCCGAGACGGCGCTGACGATCCAGAAGAAAAAGAAACCGAGGCTATAAAGCGCGGTGCGACTCTGAAGTGCACCGGTCGGCTGCAACACGGCGACGATGGGCGCAGGATCGACGAAAGCAAAGAACACGAGTGTCGCAATGCTGGCCGCTAGGAAAGAACACCAGGCAACGGTGAAGGCGAGCCGGCCACGAAGGCCGAGCTCGCCTCGTTGAGTGACGTCATCCGAATCAGGGCTCGACTTGTGCAACACGCGTAGCTCCCATGCTGATCACATATGCTGCGAGCAGCCGGATGCGCGTATCACCCAGGTGTTCCTGAGCGGGCATCACATTCTGGCGTCCATTCGCAATGGTGTAGCGGATCGCTTCCATCGAGCCGCCGTGCAACCAGATGTTATCGGTCAAATTGGGTGCGCCCACGGCATGCATGCCCTTGGCGTCGGCGCCGTGACATGCAGCGCAGAAGTTCGAGAAATGCTGCTGACCTGCCGCCACGTCCCCCTTGGGTGCTTTACGTCCCGAGAGTGACATCACATATGCGGCGGTGTCGTCCAAGCCTTGCTCGCCGAGTACTTCGGCCCAAGCGGCCATGACGCCCATGCGTCCATAAGCGATGGAGGTTTGGATGAGTTCGGGATCACCGCCCCACAGCCAGTCGCCGTCGGTAAGATTCGGAAAGCCCGAGCCGCCGCGACCATCCGAACCATGACAGGCAGCGCAATTGTTGGCGAAGAGGTTGCGCCCAATGGCGACCGCTTGCTCATCATCAGCCAGCTCATCTGGTTCACGATCGGCGAACTTGGCGAGAATGAGCTGGGCTTGTTTTTCTTGCTCAGCCTGCAATTGCTCCCATTGTTTGATCTGTGTCCAACCCAGAGCGCCGCGCGAGTTTCCGAGTGTGGGGTAAAGCACGGCATAGGCGACGGCGAAGATAACCGACAGCACGAACAACCAGAGCCACCAGCGGGGCAGAGGATTGTTGTACTCGCGCAAGTCTTCATCCCACACGTGGCCGGTCGTGTCCTCGGTGCGCTGCGATTCGCCGCGCCGTTTTCGCATCCAGATCAACAGCCAGACAGCCGCTACGGTATTGAGAACGGTTAGTGCGACGACGAAGAGATTCAGTCCCGAACTCAGCATGATTCATCTTCCTCGAGCGGCAAGTTGGCCGCTTCATCGAATTGCTCGCGTCGACGTCGACTGTACGCCCACAGACACACGGCGACGAAAGCCAGCATGGCTAGCAGCGTGGTGATGCCGCGTACGATGCCGACGGCTTCGGGCGAGAGGCTCATTTCCACTCCTTCGAGGCGGTTCCGAGGCCTTGCAAATAAGCGATCAAAGCTTCCATCTCGGTTTTGCCATCGACCGCGGTACTTGCGCCTGCGATGTCTTCATCGCTGTACGGATGACCGAGCGTGCGCAGCGCCGCCATCTTCTTAGGCGTGATGCTCGCATCGATCTTGGCATCGGCCAGCCACGGGAACCCCGGCATATTCGATTCCGGCACGAGATCACGCGGGTTCATCAAATGCAGGCGTTGCCACTCGTCGCTGTACTTGCCACCCACGCGAGCGAGGTCCGGCCCCGTCCGCTTGGAGCCGAACTGGAAGGGACGGTCGTACACCGACTCGCCCGCGAGCGAGTAGTGACCATAACGCTCCACCTCACCACGCAGGGGACGGATCATCTGCGAATGACAGACGTAACATCCTTCGCGGATATAAATGTCACGACCTTCGAGTTGCAGAGCCGGGTACGGCTTGATGCCAGGGGCTGGATTGGTGATTTCCGCGGTCATCGTCAGCGGCACGATCTCAACGAGGCCGCCGATGCTGATAACGATGGCCACCAGAATGCCGAGCAAGCCAACATTTTTTTCAATGACGTCATGTTTCATGGATTTGCTCCAGACGTTCAGGCGTGGGCCGGTTCGGGACTCGGAATGGCGACCGGTGTCACCTTGCCTTGCCCGATCGTCTTAGCCACGTTGTAAACCATGAGAAACATGCCAAAGAGCACGAGTACACCGCCCAAAAGACGGATGCCGTAGTACGGATAGGTGGCGTTGAGCGCCTCGACGAAGGTGTAGGTCAGCGTGCCGTCCGGATTCGTCGCACGCCACATGAGGCCCTGCATGACCCCTGCGATCCACATCGAGACCGTGTACAGCACGATGCCGATGGTGGTCGTCCAGAAGTGCACGTCGATGAGTTTGGTGCTCCACATTTGTGTCTGGCCGAACAGGCGCGGAATTAGCATGTAGAGCGAGCCCACCGAAACCATCGCGACCCAACCGAGCGCACCGGAGTGCACGTGACCGATCGTCCAGTCGGTGTAGTGCGAGAGAGCGTTGATGGTTTTGATGGACATCATCGGCCCCTCGAACGTCGACATACCGTAGAACGACAGCGAGACGATCAGGAACTTCAGGATGGGATCAGTCCGCAACTTATGCCACGCGCCCGATAGCGTCATGATGCCGTTGATCATGCCACCCCAAGATGGCGCGAGTAGCATCAAAGAAAACACCATGCCGATGCTCTGCGCCCAATCGGGCAGGGTGGTGTAGTGCAGATGGTGTGGGCCTGCCCACATGTAGATCGAGATCAGAGACCAGAAGTGCACGATCGATAATCGATACGAGTAAATCGGGCGGCCAGCCTGCTTCGGAACGAAGTAATACATCATGCCGAGGAACGCGGCGGTCAGGAAGAATCCGACGGCGTTATGTCCGTACCACCACTGCACCATCGCATCGACCACGCCCGCATAAGCCGAATAACTCTTGGTGAGAGTGACCGGAATGGCAGCACTGTTGACGATGTGTAACACCGCCACGGTGATGATGAAGGCGGCAAAGAACCAGTTGGCTACGTAAATGTGCGAGACCTTACGCTTGACGAGTGTGCCCAAGAAGACGATCGCATAAGCGACCCATACCACGGCGATGAGCAGATCGATCGGCCATTCGAGCTCCGCGTATTCTTTGCTCGAGGTCATGCCAAGAGGCAGCGTGATCGCTGCCGACAGAATCACGAGTTGCCAGCCCCAAAAAGTGAAGGCGGCTAGACCATCCGAAAACAGTCTCGTATGGCAGGTGCGCTGCACGATGTAGTAAGAGGTAGCAAAGATGGCGCAGCCACCGAATGCGAAGATCACGGCATTGGTATGCAGCGGTCGCAAGCGACTGAACGTTAGCCAAGGCGTGTCGAAGTTGAGTTCAGGGAACATCAACTGGGCGGCAATGATGACGCCCACGAGCATGCCGACGACGCCCCACACAACCGTCATGATGGCGAACTGCCTCACGACCTTGTCGTTATAGGACACGGCCACAGTATTTGCGGTCATTCTGGCGAGACCCCCGAGTGTTGAACGGGGGAATTTTCTCCGGGGGTGCGCCCCTGTTGAATAAGTAGATCACGCAGGAGCGCTAGCTCCTGCGCATCGCCCACGCGGGCATCAAACCGCTTTATCGAGCTCCAATACCATGCGCACGAGTTGCGCGAGCGACTGTGCTCCCATCTTCTCCATGACGCGCGCGCGATGGATTTCGACGGTACGCTGGCTGACACCCAGATCGCCAGCCATCACCTTGTTGGCTTTCCCTTGGGTGACGAGCTGCAGCACCTCTTGCTCGCGCGGTGTGAGTGAGTCAAAGCGTTGTCGTAAGGTTTCGCGCTGCTGCAACAATTGTCTGTGTTCCGCGTCGCTCGCCAGCGCGCGTTGCACGCGATCGATCAGATCCTGATCGCGGAAGGGTTTCTGCAAGAAATCGAAAGCGCCATGCTGAATCGCTTCGACCGCCATCGGGATATCGCCATGGCCGCTGATAAAAATCACGGGAATGATCGCGCCGCGCTGATTGAGCTCCGCCTGCAATTCAATGCCGCTCATGCCCGGCATCCGTACATCGAGAACGAGGCAGCCGGGCTGATCGCTATCCCATGTGGCCAGGAAGTCTTGCGCCGATGTATGCGTGACCGTCGGCAGCCCAACTGATTTCAAAAGCAAACGCAGCGAACTTCTAACCGCATCATCATCATCAACAACATGAACAGTGGCGGGGCGCGTCATCGAAGTGTCTCTCCAGAGTAAGGCAAGCTCAACGTGAATCGGGCACCGCCGCCCGCGGGTGAGTCGTAACTCAATTTACCGCGATGCGCTTCTGCGATCGTTCGGCTGATGGCAAGACCGAGGCCCGTGCCGGTGGCCTTGGTGGTGCAGAAGGGGTCAAAGATACGGCTGACGAGATCGGCTGGAACACCAGGTCCGTTGTCTTCGATCACGAGTTGCACGGCACTGTCGGACCATCTCGTCTGCAGGCGTATCTCGCGCTGACCACGCGGCTGCTCCATGAGCGCCTCGATCGAATTGCGTAACAGGTTCAGAGCGATTTGCTGAATCTGTATACGATCGAGTAGCGCGATCGGCATGGTTGAATCGAATTGGGTCACGATGCGAACCTCGTTCAGGCGCGCGTCACCAGCCACAAAACTGATGACTTCGCTGACGACGTCGTTCAAGTTCGAGGGTTCTTGGCGAGTTTCGCGATTCTGTACTAGTGCACGTAATCGTCGGATGATTTCGCCGGCGCGTAGTGCTTGTTGGCTGATCTGATCGAGTGCCATTCTGACGTCCCCGTCAGGATCGACACTCGATAAATCCGCCTGAGCAGCAAGGCGCAAGGCGGCGTTGGCGTAGTTGGCGATTGCTGCAAGTGGTTGGTTCAATTCGTGCGCGATACCCGCAGCCATCTCGCCCATGGTGGCAAGACGCGACACCTGAGTCATCCGCGACTGTGCGGCCTGTGCTTCTTCCTCGGCCTTACGTGAGTCAGTGATGTCTTCGCCCGACGAAAAGAAGCCGGTGAGGTGGCCGCTGGCATTACGAATAGCGATGCAGCGCCAGGCGATCAGTCGTCGATTGCCGTTGGCGGAGAGCACCTCGTGTTCGAAATAGCGCTCATCACCGACCGCGTTGGCTGCCACGTCGCGAAAGGCGCGGGCGACGTTGTCGTGTTGATCGGCTGGAACGGCGAGTTCGAGCCAATCACGACCGAGTAGATCCATCTCGCGCCGCCCGAGCGATTCGCAGCCGCGGCGGTTGATCAATTGCACTCGCCGATCCGGTGAGAGCGCGAGCAAGATGACCTGTGCCATCTCTAGATACATGTTGGCGCGATCACGCTCGCGGCGAATCGCCGACATGGCTTCGCGGCGCAACGTGATGTCATGCAGTAAGCCGACGAAGCGCGGCGGGTTGGCGCCGTGGATTTGTCCAACCGACAGGAATACCGGAAAAATCGAACCATCCTTGCGCTGAGCATCGACCTCGCGGCCGATCCCGATGATGTGCGGAACACCGGTAGACAGATATCGCCCCATATAGCGATCGTGCGAGTCGGAATCGGTTCTCGTCATCAAGATGCTGACATTGCGCCCGATGACTTCGTCAGCTCGATAGCCGAAGAGTCGCTCACCCGAACGGTTAAAGCTTTCGATGATGCCGCGGGAGTCGATGATGATCACGGCGTCAACCGTGGCATCGAGAAGCGCTTGCATCTCGGGTTGTCTTAGCGGGCTGACCTCAGGAGTGGGGCTCATATGGAAGTTGATTTTGACTAACTTGGGCGCCTTGCGCGATACGCCTAGGTATTAATCGCAATGGCTGCCGCGATGGTGGCATGTGATCGTTAGGCGCTATCCGTCTGGAGGATGACATGGCTAACTTGGAGGCCATCAAGCAGCGCTTGTTACTGCGTCGCAGCGAATTGACTCAAAGAGCTCAATCAGTGGGTGCCGATCTACGGCACGAGCGCGATCCCCTGGTTGCCGATTTTGCCGATCAGGCGATTCAACGCAGCAATGACGAGGTGTTGCGCGAGATTGGCGACGCCGCCAAAGACGAATTGCGTCAAATCGACACCGCTTTGCGCCGTTTGGTGGCGGGAGAGTATTTCACTTGTGCGACGTGTGAGGAGGCGATCGAGATGGCGCGGCTCGATACATTACCCGCGACTGACCTTTGCGCCGCTTGCGCACAACGGGCGCACTGACGCGGTGCACGCTCTGCGCTCCATTCTGGTTCTGGCCGATCGCGCGAGCGAGGCCGAGGCCGCTGTGCGCAAGGCTTCGGTGATGGCTCGTCATTTCAAGGCCAATATTGAGATCTTCGCTTGCGACACCGATCATGCTTGGGCCATCGACGATCCATCGCCGGCGGCGAGGTCGGTGATCTCAAGCTGTCTCGCTGGAGCCGAGCGCTACCTCGATGCGCTACGCGGTTCTGTTGCGGGCAATGATCTGCAAATCACCACGCGAGCAGCTTGCGCGAGCTCGATGGAAGAAGGCATTAGTGATCGAGTGCGCGCGAGCCATCCGGACCTTGTCATCAAAACGTTGATGGCGGCATCGGATACCGCGCCCATGCCGCCACGTCCGCTCGAGATGCAAATGATGCGCTGCTGTGCCGTACCACTGCTCGTCACCCGGGGGCGCTCTTGGCGTCCAACGACGAAGTTTGCAGCGGCTGTCGATCTCGATGGTCATGATCCCACGCTGGTCGCGAATCTGATCGAGTCCGTCCAGTTTTTGGCGCAAGGCTGTGGTGGCGAACATGTTTTGATCCATGGTCGTTCGATCGATGCGATTGGTCGCTACGTTGAGCACCACCAGATCGATGTGCTCATGATCGCTGGTCCGGCCGAAGGCTCGTGGAAGGGGCCCGAGCCGTCATTGACCGAGCGTTTGCTCAGCGTGCTCCAGTGCGACGTGTTGATCCTGCCTGGCGCGGCGTCGCGCGCGAAGCACGAGAGCCTTCTCAGCTAGTCGATTTGTCCGCGAGCCGATCCAACTGGATGCGTCGAATCGTCATCCACGAAAACAGACCGATTACGCCGACCAGCACGGCCATTAACAGGCCGAGCCACCAACGGACCTTCCAAGCCTCATAGAGACCCCAAGCGACGCCGATCGGCGTGCTCACCAGTAGAACGGGTTTCGCGATACGCATTGCGGGGCGAAAGCATAACTCGCTAGGCTCGGGTGCATGAAAACTTCTCGTCTTGGGCTGTTCATCGTTCTGCTCACGTCGCTCTCGGCAGGGGCGGCGCCGCTCGATGACGAGGCGGTGTATCAAGCGCGTTTCGCACAGTTGTTCGCCTCTTTCCGGGCCGGTCTGGGTCTCGAAACCTACGAACCACTCGAGTCGGTCCCGGGTGCTCAGGAATATCGCCCTTTGCCAAAGACCCGTCGGGCGAGCATCGATCCTTCCGCCTTGCTGCGGGCGCGTGAGTACGCAGCGAGTAACCGATCGTCCGCGCTGCTCGTCTGGCGCGACGGCGCCATCGAAGAGGCAAGCTATTTCGGTGATACCAAAGCCGAAAGTCTTTTGACCTCGCGTTCGCTCGCCAAGCCGATGACGGCAATTGCAGTCGGTCGAGCGATCGCGCTTGGACATATTCGTTCGCTCGATCAGCCGGTTGCTGATTTCGTGACGGAATGGCGCGGCGACGAGCGTCGTCGGCAAATTCTGGTGCGGCATCTGCTCGATATGCGTTCGGGCTTCCTGCCCCAGTCGGCCTCATCCGATCCGGCACACATCCTAAACCGCGCCTATCTTCACCCGCGTCACGACGAAATCATCATCCGCGAGTATCCCGTCGTCGACGCGCCAGGTTCTCGATACGAATACAACAACGCCTCTTCGGAGATGGTGGCGGTGTTGATCGAGCGTGCGACGGGGCGACGCTATGCCGAGTTTCTCTCGCGAGAGGTTCTGCAACCGATCGGAGCGCAGGGTGGAAACGTCTGGGTGAATCGTCCCGGTGGCGTTGCGCACTCGGGGTGCTGCTTGATGCTGCCGGCGGAAGCCTGGTTGCGCCTTGGCATTCTGCTCGCGTCCGATGGGGTGTGGCAGGGCGAACGTCTGCTGCCGGCTGGCTATGTGACTGAGATGCGTCGAGGAACTCGCGAGAATCCCTATTACGGCCTCGGCGTTTACGTCGCCGGTGAGTACACACCGCGACGAGGCTTCGCGAATCCGGAGCGTGAGCCCGATGTTCGCAAGGTGCTGCATTCGGAGCCGTATCTTGCCGCCGATCTCTTCCTGTTCGATGGCAACGCCAATCAGGTCGTCTACATCATCCCTTCCGAGCGGCTCGTGATCTTGCGTATGGGCGATAACCCGCCACGCGGCGAGGGCAAGGAATGGGACAACACGGTTCTGCCGAATACCGTGCTCCGCGGTATCCTTCGCGCCCGCGCGGAAACCGCCCCTTGAGGGCCTGATTCCCGCTAATTCTGTTATAGTGTTGTAGTTGCATATAACACTTGCGAGGTCTTTCCTCGCTGACTGCTTTTACGGAAAACATCATGGTTCGACTCGCTTTGTCATCGGCACCTCGCAGTGTTTATTGGATTTTGGGCGGCCTGGCTGTCCTGACGGCGCTGGGGTTGTTGCGCACTTTTTGGAACAGCGGCCCTGACGCGAAGGGTGCAAGTCAGGCGCCCCTCGTCAGCGTGCGTGACGTGAGTCCCGCCGATCTTGCGGATGTGGTGACCTTTACCGGTGCGATTACCGCCCGCGACGAAGCGGCCATCAGCGCCGAGGGCGAAGGCGGTCGTGTGGCGGCGTTGTTCGTCGATGTCGGCGATCGAGTCAGCCGCGGACAAGTACTCGCCAAGCTCGATAATTCTTTGATCGCACCGCAGGTGGCAAGCCTCGAGGCCTCGCTAGAAGAATCCAAAGCCAACGCCGCGGTGGCCGAAGCGGAATATCGCCGTGCACAGGCGGTGGCTTCGATCGGCGCTCTGTCCCAACAAGAAATCGAGCGTCGCGGCGCAGCGGCCGTGGCCGCTAACTCTAAAGTCAAAGTCGTCAGTTCGCAGTTAGCCGAGGCGCGAGCACGTCTTGGTCGCACGGAAGTGCGCGCACCGTTCGACGGCATCATTCTCACGCGCAATGCGGAAGTGGGACAGCTGGCGTCGCCGGGTGCCGGTGCACTGTTTCGAATCGGTCGTCGCGGCAGTATCGAAATGCGCGGCAACGTTGCCGAACGCGACTTGCCCCGCTTGAAGGTGGGGCAGACTGCCCGTGTGCGCGTGACGGGTGTCGATCAGGCGTTTGAGGGTCAATTGCGATTGATTGGTGCGGTCATCGATCCAACGACGCGTCTGGGTTCCGTGCGCATCGAGCTACGTGAACATCGTGACTTGCGCCCGGGTGCGTTCGCGCGTGGCGAGGTCGAAACCGGTCGCAGCTCTAGGCCCGTGATTCCGCAAACGGCGGTCATGAGCGACGGTAGCGGGAACTATGTTTATCTCGTGGGTAGCGGCGATCAGGTCGAGCGTCGTGACGTGCGTATCGCGGGCTCGCGTGTCGACGGTTTGATCGTCGAGTCGGGCTTGCAGGGTGGTGAGCGATTGATCGAGACGGCAGGACCGTATCTGCGCGTCGGTGAGAAGATCCGGGTCGCCAAATGAAGAATATGTCCGCATGGGCGATTCGGCATCCGATCGTGCCGATCGTGCTCTTCATGGTGCTGACGTTTGTGGGCATCGTCAGTTTCATTCGGCTGCCGATCAACCTCGCACCGGATGTGAGTTTTCCGCTGGTGTCCGTAGCGGTGTCGCAGCCTGGCGCAGCGCCATCCGAAATCGAAACTCAGATTACGCAGAAAATTGAAGGCGCCGTACGCAGCGTTGCTGATGTACGCACGATCAGTTCGCGAGCTAATGAAGGCTCGAGCATGACGATGGTGGAGTTCCAAATCGGCACACCGATCGATCGAGCACTCAACGATGTGCGCGATGCCGTCAGCAAGGTTAGAGCCGATCTTCCCGATGGTGTCGACGAACCGCAGGTGACGCGTATCGACGTGGAGGGTGGTGCGATTGCGTATTACGCGGTCGTGACTACTGAGCGTTCGCCCGAACAGCTCAGTTGGTATGTGGACAATACCGTGAGCAAGCGACTGTTGGCCTTGCCCGGGGTGGCGCAGGCTTCACGCGGCGGTGGCTTTACCCGCGAAATCCGCGTCAATCTCGACCCGGCGCGCATGCAGGCACTTGGTATCACAGCAACCGAGGTCAACCAGCAATTACGCACGCTCAACTTGAACGCACCGGGTGGTCGGGCCCAGGTGGGCGGCGGTGAGCAGGCGATCCGCGTGCTCGGTTCTGCCTCGACCGCCTTAGAGCTTGCCGGCACCCAGATTCGTCTCACCAACGGCGCGAGCGTGCGATTGCAGGATATCGCCGAGGTCCGTGACGATGTCGGTGAACAACGATCGCTCACGCGTCTCAATGGTCGAGTAGCCACGACTTTCGGGGTGTTCAAGGCACGAGGTGCCTCGGATGTCACCGTTCTCGATCGCGTCGAGGAGGAGATCGATAAGCTCCTCAAAGAATCGCCTGATCTCAAGATCACGCGGGTGTTTACCACCGTGGAGAATACTCGCGAGTCTTACCGTTCGGCGCTGACGGCGATGATCGAAGGATCGATCTTGGCTGTTCTCGTCGTTTTCATTTTCTTGCGTGACTGGCGTGCGACCGCCATCTCGGCGCTCGCGATCCCGTTGTCGGCCATTCCGACCTTTGCATTTATGTATGCAATGGACTTCACGCTCAACAGCATGAGCATGCTGGCGCTGTCGTTGGTGGCGGGCGTGCTGGTCGACGATGCGATCGTCGAGATCGAGAATATCGTGCGGCACATGCGCATGGGGAAGACCGGTTATCAGGCGGCGCTTGATGCCGCCGACGAGATTGGTCTTGCCGTGGTGGCAACGTCCGCCACCATCATCGCCGTGTTCGCCCCGGTCGGTTTCATGGGTGGATTCGTCGGTCAGTATTTCAAGCAATTCGGCTTGACGGTGGCGGCTGCGGTGTTCTTCTCGCTACTCGTGGCGCGATTGATCACGCCGCTCATCGCCGCGTATACGTTGAAGCCACACGACGAGATCCGCTCGGCCGACGGCCCGATGATGAACAGCTACCTCGAGGTGTTGCGCTGGGGTTTGCAGCATCGCTGGACGACCATTGCCGGAGGCACTGCGTTCTTCATCATTTCGGTTCTGCTGCTCGTCGCTCTGCCGAAATCCTTGATTCCGCCGCAGGACTTCTCGGCCTCGCAGATCACCATCGAGTTGCCGCCGGGTGTGCGCCTCGAACAAACCGCCGCGGTGTCAGCTCAGGTTCGCGAGCTCGTCGCGTCACAACCGGAAGTGACGGATGTGATCGAGTCGATTGGTGGCGATGAAGTTCGCACGGCTAATCTCTATGTTTCATTGGTGTCTCACAAGGATCGTGATCTAACGCAGCACGAGTGGGAGGAGCGAGTCCGACCGAGCTTCGCCGCCATCCCGGACGCGCGTATCAATTTCGCCGGTGGTGATGCAGCAGGTGGCGGAAGACCTTTGACGCTCTATCTCACGAGCGATGATCCTCTGCAGCTGGAAACGGCGGCACGTGCGGCCGTTGAAGCGATGCGCAAGTTGCCCGAGTTGCGTGATCCGCGCATCAGCGGCGATCTCGAACGTCCGGAGGTTCTGGTTGAGCCTCGACTGGATCTTGCGGCGGAGCTCGGCGTGTCGGTCGCGGCAATTAGTCAAACGATCCGCATCGCGACTTTGGGCGATTTGCCTCAGAACGCAGCGAAGTTCTCACTCTCGGATCGACAAGTGCCGATTCGCGTCAGTCTGCTCGAGAGTTCGCGTCGTGATCTGGCCACCCTCGAAAATCTGCCGGTACGCACCTCCTCGGGTGGTACCGTGCCGCTGAAGTCGGTGGCGGAAATTCGCTTCGGTGAAGGCCCGTCGGTGATTCGTCGCTACAACCAGAGTCGTCGCGTCGTGATCGACTCGGAGCTCAATGGTGTTGAGATCGGACCGGCGCTCGCGAAGGTCAAAGCGTTGCCGGAAATCAAAAATTTGCCGGAAGGTGTGAAGCTTGTCGAAGTGGGGCAGGCCGAGTTCATCAAGGATGTCTTCACGAATTTCACCCTGGCCATCGGCGCTGGGGTGCTCCTCGTGTTTGCTGTGCTCGTGCTGCTGTTCGCACGCGTGTTCCAGCCCATCACCATCTTGTCAGCGCTACCGCTTTCCGTCGGCGGTGCAGCGATCGCGCTCATGCTCTTCGGGAAGCCGTTCTCGATGCCCGTTGTCATCGGCTTCTTGATGCTCATGGGAATCGTCGGCAAGAACTCGATTCTGCTGGTCGATTTCGCCATCGAAGAAATGCGTGCCGGCAAGACTCGGACGGAGGCGCTGATTGAGGCCGGTCACAAGCGTGCACGCCCCATTATCATGACGACGGTCGCGATGGTCGCGGGCATGTTGCCAGTGGCTTTTGCGGTGGTGGGCGGTGAGTTCCGCGCACCGATGGGTATTGCGGTGATCGGCGGCCTCATCACATCGACGGCGTTGACGCTGGTCATCGTGCCGGCCGTGTTCTCGGTCATCGATGATCTTGAGGGCTGGATCACCCCGCGCATCAGTCGATTGCTGAATTCTTCGGAAGCGACTTGACGCGGTAGCGCGTTGCCGCGTCTGTAACAGACCTCAGCAGACCTCAGAGGTCTTGCCAGAGGAGGGTTAGTGCCAACGTCGTGCTTGCGATGAACAGCGTCGCTGTTGCGCCGAGTGCGAGCGGTCGCCAGCCCTGAGCGACGAGCTTGCGTAGGTCGGTCTCGAGTCCAACGGCGGCAAGGGCAAAAGCGAGCAGCGCTTGTGTCGCGAGGTTCGCGGCAGATCGCCAATCACTGGCGATCCAACCCGTGCCCGCCAATAGCACCATACCGAGGAAGCCGAATACGAACCACGGCATCGGCGCGCGCCCGTTCCCCACGTCACCGCGACTGGATAATCGCTGCGCCCAAAGTCCCATCAACAACACGAGCGGTGCCAGCATCAACACTCGGGCGAGTTTGCTGACGGTCGCGAACTCGCCGCTCGTTTGCCCGAGCGCAAAGCCGGCCGCGACGACCTGCGCGACTTCGTGCACCGACGCACCGCTCCAAAGACCATAGGCCAATTCGCCGAGCGGCAATCCGCTTGCGAGCAGTGGGTATCCGAACATCGCAATGGTGCCAAAGAGGGTGACCGTCGCAAGTGCGTAGGCGACCGACTCGTCGTCATCGCGAACAACGGTATTCGCCGCCACGATGGCCGAGGCTCCGCAGACACCGGTTCCAGCGGCGATGAGGGTGGTGAGGCCGCGTGGCACGCCGAGCCTTTGCCCCATCCAAACCGTGAAGAGGAAGGTTGCGGCAACCGCGAAGGTCAAAATGGCAAGACCCGCCCAGCCGATGGCGAGGATCTCGGTTAGGGTCACTTGTAGACCTAGCAGCACGATCCCAAGTCGTAACGGGGCTCGTAATGCGGCGGCGAGTCCGGCGCGGGCGGCTTCGGGGCGTCCCAGGAAGTTGCGCACTGCCATGCCGATCAAAATCGCGAGCATCAACGGGCTGAAGCTCGCGATGAGGGGCAAGCCAGCCGCTTTGACGGCAAAAGCGGCGGCAGCGACGGCGACCGCCAAGGCGATCCCGGGTAGGCGCTCGGCCGGGCTGTGGTGGGGAGGGGGGGGTGAGGCTGTCACGGCGGGCCGCACTATAACCTTTTCACCCAAAAGACTTGACTTTCATGGAACTGTGTTAGACTCGCGCGGGATCGTTGCCTTTCCGTCTGCATCTCTGGGTGTTTCAAACGCCGGTCTGCATTGCTGAATCGACTTCGATCAGGTGGCCGATGGAGCCCACCGGGTCCAACAAAATCCGGGTGGCTGGCTGAGGCCGGTTTGTTTGATTAATTAGTGAGTGTTTCCAGAGATGGCGAAAATTTATGTAGGCAACCTGCCGTTTTCGGCAGACGAGGCAGCGGTTCGCACCCTGTTCTCGCAGCACGGTACGGTTGAGTCGGTTTCATTGCCGGTCGATCGCGACACCGGTCGTCCCCGCGGCTTCGGCTTCGTCGAAATGCCGCAGGAAGATGCGGCTCGTGCGATCCAGTCCTTGAACGGCTACTCGATGGGCGGTCGCCCGTTGCGTGTCAACGAGGCTCAGGATCGTCCCCGCACCGGTGGCGGTGGTGGTCGTCCGGGCGGCGGTTTCCGCGGTGGTAGCGGCGGCGGTGGATTCCGCGGCGGCGACGGCGGCGGTTATCGCGGCGGCGGTGGCGGCGGCGGTGGATTCCGCGGCGGCGACGGCGGCGGTGGTCGCTGGTAAGCAGCCTGGTCGATAAGACCGGTATGTTTCGAGAGAGGCCCGTGGAAACACGGGCCTTTTTCTTTGGGCGACCTGAGTCTTCTCAGTTGACCCGCACCAACTGTTTGCCAACGTTGCGCCCCTCGAAGAGACGGATCAGTGCTTCTGGCATTTGCTCTAGCCCCTCCAGGATATCTTCCTGGTAGACCAACTTGCCCTCGGCGATCCACTCGGCCATCTGCGCTTCGGCACGCTCGAAGTGCTCGCTCATTTCGTAGATGAAGAAGGCTTCCATGCGAGCCATTTTCTTGAAGATCGAAAAGGCATTATTGAGCGGGCGTGGTCGCTCGATCCCATCGATGTATTGAGAGATTGCACCGCAGAGCGCCACTCTGGCATGGCGCCGCAGTTGTGCGAGTCCCGCATCGAGGATCTCGCCGCCGACATTGTCAAAGAATACGTCGATACCATCGGGCATCGCTTCGGCAAGGCGCGTATCGATCGGCCCGAGTCGATAGTCGATCGCTGCGCGATAACCGAGAGACTCGGTGAGTAGTCGACACTTCGCCGGCGAACCGGCAATGCCCACGGCACTGGCGCCGAGGTTACGTGCGATCTGCCCGACGTTGGATCCCACGCCGCCCGCAGCGCCCGAGACGAGTACCCGGTCGCCTGCTTTGACAGCGCCGATGTCCACGAGCCCCAAATAAGACGTGAAACCCGTGAGTCCTAGTACACCGAGCGCCGTCGAGATCGGCACGCGACGCTGGCGAACTTTGAACATCAAAAAATACTCGGATCCGTCGGCGATGGCATAGTCCTGCCAACCGAGCTTGCCCTGCACGATATCGCCCACAGCCCAGGCTGGATTGCGCGATTCGACGATCTCACCGACCCCGCGTCCATGCATGACATCGCCTATGGCGAGTGGTCGTTCGAATTTCTCGGAATTGAGCATGTAGCCGCGCATGACGGCGGCAACACCGAGATAACGGGTGCGGATCCGAAACTCACCCTCAGCAAGCGGGCGTAGGGGAGTTTCGATCAAGCGAAAGTCGCTGTGCTTGACCGGGCCCTCAGGCCGCGCCGCCAATACCCATTGCCGGTTTACCACTCACGGCCCCGCGTTTCAGGAACGAACTTCAACGCGAGCACGAATGCGATCGCCATGACGGTAACCGGATACCAGAGACCGGCAAGCACATCGCCGGAGCGAGCCACGAGCCATGCTGCCGTCAACGGCATGAAGCCACCGAACCAGGCGCTCGTGAGGTGGTAGGGAACCGACAAGGCGGTGTAACGAATACGAGTCGGGAAAGCCTCTGCGAGCCAGCCAGCCCCCGGGCCGCAGGTGAGACCGGCGCCCACGATCATCACGAGGATGAGGCCAACGAGGCTCCAATGCGTGGTATCGAGATCGCTCACGCCTTGCAGGGGTTTGACGGCAGAGCGCTCGGGATAGCCTGCTTCGGCTAAAGCGCCTGCCAGCGTCTCTCGATCAAAGCCTTCGAGCTCGCGATCGGCAATGCGGATGATGACGCTCGATTGATCGATGGTCGTCGATGCGGGCGTTTCATTCGAATAGGAGATGCCGCGCTTGGCGAGGTAATCGCGCGCTTTAGTTGCTTCGTCGAGCTCCTTGGGGTCTGCGAAGGGGTCAAATTGCGTAGGCTCTGCCACCACGACAATGGGCGCGGTGCGCTGTGCGCTCTCTAAGGCTGGGTTGCCAAGCGCGAGCATGCCGCGATAGGCAGGCATGATCGTGATCGCCGTGAGCAGCATGCCGGCCAGAATCACCGGACGTCGACCGATTCGATCGGAGAGCGCTCCCGCAGCGACATAGACGGCGATGCCAAGCACCAGAGCAAGCACGATGAGCGCCGATGCCGTCGCCGTGTCGATCAGTAGGGCGGTCTGTAGAAATACGAGTGAGTAGAACTGAGCCGTATACCAACTGAGTGCCATGGCAGCCGCGACGATAATCGCGCCGATCATGCTCGTGCGGTGCTCGCTCGAGAGCAGGCTTTCTTTGATCGGGGATTCGGCGAGTTCGCCCTTGCGCTTGAGTTCTTCGAAAAGCGGCGATTCGGCGATGTGCACGCGAATATAAACCGAGAGTGCGAGCAAGACGACGGAGAGCAAAAAGGGCAGTCGCCAGCCCCAAGCGCGAAACTCTTCATCACCGAGTAGTAGTCGACAGGCGACTATCACGAGCAAAGACAGCACGAGACCGATGGTAGCCGTAGTCTGGATCCAGCTCGTGAAGAAACCGCGCCGATCGCTCCGACAGTGCTCGGCGATATAGATTGCCGCGCCCCCGTATTCGCCGCCGAGCGCGAGGCCTTGAATCAACCGCAGTGTCACGAGCAGTGCGGGCGCCCACCAGCCGATGGTTTCGAAATCGGGCAGCACGCCGACGAGTGCCGTCGATAGGCCCATCAGGACGATGGTGACGAGAAACGTTTTCTTGCGACCCACACGATCGCCCAACCGACCGAAGATCAAGGCACCTAAGGGGCGAATCGCGAACCCGGCGCCGAAGGTGGCCAGACTCGCCAGTAGTGCCGCGGTGTCATTACCGGGCGGAAAAAACAGGGCGCCGAAAAACGTGGCGAGACTGCCGTAGAGAAGAAAGTCGTAGTACTCGAAGACCGTTCCGGTGGAGGCTGCGACGACGACACGCGACATGGGTGTCGCGGGAGTAGATGAATTCGGGTTCATGTTCACACAGAGGTAGCCTGCGCGGATTGTAGGGGGAATCCGCAGCCGGTGGGCGGTAGACTCGGGCGATGACTGTTCAATCACATATCCGTCGCGGCTACTTCGATGGCCACACCGGTCAAGTGCACTACCGTCTTATCGGCGCTCGTGGCGGTCGACCCTTGTTGCTCATGCACCAGTCGCCGCTGTCAGGGACGCAGTTCGATGCGGCGATGCCGCTTTTGGCGGCGCTTGGCTACTGCGTCGTCGCACCGGACATGCCGGGCTTTGGCATGTCGGATGTGCCCGCGGAGGGCTCTACGCTCGAGGATTTCGCGAGCATCGTCGATGCGGTTCGTGAAGGCATGCAATGGTCGCGGGTGAGTATCGTCGGTCATCACACGGGCGCGGTGTTGGGTTCGGTATATGCGCGCCGTCACCCCGATGTCGTCGAGAAACTGGTGCTCAACGGCTTTCCGCTCCTCAGTGAAGCCGAGCGCAAGCACTTTGCGAGTTTTTACTTTGGCCCCAAGGAGCCTCAGCTCGACGGTTCACATTTACTCAAAGCTTGGGAGACGCGTTTGCGAGCGACGCCGGGTTGGACCGATATCCATCTCATGCATCGCTATACGGTCGAAGCCTTGCATCGCGGTGCCACGAATTGGAAGGCCTTTCCGCTCGTGATCAGCGCGGATCTCGAGAGCGTGTTACTCGATCTCAAAGTCCCCACGCTGATGTTCACCAATACCGGTGAAGATCTTTACGAGTCGACACGCCGCGCTTGGCAGTTGCGCCCCGATTTCTTTGGGTATGCCGAACTGCAAGGTGGAACCCATGACATCGTCGACGAGCAGCCGCAAGCTTGGGTCGAGGCGGTAGATCGGTTTTTGAGGAC